>Ga0310836_100094_pt1 | contig 119065 bp, 103 predicted proteins | sample SM_ome_4_FD_201310 | JGI IMG/M metagenome (GOLD analysis project Ga0310836, IMG submission 201310) | Sorghum-adapted microbial communities enriched on stacked mutant (SM) sorghum from Joint BioEnergy Institute, Emeryville, California... ... | reverse complement strand
CTACAATCGCAAACGAGTCCATTCGGCGATCGGGTATCTCACACCCATTCAATGCGAACAAATGTACGATTATGTTGCGTAATTTTCTCGATTCCATGTGTCCAATCTATTGACAGAGGTCCATATTAATGATGACATTGAGAAGATATACAGATTATGTCATGAATATAAAAGAGAGATGCCTGCCGAAATTAAAATCATTTATGATGTCAGCTCAAATAGCCTGAAGGCAGAATACAAGTACGATTTGGTTTATTCAAATGACCCGGAAAAGACTGCCGATGACATGGCAAGGGAATGGTTTGAGGAAATCCAATTGAGCCTCAATTCATAATTCTGTAGAGCAAATCCATCGGTTCCGGCGGGCAAGGGTGAGCGGTGCGTCATTTCGCATTGCCCGTCCCCGGTTTCTTTGCGGCGCCTTTTGACGGGGCGCCTTTTTTTGCGAAGGGGATGCCCATGCGACTGGACGAAAAAGAAGGAATATGACAAAACATGTTGAATATGAATTTTGTTGTTAAGGAAATGGGTGAAAATAGAAAAACATCATCCCATACCCAAAAATCACAATCGGAGGGTTTGACGTGTACGCTGGTTTCTGGAAACGATTTGGAGCTTACATCATTGACTGCATCATTCTTACCGTCGTGTACTATTTGGTACTGTTTGTGTTCGGTTTGGTGGGATTGGGCATCGGCGCCGCATCCGGAAACGACTGGATCATGGGTGTCGGAATCCTGATCGCCGTGATCGTGTTGACGCCCCTCTACTGGCTTTACTTTGCGCTGTTTGAATCTTCCAAATTTCAGGCGACTCCCGGCAAACTCGCCCTCGGCATCATCGTCGTTGGCCCCAACCAACAGCGGATCTCTTTCCTTCGGGCAACGGGCCGGTTTTTCAGCAAAATCCTTTCGGGCATGATTTTCTACATCGGGTTCATCATGGCCGGATTTACGTCCAAGAAGCAGGCGCTGCATGACATGATTTGCGAAACCTATACCCTGAACAAGAACGCGGTGCAGCAGCAAGTGCCGCCGCCGCCCCAGGATTTCGCGTCCGCGTGATTTCGTGTTGCAAGCAAGCTGACAAGGCCTTCGGGCCTTTTTTCTTTTGCAAGCGGCTTCATGGCGATCGCGCGCGGGGTGAACATTCCCTTCGACGGGCCGGCAACGCCCGCCGGCAGCCGGTTCCCGGGAATAAACGATTCGCCGGGCGGCGGAATGGAGCAGGTCCATTTGCCAACCCGGCGATCGGGGATTCATGCGGACAAAACCTGGTTGGATGTCACGATCCGTTCCAAATCGCGGATCAGCTCATCGAGGCGGTTGTAGTTGGCGCGCACCTGTTCGATTTGATTGCGCTGCTCGGCCACGCCGTCCATGATTTGCTCCGCGGATTCGTTCGTGCGCTCCGTAATCATGGCGATGCCGTTCAATTCCGAGACGATCTCCTCCGAAGAAGACTTGACCTGTTGGCTGAACGAGTCGACCTGCCTGGCCCGGTCCAATGTTTGGGCGGCAATGTCCGAAATGCGGGCCAACGCTTCTTCCGACCGGAGAACGGAGGAATTTCCGTTCAGGAGGGTCTGATTGACTTCCGTGAACCGTTCCGACAGTTGTTCGGTATGGAGCTGCAGCTTTTTCAAGATTTCGCCGATTTGCTCCGCGGAAGTTCCGGCATGCTCCGCCAGCTTGCGAATTTCGCTGGAGACGACGGCAAAGCCGCGCCCGTGTTCGCCCGCGCGGGCGGCTTCGATGGCGGCATTCAGCGCCAGCAGATGCGTCTGGTTGGAGATGTCGGCAATCGTCGCGATGATTTCGCCGATTTGCCGGTTTTGGTTGTTCAAATCCTCCATGGATTCATTCATGCTTTCAATCACATTTTGCAGATTGGCCATGGATTCGGTGGCGGTTTTGATCGTCGACATGCCGTTTCGCGTGATGCCCACTGCATCCGATGAACTTCCCGTCATCAGATTGGATTCCGCCGACATGACGGCCAGGATCCCGTTCGCATTCTGGATGGTGGAGAGCATGCGGTGGATGCTGTCGGTTTGTTCCCGCACGCCGGAAATGAGGGCGCGGAACCGGTCGCTGATCGCCTCCGCCGTTTCGTTGGTTACTTCGATGATGTCCTGCAGTTGCTTTTTGAATTGATTCAGCGTGCCGATGGACAGTTTGAGTTCGTCAACGATGGATTCCGACCTGCGTTTGGCTTCTTCCGCCTCCGCATGCCGCCTGATGAGATCTTTGGTCATTCGTTCCGTCATGATGCTGATGATGACCATGATCGTCCCCGCAATGATCAGGGGAATGTTTGCGGTCAACATGTTCACCGGATCAATATCGAGACGCATCATGATGATGTTGTTTTCGATGAACGCAATCAGCAAAAAAGCAAGGAGCGGTTGATAGAAAGGATAAAACAGGAAGATGGCCGCGAAGGCGATGCTGGCGTCGGTCATCGCGGTGCCCATCTGCAGGATCGAAAGCAGGTTCAGCCCGATATTCATGAAGCCAAAGATGCACACGGCGATGAAAGGGGAAAACCGGATGGCGATTCCGCGTCGATTGAGGAAGGTGATCAGGAATCCGGCTCCCAAAAACACGACGGGGACGAACGTGGATGAGGTCAATTGGGAGCCGCTTGCGAGGACGGCCACCAGGTTGGCGAATCCGAGAACGAGGAAAATGAGGGCGACGTACTGGCTTCGCCTGATGGAAAGCTGTTCGAAATCACCGAGTGCTCTCCTGCCTGCGGCGGCGTTCACGACGTGGGACGGAAAGATCGCTTTCAGTTTGCTGCCTGACATCGTCTCACCCCAGGTATGCAGTTATGTCATCGTTGTGCATAACATGCTTCCATTATAAGGCGGACGTTCCCTCTTTGTAAAAGTAAGCGGTTTCATGATGATGCATAAAATGGTTGGAGAAACGCAAACACGCGCAAAAAACGAAAATCCCCCCGACATGCAATGCTGCGGCGGGGGGACCGGATTTGCCATGATGGCCGGCTGGAGGCGACGTTCCCTTCGGCAACGGTTTTGTCATTCGAGCAAAAAGCCGCGGTTCGCAAGAAACGGTTTCATGTGCAGGCGCTGGTTTTTGCCCAGTCGTGCGGCCATGTCCTTCGACCAGGTTGTGTCCCGGCCGCCGCCTTTGCGGGTCAGCATGTAATCGCGAAGCCGGCCGTTGTATTCCGCAATGCTGTTCGGGTACGTTTTGTCGGAATAACGGTTGTGATGGAGCACGGCCCGCATCGGCAGCCTCGGCCGTTGGGTCGGTTCCTCGGCGGGATAGCCGAGACACATGCCGAAGACGGGATAGACGAGATCGGGCAATGCCAGCAGTTCGCATACTTGCCCGGGGTTGTTGCGGATGCCGCCGATGTAGCAGGCGCCGAGCCCGAGGGATTCCGCCGCGACGTTCGCGTTCTGGGCAGCCAGCGCGGCGTCCACGGTGGCGATGATAAACAGTTCCGTCGTCGGCGGGACGCCGGCGACGCCTTCCGGCTCGCAAGCCGCTTTCAGACGGTGCAGATCGGCGCACCAGACGAGAAAGACGGGGCATTCCGCCACATAGGCCTGGTTGCCGGCGAGTTGCGCCAGCCGTGCCTTCTTGTCGGGATCCGTCACGGCGATGACGCTGTAGGCCTGCATGTTGCTGGAGGTCGGGGCGCGCTGCGCGGATTGGATGATGGCGGTGAAATGCTCTTCCGGAATCGGGTCCGGTTTGAAGCGGCGTATCGAACGGTGTCGGTTCAGCAATGCAATCGTTTCGTTCACGGATGATCGGACTCCTTGATGAGACGGGTTTTCAAACCCCGGCTGATTTGCTATGATGATTTACAATTTTACCATTTCCGTACGGGCGGCGCGACCTGGTCCCGCACCTTGCCCGGACGTTCACCTGGCGGATGCTCCGCCGGGTTTTTCCGATTGGGTCGTCGCATGCCCGCAAAGACAAGGCCGCCGCGATCGCCGTAATGACGCATTGACGGATGGCCGGAGAGAGGGTGGAGAGTGGATCATGGGGAAAACGTTATCGTTCATGCGCCAGCGGCTGTTCCTCGTGTTGTCGGTCTCCCTGCTGTTGATCGGCATCAACACCTCGTTCTACATGCCCTACATCTCGATGTTCGGTCTGCAGGAAGTCGGCATGAGCCCGATGGCGCTCGGGGTGTTCCTGTCGGTTTCGACGGTTGGCGGCATCGCGGCCAGCACGATTGTCGGACGGATTTCCGACAAGGTGCAAAGCCGCAAACGGGTGCTGATGTGCGTCGCCGCGGCGGGGATGGCGGGTTACGCGGTGTTTGCCTTCTCCCGCGCGTATATTGTGTTGCTCTTCGCCGCCCTTTTTGTCATCTCGTTCTCCCGTTCGACGTTTCCCCAGCTGTTTGCCTTCGCGAGCGGGATCGACGTGCACGGGCGGGAGGAGAACCGGGCCCTGGTCAACGGGATTCTGCGGGCGATTTTTGCCATCGGCTGGGTGGTGGGCCCGACGATCGGGGCTTTGGTGCTCGAGGCATCCGGCTTTACCGCGCTGTATTTGACGATGGCCGGCATGTTCGCAGCCATTCTGGCCGTCACGGGGTTGTTCGTGAAAGACCGCCGGACGGAGCGGGCTGCGCCGAAGGGCAAACCGGCGACGATGCTCAGCCGGAAAATGGTGCTGAGTGCCGCCGGTTTTTGCACCATCTATCTGGCGACGTCACTGAACGGCTATGCCCTGCCCCTGTTCGTCACGGAAACGCTCGGCGCGGACCGCAAACAGGTCGGGCTGTTGCTCGGATTGGCCGCGGCCATCGAAATTCCGCTGATGATTTTCGGCGGTTATCTCGTCCGCCACATCGGCACTTCGCGGCTCGTCAAAATCGGTTTTGTTTCCTATGTGGCGTATGCGGTATCGGTGCTCGTGGCCCGTGATCCGCTGCTGCTTTATCCGATTCAGGTGTTGAATGCCCTGGCCATTTCGCAAATCATGGGCACCGGCATCAGTTATTTTCAGGAAATGGCACCCGACCGGCCGGGCACGACGATCACGCTTTTCAACAATACGACGGCCGTCGGCAACGTGATGGGCGGCATGGTGTTCGGCGCCATCATCTCCTTTTTCGATTACCGTTCGGTGTATCTGTTTTGCGCCCTTTTTGCCGCTTTGGCCGTGCTGCTCCTTCATTTGGCCAATGCCCGGCATGCAGCGAAGGGGCGGGATGCGTCCGTGGAAGCTTGATGCGTGGCTTCCGTCCGGCCCTGCGGCAGCCGCCAGGCCCGGCGCTCCGGGGCATGGCGGGGTGTCATTTTTTCATTTCCAAACGGGCGAAACGCATGGTATGATGGTGTTTGCGTTTACCAACACAGAGAGGAAGAATAAGATTGGATGCGGAGCGAAGAGGGATTTACTATGCGGGTTTGATCGCGGTGACCATCGTGTGGGGAATCAACCTGGCGGTTTCCCGGGTGGCGATGGATACCTTCGATCCGGCACTGTTCACCTTTTTGCGATTCGGGTTGGCGGTGCCGATCTTTTTTGCGTTCATGAAGTGGAAAGAGGGCTCGGTCATGGTGGCGCCGCGGGACATGCTGCGGATGGCGCTCGTCGGGTTCATCGGCGTGACCGTGCTGGAAATTGCCGTGATGTATTCGATCAAATGGACGACGCTGGCCAACGCCTCCTTGCTCAACGTCGCACCCTGGCCGATTTTTACCGCGCTTCTGGCGCCTTTGTTCACCAGGGAAAAAATCACGGGAAGGCTGATCGGAGCGGGCCTCGTGTCGCTTGTCGGCGTCTGCCTCGTCATTCTCGGCGGTTCCGACGGATTCGACTTGTCGGGGGAGCATATGATCGGCAATCTGCTGGCGCTCGGCGTCAGTTTCATCGGGGCAATTTTCAATCTGGCCAGCATTCCGCTCATGCGCAAGTATTCACCGCTTCGCGTTTCGACGTGGACGATCGCCTTCGGCGCCCTGTTCATGTTCCCCGTCACGATCGGCTCCTGGTCGAAGGTGGATTGGACGGGCCTGACCTTCAGCCATCATGCGTCCATCTTTTACAATGTGGTGTTGGCAACGGTCGTGTCCTTCGTCGTCTGGAATGCGTGCATGTACCGGGTCGGGGGGACGCGGGCCAATTTCTTCCGCTACACCGTTCCGATTACGGCCATGGTGGAAGGGTACGTCCTGTTCCGGGAAAGCATTTCCCTGTTGCAGATCGGCGGCGCCCTCATCGTGGTGCTGGCCTTGGTGTGGATCAGCAGGGATGCATCGGGCGTGAAGCGGGAACAGGCGGAACCGGCGGGAATGAACACCTGACAAGGCAAGAAAGGCGAGCGCGGCCGAATCGGCCGCGTTTTTTTGGTTTTGCCGGCGGGCGGTCCATGAGCAGGACGCGGATGCGAAGGCGTGAAGGGCAGGGAGGCAGAAAGACCGGAAAGACCATAAACGCCGGAAAGGCGAAGGCGGCTGGTGTCGCCTTCTTATCTTTTCGACTGTCGCAACAAGAGGCCGAGCCGTCGCGGACGGTGATCGAACCGGTTGACTTTGCCGGCAAGGGACGGTACACTGGAATAGAACGTAAACGTTTACGCAATGATGCGAAATCCGCCTGTCCACTTGCCTGAGTCCATCAACTTCGTCCTATTGCCGAATCGGTCAATGCACCATCATGGCGGGAAAAAATCGGTGAAAAGGAGACGATGCCTTGAAACGGGAAGGGAATCCGACCATCCGTGACGTATCCTGCAAAGCAAACGTTTCCGTTGCCACCGTCTCGCGGGTTTTGAACAATCAGCCCGGATTTTCGGAGAAAACGAGGCGCAAAGTGCTGAAAGCCATTGAGGAATTGGGGTATCACCCGAACCAGGTCGCCCGCGGGCTCGTCAGCCGGAAAACCCGTACCGTCGGGGTGCTGTTTCCCGTCGTGTCCAGCATGTTCAGCGCCGCGCTGCTGCAGGGCATCGAGGCGGAAGCGAACCGGCGGGATTACGGCGTCATCGTCTGCAACATGGGCGAGAAGGGAGGCCGGTTTGAACGGGTCGTCGGCATGTTGGCGGAGAAGCGGGTGGACGGCCTGCTTTTTGTCAGCGAATGGCTGGATGACCGGTTCGCGGAGCGGCTGAAAGCGCTGGCGGTGCCCGTCGTGCTCGTGTCGACCGGCAGCCCCGGTTCGCCGTTTCCGTATGTGAAGGCGGACGATTTCCAGGGCGCGTTTCTGGCGACCCGGCATTTGCTGGAGGCCGGGCACCGGCGCATCGGCATGATCAGCGGACCGCCGGAGGACCGGATCGCCGGAAGCCCGCGCATCGAAGGATACCGCAACGCGCTCCGTTCGTACGGGCTCGCGCCGTCGGACCGGGACATCGCGGTGGCCGGGTTCGATTTTCATACCGGTCTCAAGGCGGCCGGCGAGTTGCTGGACCGGTCGCCGGATTTGACGGCCGTATTCGCCGCCAGCGACGAGATGGCCGCCGGTGTGCTGGCCTGTTGCTACCAGCGCGGCATTCGCGTGCCGGATGATCTGTCCGTCATCGGCTACGACAACCTGTCCCTGGCGGAAATGACGTCCCCGCCCTTGACGACGGTGGCCCAACCGCTGGAACGCATGGGACAGACGGCCATGGAGATGCTGCTCGCCGTGATGGAAGGCGGCGAACAGCCGGACTCCCTTTTGTTGGAAACGTCGGTCGTCGAACGGTTTACCGTGCGGAAGATCCTTAAGTGACCGTATCCGGGCGGATGACGATTGAAGTGCGACAGAATGAATCAAGGGGATGACGAGTATGGAAAAAGCGAAATGGAAAGAAGCCGTCGTTTACCAGATATACCCGCGCAGTTTCAAAGACTGCAACGGGGACGGGATCGGCGACCTCAGGGGCATCATCGAAAAGCTCGATTACCTGAAGGAACTCGGCGTAGACGTCGTCTGGCTCAGCCCGGTGTACAAATCGCCCAACGACGACAACGGGTATGACATCAGCGACTACCGGGCGATCATGGACGAGTTCGGCACGATGGAAGATTGGGAAGCGCTCCGTGACGGTCTTCACGCCCGGGGCATGAAGCTGATGATGGACCTCGTCGTCAACCATTCGTCCGACGAGCATGCCTGGTTTGTCGCTTCCCGCTCGTCCAAGGACAGCCCGTACCGCGACTATTATTGGTGGCGCCCGGGCAAGCCGGACGGCCGGGAGCCGAACAACTGGCTTTCCTTCTTCGGCGGTTCCGCCTGGCAATACGACGAAACGACGGGCGAATATTACCTGCATCTGTTCTCGCGCAAGCAACCGGATCTGAACTGGGAAAATCCGAAGGTGCGCCGGGAAGTGTACGACATGATGCGCTGGTGGCTGGACCGGGGCGTTGACGGGTTCCGCATGGACGTGATCAATTGCATTTCCAAGGTGGAAGGGCTGCCCGACGCCGGCAGCGAGCGGTACGGTTGGGGCGGACAATTTTTCATGGACGGTCCGCGGGTTCACGAGTTTCTCCAGGAGATGCACCGGGAAGTGCTCCGCCATTATGACGTCATGACCGTCGGCGAGACGCCCGGCGTGACGCTGGAGGAAGCCCGCAAATACACGGACCCCGCCCGCAACGAGCTGAACATGGTGTTCCAGTTCGAACACATGGACGTGGATTCCGGCCCGGGCGGCAAATGGGACATCCGGCCGTGGAACCTCGTGGAACTGAAGAAAATTTTGAACAAATGGCAACTCGGCATGCAGGGCGTCGGCTGGAACAGCCTGTACCTGAACAACCACGACCAGCCCCGCATGGTGTCCCGTTTCGGCGACGAAGGGAAGTACCGCAAGGAATCGGCCAAAATGCTGGCCACCATGCTGCATACGATGCAGGGCACCCCGTACATTTACCAGGGCGAGGAAATCGGCATGACCAACGTCCGCTTCCCGTCCATCGACGATTACAAGGACATCGAGACGCTGAACATGTACCGCGAACGGGTGATCGAGGGAGGCGAAGATCAGGGGAAGGTGTTGAAGGCCATCCATGCCAAAGGGCGCGACAACGCCCGCACGCCGATGCAATGGGACGACAGCCCGCAAGCCGGTTTTACGACGGGCGAGCCCTGGATCAAGGTGAATCCGAACTACACGGAAATCAACGTCAAAGAGGCATTGGCCGATCCCGACTCGATCTTCCACTACTACCGCAAGCTGATCGCCCTGCGCAAGCAGAACGGGATCATGGTGTACGGCGAGTTCGTGCCGCTGCTGGAAGATCATCCGCAAATCTACGCCTACATGCGGGTGCTCAGCGGAGAGCGCTGGCTCGTGTTGCTCAACTTTTTCGGGAGCGAGTGTGCGTTTGAACTGCCGGAGGACGTGACCTTTACGGACGCCGGGCTCGTGATCGGCAACTACAAGGACGGCAACGAGCCGCTGTCCCGCACCGTCCGGTTGCGTCCGTATGAAGCCCGGGTGTATGCCCTCGTGTGAATCGGATCGGGCCCGGCGCCGGCGGTTTTGCTTGAACGTCCGTGCAATACCGCTTCCGACGCGGCGATATCGGCACATTTGGATGAAAAATCGTACAAAATGACCCGCAATGCCGAAAAAAAAGGCCGTTTTGGATGAAAAATCGTACAAATGGACAGCATCCGGACGCCCGTCACCCTTGTTTTGTATGAAAAATAATACAAAACTACCAAAAAACGAGGATTTGCCAAACCTTTTGTATGAAAAATCGTACAAAGCGACCGGCCATGAGGCCTCCCGTCACCTGATTCGGTTGACCGGGGGCCGTTTCGGTTTGCCGCTTGAACCGCGTTATCCCGACATCAGGCTATCTGCCCGGGATGACATAAAAGCCCATTCCTTCAGGGAGCGGGCTTTTATTGTAACGCCGAGAGCGTCGAAGAAACCGGGATTTTGGATCATTATATGGCGGAAAGATGGTTCCGGTTTCCTGTTAACCCGGGTTGCAAGAATATCATAAACTTGTAAAATGGAAGAAATGGGATCGGATGGTGATAAAGTTGCAGGTTTGAGAACGAAATCCTCAAACCAAGATGTCGTTCCGGAGGTGGTTCCGTGAAAAAGGAGAATCTTCTTCTGCTTGTCATGTTGTTGGCCCTTTTGCCGACAGGCGTGTCTTTGGCCCATTCCTCCCACTACCATGTCGACGGCTATTCGATGTATCCCGAATTGCAAAACGGGGACGTGATCGAGATCGTCTCGGAAGAGTACCGGGACGGCGACATGGTCGTCGCCCTCAAAAAAGACGGCGCCAAAATCGTAAAACGCCTCATGGGAGACCGGCTTGTCTCCGCAGGGGACGGTACAAGTTATTCCGTGGATGAAGTGACGATTTTGGGCGCGGCAAAATATACTCCCATGTCCCTTGCCGAATTGGAAACGTACGGGTTCCGGTGGGAATCGGTCTTGGCAGAAGGGGAGTACATTGTACAGGTCGCTGCAGGTTCGTCTCACAGCCTGGCCTTGACGAATACGGGAGTCGTCTATGCCTGGGGTCAGAATCGTTACGGCCAACTGGGGGATGACTCAACCGAAACGAGAACCATTCCCGTCAAGGTGCATGATGGAGCGATGGGAAATTCGGACGTCGAGGCCATCGCGGCCGGCGCTTACCATTCCCTGGCCCTGAAAGACGGTATGGTTTATGCCTGGGGATTCAATATCTACGGCCAACTGGGGGATGACTCAACCGAAACGAGAACCATTCCCGTCGAGGTGCATGATGGAGCGATGGGAAATTCGGACGTCGAGGCCATCGCGGCCGGCGCCTATCATTCCTTGGCCCTGAGAAACGGCACGGCATATGCATGGGGTCGTAATTTTGAGAGTCAATTGGGGGATGGCACAACAACAGATCGGGAAACCCCCGTCAAGGTGCAGGATGGAGCGATGGGAAATTCGGGTGTCGAGGCCATTGCGGCTGCCGACTTGCATTCTTTGGTCCTGAAAAACGGCACGGTATACGCCTGGGGAGCGAATCAGTTTCACCAATTGGGAAACGGAACGGTACACAACAGCTCAACTCCGTTCAAGGTCCTTGATGGAGCGATGGGAAATTCGGGTGTCGAGGCCATCGCGGCTGGCGGCTACCATTCCTTGGCCCTGAAAGACGGTATGGTTTATGCCTGGGGATACAATATCTACGGCCAATTGGGGGATGGCACAACAACAGATCGGGAAACCCCCGTCAAAGTGCAGGATGGATCGATGGGAAATTCGGACGTCGAAGCGATCGCGGCAGGCGGACTTCATGCTTTGGCCCTGAAAAACGGCAAAGTATATGCCTGGGGAGCGAATGCCGATCGCCAATTGGGAAATGGTACGGACAACAACCATTCAACTCCGGTCAAAACCATCCGGTTGGAAAGTGCCGAACCCCCGGTCATTGGCTCCCAACCCGCAGATATAACGGCTGCCAAAGGCGATCCGGGCCTGACGCTGGAAGTTTCCGCGCAGTCAATGGATGGCGGAACGCTGAGTTACCAATGGTTTCATAGCCGGACAAACAGCCATGCAGACGGAGAAAAAATCGACGGAGCAACCGGCCCGCGTTTCCAGGTACCCTCGGATACGCCCGGAACCTTCTACTATTTCGTCGAGGTGACAAACACGAACCATGAGGCGCTGCTTGAACCGAAGGTTGTCTCCGTCCGAAGCCATCCGGCAACCGTCACCGTTCTGCCCTTGCTTGATGCGGAGACGCCCGCCATTGTCACCCAGCCCGCCGGCGCGAGGGTGGCCAGAGGCGCTCCCGGTCCGGTGTTGACGGTGGAGGCCAGCGTGGGCGACGGCGGGACGTTGAGCTACCAATGGCATCAAAACACCGCCAACAGCCATGCGGGCGGAACGCCAATCCAGGGTGCAACCGGCAAACGCTATTCCCCGCCGACCGATCAAGCGGGAACGATGTATTACTACGTGGTCGTCACCAACACGAACGAGAATGCAACGGGCAGCAAAACCGCCAGCATCGCCAGCAACGTGGCGGAGGTATCGGTCTATGTCCCGCCCGTCAGAACCACCCCGCCAAATGTCTTCAACGTCACTCCGGCTTTCAGCAGGGATATTGTCCATGAAGACATCCGGCTCCAAATTCCGGCATGGGCATCGGAGGTCACGTTTGACGTCACGATCAACAAGGCGCAAAACGTGCCGGAGCAACGGCAACCGAAAGATGGAGCACTTGTCAGCGGCGTCTATGCAATCACAAAAAACGAGAAAGGGGATTTGCTGCACGCGTTTACGCTCACCCTCCCCTTCAGCCTGGATGACAGCGACAAAGAGAACCATGAAATTGCCCTGTACCGCTTCGATGAACAAATGAACGCCTGGATTCCGCTGAATGACCTTGTCGTCCATTGGGAGAACAGAACGGTCAGCGGAACAGCAAAGACATTCGGGCTGTTTGCCGTCATTGCGAAGGAGAAGCGGCCGATAGCCACACCGGATGCCGCGCCGGTCTTTCGGGATGTCGCAGGCCACTGGGCGGAGAACGCCATTCGTGCCCTGCTCGCAAAAGGATGGATCCAAGGGTATCCGGACGGCTCCTTCCGACCCGCCCAACTGATGACGAGGGCCGAGTTTGCGGCCTTGGTCGTTCAGGTTCTGGGGCTGGATGCGCCGGGAGGAGGGCTGACGTTCCCGGACACGGCCAACCACTGGGCCAGAGACATCATTGCGGCGGCGCATGGACATGGCATCATCAGCGGCTACAATGACGCCGCCTTCGGCCCCGACGATCCCGTCACGCGCGAGCAATTGGCGGTCATCCTTTTCCGGACGTTCGGCTTGCAGGCGAAACCGGCCGGGCAAGGGAAAACCTTCGCCGATCGGGAGCGAATCTCGCCCTGGGCGAAAACAGCCGTGGACATCGCTGCGAGCCGCGGCATCTTTGCCGGTTACAGCGACGGTACGTTCCGGCCGCAAAATCCCGCGACCCGTGCGGAAGTGGCGCAGGTCATGGCGAACGTGTCGGAGCTCCTTGAAGCCCCGGAATAACGAAATTGCCGGGATCGGCCATCGGTTTCGCAATGTGACGAGATGACCGAACCGTTCTTTGCTGCGGGCACCCCCTCTCAGGGGGTGTTTTTTTCATGGGCCGCACCGGAACAATTCCACCCTTCCGTCACAATCGCCCATGCCCGCCGGGATGTGAGCGCTTCAACTTGCGAAAAAAGAATACCATTTGCGAAACGTAAACGGTTACGTTCCCTTCCGGCCCGCCGCATAATGGAGTCGACAGCCATCAAATGTCCAAAAGGGAGGATCAAAGTCATGAAATTGGCCAGAAAACGTTGGAGTGGGGCGCTGATTCTGCTGCTGGCGCTCGTTGTCGCCGCCTGCGGCGGCGGGAATGCGGGCGGCGGAACGGCCGGCGGAAGCGGCGGAACGGGAGGCGGTTCCGGTTCGTCCGGCGGAGGCTCGTCGGGAAGCGGCCGGAGCGGAGCGGGAAGCGCAAAAAGGGTGCAGATCGAGCATTGGCACACCTACTCCGACGGCGAAGAGGCGGTGCTCCTGAACGAAATCAAGCCGCTGTTTGAAGAGCAGCATCCGAACATCGAGCTCGTGCCCGTCCGGATGCCGTACGAAGGATTGAAACAGCAGGTGATCGCCGGCGTAGCGGGCGACGCGGCCCCCGACCTGATGCGGATGGATATCATCTGGGTGCCCGAGTTTGCCAAGATGGGCGCGCTGATGCGTCTGGACAACAAGGACGGGTTTGCGGCCGTCAAGGACAGCGTGTTTGACGGACCGCTGGCGACCAACTATTACGACGGCGGGTATTACGGGCTTCCGCTCAACACGAACACGAAGGTGGCCATCTACAACAAGGCCATTCTGGACGATCTGGGCATCCAGCCGCCGAAAACGATGGATGAACTGGCGGATGCCGCCCGCCAGGCGAAGGCAAAAGGATACCCCGGCGGCATCACCAGAACGATCACGGCCTCGACGGCATGGATTTCCTTTTTCATGACGTTCTCCACCGACATCCGAAAAGAACCTTTCCATTATCATGATCATGCTTTCTCCGATTCATGGAGACTATCAGCGGGGAGTGTAGAAACCTGGCCGGTGAACGGGAAGCTTTCATTTTCTTTCCAGCCATGCAAAAAAACCCGCATGGCTTCTTCGGGATGCCAGCCGGATGAAACGGCTGAACGAACGGGCCATTTCGGGTTTTTCTGGTTTCATTGCGTATCTTCCGATTCCGCTTCTTTCGGGATGTACCTGAAAATTTCCCCCGTTTCCAGCGCGTCGATGAGACGGGTCAGCCATCGATAGTAGGAAAGCGCGCTTTGAATCTTGCGGATGTCGGTGCTCACCACGCGCACCAGGATGTCGTTACCCCCGTCTTCCGCCAAAAGCTGTTCCAGTTCCGCCATTGACCGGGTGAGGGCCTGAACGTTCTGCTCGATGGATTTCCGCCATTTGATGGCGAAGTAATCGGCGAACGTTTGGTGCCAGTCCATCTCCACCTCGTAGAGATCTTTCCTGGATCCCTTGCTCCAAACTTTGTTCACCATTTTCAGATCGGTCAACATGCGCATCCCCGTGCTGATGCTCGTTTTGCTCATGCCGATTTCGGCCGCCATCTCGTCGAGGGTGACGGGGTGCTCCTTGAAATAGATATGGCCGTACAGATGCCCGACGGACAGGGTGATGCCGTACAGATTCATGTTTTTTCCGATGGAATCGATGACGCGGTGGCGCGCCTTCTCGATCCTGGCTTTCTGCTGTTCGGACAGTTCTTCATGAGGGATCATTCGCGAACGGCCTCCAAGTTTACGGACAGTAAAATAGTAAGTCTCATTGTAACCAACGAAAAAAACAATGTAAAGCAAATGAACCGAACGAAAATTTGAGAATATCAGAGTATACGTTATGATAAGTACGTAAAGTAAAAACTGTACGTAAATTATGAACGATACAATATTTTGACCGGTTTTTTGATCAAAGATAAACTGAAAAGGCGCATTGGCCCGGCTATCTTTTCCGCAAGGAGGTGCAAGCATGTCGGTGAATCCGGTCATCGAGACGAGATGCGTCACCAAAATCTTCGGCAGGGACCCGCAACGTGCGTTGGCGCTGCTCCAACAGGGCTGGTCCAAGGAGCGTATTTTGCGGGAAACCGGGTTGACTGTCGCCGTCAATCAGGTCAGCCTGTCCATCGGAGAAGGTGAAATCTTTGTCATCATGGGATTGTCCGGCAGCGGCAAATCGACACTGGTTCGCCTCCTCAATCGGCTGATCGAGCCGACGGAAGGAGAAGTGCTGATTCACGGCCGGGACATCATGCGGATGGACAAGCAGCAATTGCTGACGCTGCGCCGCAAGACGATCAGTATGGTGTTCCAACGGTTTGCCCTGTTTCCCCATCGAACCGTGGCGGAGAACGTGGAATACGGATTGGAAGTGCAGGGCGTTCCCAAAAAGGAGCGGCAAGAACGGGCACGCCAGGCGTTGGAAATGGTCGGCCTGGCCGAATGGACGGACCGGATGCCCGATGAGCTGAGCGGCGGCATGCAGCAGCGCGTCGGCATCGCACGCGGGCTGGCAGTCGATCCCGACGTGCTGCTGATGGACGAGGCGTTCAGCGCCCTCGATCCGCTGATCCGGCGGGAAATGCAGGATGAACTGTTGGATCTGCAATCGAAAATGCAGAAAACCATCGTGTTCATCACCCACGATCTGGATGAGGCGCTGCGCATCGGGGATCGCATTGCGCTGATGCGGGACGGCGCCGTCGAGCAGATCGGCACGCCGGAAGAGATTTTGACCCGGCCGGCCAATGATTATGTGAAGCGATTTGTGGCCGACGTCGACCTGTCCAAGGTGCTGACCGCCGCCCATGTCATGATCCGTCCGGAAATGATCACGCCGGAACGGGGCCCCCGTGTGGCCTTGCAGCTCATGCGGGAACGGGGGATTTCCAACATCTATGTCGTGGACAAACACAAGCGGCTGATCGGCGCGGTAACGGCGGAGAAGGCCTCGCAAGCGGCCAGCGAAGGCCGGCCGCTGGACGAAATCATCGACCGGAACGTGGAAACAATTCGGCCGGATACGCTGCTCAACGAACTGTTCGAGCAGGTCAGCAACGTTCGGATTCCGCTCGCGGTGACGGACGATGACGGCAAGCTGCTTGGGATCGTCATCCGTGGCAGCGTGCTGGCCGCCTTGGCGGGCACCCGTGAAAAGGAAGGGGACGAGCCATGATCGTACCGAAAATCCCGTTGGGAGAATGGATCGAGCGGGGAACCGACTGGCTGGACGCCTCTTTCGGTCCGCTGTTTGACGGCATCAAATCGGTCATCGGCGGTCTGGTGGGCTTTTTCGAATGGGTGCTGCTGTCCGGACCGGCCTGGTTGTGGATGGTGCTGTTTGCCGCTCTGGCCTGGCGGCTCGGCCGCTGGAAATTCGTCGTGTTTACCCTGCTCGGACTTGGTCTCATCCTCAATCTGGGCTATTGGGATCCGACGATGAAGACGCTGTCCATGGTCGTCACCGCCGCCCTGATCTCGATGCTGCTTGGCGTCCCGATCGGCATTTTCTGCTCGCGCAGCAACGCGGTGCAAAACATCGTAACGCCGATTCTCGATTTCATGCAGACGATGCCCGCTTTCGTCTATCTGATTCCGGCCGTCACGTTCTTTTCCCTCGGGGTGGTGCCCGGTGTCATCTCTTCCGTCATTTTCGCCATCCCCCCGACCATTCGGCTGACCAATCTCGGCATCCGCCAGGTGCCGGGAGATTTGATGGAAGCCGCCAGTGCATTTGGTTCCACGTCGCTGCAGAAGCTTGTGAAGCTGCAGCTCCCGCTTGCGCTGCCGACGATCCTGGCCGGCATCAATCAGACGATCATGCTGTCGCTGTCCATGGTGGTGTTTGCCTCAATGATCGGGGCGCAGGGCGTCGGCGCGGTGGTGTACAAGGCGGTGACGCAGGTGAAGATCGGCGAGGGATTTGAGGCCGGCCTGGCCATTGTCATCCTGGCCATTTTGCTCGACCGCCTGACGCAAAATATTTTGAAAACGAAAAGGAAGGTGTAGCGGAATGACATTCGCCCGGTTGACCCGAAAGGTGCTGATGCTGGCCGCCGCCGCGGCCCTTCTGGTCACGATCGGTTGCTCAAGGGGAGAGGAAAAGAAGATCACGCTGGCCTACGTGGCCTGGGATTCGGAAATCGCGAGCACGCACGTGGTGAAACAGGTGCTGGAAGATAAGCTGGGTTACCTTGTGGAAATGATGCAGGTGGACGCAGGTCCGATGTGGGCCGGCGTCTCGGACGGCAGCGCGGACGCCATGGTGGCCGCCTGGCTGCCGACGACGCATCAGAGTTACTATGAGAATTTTGAAGGGGAGTTTGTCGATCTCGGCCCCAATCTGGAAGGCACCAAAATCGGCTTGGTCGTTCCCGCCTATTGGGACGCCCGGTCCATTGAAGATTTGAAAAAACCGGAATACGCCGACGCGGTGGGCCGCCAGATCATCGGCATCGAACCCGGAGCCGGGGTAATGATGACGACGGAAGCGGCGATGGACGCGTACGGCCTGACGGACTGGACGTTGGTGGAAAGTTCGTCCGCCGCGATGGCCTCCGAATTGCTGAAGGCGTATCAGGGAGAGCGGCCGATCATCGTCACTGGCTGGACGCCGCACTGGAAGTTCGCCAAGATGGAGTTGAAATATCTTGAAGATCCGATGGGCGTCTATGGCGGAGACGAACAGATTCACACGATCGTCCGCAAAGGGCTTGAACAGGACCATCCCGATGCGTATCGCTTCCTGGACCGATTCTACTGGACGCCGGACGACATGGCGCAGGTGATGGTCGACATCCAGGAAGGCATGGATGCGGAAGAAGCCGCCCGGAAGTGGATCGAAGCAAACGGGGACAAGGTGGACGCATGGGTGGAAGGGCTGACGTCATGACCGACCGGAAAATCGTATAAGATGCAGAAAAAGGACATGCGTGTGCGACGCAATGTCCTTTCTTATTTTCTTTGCTTGCTTCATTTAACGCCCTCTTCTCGCAGTCTATCTTTACATAAACCAAAGCCTGGCCCGGTTCTTTTTTTCAGAAACAAAGGCCTGACATGCGGTTGTGGATTTGCATGGTGGAGGCGAGGCTTGCCGAATCCGCCGGGGGGGGCCATGGCGGAGAAGCCGCCGGAATTCGTGGGAGGCGTGAAGGAACTGGCGATGGAAGTGGTGCGAAAGTACGAAAAGGCGGATGAAAAAGAGGGATGACCGGACAAAGGCATGCCGAAACTTCGGACCGGAGACCGGCGACTTTTTTGACAGGAACAGGTATATATAGAAAAGGAGGAAAATGAAGAACCGAACGTTGATTGTTCAAGAAATTTGAGCGAGAGGGGAATTCCATGCCCGTCGGTGATTACATTGCGTTGATCATTGTTTGGTTGGTCGGAATGGTCGTCGGTCTCGTGATCCTGCATTGGCTCATCTCGTCTGTCATCAATTCGTCCGAACTGGCCCGGGACATCCGGGAGATCAAGGAACTGTTGAAGCGCCAATATGCGGCCGGCCCGGATGGAACGGGAGGGGAGCCTTCCGGTGACGAAGGGGAAGCGGACGGAACCGGCGGCGATGCCGAAGCATGTCCGGGCTGCGGAGCGCGGGTTCGGCCCACGGATGAAGTTTGCCCGTCTTGCGGATTGACGCTCATTGCGCAGGATGATGGGGAGAAGGAATGAGGTGCGTTCCTTGGCGGGGACTGAAGATGCGCCCCGGACCGGGCGTACCGCCAACAGATGGCCGGTGCATGCGGCCATGGCGTGGACGGTCCTGTTTGCCGGGATGAGTCTCTATTGGGCCATGGGCGGGATGATGGGCACCCGATCGCTCGGCGGAGCCATATAGCGGAGCCATATATCAGAAGGCGTTGGAGCAGGATCGGGCTTTCGCCGGAGTCGTTTGGGCAACCGGTTTTGTGAAACTGGCCGGTGTGCTGCCCCTTGCCGGATTGCTTGCGGCCGGGCTTCGTCCCGCTTTTCGCAAGGCGCTGTCCATCCTTTGCTTGCTCGCCGGCGGGCTGATGATTCTTTACGGCTTGGGCAACTTCGTGACGATCTCCCTGGCTGCGCTCGGCGTGCTGGCCTTTGACCTGGAACCGTATGCCGCAGCCTGGCGTCTGGCGTTCTGGGAACCGTTCTGGATGCTGGGCGGCGTGTTGTATGTGTTGGCGGGGCGCGAAGGGGAACGCGGCAAATGAGGCATGTTCGGGCAACCTTTTGGATGGGGCGGATCGGGTTTTTGGGCAACGGAAAGGATGGGCAACCGGATGTGCAAGCGGATCGACAAAAGCGAGATTGAAGCGAAATCCATCCTGACGGAGGCGCAGGGGTACCTGGACACGGGGTTTACCCATTCGCTGAATCCGTATGCGGGGTGCGTTTTTGCGTGCAAATATTGCTATGTGCGGGAACTGCCCGTCCAGAAATTCAGGGAAACGCCGTGGGGCGAGTGGCTGCAGGTGAAGGTGAACGCGGCGGCCTTGTACCGGAAAGAGATCGGGCATTTGCGCCGGAAGGGGAAAACGGTCAACCTGTTCATGTCCTCGGCGACGGATCCGTATCAGCCCGTGGAGCGGGAGGCGGAGGTGACCCGGGGAATTTTGCGGGAAATGCTCGAGGCGCCGCCTGATCTGCTGCACGTACAGACACGGAGCCCGCTGGTCGCGAGGGACATTGATCTGCTCGTGCAGTTGAAGGAGAAGTGCAGGCTCGTCGTTTCGATGACCATCGAAACCGACCGGGAAGACATGAAGCGGCTGTTCGCGCCGACGGCGCCGGGCATCCGGCTGCGGCTGAAGGCGCTGAAAGAAGTGCATGATGCCGGCGTGCCGACCCAGGCGGCGGTTTCGCCGGTGTTGCCGTTCACGCCCGACTTCCCGAAGCTGCTCCTGGACGTCGCGGACCGGATTTGGATCGACACGATGGGCATCGGTGACGGTGAGCGGGGACGGCGCTCGGAGCGGCTCGGGATGCCGCAACGGTTTGCGGAGCATGGGCTGTCGGAGTGGTATGCGGGAGACATTCATCTGCGGGTGAAACGGTATTTCGCCAGGTTTTTTCCGGAGGACCGGATCCGCGTCTCGAAGGAGGAGGCGTTCCCGGACCGGCGGGCTCCGTCCAGATGAGCGGCATGCAACCGGGTTCGCGGCGGCGGGAACCGAAAGGTCGGCCTGTCCGAATAAAAGAGCCGAAACGAGTGCAAACCGCACTTGTTTCGGCTTTTTTGAAGGCAAAATGTCGGGACCCCGTTCAAATATTCGCCGGAATCAACCGGCCGAATCCGTAGCTGTTGATGATCTGGCTGGTACTGATGGCATAGCCCTGGATTTTGCCGACGGTCGGTGCATACATGGGCCGGTAATAAATGTCGACGAAGGCGAGGCTTGACTTGATGACGCCCGTGTTCAAACCGACCAACCCGCCGGTGCCGCCATGGGTGGTTTGGAGTTTTGCGATCGCCATGGAATTTTCAATGACGGCCTCTACATCATTGACGCCGGCAATTCCTCCGATCATGTTGCTTCCGCTGATCTCCACAACCGCAACGCAATTTTGAATTTTGCTCCCGTACGTGTTGACGGCTGCAATGCCGCCCAGGGTATGATTGGTTGTCCCCGGCATCGTGCCGGTGAATACGCTGTTTTTGACGGTTCCATAGTTGAATCCGACCAGGCCGCCGCAGTAATTTCCGCCGTTTCCATGGTGGATCACGGTGATGTCCGTCGCCACGACCTGATCGATGGTGCCGTAGTTGTAAGCAGCGATGACACCATGCCAATGGAAGCAATTGGAAAGCGTTTTGGAGAACCGCAACCGTTTGACGACGCCGCCGGCCTCCAGGTTGGTGAGCAGGACGCCGGGATAAAAGTTGGAGATGGTGTGGTTTCTGCCGTCAATCGTGCCCGAGAAGGAAGGCACGGGCGTGTTCAAATAGCCGGTGAAGTCAATGTCGTTGACCAGGACGAAGTGGGCATCCGGGTAATCGTGCAGTTTCCACAAATGAGGACCTTTGCAGATTTGGTACGGATTTTCCGGCGTGCCGTCGCCGAGCATTTCATCGCCGCAGGCAACCGGCTGGCCGGCAGATCCGGATGATCCGGTTGCCGCGGATGACGGCCCCAGGCCGAACGCAGGTGAAGAAAACGCCAGTAACAACAAGATTGTGGCCATGAGAGCAAACCATCTTTTCATGAAAAACCACCCCTTTGAAAGAATTACAATAATTGTAAGAGATTTGGAGCAAAAAGGTTGTCGCAATATGGCATGTCCAAAAACAAGGAGTCAAATGTGAAGGCAAGTTGAAAAATCAAAGCGGCCCCAATCCCGCAAAATCGGGACCAAGGCCGCCAGGACCGACATTGGTAACCGTATGAAGCGGTACGTTGTCGGATTTTTCGGGAGGCGCGGATCCGTGTCTCGAAGTTCCCGGGTCGTCGGGGAGGCATGCCGTGCTAACGGAACTATAGGGCGTTATTTTGCGATTTTTGGAGATTTGCAACTTCTAACGGAACGACAGGGCGTTATTTTGACCAAAAACCCGGTTTTGAAGGGAAAAAAGCCAAAATAGTGTCCTGTCGTTCCGTTACATTTTTTGAGCGGCTTTTTTCGGACAAATAGTGCCCTGTATTTCCGTTAGAACCTGCGGGAGTTCTCGGGAGACGGATTTTATTGTCACCGGAGATTCCGCCCACATCGAATTGGCCGTCAGCTTCCACGATCGCAATGGAATTTTGGATCACACCGGCATTGATGCCCGTGATGCCGCCCATATCGTTGGGAGTCAAATGTGAAGGCAAGTTGAAAAATCAAAGCGGCCCCAATCCCGCAAAATCGGGACCAGGGCCGCCAAAATCGGATGAATTGACACGATTGGCATGAATGGATTTGCAAGCGATTAATGGCAGATTCAACATTTCGGAAGGATGCGAGGCTATGCCCGGCGTTCCGCCGCTTGTTTCGCCCGCGCTTCCCTGCCTTCAAAGACAATCACGAGCGCCGGCAAGATCGTCAGCGCAAACAGCAGGCACAGCGTCGTTTCGATGACCGTCGTGATGCCGAATTCGCGCAGAACGGGGAAATCCACGAACATGAGCGTGGAAAATCCGATGATGACGGTAAGCCCGGAGGCGGTGATCGCCTGGCCGACCTTGGCAATGGCCGTCCGGATCGCTTCCTTCCCGTCCGCTCCGCGCTCCCGTTCTTCCTTGTACCGCTCCATGACGAGCACCGTAAATTCGGTGCCGATGCCGAGCACGAGGCTGCTCAGGGCGATCGTCAGCGGATTGTAATCGAGGTCGAGCAGAATGAGCACCAGCGGAATGAACCCGAGCACGAATGCGATCGGCAAAACGGTGAACAGCGACTCCTTCACACGGCGGTAGATGAGCATGAGCCCGAGGACGATGGCGACAACGCCCAATACCTTGATCAATGTGCTGTTGGCGCTGATGTTGTCGACGCCGACCGCCGCCAGCGACATCATGCCCGCCGGCGCGATGACGGCCCCTTCCGGTGCGATGGATTCGGCCTCCAGCCGAATGTTCTCCAGAAGGGCCAACTGGCCGGCGGACGAGACATCCGGATGGATTTGCACCTGCAACGCGGCATGTCGACGATCTTCGCTGACCAGGGTGCGCAGCATGGAGCCGGGCATGCCCGCCACGGCACGGTCGATGGCCGACTGGTCGGCATTCGCCGGATCAAGCCCCAGCATGCCGATGACGGAGGCGACGGACTGCACGCTTTCCACCCCCGCATAGTTCCCTTCGATGCGTTCTTCCAGCAGTGCGAGCCATTCCACCACCGGTTTGTCCGTGACGTCTTCCGCTTCCACGAGGAAAGTCAGAAACATGGTGGATCCGGCGATGTCCTGCAGTTCCCGGGAGTTGACGAGCCCTTCCATGTCCTGCGGAATCATGTTCAGCATGTTCGTTTCCGTCTCGATCTTGTGGTCGGACCCAAACCCGATGCCCGAGAGCAGCACGACGACGATGAGGATCGGCACGGCAATTTTGCGGACAAATCCCGAATACGCGTACAGGAAACGGGACAGCTTCGTTTCCGAAATTTCCCTGTGGCGTCCCGCGGCTGCCGCGCCTCGGCGGTCAAGCAGGGCGAAGGTGGCGAACATGAGCGCCATTTCCACCGCGTAGCTGATGGCGGCGCCGAAGGCGAGCACGAGGCCGAACTGCTGCATCATCGGCGATTTGGACAGCAGCATCATGAGGAAGCTGGCGGCCATCAACACGACGGCGATGCCGACGGCGGGGCCGATGTGCCGGGAAGCCCGCACGACCGCTTTCTCCGTGTCAAACCCGCTCTTCTTGTATTCCTCTTCATAGCGGTTGTGGAACTGCACTCCGAAATCCGTGCCAAGCCCGATGATGATCGGCAGCGTCGCCATCGTGGCGATGGAGACGGGAATGCCGGTCCAGCCCATGAGCCCGAACGTCCAGACGAGCCCGACGAGCACACAGGCGAGGGAAATGAGCCGGCGACGCACGGGGAAAATGACAAAAAGCACGATCACCATGAGGACAACGGACAACACCAGCATGAACGCCATCGACCCCGTCACTTCGCCTTCGATTTGGCTGTAGATCGCATGGTTGCCGGCCAGCCTGACGGTGAGCCCGTCGGAAAGCCCCGTCTCCGCGACGAGGTTTTCCACCGACGCCATCATTTCCTCGCTGGCGGCCATGTCCAGCCCTTCCGCGGTAATCAGGTTGATCAGCACATGGCGGCCGTTTTCCGGCAACAGCAAGGACAACGCCTCGGGCACATGGCCGCCTTCGGCGAACACGACGGCGCGCAGCGTCTCCGTCGCCCACTCCTGCACAGGCGGCAACGCCTGCATGACGTCCGCCTGCATGGCCTGCATTTGTTCTTCGTTCAGGATGGCCATCGCGTACCGTGCGACGGCTTCCTGCTGCTCCGGCGTCAGAACCGACGACAAGGCCTGCTGCAACTGTTCCGGCGGCAGCGATGCCATGAGCGCTTGCAGTTGCTCCGGAGGCCTGGATGCCGCAAGCGCGTCAAGCTGCTCCGGCGTCAACGCGTCCGCGGACAGCGGCTGCCCGCCGGCTTCCGGGACGGTCGCCGGCGGCGCAACGGAAGCTCCCAGCGCGGCCGCTGCCTCCGCAAGCTGCTCCCCGGTGAGCAGGGACTGGCTGTATGCGGCCAATTGCCGTTCTTGCTCCGGCGTCAGGCTTTGCATCATGTTCTGCCGGATGGCCTCCATTTTTTCATCGGGAATTTCCTGGCGAATGGCCTCCGCCAATTCCGCATTGTCCGGCGAGAAGAACACAAGCGCCAGATCGGAACCGAGCAGGTCGTTCAGCAGGGTGACGTAATCGATTGCCCCGACCACGTGCGGAATGTCCGGGGCTTTCGCCGCAAAATCCGCCATGATTTTCGCCGTCTCTTGCGAGATCAGCCGTTCCTGCGGCCCCTGCACGAGCACGTAGACGCCGTCCCCGCCGAAATGCTTTTCATAGGTGAGCGTATCCCGAAACACCTTTGAATCGGTCCGGACGAACGAATCGTTGCCCAAACGGATATCGATGCGGAAAATGCCAACCGCAAAAAAGACGGTCAGCACCCCGATCACCGCCAGACACCAGACCGCCCTCCTGACCAAAAAAAGACCGATATGTTCGAAGCTCTTTTTCATCTCGCCTCTCCCTCCTCCACCATGAAAATGTAGCAGAGGGATCAGCCCCTTTTCAAAAAACAAAACGAGATGACTGTAGCAAAATGCAACAATCATCCCATTTTGTAGGCCGTCCGGTCAATCGGATTGCAGGCCGTCCGCTCAATCGAGCATGACCTGGGTAAAAATGTTCAAAATGTCCTCTTTGTCATACTTGTATTCGCCGCTGATCCACTTTTGCAAAATGGTGATGAACGCCGTGGCGTACATGTCGCAGACGACGTCCGGATACCGGGACCGGCGCAGTTTTTCCGACAGCGGATCGTTCCGGGATTTGGACTGCTCGCGGATCAGCCCGGCGGCGATTTCCACCAGGCTTTTGAACAGGATTTGGCTGTCGGTGTCGAGCAGCGCATGCTCGAGCAGCGTCCGGTTTTCCTCGACGTAATCGACGAGCAGGCGGAACACGTCGGCTTCCGATCCTTTCTCGCGCCGGGTCAGTTCTTCCGCCAACTGGTAGATGAAGTCTTTCAGCAAATGATATTTGTCCTCGTAGTAACGGTAAAACGTCGTCCGGTGGATGAGCGCATCCTCGCAAATGTCCTGCACGGTGATGGCGGAAAACCGTTTCGCTTGCAGCACATTTTTGAAGCTGTGGATGATCTGGCGCCGCGTGCGTTCGGTTGTGGAGCTCATGGGCAACACCTCCTGAAGACCGCCATGTGTCCCCAGTATACAACATTCGGAGAGGGGCGTGTCTCCCCGCCTGGCGGCAAGGCCGTGACAACTTTGCAAATCGGTGAAAAACGGGGAAAGCGGAAGAAAAGACGATAAATATTCAGAAAATTCAAACGAAATAAGGGACAAAGGTCAAATAAGGTCAAGAGGTTCCGTTGAATAAAATGGGATGCGGCGGGTATAATAAAGTCAAAGAAAGTCAAAGTCAAAAAGGTTGGAGGTGGATGACGATGTTTGGATTGACACCGTACAGAAAACGCCCGAACTGGGCGGAAAGGCGCGACGACTGGAACCCGTGGGAGGAAATGAACCGGTTTTTCGACGAATTCCTAAGCGACCGGTGGCCGGCTTCGCTTTCTTCCCAGAGCGGCATGAAGGTGGACATCAAGGAAACGGACAAGGCGTATGTCGTTGAAGCGGAAATTCCCGGCGTGGACAAGAAGGACATCCAGGTGGAACTCGAAGACGGCTTGCTGACCATTGCGGTCAAACGCGACGAACAGGTGAACGTGGAGGGGGAAAACTACATCCGCAGGGAAAGGCGGTTTTCCGGCATGAAACGGAGCTTCCACGTTGACAATGTGAAGGAGGATGGCGTGAAGGCATCCTACGCCAACGGCGTTTTGACCATCACGTTGCCGAAACGGACTCCCGGCAAGTCAGGCCGGTCCATCGTCATCGACTGACCGCCGGCGCCTCGGAATGGTCTTGCGCACAGCCTTCGGTCGGACGGTTGCCCGTCCGGCAGGGGCTTTTTTTGTGTTTGCTGCATATCCTTTCGGGAAGCTGATTCGTCCCGTGAATCCCCAAACGGAAACAACCTTGTCCAAATGGCAGGATTTTGTAGATTGGCGGCGAATGACACCATCGACCAAAAGATGAAATCAAGGAAAGCAGGTGTTCAAGTGGAAGCGGAAATCGGCTTGGCCATCGTTTCGATCATCTTTGCGATCATTTTGTACATCGGCATGATTGCGCTCATGATGTTCCTGACGTACCTGATCATCAAATGGGCGATCAACCATTCGCGGTTGAACGAACATTTGATTGCGATCCGCCAGGAACTGCATTACCTGAACGCCCAGTTGCACGCTTCCCGCCAAACCGGAACGGTCGCGGCGGCCGGAACGGGGAACGCCGGTTCGGCAGGAGCGGGGAATGCCGGTTCGGCCGGAGCGGGGAGTTCCGGGGCGGGCGAAACGGGAGACGGCGAACGGCAGGACGGATAATAAAATAGGACAAAACGGCAGCCGGGGTGAACGCCCCGGCTTGTTGTTTGAAAATCGAGATGTGATGAAGCCCATGACGGCGGAACGGCTTTGGCCCATCCAAAAAAAACGGATCTCCCATCCAAAGAAAAAGCGCTAACATTCCCATCCATGCGTTTATAATAGAGAATATCTACCATGCCGGAAGAGTCGAGGGTGGCCGCCATGACCGTTCAACGATTGAAAAAATGGACCTATCGCTTTCGGCAGCCCCGCATTCGGGACCGCATTTTTGCGGCCTTGATTTTTCTTTCCCTTCCCCCTTTGTTTTTCCTCGGATTTTTGTCCTTCAACATCGCCAAAGACACGCTGGCGGAAACGATCCTGGAATCCAACGGCAATCATCTGCGAACGTCGAGTGAAGTGGCGGATCTGTTTATCCGCAACATTGTCAACCTGAACCGGTTCATCGTGCTCAACGAGGAAATCCGCGACGACCTGCGCGACAGCAGGATCAAAACCGAGCAGGAACTCAGCGAAATGAACGAGCTGACGATCAACCGGCTGCAGCGGGTCATCAACAACAACTCCTTCGATACGCGGTTCGTGGAATCGCTGTGCATTTTCGATCTCCATTACCAGACCTATTGCCTGGGCCGCCCGGACGACGCCGGCATTTATGAAGTGCCGGACAAGAAGGTACGGATTGAACAGTCCGAATGGTACCGGGAAGCGGTGAAAGCCCAGGGGCGGGTCGTGTTTTTCGGCTACAACGTGCTGGAACAATCGCCCTCCACCTTCTCGACGGTCAAGCTTTTCCGCGATTCGGAAAGCGTCATGGGCCGCCCGATCGGCCTGCTCGTCACCAATCTGTCCAAGACGATGTTTCAAGCCGTCTTCCAGGGAAGCGGGGAGGGCGGCCAATTTCTCGTGGTGGACACGACGGGGGAGACGGCCAACGTCATTTATCCCGACCCTTTGAGCCTGTCCGGGGGAATGGCCCCCGACGCCGCAACTTTTGATGAATTGACCGCCTTCTGGGAGAACAACGGGTATTTGGTCAGCGGTTTTCGCAACGTTTCGACGGGGTGGCATTTCATCCATCTCATCGACGAAGAAGAACTGTTTGCCAAATCGAACCAGATCGGCACTTACACGACGCTGATCGCCATCGTCATTGCCATCGTCGGACTCACCATTTCCTACTACGTATCCGGAGGCATTACGAAGCCGTTGCTCAGGCTGAAAAAAATGATGGTCGACTGGAACAAGGGAACCCTCGATTTCAACGTCCGCTTCAGGGATGACGAAGTGGGCGCCATCGGGGACACGTTTTTGCGGGTGGCCAAGAAAAACCGGGAACTGGACGAACGGCTGTACAAATCGGAACTGCGGGAACGGGAGGCGGAACTCCGCGCCTTGCAGGCCCAGATCAAGCCCCACTTTCTGTACAATACGCTGGATTCCATCTATTGGATGGCCCGGCTCAACCGGACGGAAGAAGCGGCCAGGATGGCCCTGGCCTTGTCGGAAAGCTTCAAGCTCAGCCTGAACAAGGGCAAGGAAACGATACCCGTTTTCAAGGAAATCAAGCATGTCGAGCATTACATGACGATCCAGAATATCCGGTACAACGGCCGTTTTCGCTACGAAGCCGACGTCGATCCGGACATGATGGGCTACGAGATGCTCAAGCTGACGTTGCAGCCGCTCGTGGAAAATGCGGTGTATCACGGATTGGAGCCGAAAATGGGTGATGGGATGATCCGGATCACGGGCAGGAAGGAAGGCGGCGAACTTGTCTTCATCGTGGAAGACGACGGCGTCGGGATGGAGGATGTTTCCCAGACGAAGAAGGGCTACGGGATCGGCAACGTGCGGGAACGGCTGAAGCTGTATTACGGTCCGCATTGCTCGTTTGACGTCACAAGCACGCCGGGATCGGGAACCCGGATCGAGATTCGCTTCAATCCGGACAAGGGGGGGCTGGCGCATGAAGAAACTGAAGGCAGTGCTGTTTGACGATGAATTCATTGTTTTGGAAGCGCTTGGATCGATGGTGGACTGGAAGGGCCTCGGCATCGAGCTTGCCGGCACGGCGAACGACGGTTTGTCCGCCCTGGAGCTCGCAAGGCGCATCCGGCCGGACATCGTGTTGACGGACATCCGCATGCCGGGCATGGACGGGCTCACGCTGATCGAAACGATTTTGGCCGAGGCGCCGGACACCCGGTGCATCGTGTTCAGCGGCTTCAACGAATTCGATTATGTCAAGCGTGCGATCCGGCTCGGCGTCGCCGATTACGTGGAGAAGCCGATCACGGAGACGGCCATAGAACAGGCGCTTGGCAAGGTGATCGGCCAGCTGGAGCGCGACCAGGCGATCCGCTTTATGGAACAGCGTCTGCAGGACAACCGGGAAGCGCTGCTGGAGAAGACGGTTCGCGATTTGCTGTTGTTCGGCCAGGAGACCGATTTTGCCGGGCTGGAGCCGTTCGGCATCGATGAGGAACGGGTGAGCGGATTTACCGTTTTCGCGGCGGCGGAGGCGTTCAGCCTGCCGGAACACCCGGCTTACCGCATCGTGTATTTGCGGGACGAGAAGGACTTTCTGGCGGTCATGATCCATTTCATGGAAATGCCCCCGGCCGATTGGGACGGCATCACCGATGAACTGGACAGCACCGGCCTCTCCATCGGAGTCGGCATGACATATCCGTCTCCGGAAGACGCCAGGAAAAGCCTGAAAGAAGCCCGCCACGCCCTGAAGGGCGCCCTGCTCCTGAATGTCCGGGGGGTGCTCAAGTTCAGCGAACTCGGCGCCTGGACCGATTCTCCGGAACCGCTCAACGACGCGGAAGAAGCGATCCTGATCGGCATGCGGGCCGGGGACAAGGCGGTGGTGATGCGGGAGGTCGACCGTTTTCTGAAGGAGATCCAGGAAGTCAGGCTGGATCCGGAGTGCGTGGAATGCGACATGCTGAAGATCGTGTTTGCCGCCGAGGAAACGGTGCGCGAACAGCTGCGCGGTGACGGCGGCGAAATTTGGACGGAACCGCACCGCCACCATGTGGAAATCGCCGATGCCGCCGCTGAAGGCCGCCTCGCGGAATGGTTCCGCAGCAAGCTGGAGCGGTATGCGGATCTGGCAACGGGCGGCAAAGACCACGAGAAGCATGCGGCCATCGAGAAAGCCAAGCAATTCGTCGTGCAAAATGCGTTTCGCGACGTGTCCCTGCATGAAACTGCCGAAACCGTCGGGCTGCATCCCGCCTACCTGAGCGTGCTGTTCAAGGAAGTGACCGGCGAGTCGTTCATCAAATATTTGACCCGCAACCGGATCGAGCTGGCCAAATCGCTGCTGCGCAAAGGGCTGAAGGTGAACGAAGTGAGCGAACGGGTCGGCTACATGACGCCGCGGCACTTCAGCGAGGTGTTCAAGCGGTACACCGGCATGACCCCAGGCCAGTACCGGGATGAGGTGCTGAAACCGTAGCCGCCTTCCCGGCGTTTCCCAAAAAACGGCATCCCTTGCGAACAAAAAAATCGGACATCGATCCAAAAAAGGTCGCACTTCATGAGTAAAGCGCTTTCATCTAGAATGATGTCAAGCAGGATTCCCGGGACCTGCCATGTTGACACTTGCATGCAAAGAGGGGGAATCTACCGGTGAAACGAAAAACCTTTGGCTTGCTGTTGGCCTGCCTTCTGGCGTTTGCCGCCATCCTGACGGCTTGCGGCGGCAACAACGCCGGCAGCGGCGGATCGTCGGGAACGTCCGGATCTTCCGGCTCGACTTCGTCATCCGGCTCCAATAAGGACAAAGTCAAACTGTCGCTTCTGATTGACAACAGCCAGGATTCCGTCAATATCGGGGAAGCGCTCGTCAAGAAGTTTACGGAAAAATACCCGAACATCGAAATCGAAATCGAAACGCGGCCGGGCGGCAGCGAAGGCGACAACTTCGTCAAGACCCGACTGGCGACGGGCGACATGAACGATATCTTTTTCTACAACTCCGGTTCGCTCATGCAGGCGCTCAATCCCGAGCAAAATCTGCTTGATCTGACCAACGAGCCGTTCATGGACAACCTGCTGGATTCCTTCAAATCGGTAGTATCCACCAACGGCAAAGTGTTCGGCGTCGCGTTCCGTTCCTCCGTCGCCGGCGGATGGTTCTACAACAAGAAAATTTACGCCGAGCACGGGCTGTCGGTGCCGAAAACGTGGGACGAACTGATGGCGAACCTCGACAAGCTGAAAGCGGCCGGCGTCACGCCGATCATCGGTTCCTACAAAGACACGTGGACGAGCCAGCTGATCGTGCTGGCGGATTTCTACAATGTCCTGCAGGAAGAGCCGAATTTCCCGGAAGCGTACACCGGCAACAAGGCAAAATACGCCACGACGCCTTCCGCCCTGCGCAGCTTCCAGAAACTCGGCCAAACGGTCGGTTACTACAACGAAGATTTGCTGGCCATGACGTATGACCAGGCCCTCAATGCGCTGGCGCAAGGCCAGGGTGCCCACTATCCGATGCTGAGCTTCGCGATTCCGACCATCGCGCAAAACAATCCGGACAAAATCGACGACATCGGATTTTTCGGCCAACCCGGCGACGATCCGAACAAACACGGATTGACCGTCTGGATGCCCGATGCGGCCTACATCTCCAAAAACACCGAGCATCCCGAAGAAGCGAAACTGTTCCTGTCGTTCATCGCATCGCTTGAAGGCGCGGCCGTCGTATCGGAAGCGTCCACGCCGTCCGGCCCGTTCGTGGTCAAGGGGGCGACGCTGCCTGACGACGTGCCGCAAGTGGTCAAAGACATGATGCCCTACTTTGAAACGGAGGGCATGACGGCACCGGCGCTGGAGTTCCTGTCCCCGGTCAAGGGGCCGATGCTGGAACAGCTGACCGTTGAAGTCGGCGCCGGCATCCGCTCGCCGGAAGAAGCCGCGGCGCTGTATGACCAGGACGTCGAGAAACAGGCGCAGCAGCTCGGCCTGGAAGGCTGGTAATCGGCAAACCGGCACTGCCGGCGACCGGCACATCGGCTCTGCCATTTCGGTGGCAGAGCCGACTGTTTCCAATAACGGGAGGGGATCCGCATGGGCAAACTTCACAAAAAAATTTACAGCTACGGTTTTCTGGTGCCTGCCCTGATCGTCTACCTGGTCATCTTTATCGTTCCGACGGCGCTGTCCTTCTTCTTCAGCATGACGCGCTGGACGCTGTCGGATTGGGAGTTTATCGGGTTCCGGAACTTCGTCACGTTCTTCAATGAACCCCATCTGTCCATCGGGTTCAAAAACACGTTCATTTACGCGGTGGTGACCAGCGGGCTCAAAGTGGTGCTCGGCCTGCTCCTGGCCGTCGGGCTGACCGGCGCCATCCGCATCAAGGGCTATCTGCGTTCCGTCGTGTTCTTTCCCACCCTCGTCAGCACCATCGCGGTCGGCATCACGTTCAGCGTCATGATGCATCCGACGACGGGCCTGATCAACGTGACGCTGGATTGGCTGGGCGTCAAGGGGCCGGACTGGCTCGGCAACACGTCCATCGCCCTTCTGTCCGTGGCGTTGGTCGACGTCTGGAAAGGGATCGGCTTCGCTACGGTCATTTACATCGCCGGCATCATGTCCATTCCCGAAGAATACTACGAGGCGCTGCAAATCGACGGCGGCGGCTCGTGGAACCGGTTTTGGAACATTATCCTGCCGCTTTGCCGGCCGGCGACCAACTCGGTTATCATCCTGTCGTTCATCGGCGGCCTGCGCAGCTTTGACCTGATCTGGGCGATGACGAAGGGCGGCCCCGGATTTGCCACCGACGTCATTGCGTCCATCATCTACAAACAGTACCAGGCCGGCTTCTACGGCTTGTCGACGGCGGGCAACGTTATCCTGTTCCTGTTCGTCAGCGCGCTGGCGTTTCCGTTGTCCCGTTTCCTGAACCGCAGGGAGGTGGACCTGTGAGCCGCAAAACCCGTTTGCTCATGATCGAGATCATCGCCGTCCTGCTCACCGTCGTCCTGTTTTGGGTGCCGCTTTATTTCGTCATTTTGACGGCGATGAAAACACCGCAGGAAGCCGCGCTCATGAATTTGGCCTGGCCGTCGGAAATCCGCCTGTGGGACAACATCAAGGAAGTGTTCACCTATCGGGACTTCATGCTTGTCCGCGCCTTCTGGAACAGTTCGCTGCTCACGGTGCTGTCCATCGTCATCCTGACCGTGGTCAGTTCCATGGCCGCGTTCGTCCTGCAGCGGCGCAAAGACAAGGCGACGCCGTGGATCGAGTTTTTCGTGCTGGCGGGACTCATCATTCCGCCGGCAGTCGTGCCGACGATCTGGGTGCTGCAAGGCCTGGGCCTGTTCAAAACGTTGTCCGGTCTGGTGCTGGTGGAAGTGGCCCTCGGGTTTCCGTTTTGCGTGATGCTGTACCGGAGCTTCATGGCGACCATCCCGCGGGACATCGACGAAGCGGCGGTCATTGACGGGTATGGCGGATACCGCCTCTTTTTCAAGATCATTTTCCCGCTCCTGCAGCCGACGACGTCGACGATCATCGTGGTGCAGTCGGTCATCATTTTCAACGACTTCGTCAACCCGCTCTATTTTCTGCCGGGCTCGAAGAACGTCACCGTGCAGCTGACCCTGTACAATTTCACCAGCCAGTTCATTTCCCAGTGGAATTTGCTGTTCACCGACATTTTGCTGATCACGATTCCGCCGCTCGTGCTGTTCATTTTCTTCAACAAAAAGATCGTGGCCGGCATGGTGGCCGGGTCGGTCAAAGGCTGACGGCGGGAAACAGACGGACATTCACATTTCATCATCCGGTTGGAGGAGAAGACCATGGGAGTTGTGAAGGTTGCGGATTTGACGTGCGAATACAGGAAAAACCCGCTCGGCATCGCGTCGGCAAGCCCCCGGTTCAGCTGGCGGCTCGAAGCGGATCGGCGCGGGGTGCGGCAGAAGGCCTGGCGGCTCGTCGTGGCTGCCGCCGACGGCAATTTTGACAATCCGGTTTGGGATTCGGGAGCCGTGGAAAGCGACGAATCGGTTTTGGTCGAATATGCGGGACCGGGTTTGGCATCCCGCACCAAATATCTTTGGCGGGTGAAGGTATGGGACGATGCCGGGCAGGAGTCGGACTGGAGCGAAACGGCGTCGTTTGAAACGACGATTTGGGACAAGTCGGAATGGCAGGCGGGCTGGATCACGCCGTCGGCCGAATCCATCGATCCGCAGACGGATGGCAACTTCCTGCTGCGCAAGGCGTTCGCGGTGAAGGACGGGGTCGCTTCCGCCCGCATTTATGCGTCGGCGGCAGGCGCCTATGTGTTGCATGTGAACGGAAAGCGCGTCGGCGATGAGGTGTTGGCGCCGGGCTGGACCAGCTATCATCACCGGCTGCAATTTCAGACGTACGATGTCACCGATCTGCTTCGTCCGGGAGGCAATGCCGTCGGCATCCATCTCGGCAACGGCTGGTATCGCAGCGGCATGGGCTTTGAAGAGATGGATTTCAAATACGGGGATCGTCGGGCGGCTTTGCTGCAGCTCCACATCCGCTACGAAGACGGTTCGGAAGAGGTGGTCGTCACCGACGAATCGTGGCGTGCGTCGACGAGCCCGGTGACGTACGCGACGATTTACCACGGGGAGACGTACGACGCCCGGCTGGAACAGAAAGGCTGGAGCGAAGCGGACTTTGACAACGCCGGATGGGCGCCGGCGGAACGCATCGATTTGCCGATGGACGTGCTGGTGCCGCAGGAAAATTGGCCGATCCGCGTGACGGAAACGATCCGGCCGGCCGCTTTCTTCGTGACGCCGGCGGGGGACAAGGTGCTGGACTTCGGGCAAAACATGGTCGGCCGCATCCGGCTCACCGTGGAAGCGCCTGCCGGCACGGCCGTCACGATCAGACACGCGGAAGTGCTGGACAAGGACGGCAACATCTATTTCGGCAATTTGCGCTCCGCGCGGCAAACCTTCACCTACATTGCCAAGGGGGAAGGCAAGGAAACGTATGCGCCGGAGTTTACGTTCTTCGGATTCCGCTACGTGAAAGTGGAGGGCTGGCCGGGAGGGGAGCTGCCCCTGGACGCCTTCATCGGGGAAGTGCTCCATTCCGACATGCCGAAGACGGGCGACTTCACCTGCTCCGACGAGCGGGTCAATCAGCTGCAGCGCAACATCCAGTGGGGGCAGCGGGGCAACTTCGTGGACGTGCCGACGGACTGCCCGCAGCGGGATGAGCGCCTCGGCTGGACGGGGGACGCCCAGGTGTTCATCGCCACGGCGCTCTACAACTACAACGGCGGGCCGTTCTTCACCAAGTGGCTGCGGGATTTGAAGGCCGACCAGCGCCCGGACGGCGGCGTTCCCTTCGTCATTCCCGATGTGGGCGCCGGACACAGTTCGGCCGGCTGGGGCGACGCCGCGGTCATCTGCCCGTGGACAGTATACCGGTTTTACGGCGATCGCCGTCTGCTGGCCGAGCAGTACGACAGCATGAAAGCCTGGGTGGAATACATCCGGGCGCAGGGCGACAATGAATGCATGTGGGAAACCGGCTTCCACTTCGGCGACTGGGTGGCGCTTGACGCCAAGGAAGGCAGCTACGTCGGCGCAACGCCGCTGCCGCTCATCGCCACGGCCTATTACGCCTGGTCGTCCCGGCTGGTGCGGGATGCGGCGATGGTGCTGGGCAAGAAGGAGGACGCCGATTATTACGGGCAATTGCACGAGAACGTCGTCCAGGCGTTCCGCGACGAGTTCATCACGAAGACGGGCCGGATGGCGTCGCCGACACAAACCGCCCACGTGCTCGCCCTCGCCTTCGACTTGGCGGGTGAACACGCGCCGCGCATCGCCCGCGATCTGAACGACTTGATCATCCAGAACGAATACCATCTGACCACCGGGTTCCTCGGCACGCCGTATCTCTGCTTCGTGCTGTCCGAGCACGGCTACCATGAGACGGCCGTCCGGCTGCTCCTGCAGGAAAGCTATCCGGGTTGGCTGTTCTCCGTCGCGCAGGGCGCCACCACGATCTGGGAGCACTGGGACGGCATCAAGCCGGACGGCACCTTCTGGAGCGACGACATGAACTCGTTCAACCATTACGCCTACGGCGCCGTCGGCGAATGGATGTACCGGCGCATCGCGGGGCTTGACATGGACGCTGCCGTCCCCGGCTTCAAGAAGTTGCACATCGAGCCGCTGTTTGGTGCCGGCCTGCTCACCCGCGCGAACGCTGCCCACCTCTCGATGTACGGCCTATGCGAATCGGGCTGGGAGATGGACGGCAACCGGCTGAACGTGAAAGTGGCCGTTCCCCACAACGCGGAAGCCAAAGTGGTGCTGCGGGGGGCAACCTTGGCCGGATTGACGTTGGACGGCAAACCGTTCCAGGCCGTGGAGGGCGCGTTGCCGGAAGGCATCCGGTTTGCGGCCGAAACCGCCGCGGGCGTGGAGCTGGAAGTCGGCTCCGGGGAATACCGGTTCTCCTATGTGACGGGCAGCCTCTTCCGCAAGCAATTCACGATGGCGACCCGCCTGGTGGAACTGACCGCCGACGAACGGACGGCGGAAATCGCCCGGCGGAATCTGCCCGACCTGTTCTCGTCGCCGGTGCTCAATTTTACCCGCACGAGCACGCTCAGGGAACTGCTTGAAAACGGCATGTCCCAAGTGACGCGGGATCAGGTGGAAAGGCTGCTGGCGGAACTGGCCGCGATGGATTGAACGAAGCGCGGCACAACTGAACGCAAGATTGTGGCAAACGCCCGGATGCGGCAAGAACCTGCCTTCCGACGGTTGGGAGCCAATCCCGCCTTCGGTCGGTTTGAAGCCGCACCGGGCGTTTTTTTCGTTCGAGGGGGTGAACCGGCGGCATGGCGTCAATCCCGTCCTTGGCCGCACGGTGCGGGCAACTTTTTTATTTTTTCATTGCGTTTTGGTGTAAGATGGGTGTAAAAAAGAGACAAAATTGCGGCCGACTGGAGGACGTTTTGATGGGAGCAAGCAGAGAAACGGAAAACAGGAACCTGATCGGCGAATTGGCGGCGTTGCTGGAAGGAGAGACAAACCGGATCGCCAATTTGGCCAACGCATCGGCGCTGATCAATCAACATTTGGATCGGATCAACTGGGTCGGGTTTTATCTGAAAGCGGAAGACGGTCTCATGCTCGGGCCGTTCCAGGGATTGCCGGCCTGCGTCCGCATTCCGGAAGGCAAGGGCGTATGCGGCACGGCGGCGGCGCTGAAGCGGACGGTGGTGGTGGACGACGTGCATGCCTTCCCCGGGCACATCGCCTGCGATCCCGCCTCCCGGTCCGAAATCGTCGTCCCGATGGTGAAGGACGGCGAGGTGGTCGGCGTGCTGGACGTCGACAGCCCGGAGCCTGCCCGCTTCGGGGAGAAGGAAAAGGAAATGCTCGAAAAAGCCGTGGACGTCATCATGGCGCATTGGCAATAAGCCGGAGAAGGATGCGTCGTCCGGTCTTGAGCGCCGGCTTGGCGGTCATCCGTCGCCCATGGTGTTGGTATGGCTGTCATTCTCCGTCCACGCTGTCGGCGTGACCGCCATCCGTCGTCGATGGAGCCGGCATGGCCGCCATTTGCCGTCCAAAGCCGGCATGCTATTTGTCGTCCGTGGAAATGGAATGGCTGCCATCCGTCGCCCAAGGCAACGGCAAGGAAATCGCTCTCAATCGAAGGCGTTAATTTTGTCTGGTGAGGAGGAATCGATGATGGACGTATTGCAAGCGATCGAACGAAGGAGGGAGATCACGGCATTCAAGCCGGATCCGATTCCCGCAGGCGTGCTCGACCGTTTGAAACGTGCGCTTTACCTGGCTCCGGCAGGCAACAATTTGCCGTCCCGCGAGTTCATCGTGGTGACCGACCGGGCCAAACTGGACGGGCTGGCCGAAACAACGCCCTGGATGCGGTGGCTCGGACAGACGCCCTGCGGCGTGGCCATCGTCGCCAACCCGCAGGAAAGCAAATATTGGCTGCAAGATGCGTCCATTGCCGGCGCTTTCCTGTGGCTGGCGGCAACCGCCGAAGGGTTGGGCGCCGCCTGGGGGGCCGTTTACCATTCGGAAGACGCCGAAGAATCCGCACGAAGGGAATCCCATGTGCGCCGCTTGCTTGGCGTGCCGGACCATTATCGCGTCGTGGCGGTCATCGGTCTCGGGTATCCGGCGGCGCAACCGCCCGCGAAGGCCATGTACCCGCCGGAGCGGGTCCTGCACCGGGAGACGTTCGGACAGGCGTAAACATTGGGGGGATTCCCGTGAATCTGCACCACTTGAAATATCTCGTTGAAGTGGCCAGGGCGGGTTCCATATCGCTGGCCGCCGAAAACCTGTTCATGAACCAGCCCAATCTGAGCAAGGCGATCCGGGAAGTCGAAGCGGAAGTCGGCGCGGACATATTCCGGCGGACGCCGAAGGGCATCGTGCCCACGGAACAGGGCGAGCAAATCCTCGAATACGCTGAACGGATCATCCGACAAGTCGATGAAATGAAGTCGCTCTATCGCGAAGACCGTCGTAACAAAATCGTCTTCAGCCTGCGCGCACCGCGGTCCGGGTACATTTCCCAGGCGTTCGCGCGGTTTGTCGTGCAGCTCGACAGAACGAAGGAACTGGACATCCAATTTCGCGAGTCCAGCTCCATCAACACGATCAAGCGGGTGGAGGAAGGCGGCTACAATCTCGGCATCGTCCGTTATTTGAAAAGCCAGGAAACCACGTTCCGGCAAATGCTCGGCAGCCGGCTGAAGCATGAACTGGTGTGGGAGTTCGAAGGCCATGTGCTCATGTCCCGCACGAATCCGCTGGCGTCGAAAGACGTGGTCACCGACGAAGACCTGGAAGCCGGCACGGAAATTTTGTACGGCGATTTGCGGGTGGTCTCACTGTCCCGGGAAGACCGCCAGCAAACCGTGCAACGGCCCGTCAACACGAAGCGGAAGGTGTTCGTGTCCGAACGGGGCAGCCAAATCGATCTGCTGCATCAGGATCCGTCGAGCTACATGTGGTTCTCTCCGATGCCGGAGGAGCTGTTGGACCGGTACGGGCTCGTGCAAATTCGCAGCGAAACCCGTTCGCCCGTTTACCGGGATGTGCTCATTTACCGGCAAGACCACAAGCTGTCGGATGCCGAGCGGATGTTTCTGGAGGAGCTGTCCAAAGTGAGGGACGATCTCGGCCGCCAACGCGGAAAACAATGATGGCATCGGTGCGGCCATGTTTTGGGCATGCAGCTCACCTACCCCGTTTTGCCAATGGCGTTTTCTCAAATTCGCCGCTGAGGGGCTCTTTTTGGGTTGTCCGACATGACCGCCGCCGGATACATCATACAATTAGCGCCTGACAGGTGCGGTTGCGGACGCCATGGACATAAGTACTCACAACATGCAGTTCACGCGCCGAACGAAATGGATTTTGTACAGCACGTGATTCCAAATCCGGAAAATGAGGTACACGAAATGCACTACATCGAAGAGGCGAAGTGCATTTCATGTACCTCATTTCGCGAAAACGGCCGGGAACCGGGGAATGAAGTACATTTCATGTACTACATTTGGCGAAAAACCGGTTTGTGCGACCGAAATGCGGGAATGAGGGACATGAAATGTCCTTCATGAAGCGCCATGTTGCCAAATCCGGAAAATGAGGTACACGAAATGCACTACATCGAAGAGGCGAAGTGCATTTTGTGTACCTCATTTCGCAAAAACGGCCGGGAACCGGGGAATGAAGTGCATTTCATGTACTACATTTGGCGAAAAACCGGCTTATGCGACCGAAATGCGGGAATGAAAAACGGCCGGGAACGCATATTGCGCCGGCCGTTTTCCGTCGTTCTGCAGGATATGCGGGTCCGCATGCTGCCCTTGCGCGCAATCCGCCGCGTCAATCCGCGATGTTCCATTTCCCGCTCCCGGATCTCCGCAGCTGCCGGCGTTCCGCAGTTCCGTGCCTCCTTATGGACGGGCCGCTTCCGCGGCGGGTGTGCCGTAGTAGGCGTTCAGGTACAGTTGTTTCAGTTCGCTGAAGAGCGGATAACGCGGGTTGGCGCCGGTGCATTGGTCGTCGAAAGCTTGCTCGGCAAGGTCGTCCAGCCGGTCCAGGAATTCCCGCTCGTCGATGCCGTAGTCGCGGATCGTCGGCTTGATGTCCAGCTTCGCCTTCAGCTCGTCGATTTTGCGGATCAGGCTTTCCAGTTTCTCTTCGTTCGTCGCGCCAGGCAGGTTCAGATAATCCGCGATTTCGGCGTAGCGCGCCAGGGTGTGCGGATGGCCGTATTGCGGGAACGTCCCCATCTTCGTCGGCACTTCGGCGGCGTTGAAGCGGATCACTTCGTTGATCAGGAGCGCGTTGGCGATGCCGTGGGGCAGGTGGAACGCCGCGCCCAGTTTGTGCGCCATCGAGTGGCAGATGCCGAGGAAGGCGTTGGCGAACGCCATGCCGGCGATGGTGGCGGCGTCGGCCATTTTCTCCCGGGCGATCGGGTCGTCTGCCCCGTTTTCGTAGGCACGGGGCAAGTATTCGAAGATCAGCTTGATCGCCCGGAGCGCCAGGCCGTCCGTGTAATCCGTCGCCATCATCGACGCGTAGGCTTCCAGCGAGTGGGTCAGGGCGTCGATGCCGGAAGCGGCGGTCAGGCCCTTCGGCGCGTGCATCATCAGGTCCGCGTCGACGATGGCCATGTGCGGCATCAGCTCATAGTCGGCGAGCGGGTGCTTGATGCCGGTCCGTTCGTCGGTGATGACGGCGAAGGGGGTCACTTCCGATCCGGTGCCCGCCGTCGTCGGAATGGCGATGAAGGCGGCTTTGCGGCCCATCGGCGGGAATTGGTACACCCGCTTGCGAATGTCCATGAACCGCATGGCCATGTCCATGAAGTCGGCTTCCGGATGTTCGTAAAGCACCCACATGATTTTCGCCGCATCCATCGGCGAACCGCCGCCCAGGGCGATGATGCAATCCGGCTCGAAGGCGGCCATTTGCTTCGCCCCTTCCCGGGCGCTGGCCAGCGTCGGATCGGGTTCGACTTCATAAAACGTGGTGTGGATGATGCCCAATTCGTCCAGCTTGTCGGTGACGGCTTTCGTGAAGCCGTTTTTGAACAGGAACTTGTCGGTGACGATGAACGCCCGCTTTTTGCCCATGACGGTTTTCAGTTCGTCCAGTGCGACGGGCAGGCAACCCCGCTTGATGTACACCTTCTGCGGAGCCCGGAACCAGAGCATGTTTTCTCTCCTCTCGGCAACCGTTTTGATGTTGATCAGGTGCTTGACGCCGACGTTCTCGCTGACGGAGTTGCCGCCCCAGGTGCCGCAGCCGAGGGTGAGGGAGGGCGCGAGCTTGAAGTTGTACAGGTCGCCGATGCCGCCATGGCTCGAAGGCGTGTTGACGAGAATGCGGCACGTTTTCACGCGGGCGGCGAAGGCGTCCAGTTTTTCCCGTTCTTTCACCGCATCGAGGTAAATCGCCGCGGTGTGCCCGAAACCGCCGTCCTCCACGAGCCGTTCCGCCTTGTCGAGGGCGTCGCCGAAGTCCTTCGCCCGGTACATGGCGAGCACGGGCGACAGTTTTTCGTGGGCGAACGCTTCCGACGGGTCCGCCTTTTCCACTTCGCCGATCAGGATTTTCGTCGTCTCCGGCACCGTAACGCCGGCGAGCGCCGCGATTTTGGCGGCCGGTTGGCCGACGATCCTGGCGTTCAGGGCGCCGTTGACGATGATCGTGCTGCGCACCTTCTCCGTTTCGTCCGGATTCAGGAAATGGCAGCCGCGATCGGCAAATTCCTTCTTCACCCGGTCATAGACGTTGTCCAGCACGATGACCGCCTGTTCGGAAGCGCAAATCATGCCGTTGTCGAACGTTTTCGAGTGGATGATCGAGTTGACGGCAAGCAGGATGTCGGCGCTGTCGTCGATGATCGCCGGGGTGTTGCCGGCGCCGACGCCGACGGCGGGTTTGCCGCTGGAGTAGGCCGCCTTCACCATGCCCGGGCCGCCGGTGGCGAGGATGAGGTCCGCTTCCTTCATGAGCAGGTTCGTCATCTCCAGCGACGGAACGTCGATCCAGTCGATGATGCCTTCCGGTGCGCCCGCGGCGACGGCCGCTTCCAGGACGATCTTCGCGGCGGCGATGGTGCACGCCTTCGCCCGCGGGTGCGGGCTGACGACGATGCCGTTGCGCGTCTTCAGGGCCAGCAGGCATTTGAAGATGGCCGTAGACGTCGGGTTGGTCGTCGGGATAACGGCGGCCACGATGCCGACGGGTTCGGCGATTTTTTTGATGCCCGCCGCTTTGTCCTCTTCCAGCACGCCGCACGTTTTCACGTCCCGGTAAGCGTTGTAAATGTATTCGGATGCGTAATGGTTTTTGATGATTTTGTCCTCCACGACGCCCATGCCCGTCTCTTCCACGGCCAGTTTCGCCAGCGGGATGCGGGCCTTGTTGGCCGCCACGGCAGCTGCGAGGAAAATGCGGTCCACTTGATCTTGCGTATACGTTGCGAATCGGGCTTGCGCTTTCCGGATGCGGGAGAGGGCCCGTTCCAGTTTTTCCGTCCCGTCGATCGGTTCCCGGTTCAAGAGGGTGTCCGCCATGTTGTTCTCCTCCTTTTCGGTTGGTGTGCTGGTTTCTAACTTTGTGAAAATTGTAACATACTTTTTCGGGGTCAGGCAGATACGAAAAAGGCATGGCGCTATATCCGAAACGATATGCCGTGACTGTCGAGAAGAAGGATTTTCAGCAATCGTCACGAAAAGGACGGGAAGAGTAAAAATGAAGCGATCAATCCGGTGATCGACCATAAAAAGGAAAGGATGGATTCGCGCATGAACAAAGCGATACTGAACGCCGACATCGAAAGGGGGACGATCAGCCGCCACATTTACGGGCATTTTGCCGAGCATCTCGGGCGCTGCATTTACGAGGGGATCTGGGTCGGGGAAAATTCGCCGATCGAAAATGTACACGGCATCCGCAAAGACGTGCTGGAGGCGCTGCGCAACCTGAAGGTGCCGGTGCTGCGCTGGCCGGGCGGCTGTTTTGCCGATGAATATCATTGGAAGGACGGCGTCGGTCCCCGGGAGAAGCGGAAACGGATGGTGAACACCCACTGGGGCGGCGTCGTGGAAAACAACCATTTTGGCACCCATGAGTTTTTGCTGCTTTGCGAACTCCTCGGTTGCGAACCGTACATCAGCGGCAACGTCGGCAGCGGCACGGTGCAGGAAATGAGCGAATGGGTCGAATACATGACCTTCGGCGGCGAGTCGCCGATGGCGGATTGGCGCCGGGAGAACGGCCGGGAGGATCCGTGGCGGCTGAAATATTTCGGCGTCGGCAACGAAAGCTGGGGATGCGGCGGCAACATGCGGCCGGAGTATTATGCGGACTTGTACCGCCAATACCAGACGTTCCTGCGCAATTACGGGGACAACCGGCTCTACAAGATCGCCTGCGGGCCGGCGGGCGGCGACACCAATTGGATGGAAGTGCTGATGCGGGAAGCGGCGCGGTTCATGGACGGCATCAGCCTGCACCATTACACGGTGCCGACGGGGATCTGGGAAGACAAGGGCAGCGCGACGGAATTTGACGAGAAAATGTGGTTCGAAACGCTCCGGCGGACGCTGGAGATGGACGAGCTCATCCGCAAGCACAAGACGATCATGGACAAGTACGATCCGGAGAAGCGGGTCGGCCTGATCGTGGACGAGTGGGGCACGTGGTACAACGTGGAGCCGGGCACGAATCCGGGGTTCCTGTATCAGCAAAATACGCTCCGGGACGCGCTGGTGGCGGGCATCAACCTCAATATTTTCAACATGCACAACGACCGGGTGCACATGGCCAACATCGCCCAGACGGTGAACGTGCTGCAGGCGGTCATTTTGACGGAAGGCGATCGCATGGTGTTGACGCCGACGTATCATGTGTTTGAGATGTACAAGGTACACCAGGATGCCACGCGGCTTGATCTGGAACTGTCCGGTGAGCTGTACGGGTTTGAAGGTTCGGTGATCCCGAAGTTGAGCGCCACCGCTTCCCGGGACGGCGAGGGCCGCATCCACATGACCGTCTGCAATCTGGACCATGCGGACGGGGCGACGCTGGAAGTGGATGTGCGGGGCGTGGACGGCATCAAGGCGGTGAGCGGACGCGTGCTTACGGCGGATGCGATGCAGGCGCACAACACGTTTGAAAAACCGGATGCGGTGAAGCCTGTGCCGTTTGGCGGAGCGCGGGCGGAAGGCGGCAAACTGACGGCCGAATTGCCGATGAAGTCGGTTGTGCTCCTGACGCTGGAGGTGTGATCGCATGGACGCCGCAGCCAACAAAACGCAGGCAAGCATTGCCGACCAGACGGACATCGACGGCCAACCGGGATCAAGCGCCGACGATCAGCCGAAACATGTTGCCGAGGCGAAGACGAAGACGCCCGCCGGCCACTGGGAGGCGGAAGCTGTCCATCGATCGATGGCCAGAGCAGCGGCCGGGCCCGGGACAACTGCGGCCCAACCGCCGAAATCCTACGTCTCGTTACCGCCGGACTGCAGGGGATGCAACGGCAACGTCCATGATGACGAACAAATCAACCGCATCCTGGCGGCGCTTTCCCGGCATCCCGAGGCGTGCGTGGATGACGATGAATATGCGGAGCGACTCTCCGCCTGCGGGTCATGCCCGTCCCTGGCGAACGGAACGACTTGCCGCCTTTGCGGTTGCTACGTGGCTGTGCGCGCCAAACTGCGGAGCAATCACTGCCCGATGCCGGGCGGGGCCAAGTGGTAAAGAAGGCCGTCCGCAACTTTGTTTGTTGCGGACGGCATCGTTTTCCCGCGGTGTACCGTGCGTGGCAGGCAATGCCGATCCGGATTGATGAGGCGCGTGAAGCGTTCATTCGTTTTTCACGGATTCGTTCAAATGGAAGTACACGAAATGTACGGCGTTTTTCGCATGAGGTACATTTTGTGTACTTCATTTTGCTGTTTGGGGATTTTCGGCGCAATGAAGTACATTTTCTGTACTTCATTTGCGTGATGCGGGTTCAAAGCCCGGTTTTTCGCAAAATGGCGTACATGAAATGTACTTCATGCCTTCGTTTTTCGCAGATTCGTTCAAATGAAGTACACGAAATGTACGACGATTCTCGCATGAAGTGCATTTTGTGTCCTTCGCGGATGACGGATGGGCACGAGTCTACGGGGCATCGTGCAAATGGCGGACGGTAACACGGTGCGGGGATTCGACGGGGTATCGCGCGAATGACGGACAGTGTGCGAGGGGACGGCAGAATCGGCGCGGATGACGGATGGGCACGAGGTTTCGGAGTGGCGGGGCTTCACCCGGATGACGGATGGGCACGAGGTTGCGAGGTGACGGGGCTTCATCCGGATGACCGGCGGGAACCGTCCGTGCATGAATAGAACCATCACGGGAAGGAAATCCCATCTTATAGGCAGAAGTTGCCGTCCGCGACGCTGCGGGCATCGCGGACGGGAGGGCGGGGATCCGGCGCATTCCGGCGTCAGGACGATCATCGTTTGCCGGCAGGAGAGGCAGCGCTCCGGGATGTCATTTTGAAACTTTCCAGTCCTTTCATGGACATGCGGTTGCGATTTCGGTAGAATCAAACATCCGACCCGAAAATGGGCCGACGCCCTTGTGACCGGCGCAACCGGACGGGACGGCGCAGCCGGTCGGGACGGTGCGGCCGGCGAAGCGATGTCCGGGACGGAAGACGGTCGCCCTGTTGCGCGTTGACGCCCGAAAAACCGGGCAACGCAATGCCGTCAGCGGCGTTCGGGGACACGGCGGTTTACGGCATTTTCCGGTGTGAGGAGCGCCCCGATGCAACCAAACATTCATGGAAAAGGGCGTTTTCGCCCGGTTTTTTGGCCTCTGTATGCCATAGTTCGCATTTTCGGCAAGATTCGCCTGTTTCGACGATTGACAGTGCTTCAGAGAAAGAATAGGATAAGTATACCCGATTAAATAAATCGGAATTATAGATTATAAAAAAGAGAGAGACACAGGGGAGGACCATACCGTGAAAAAGAAAAGCATCATCCTGCTCGCGCTCGTACTCGCCTTTACGTTGGTGCTGGCCGCATGCGGCGGCAACGGCGCCGGCAACGGAAATGCAGGCGGGAGCGGCAAAGGCGGCAATGCCGACGGCGGAGGGCAGCGGGAGTACCGGAACGAAATCAACATCGCCATGACGGCCCAACCGCCGACCCTCGATTCGGCGATGACCGTGTCACAGGTGGCGCTGGACGTTGCACAGTACATATTCGAACAACTGTATACCCTGGACGCGGATTACCAGCCGACGCCGATGCTGGCGGAATCCGTGGAAGTGAGCGGCGACGGGCTGACGTATACGTTCAAGCTTCGCCAGGGCGTCAAATTCCACAACGGCAAGGAAATGACCGCCGAAGACGTGACGGCTTCGATGAACCGCTGGCTGGTCACCTCGAGCCGGGCCAAGGTGCTGCTCGCCGGTTCGACCTTCGAGACGGTGGACACGTACACCGTGGATCTGAAGCTGCCGCAGCCGTATTCGGACGTGTTGATCCTGATCGCATCGCAGGCCAACTTCCCGGCGATCATGCCGAAGGAAATCATCGAGTCCGCGCCGGCGGAAGGCGTGAGCGAATACATCGGCACCGGCCCGTACAAATTCAACGAATGGAAACAGGACCAGTACATCCATCTGGTGCGCTTTGACGATTACCAATCTGTCGATTCGGATCCGAGCGGTTTTGCCGGACGGAAGGAAGCGCCGACGGAAAACGTCTACTTCCATTTCGTGACGGATCACTCCACCCGGATTTCGGGCATCAAGACCGGCCTTTACGACATCGCCCTCAGCATTCCGATCGAAAACTACGACGAGCTGGCCGCCGCGCAAAACCTGGAGCTGCAGACGTTCCCGGGCGGCACGCTGACCGCTTTCCTGAACACCCGCGAAGGCGTGCTGGGCAAAAACCCGAAGCTTCGCCAGGCCGTGCTGGCTGCACTGAACAACGATGAAATCATGCTGGCCAGCTTTGCGAAACCCGAGCTGTATTCCCTCGATCCGGGTTACATGAGCCCGGTCCAGGTGCAATGGCATACGGATGCGGGCCAGGAGTATTACAACCAGAACAATCCGGACAAAGCGAAGCAATTGCTCGCCGAAGCCGGTTACGACGGGGAAGAACTCGTGCTCCACACGACGAAAGACTACAACGAAATGTACACCGGAACGCTCGTCATCCAGGAGCAGCTGCGCCGGGTCGGCATCAACGCTCGGGTGGAAAATTACGATTTCCCGACGTTTCTGGAACTGAAAAACGACCGGACCAAATGGGACATTTTCCTCGCGAGCACCGGTTACCAGCTGATCCCGCCGCAACTTCTCGCCGTCAATCCGGACTGGGCCGGCCTGGACGACGCGCGGGTGAAGGAATCGCTCGCCAACATCCGCAGCGCAACGTCGCAGGAAGAAGCGAAGAAAGAATGGGAGTCGCTGCAGGGTTATCTGTACGAAATCGGATCGTCCACCGTGCTCGGCCACTACAACGACCTGGTCGCCGTTTCCCGGTCGCTGGAAAACTTCGAGCTGTTCGAAACGCCGGTCGTGTGGAACGCGAGGATTGCGAAATAAGCATCAACATGCGAATACTTGACGGAACTGCAGCGGTTTGACGGACAGAAGGGGGTGTGGCAACACCCTCTTCGTCCTGTTCTGTTTCGGAGCTTGGATTTACGCCTTTGAAGACAATGGGGGATATTCGTGGCCGGTTATCTGGCGAAACGCCTCCTGTCGCTCGTTCCCGTGTTGTTTGTGGTGACCGTGGCCATTTTCCTGATCATCCACATTACGCCCGGCGGTCCCGCGGCATCGATTCTCGGCATGGAAGCGACGGAGGAAGAAATCGAACGGCTGAATGAAGAGTTGGGATTGAACCGCCCGATTCACGAACAATACGTCACGTGGGTAGCCGGGCTGCTGCGCGGCGATCTGGGGGACTCCATTTTCATGCGCATGCCGGTGTCCCGGGCCATCCGCGAGCATATCGGCCCGACATTGTCGCTGGCCATTGTGGCCCAATTGATTGCCATCGTGCTCGCCATTCCCTTCGGGATGCTGGCCGCCTACAAGCGCGGGACGCTGGCGGATTACACGCTGATGGGCGCATCCTTGCTCGGCATGGCGGTTCCGAGCTTCCTGATGGGCCTTTTGCTCATGCTCGTCATCGGCGTGAAGCTCGGGTGGCTGCCGGTGGCGGGTTACGCGCCGCTGTCCGCGGGGCTCGGCGTGCATCTGAAATTTTTGATCCTGCCCGCCCTGTCCCTCGGTTCGATCCAGGCAGCCCTGATCGCGCGGATGACCCGCTCGTCCATGCTGGACATTTTGAACCTTCCGTTCATCCGGACCGCCCGGTCGAAGGGGCTGAACGAACTGAAGGTGGTCGGCAAGCATGCGTTGCGCAACGCGTTCCTGCCCATCCTGACGGTCGTCGGCCAAACGTTCGGCACCCTCGTCACCGGTGCGGTGGTGGTGGAATCCATTTTCAACATTCCGGGGTTGGGGCAACTGATCCTCAATTCCATCGAACGGCGCGATTACGCCGTCATCCAGGGTGTCGTCCTGTTCGTCACGATCATCTATGTCGCCATCAATCTGGCGGTGGACCTGCTTTACGGCGCCGTCGATCCCCGCGTCCGTCTGGACAAGCGCTGACCAAAGGAGCCGTGTGAAGATGGAACTGTTGAACCGGGAACAATACGACGTGCTCCGCAAGCGGCTTGCCCGTGAACAAAGGCGGTTGAACATCCGCCGCATCAAATCGAACTACGGGCTCGTGGCCGGGGCGGTGCTTTTTTTGTTTTTTGTGCTGCTGGCCGTCGCCGGTCCGCTCATCATTCCCCACGATCCGGCCGAGATGAAGGTGGCGGAACGGCTCATGGCGCCGGGCGGCACCCACTGGCTCGGCACAGACGAATTCGGTCGCGATTTGCTCGCCCGCATCGTCTACGGCGCGCGGGTATCCATCGCCGCCGGGCTGTCCGTGGCCGCCATCGCTTCCGTGCTCGGACTCATCGCCGGCTTGTATGCCAGTTACTACAAATGGCTCGACCATGTGCTGATGCGCATCTGCGACGGCTTGTACGCGATTCCCGGCATTCTGCTCGCGATCGCCCTCATGGCGGCGCTCGGGGCGTCCATCCGCAACGTCATCATCGCCTTGTCCATCGTCTACACGCCGGGCATCGCGCGGATCGTCCGGTCCGCCGCGCTTTCCGTTCGCAGCCAGACGTACATCGAGGCGATGGTGGTGCAGGGGGCCGGCGCAACACGCATCATCTGGCGGCACATCATGCCGAACACGTTGTCGCCGCTCCTCGTCCAGGCGACGTTCGTGTTTGCCGAAGCGATCATTTCGGAAGCCGCCTTGAGCTTCCTCGGCGTCGGCATTCCCGCTCCGGAACCGAGCTGGGGCAACATTTTGCAGGCGGGCAAATTGGTCATTTACAAGGCATGGTGGATGGTGGTGTTCCCGGGCGCGGCCATCGTGCTGACGGTGCTCGGGCTCAACTTGCTGGGCGACGGGCTGAGGGATCATCTCGATCCGCGCCTGGCGGCGAAGGGCAAACGGTAACCGGCGTTTGATCCGAGGCGGTCATGGCCAGGCGGCGGGCGGAAAGGATGGGTATCGGCAATGGAACAACCGTTGTTGCAACTGAAAGATTTCAAAGTCCGTTTTCATACGAGCCAGGGCACCGTGACGGCCGTCGACGGGGTCAACCTGACGGTGAACCGGGGCGAAATCGTCGGCATTGTCGGGGAATCCGGCAGCGGCAAAAGCGTCATGAGCCAGTCGATCGTCCGCCTGCTGGAACCGTCCGATGCCATTTCCTATGAAGGACAGGTGCTGTTCGAAGGGGAAAATTTGCTCGAGCTGCCGATGAGCCGCCTGCGGAAAATTCGCGGCAACGACATCTCCGTCATTTTTCAGGATCCGCTGTCCTCGCTCAATCCTGTTTATCCGATCGGCGACCAAATCGGGGAAGTGCTGCGGCTGCACCAGAAACTCGGCCGCAAGGAGGCGCGGGAGAAAGCGATCGAACTGCTCCGGATGACCGGCATCCCGTCCCCGGAAGCGCGCATTCGCGATTATCCCCACGAATTGTCCGGCGGCATGCAGCAGCGGGTCATGATCGCCATGGCGCTCGCCTGCCGGCCGAAACTGCTCATCGCCGACGAACCGACGACGGCGCTTGACGTGACGATCCAGGCGCAAATCCTCGATCTGATCACGGAATTGAACCGAACCCTCGGCATGGCCGTGCTGTTCATCACCCACGATCTCGGCGTCGTGGCGGAAATTTGCGATACGGTCAAGGTGATGTACCTGGGGCAGATCGTGGAAGAAGCCGGCGCGGAGACGCTGTTCCGGCGTCCTCTCCATCCGTACACGAGAGGGCTGCTCCGCTCCATTCCGCGGCTTGATTCGGACCGGTCGGAGACGCTGCATGTCATCGAAGGAACGGTGCCGCACCTGACGCAAGTTCCGGCAGGCTGCCGGTTTTCCACCCGCTGCCCGTACGCGGATGAACGAAGCCGCACGACGGAGCCGCCGATGGAGGAAGCTTTCCCCGGGCATGCGGTGAAATGTTGGCATTGGCGGGAGATCCTGTCGTCGGAAGGAGGGGACGGAAATGGGAGCAAGCGGGGAAACGCCGGCTGCTAAGCCGCAGGAAGCCCGCCCGATTCTGGAAGCCGTTCATCTTCACAAGTCGTTTTCCGCCGGCTCGCTGTTTCGCAAAATCCGCATCGACGCCGTCCGGGACGTTTCCTTCGAACTGCGTGAAGGCGAAACGTACGGGCTCGTCGGCGAATCCGGATCGGGCAAAAGCACCACGGGGCGGATGCTGGTCGGCCTCGAGCGGCCCGATGCGGGAGAAGTGAGATTCGCCGGGCGCAACATTACGGCCCTTGCCGGCAAGGAACGCAAGGCGATGCGGAAAAACATCCAGTTCGTGTTCCAGGATCCGTATTCATCCCTCAATCCGAAGCAACGGATCGGCAACATGCTGGAGGAACCGCTCGTCATCCACCGGATGGGTTCCGCCTCCGAACGCAAGGAGCGCGTGTTCCGCATGTTGGATGCGGTCGGGCTCGGGCCGGACTACGTATTCCGCTATCCCCACGAACTGTCCGGCGGCCAGCGCCAGCGGCTCGGGATTGCCCGGGCGGTCATCCTGAATCCGAAAATCATCGTATGCGATGAACCGGTGTCGGCCCTCGACGTGTCGATCCAATCGCAAATCCTGAATATGCTGAAAAAGCTGCAGCGGGATTTTCAGCTCACCCTGCTGTTCATTTCCCACGACATGAGCGTCGTCCGCTACATCTCGGACCGCATCGGCGTCATGTATTTGGGATCGCTGGCGGAGGAAGCCCCGACGGACGAATTGTTCCAAGAGCCGCTGCATCCGTACACGCGGGCGCTGCTTGCGGCCGTGCCGGACTTCACGCGCCGACGCCTCCGGGAGCGGATCGTGCTGAAGGGTGAACTTTCGGCGGAGCAAGACCGTCCGGAAGGGTGCGCTTTTCGCGCGAGATGCCCGCTGGCGACGGAGCGATGCCATAAAGAGGCGCCGGCGCTGCGTGAAGTGAAACCCGGGCACAAAGTGGCCTGCCATTTGATCGAAGGGGTGGAGAACAAGTCATGACGTACGTAAAAATCACCAACGGCAAAATGGAAATCGGCAACGGCGCCGGTATCCAGGCGGCGGCGAGCGGCGAACCGAACCAGGCCGGCCTGTCCCCCAGGGAACTGCTGGAAGCGGCGGTGGCGCTGTGTGTCGTCAAATCGATCCGGGCGGTGCTCGACCGGGACCAGACGGCCTACGATCCCGACGAAATCGGGGCGGAAGCCATCGCGTCCAAGGAAGGGGACGTCGCCAACCGGTTTGCGAAACTGGAGGTGCGCGTGAAGCTGCCGTCCAATCTGGACGACGCATACCGGAAAAAACTGCTGATCGTCGCGGAACGGGCCTGCACGATCGGCAACACGATCCGCCACGGCGCCGCGGTGACCTTGGAGCAATCGTGACAAATTAGGGACAAATACAGGCGCCATGCAGGAGAAAACCGGCCGAACCCGAAATGGAAACGGGAAAGAGCCGCGTCATCCGCAAGGGGAGGCTCGCACATGACGGAACCTGCAAAGGAAGGAATTGCCGATGAACGCAAAACGGTTGAAACGGACTTGCGCCCGGCTCGCGGCGATATCCGCGTCCGTGGCGATCGCGCTCATGCTTGCCGCAGGTTGCGGCGGCAACCGTCCGGAATCCGCGGACGGGGAGACGATTCGGCAACTGGTATCCGATCTTTCCTCCGGAAAGGCGGAAGCGGCCGCGGCGTCCATCAGCTCCACGGAGCTGGTCGTCACCGGTGCCGACGGGAAGCGGACGGTTTACGAACTTCCCGGCGATGCCTTTTTCGTATCCATAGCTCCCTATATCGAAACGACCCACCCGTGCGCGATCCACAGCCTGACCGGTTGCCGGGGGGAATTGCCGAACACGGAATTCGACCTGCTCATCGAGGACGCATCCGGCGGCAAGGTGCTGGAGCAATCGGTGGTGTCGCAGGGCAACGGCTTCATTGACCTGTGGCTGCCGCGCAATCAAACGTTCCGGGTGACGATCATCCGGGAGGGCCTAACTGCAGTCGCCCTGATTTCCACCTTCGAAAAGGATCCGACCTGCATCACGACGATGAAACTCAGCTGAACAGACCGGCGCGGACAACCCGGGAAACATCGGCCAGGGCCGAGGGTTTCCCGGGTTTTTTCATTGGCGGCTGCCCGATATCGCTGAATGAATCCGCTTGTCCCTGGGAAAGCTGGAACCGAATCCACGGCACAAGGAGAGAACACCATGATCCACCATCTGTCCATCGGCATCATTCTCGGCAGCACCCGCCCGGGACGCGTCAGCCCGCAGGTGGGCAACTGGGTTAAAGGAATTGCCGACAAGCGCGGTGACGCCAATTACGAGATCGTCGACATCGCGGAATTCAAATTGCCTTTCCTGGGTGAAGCGGGAGCGGAAGAGGCGGTCAAAAAATGGTCGGCCAAGATCGGCTCGCTGGACGGCTTCGTGTTCATCGTTGCCGAATACAACCACAGCATTACCGGTGCGCTCAAAAATGCGCTGGACCTGCTCAGGGACGAATGGCACAACAAAGCGGCCGGCATCGTCAGCTACGGCTCGACGGGCGGTGCGAGGGCAGCCGAGCACCTGCGGGGCATCCTGGCCGAATTGCAGGTGGCCGACGTCCGCACCCACCCGACGCTCAGCCTGTTCACCGATTTCGAGAACATGGCCGTGTTCAAACCGGCGGCCATGCATGAGCAGACGGTCACCCAGATGCTGGATCAGTTGATTGCCTGGAGCGGCGCCCTGAAATCATTGCGCAAATCGCCGGTCGGTCAGGCGTAACGGAAGTCTCGTCCGCAAGCCCGGGAAGATTCGGCCTTGCGTCCCCGCAAGGGGCACCCAAGTCAACCCGGGGCTTTTTCCCCATTTTTTCGCCACCGGCTTTCCAATCAGGTCGAATCCGGACCAATCGGCTCGAAAACAGGGGGTTTTTCTGCCTCCCGACAACATAGTGAAAGTTTTTTGATGTGGAAGATGATTGTTTTTGTGAAGCGGGCGGATCGGTCTCCAAGGACGGCATCTCCTGGATTCGCCTGACGCCGGAATATACCCGCAGCGGGGATAACCTGTACCAGGTGGCCAGCCGCATGCCCGAATATTTGAACCGGGCGCCGGGACGGACGTTCGAATACGGCTACTCCGCCGACCCCGACTATTACGCGGGCATCACCGTCTCTGTCAAGAACGATTATGAATTCGAGAAATTCAAGGCCACGTTCTGGGTCGATTCGCAGTTGAACGAGTACGGCGAATATCAGGAATCCGAGCCGGTCATCGAATTCAAGAACGAAAACGGCAATCTGCTCAAGCAGATCAATGCGGAATTCGGCAAGCTGTACGACGTGGAACTGGACATCAAGGATGTCGAGACGCTGGAAATTTGGGTGAGAGGCTCCCTCAGCATTATCGGCGAGCCCCAACTCGGCAAATAAAAAACATCAGACCATGTGTGAAGGCCGATGGCAACCATCGGCCTTCTCTTTGTGCGCAAACGCTCCCGGCCGCGCCAATCGCGGCGGGAGCTTGTTTTTTTCGAAGCGCTCGCCGCGGGATCCGGAAGCGCTGTGGCAATGTCCGCCAACGTCGATTATTTTTTTTGGGCCATTGACACGAATGCGAAAAAAGAATGCTTTTGATAAGTTTACTAGATCCCGTTGACTAGTTTTGATAAAAAGTGATATGATCGGTCCGTCACCAAAAATCATGATTTGCACCCGCAACGGAGTTGATTCGATCCCATGGTGGAACTGGTCGGAGTCGGTCATTGCTGCCAGGACTTTCTTTGCATCGTAGAAGACTATCCGCCGGAGGACGGATCGACGCGCATCACGTCCATCGAGAAGCAGGGCGGCGGAGCCGTCGCAACCGCCCTTGTCGCGGCGTCGAGGCTCGGCATCCGGGCCGCGCTCATCGGCAATCTCGGCATGGACGGCACGGGAGACGACATCGTCGCCGAACTCGAGCGGGAACGCGTGGACGTTTCGGCGATGGACAGGCTTGAAGGCGTTGTCAGTTTGTCGTCCTACATCATGATCCAGACGGAGCGCGGCACGCGCACCAAATTCCCGATGCGGGACAACCTGCCGCCGATCCGCTGGGACGACCGCCAGAGGGCGATGCTCAAACAGGCCAAGGTTCTCCATCTGGACGGCACGCATTACGCGAATGCGCGGAAGGCGGCAGAACTGGCCCGGGAGTATGGCGTGACGGTTTCCCTGGACGGCTGCACCCGGCAGAAAGACAACCGGCTCAACCGCGAACTGGCCTCCATGGCGGACATTCTGATCACGAACGCCGTCTATCCGGCCAGCGTCACCGGCAAAGCCTCGATGGAAGAAGCCTTGCTCGAAATGAGCGGCTGGGGCCCCCGAATCGTGATGGCCACTGTCGGCGACCGCGGCGTATACGCGGTGATGGACGGGGAAGTCCGCCACTATCCGGCTTGTCCTGCCAACGTCGTCGATACGACCGGTGCGGGCGACGTGTTTCACGGCGCTTTTCTGGCCGCATATCTGCGGGGGAAAAGTGTGGAGCATTGCATCCGCTGTGCAGCCTATGCCGCCGCAAGAAAATGCGAACAGGTCGGCGGAAGGCGGGGGATTCCGGACTGGGATGCCGTTGAATCCGGTTATCTGTCCGGACGGTATTGAAATCGTTGCCACGGTTTGTCCAGGCTGATGCCTGCAAACATAATAAAAAACATTACAGGGAGGCAGCAAGCAATGAAGAAAGCAACATCCATTCTGCTCGTGATCGCCCTCATGCTGGCGCTCGCTGCGTGCGGCAACAGCAACAGCGGCACGTCCAACACGACGAACACGGGCAACAGCTCCTCGTCGTCGGCAAATGCCGGCGGAAATGAAAGCGGAAACAGCAATGATTCGGCGACGCAGGACAACGGCGTGGACGAATCGAAAACCGGCAAACTGGTCATCTACACCACCGCTTACGACCTGGAGTACAATCTGCTGATTGAAGAGGGCTTCCGCAAGAAGTACCCGAACATCCAGATCGAAACGGTGCAAGCCGGCGCAGGCGAACTGAAGACGCGGATCGAATCCGAAATGTCGAACCCGATCGCCGACGTCATGTACGGCGGCCTCGTTTATTCGGACTGGGATCTGGGCCTGTGGGAAGAGTATGTGACGCCGAACAACGACCAGCTTCCGGACGGGATGAAAAATACGACCGGCTACCTGACCTTCCACACGCTTCAGCTGGAAAACTTCATCATCAACAACGAAGCGGCAGAAAAAGCCGGCATCAACCCGGAAGAAATCACGGGCTTCAAGTCGCTCCTGGATCCCCGCCTGAAAGGCAAAATCATTTGGGCTGACCCGACCGCTTCTTCCGCAGCCTGGAACTTCCTGGCCAACATGCTGAACGTCATGGGCGGATTTGAAAGCGAAGAAGCCTGGAACTATGTGGACCAACTGCTGGCCAACGGCCTCGTGCTCAGCAACAGCTCCAGCACCGTCTACAAATCGGTGCATGACGGCGAATATGTTGTGGGTCTGACCTATGAAGCGCCTGTCGTGTCCTACATCGAAGGCGGCGAAGGCGACAAGATCCGCCTGGTGTTCATGGAAGAAGGAACGGGCTCCTTCGCGTTCGCTTCCGCCATCGTCAAAGGCGCCAAAAACATGGAAAACGCCAAACTGCTGATGGACTACTTCACGTCCGACGAAGCGCAAAAACTGTGGGCTTCCTCGACGGCGCGCCATGCCAACAGCAACATCCCGACGACGAACCCGTACCTGACGGACATCAACGAAATCAACGTCGTCCCGATCGATTATCAATACCTGAAAGATCACAAGAACGAAATCATCGAGAAGTTCCAATCCCTGTACGTCAAGCACAACTGATCAATCGGCACCTGAACCGGCGAGCCAAGCCGTTCATGCCAACCATCGGACCAATCATCGAACCAATCGTCGAACCAGCAAACGAACGAGAAAACGCACCAAGATCCATTGCAACCTGATTGCAACCTAGTTCCCGTAGTGCGGCAGGAGGAAGCTTGAAAAGCGACTCCTGCCGCTCATACAGAAGGAGATTGCGGATGAGCATCAACATTACGATCAAAAACGCCGTCAAAAAATATGGCGACACGGTCATCATTCCGGATCTTTCGCTGGAAATCAAGAAAGGTGAATTTTTTACGCTGCTCGGCCCGAGCGGTTGCGGAAAAACGACCCTTCTGCGCATGATCGCGGGCTTCAACTCCATCGAGGGCGGCGATTTCTACTTCAACGACACTCGCATCAACAATCTTGACCCGGCGAAACGCAACATCGGCATGGTGTTTCAAAACTACGCCATTTTCCCCCACATGACCGTTCGGGGCAACGTGGCGTACGGCCTGAAAAACCGCAAGCTGCCGAAAGACGAAATCAATACCCGGACGGAAGAGTTTCTCAAACTCGTTCGCATGACGGAGTATGCGGATCGCATGCCGGAACGGCTCTCGGGCGGTCAGCAGCAGCGTGTCGCGTTGGCGCGCGCATTGGCGATTCATCCAGACGTGCTGTTGATGGACGAGCCGCTCTCCAACCTGGATGCCAAATTGCGCGTCGAGATGCGGGAAGTGATCCGGGAAATCCAACGGAAAATCGGCATCACCACCGTTTACGTCACCCACGACCAGGAAGAGGCGATGGCCGTATCCGACCGCATCGCGGTCATGTCCGGCGGCGTCATCCAGCAAATCGGCACGCCGCGGCAGTTGTACCAGCGTCCCGCCAATTTGTTCGTGGCCACGTTCATCGGACACACGAATGTGTTGAAAGGCCGTTTGTACAAAAATGGCAACGAAAGCGGTATCCTGGTGGCGAACGCCAAGGTTCCGATGCAAAACCTGGACAAGCAGGCAGCCGAGCAGCCGGTGGCCGTTTCCATCCGTCCCGAAGAATTTTTCATTGCGGAAAACAACGACGGCGTTGTAACTGGTGTCGTCGAACACAGCACGTTCCTCGGCCTGAACACCCATTATCACATCCGGCTGCAGACCGGGGAGAAAATCGAAGTCATCCAGGAATCGTCCATTGAAGACATCATCGAGCCCAACTCCAAGGTTTCCCTGGGCATCAAGACGGGCAAAATCAACGTGTTTACGGAGGACGGCGCAACTTCGCTGCTGGACAAGGGGGGCAAATCATGACGGAAGCCCGCCGGAGGCCGCTTGATCTTTGGCAGATCGTGAGCATCATGATCATGCTCATCTATGTGGTGTTCCTGATCGTTCCTTTGTTCAGCATCCTGAAGGAATCGGTCGTGTCATCGGACGGCGAGATCTCCCTGCAGTATTTTGTCAAGTTTTTCAGCGAAACGTACTATCTCCGCACCATCCTGAACAGCTTCAAGCTGTCGCTGGCGGCGACCGCCTTTGCGCTTCTGATCGGCACGCCTCTGGCCTATCTCAACAGCTTTTTTGAAATCCGCGGGCGTTCCGTGATGCAGATTTTGATCGTCATCAGCTCGATGTCTGCTCCCTTCGTCGGAGCCTACGCGTGGATTTTGCTGCTCGGCCGCTCCGGCCTGATCACCAAATTCATGTGGGACGTCTTCAAAATCGACATGCCGAACATTTACGGATTCAGCGGCGTCGTGCTCGTCCTGACCCTGCAGCTGTATCCGCTCGTGTTCATGTACGTTTCCGGTGCCCTGAAAAACATTGACAACTCCCTGATCGAAGCGTCGCAAAACCTGGGGGTCGGCACGTTCAAACGGTTTTTCCAGATCATCCTGCCGCTTTCCATGACGTCGATCCTGGCTTCGGCTCTGCTCGTGTTCATGCGTGCGCTGGCCGACTTCGGCACGCCGCTGCTCATCGGGGAAGGGTATCGGACGTTCCCGGTCGAGATTTACAAGCAATACGTGGGCGAATCGTCGCAAAACCACAGTTTTGCGGCAGCCATCTCCGTCATTGCGATTCTGATCACGACCATCGTGTTCGCCGTCCAGAAAGTGGCGGCCAACCGGTTCAGTTTCAAAATGAACGCCCTGAATTCAATTGAACGGAAGAAAGCGAAGGGCCTGCTGAACGTCGTCATCCACCTGTATTCCTACCTGGTGGTGCTGATCGGCATCATGCCGCAGGTTTACCTGATCTATTGCTCCTTCCGCAAAACAAACGCCTTCGGCAACTTCGTCGACGGCTACTCGCTCGACAGCTACAAGCGGGCATGGAGCTTCGTCCGCACGGCGCTGCCGAACACGCTGATGATCGGCGGCATCGCCATCGCCACCGTCGTGCTCCTGTCCATTCTGATCGCCTATCTGGTCGTGCGGCGCCCGAATGCGCTCAACAACATGATCGACACGTCGTCGATGCTGCCCTACATCATTCCGGGTTCCGTCGTCGGTATTGCCCTCGTCATTACGTTCAGCGACGGTCCGATGGTCCTGACGGGCACGATCACGATCATGATCATCGCGATGTGCATCCGGAGAATTCCGTACACGATCCGGAGCAGCGTCGCCATCCTGCAGCAAATACCGGTCACGACGGAAGAAGCGTCCATCAGCCTTGGCGCCTCGAAGCTGAAAACGTTCTTCAAAGTGACGACGCCGATGATGGCCAGCGGCATCGTGTCCGGCGCGATCCTCAGCTGGGTCACGATCCTGACCGAACTTTCCGCATCCATCATGCTGTACAGCGCCAAGAGCCAAACCCTCACGCTGTCCATCTACGTGTTCATCAGCCGCGGGACAGACGGAGCGGCGTGTGCCGTGGCCACCATTTTGACGGCGTTCACCGTCCTGTCTCTGGCGATCTTCATGAAAGTGTCGGGCAAACGGGACATCATTCTGTGATGTAAGCTTGCCGTAAAGAAAGAGACGTTTGATGCTCGGAAAGTAATCCAATCAATCGGGAGATGTGAGAGATGCCATACGTATCGGCAAAAGAAATGATCGAAGACGCCAAACAACGCGGCTATGCGGTGGGCCATTTCAACCTGAACAACATGGAATCGTTCCATTCGTATCTGAAGGCGGCGCAGGAAACGAACTCCCCGATCATCCTCGGGGTTTCCGGCGGCACCGCCAAGTACATGGGCGGATACCGGTCCATCGTCGGCGCGTTGAAGCCGTTCATGGAATTCCTGGGCATCACCGTTCCCGTCGCGCTGCACGTCGACCATGGCACGTATTCCGATGTGCTCGAAGCCATCGATGCCGGATTCTCTTCGGTCATGTTCGACGGATCGGCGCTTCCTTTTGATGAAAACCTGAAAAAGACGGAAGAACTCGTCAAGCTGTGCCGCGAGAAGGGCGTTTCCCTCGAGTGCGAAGTCGGCGCCATCGGCGGCGAAGAAGACGGCGTGACGGCCATGGGTGAAGTGGCCGATCCGGAAGAGTGCAAACGCATCGCTTCCCTCGGCATCGACATGCTGGCTGCGGGGATCGGCAACATTCACGGCAAATATCCCGCGGACTGGCCGGGACTTCGCTTTGACGTGCTGGAAGCGATCAGCAAGGCGACGAACGGCATTCCCCTCGTGCTGCACGGCGGATCGCAAATTCCGGAAGACCAGATTCGCCGGGCCATCTCCCTCGGCGTCAGCAAAATCAACGTGAACACGGAATGCCAGCTGGCTTTTGCCGCTGCGATCCGCAAATACGTGGAAGAAGGCAAAGACCTGACCAGCAAGGGATTCGTTCCCCGCACCATGCTGGCGCCGGCCGTGGAAGCGGCGAAGCAGGTGGCCATCGAGAAGATGAAGCTGTTCGGCAGCGCGGGCAAAGCGTAAAGCGGGAAGCCATGCGGGGTTTGCGGGGTTGCACCGGCAGCGGTAAAGATTGACGCGCATCGATGCCGATGTTACCATGAGGTTGGTGACTTTTAGCATAAAAGGATTGAACATCCACCATGACCAGTGCGGGACGCGGCATCACCAGTGAGCTGAAAATTCGCATACTGCGCAAATACGACAGCCTGAGCAATGCGGAGCGCAAGGTTGCCGACGCCGCATTGCGGTGCGGTGAACAACTGATCGATTACACCATCGCCAGACTGGCGCAGGAAAGCGGCGTCAGCGAGCCGACGGTGCTCAGGCTTTGTTACAATCTCGATTTCCGCGGGTTCAAGGAGATGAAGAAGGCATCCGTCGCGACGATGGCTCCACCCGCGGGCCCGTCGGCGGAAAGCCTGACCCTTGACGAAGTGGACGACGACGAGAAGCTGATTGCGTTCGTTCTGGACAACATGCAGCAGGTGCTGAGGGAAATGCACACCTTGCTGGATCGCGGCGAACTGGCCAGGGCGATCCGCCTGTTGGACCGCGCCCACCACGTCAGGGTGGTCGGAGTGGGCGGTTCGTCCGTCATTGCCCGCCATGTGTGGCACTATTTGCGCAAAGCGGGCCTCCAGGTCACCCTTCTTTCCGCCTATGATCCGGAAGATGCTTTCCTGGAGCAATATGAGCCCAACGACGTCTTGATTGCCATCTCGTATCTTGGCCGCACTTCCTTCGTGACGGACGTCGCAGCCGACGCCAAACGGAAGGGAGCCTCCGTCATCGGCATCACCGCCTGGGGCGAGAACAAGCTTTCGCAACTTTCGGACGTCGCGTTGCAGGTGCCATACGGTGGAAAGGGCTTGACCGGCGACTATTTCGCCGTGGAACGGACCGGCCAGATCGCCGTCGTGAACATGTTGTTTGCGGCGCTTTACGCCGCGAGGCAAAAGGAAAAAAGCCCGGAATCCCGGGGATTGAAGTCCGTATGAAAGGCCGATGGAAACATCGGCTTTTTGCTTTGCAACAAAGCGGGTTTGCCGCTTTGGCCATCACCTTTCAGCGGATGGCGGATCAAGTCGCCAAACGGCGCATGGCGTGATCGGCCGAATTGCCGTTTTTTTCAAATGAAATTTTCAAGATGATATTGACGGTTTAGCGACGAGGGTGCTATGACCACGTCTAAATGAATAGCCGGGCCCGAAAGGGACGGGCACTGCAGGATCCCGGGAAATTTGGAAAGAAACGGAACTTTGCGAGACGTCTGTCGGAAAATGGCCAGCTCATCATCGGGGTTTGCCCGGGCGAAAGCCTGCAAACATAGAAAAAATCATCCAAGGGAGGCACCAAAGAATGAGAAAGGCAGCATCCATCCTGCTCGTGCTCGTCCTCATGTTGGCGCTTGCGGCATGCGGCAACAACAATGGCGGCGCATCGACTTCGACGAACACGGGTTCCGGCAACTCGACGCGGCAAACGAACGGCGGAAGTGAAGGCGGAACGGGCACTGAACCTGCAACGCAGGAAAGCGGCGTGGACGAATCGGTTTCCGGAAATCTGGTTCTTTACACCACCGCGTACGACATGGAGTATCATTTGATCGTTGACAATTTCCTCAAAAAATATCCGAACATCCAAATCGAATACGTACAAGCGGGCGCAGGCGAACTGAAAACGCGGATCCAATCCGAATTGTCGAACCCGATCGCCGACGTCATGTTCAGCGGACTCGTCTATTCGGACCATGATCTCGGCCTGTGGGAAGAATATGTCGCCCCCAATAACGACGAGCTTCCGGATTTGATGAAAAACACGACGGGTTACCTGACGTTTCATTCGCTCCAGTTGGAGAACCTGATCGTGAACAACGCGGCGGCGGAGAAAGCCGGCATCAATCCGGAAGAGATTACCGGTTTCAAATCGCTTCTGGATCCCCGCCTGAAGGGCAAAATCATCTGGGCGGACCCGTCCGGATCTTCCTCGGCATGGAACATGCTGGTGACCATGCTGAACGTCATGGGCGGAATCGAAAGCGAAGAAGCCTGGAACTATGTGGAACAACTGCTTGCGAACGGCGTCGTCATCGGCAACAGCTCCAGCGCCGTCTACAAATCGACGTATGAAGGCGAATATGTCGTCGGCCTGACCTATGAAGCGCCTTCCGTGGCCTACATTGAAGGCGGCGACGGCGACAAGGTGCGCCTCGTGTACATGGAAGAAGGCAACAGCGCATTCCCGTTTGCATCCGCCATCGTCAAGGGCGCCAAAAACATGGACAATGCCAAACGGTTCATCGATTTCCTGGCTTCCGACGAAGCGCAGACGCTGTTTGCTTCCTCGACGGCCCGCCATGCCAACAGCAACATTCCGACGACGAACCCGTACATGGTGGACATCAATGAACTCAAAGTGTTCCCCGTTGACAATGACTACCTGACGGAGCACAAGGACGAAATTCTCGAGAAGTTTCAATCCTTGTACGTCAAGTACAACTGACCGGACAACCAAAGCAATAATCGGACAGAAGCGCAAAGATGGAACCGGCATCAATCTCCCATGCGTCCGGAAGAAACCGTGACCACGGACGCAGGGGGCGGCGTGCCGGCAACAGGAAAGGCCGACGGAAACGTCGGCCTTGTTTCTTTATTCGGCATGGGAGGAAGGCTTGCCCTGTAGAGCAGCCTTCATCCTTCATGGGTCCACTCGCAGGCAAACCGGCGGATGCCCGATTTCAGATAGCGAAAATAGCTGGGTACGGGAATGCCCAGAAACTCGGGCTCCACCCCGTACAGGCACATGACGTAAGCGGTTTCGTCCGTCGGCAGGCGGGATGCGGCCGGCCGGGTGACCGGATGTTCCAGTAAAACCGCCTTGACCCGGTCATCCAGCCGGTGGCAGGCGATGAAGGCGACAAGCATCTGGTCCTGCCACAAACCGAGAAACGCTTCCGGATGAAGGTTCCAGAGCGGCCTGATCAGCGGAGCGAGATGGGGATCCGCCGGATCGGCGCCGGAAATGGCGCGCATGTGGGCAAGATAGAGCCATTCCATCCGGGTTAGGTCCGCTTTCCGGACCGGACGCAAGTCCAGCTGGTTGTCCAGCTGGAAGCAGAAGCTGCGAATGAACGGCGAATCGTGCAAAAAGATGAGTTCAAAACCGATTTCCGTCTGCAAGGCCGGCTGGCGGTCGCTTCTCGCCTTGAGCGCGGCCAGGGCGTTTTTCTTCGTTTCTTGGCAGTCGGAAGGCTTGCGGTTTTGGAAATCCGCGGCAATCCATTCCCTTACCGCGTCGTGCAGCGCCCAGCCGTTCCGCCGGCGGACGACGACGGGCATGTCGCAAAATTCGCGGAACCGGTCCGTCGTCACCGGTTCTCCGATGATCGTCTGCAGCAGTTCCTGGTCAAATTTGAGCAGGAGGGAGGCCGCTTCCGCATAACGCTCGAGCGGCGTGCCGGCCAATTCGCGCATCAGGCGGTCCATCAGCATGCCGATCAGCATTTGCTGTTCCATCGGCTGCAGGAAATCGACGTTGTCGTTGCGGAGAATCAGTTCATTGGCCATGGACATGGCCAGCGGTACGCCTCTCGAAAACCGGACCAGCGCATCATTTTTCCGGTCCGGGCGGCCGTTGACCAAAGCACGCGAAGGATGCACCGCGAAGGGACGCTTTTTTTTGCGAAAAACGGTTCGGGGTGTAAGATTCGTTCCTGTCCATCTTTTGCCCAATCGGTTATGATAAAGTCAGTCGAAAGATCCATCGGAAGGAGTCAATGTCATGGCAGTTGCGCAAGTCACGTTCATGTCCAGGGCGCTGAAACGCAAAGTCACCTACCATGCCGTCATTCCGACCGGCGTGCGGGATCCGCTTGCGGGACAGGCGGCCAAGGGTCCGTTCAAAACGCTGTACCTGCTGCACGGCATTTTCGGCAACCATACGGATTGGCTGCACTACACCCGCATCCAGCAGCTGGCCGAGCACAAAGGCGTGGCCGTCATCATGCCTTCGGGCGACAACAGTTTCTATCTCGATCAGCCCGACCGGGGGGACTTGTACGGCGAATTTGTCGGCCGGGAACTGGTGGAGGTCACGCGGGACACCTTCAACCTTTCCGACAGGCGGGAAGACACGTTCATCGCCGGGCTGTCCATGGGCGGCTACGGGGCGATCCGCAACGGGCTGCATTATCACGAGACGTTCGGCTGGGTGGCCGGCTTGTCGTCGGCGCTCATCACGTACGAGTTCAACAAGCCGGAAGGCACAAGACAGCTGCTGCCCGTGGCGGACCGATATCATGAAGCCACCTTCGGCGAACTGGAGCAAGTGGCGGGCAGCGACAAGGATCCGGAGGCGCTCGTGCGGCGCATACTGGATAAGGGAGCGGCCATGCCGAACCTGTACCTGTGCTGCGGCACCGAAGATTTTCTGCTTGAACACAATCGCCGCTTCCGGGATTTCCTCGCCGCACAGGGGGTTGATTTCCGCTACGAGGAAGGGCCCGGCGCCCATGATTGGGCGTTCTGGGACGCGTACATCGAGAAGGTGCTGGACTGGCTGCCGCTTTGATGCGGCGCGCATTTTGCCGCGGTTGAACCGGGAACGCGGTTGAAATGCGCCGCGGGCCGTCCGTGCGGGGCCTTCGCCACGCCGTCTTGAGTCAAGGGATTTGCCGATCGTCGATCGACACGAGAACATCACATCAGGAGGGAACGCCATGCAGCAATGGTTGGAACAGATGAAAAAGGCATTTCCGGACTATGCCGAATTTCCGGAACGGATGGTCGTCGCATCCGGCGCCCTGGCGGAAGCCGCCCGTTACGTCGCGGACAAAGGATGGCGCAATGCGCTGCTTGTTGCCGACAACAATACGCATGAAGCGGCGGGCAGGAAGCTTGCCGAAGAACTTGCGGTCCGGGGCGTGACGGCATTCGTCACCCTGGTCAAACCGAACCCGGCGGGGGACGTCGTGGCGGATGAAGCGTCCGTTGTCCAGGTTTTGCTGGATTTGCAGCAGAAGCATCCGGATGTGCTGTTGGCCGTCGGTTCCGGGACGCTGCACGACATCACCCGGTATTCCGCCTATACGTCCGGCAAACCGTTCGTTTCCGTGCCAACGGCGCCTTCGGTCGACGGTTTCAACTCCAAGGGAGCGCCGCTGTTGATCCGCGGCGAGAAGATGACGATCCAGAGCATCGGTCCCGTTGCCCTGTTTGCCGATGCCGAAGTCTTGCTTCAGGCGCCCCGCCTGATGACGGCGGCCGGATTCGGCGACATGCTGGGCAAGGCGACGTCGCTGTTCGACTGGCGGATCGGCCACAGGTACGCCGGCGAACCTTACTCGGATGAGGTGGCGAACATTACGCGGCAAGCGCTCGAGCGCACCATCCGCTCGGCGGAAGACATCGGGAAGGGGAAAGAAGAAGCGATCCTCGACCTGATGCGGGCGTTGCTCGAATCGGGCATCGCGATGCTCATCTTCGGGCACTCCCATCCCGCGTCGGGTGCCGAGCATCACCTGTCGCACTACTGGGAAATGGCGTTCATTCGCAGCGGTCGCCGCCAGTTGCTGCACGGTGCGAAGGTGGGGGTCGCCTGCGGCATGATCGCCGATCTGTATCACGCCATCGGCCGGGACAAGCCGGAATTGGCGCCCCTGCTGGCCGACCTGCCCACCGGAGACCGCATCCGCAAATGGCTTGCCGCGGCGGGCGCGCCGACGACGCCGGAAGAGCTCGGGATCGAAGAGGAGCTCGTTCGGCTCGGCCTGGCGGAAGCGCACAAGGTGCGGCTGAACCGGACGACGCTGCTCCGGCTGCGCAACGAAGGAAAATTGGCGCAGTGACGCTCCGAATCAAAACGGAAGACGGCAAGTTGCAACCCGTTGCAACTTGCCGTCTTTTTTTGGAAGCGCGCTCCGCATCGCATCCTTGCCGTTCCGGCCGGCGGAAGGGAACTTCGGGATGAAAGCCTGACGGGCGGATGAATCGGCCGGAACCTGCGAGGGTGATCGATGGGCATTTGGACCGTGTGAAAAATGAAGTGCAAATATGCATTTTATTTTTCGGAACAATGAGAATCGGACTGAATCTGCTGCGAAAATGCAACCTATTTTCCCGAAAATCCGAAAAAGCCAAAAATAAATTGTATTTTCGCATCATAACCACTTGATTTTGGAAAAACCGAAAAAAATAAACTGCATTTTTGCAACACAATCGCAATCGGCTTGCCTGGAGGCGCCGGCATCCATCCGGGACCGGGCATGCGCCGGCGCGCGGCCAATGGCGCGTGAATGCCCCGGCATTGCACCGGCGCAGCCCCCGTTTATGCTTCCATCTTTTGTGCCGTGTACAGCTGGTAGTAAAGCCCCCGTTTCGCCATCAGCTCGTCGTGGGTGCCGCTTTCCGCAATGCCTTTGTCCGAAATGTACAGGATGCGGTCGCAGTTTTTGATGGTGGACATCCGGTGGGCGATGATGAAGGAGGTCCGGCCTTTGAGCAGTTCGTCCAGCCCTTGTTGCAACAGCCGTTCCGTTTTGGCGTCGATGGAGCTCGTCGCCTCGTCCAAAATCAGGATGCGCGGATCGGCGAGCAGCGTCCGGGCGAAGGAGACGAGCTGCCGCTGGCCCTGGGAAAGCCGGGATCCCCGCTCGTTCACTTCCGTCATGTAGCCGTCTTCGAACTCGCGGATGAAGTCGTCGGCACGGACCGCCTTCGCCGCGGCGATGATTTCCTCCTCGGTGGCGTCAAGCCGTCCGTAGCGGATGTTGTCCATGATCGTCCCGGAGAAAATGAAGCTGTCCTGCAGCATGATGCCCATCTGGCTGCGCAGCGATTTGAGCGTCACTTTGGAAATGTCGTGGCCGTCGATCAGGATGCGTCCGCCGGTCAGGTTGTAAAACCGGGAAATCAGGTTGACGATCGTCGTCTTGCCCGCGCCGGTCGGGCCGACCAGGGCGATGCTTTCCCCCGCCTTGACGTCGAAGGAGACGTTTTCCAGCACGTTGATGCCTTCGTCGTAGCCGAAGGTGACGTTTTCGAAGCGAACGTTCCCCTTGATCGGCGGCAGCGGCTTGGCGCCGGGCTCGTCCTTCACCGTCACCGGTTCGTCCAGCGTCTCGAAAATCCGTTCCAGGTAGGCGACGGAGTTGATGAACTGGTTGTACAGGTTGGACAGGTTCAAAATCGGCTGCCAAAACCGCCACGCGTAGTTGCCCATCGCCAGGATGACGCCGAAGGTGACTTCGCCCGGCCCGAGCACGAGCAGGCCGACAAGATAGATCGACGTGCCGACGAGCTGGGCGATGTTGTCCACGGTGAACGGAACCGCCGCGTTGTAGCGCAGCGCCCGCATCCACACGGTGCGGTAATCGCCCGCGAGCCGCTTGAAAATGCCTTCGTTGTGTTTTTCGCGGGTGAAGATTTGCGTGATGCGGATGCCGGTGATGCTTTCCTGGGTGTAGGCGTTCAGGTTGGAACCCTTGTTGGACACGGCTTGCCAGGCGCGGCGCTGCCGGGTTTTGATCGCGAACATGAAGGCGACGAACAGCGGCAGGCCGGCAAGCGTCACCAAAGACAGGCGGACGTCCAGGGCAAACATGAAAATGGCGATGAAGATCAGGTTCAAGAGCTCCAGAATCAGGTTGATGATGCCGTTGGACAACACGTCCGACACCGAGTTGACGTAGTTGACGACGCGGATCAGGATTTTGCCCTGCGGCCGGTCGTCGTAATATTTGAACGGCAGCTGCTGCAAATGTTTGAACAAATCGGAACGGATGTCGAAAATGATGTCCTGGCCGACCCGCGTCATGATGCGGCCGCGGATGGCGGCCAGCTCGACGCTGGCCAGAATCGTCGCCAGCATGACGGCGGACCAGAAAAACAGCTTGCCGATTTCCCGGTTCGGGATCGTGACGTCCACCACGTGCTGGAGGATGAGCGGTGCCGTCAGCCCGATGCCGGCGGACAGGGCGCTGAGCACGAAGGCGATGATCATCGGCTTCCGCTGCTTCCTGACGTATGCCATGGCGCGGCGGAAATGTTTGATATCAAAAGGGGATTCCAACGTCTCGTCGATGTCAAACCGGTTTCTCGCCATTTTCGTTCACCTGCCTTTCGATGCCTTCGTTTTGCAACCGGAACACTTCGTAATAATAGCCGCGTTGGGCCAGAAGTTCGGCATGGGTGCCCTGTTCGACGATGCGGCCGCCGTCCACGATGAAGATGCGGTCGGCTTTGGCCGTCGTCGACACCCGCTGGGCGATGATGATTTTCGTGCACGGCGTGTCGAGGGAAAGCAAGCTTTGCCGGATGTGTTCTTCCGTCTCCAGGTCCACCGCGCTCGTCGTATCGTCCAGGATGAGAATCGGCCGGCAGACGGCCATCGCCCGGCTGAGCGCGATGCGCTGCTTCTGGCCGCCGGACAGGCCGACGCCCCGTTCGCCGATGATGGTGTCGTAGCCATCCGGCATTTTCACGATGAATTCGTGGGCGGCGGCCAATTCCGCATATTTCACCGCGTCTTCCGGCGGCAGGTCGGGATCGCCGTAGGCGATGTTGCCGTCGATCGTGTCGGAGAACAGCAGCACGTCCTGGGTGGCGATGCCGATGTTGCGGCGAAGCTCGTCCAGTTCCAGCTCCCGCACGTCGACGCCGTCCACCAGCACCCGGCCGTCCGTCACGTCGTAGAAGCGGGGAATCAGGTTGACGATGGTCGTCTTGCCCGAGCCCGTCGGACCCATGAAGGCGACGGTTTCCCCCGGTTCGATGACGAAGCTGACGTCCCTCAGCACCGGTTTGTCGCCGTAGTTGAACGAGACGCGGTCAAATTCGATGCGGCCCTTGTATTGGCGGAACGTTTGGCTGGCGAGCCGGTTTTTGATTTTCGGCCTGGCATAGTAAATTTCCATGATTTTCGCCAGGCTGGCGTGGAAACGCTGGATGTCGTTGATGACGATGCCGATCGTGCGCAACGGGTAGGCGATTGCCCACAAGAGGGCGGAGAAGGCGGAAAATTCCCCGAAGGTGATCCGCCCGTTCATGACGAACAGGCCGCCGACGAGCATCAGGATGACGGTGAACGCCTGGGAGAACGTCTCCAGATACGGGAAGAAGTCCAGCCAGACGAGGGCGGCCTTCTTGTTGGCGGTCGAATAATTGATGTTTTTCTCCTGGAATTTCTCGATTTCGTACTCTTCCCGGGCGAACGCCTTCACCACCCGGTTGGCGGCGATGTTTTCCTGGGTGGCGGAGTTCAACTGGCTCAGCCTTTCCCGCAAGTTGACATACATCGGCCGCACCTTGCGGGCAAACAGGAAGGCGACGATGAAACTCGGAGGCGCCAGAATGAGCAGCCACAGCGTCAGCACCCAATCGATCCAGAAGAAATAGCCGACCGATGCGATGAAAATGGTGGCCGATTCGATGATCGTCTTGATGATCCAGGCCAGCGAGTGGCGCACCATGTCCAGGTCCCCGGTCATGCGGGTCATCAGGTCGCCGGTGCGGTTGTGGTCGTAATATTCCATGTCCTGGCCCTGTATTTTGTTGTAGAGAAACACGCGTACGTTGTAGAGCATGTTTTGCGAAGACCGCTCGTACAACATGGTCGTCAGGTAGGCGAGGCCGGTGCGGAGCAGGGTGAAGCCGATCATGCCCAGACAGAGCCAAATGAGCAGATCCCGCTTGTCCACCAGGTTTTGCGCGGCGTTTTCGTTCGTGATGAACGTGTCCACGATTTGCTGCCCGATGTACGGATTGATGATCATCATCACGGAACCGACCACCGACAGGCAAAGCGCCGCGACGTACCGCGCCCGGTTACCCTCCAGATTGTGCCACAGCCATTTCAGTTCAAGCATGTCATCACCTGTCTCGGGCTTTTTGCAACTCCGGTTGGCCGGAGAAATGAAAACAACCCATTATAGCATGCAAATCGAAAAAACGGGATGCGGCAATTCCACCAAAATTCGGGAAATCCAACCGGAAAGGCCCCTCCGGGAGCGTAAGCCGCACGCGTTGCGGAGATTGCGCCGCCAATCGGCGAAATAAAGCGCTTGCATGGCGATGGCGGGAAATGCCGGTTGGCGTGAACGGATGCGATGCCGGAAACGGTCCGGAAACAATCGGAATCGCGTCGGGGGAAATCCACATAAACGGAAGGTTGTTCGATTCCCGTTTCCCAAAGGATCGTTCCGTACCCGGCGACGCGGGAGGAAACCGGGGAGAGGGTGTACCGGAAAGGTTCGCGGCACGCCGGACAGAAATTTGCAGATATTCGGACAAAAAAACGACTATTCAAAAACAAACAAAAATGATAGTATATGAATCAAATAAAAACAAAAATGCGGCGGGGAGGCGCCCGGCGGAACCGGCCCCGTCGTTTGCCGAAACCCGAAAGAAAACCGCGGTTTGCGGCACGATCGACATGGAGGGGAAACGAATGGGCAGAGTGGAAAACTTGTGGAACCGCGCCGAGGCGCAGGCGTTGCAATCGGATCTGGACCTGCTGGTTTACCGGTCCAACCTGATCGGGGCCGACCGGCGGGTGTGCAACTGGGGAGGCGGCAACACGTCCTGCAAAACGGTGGTGAAGGATTTTCGCGGCCGGGACGTGGAAGTCATGTATGTCAAGGGAAGCGGTTCGGACCTGGCGACGATGCAACACCGGCATTTTACCGGACTGCGCATGGAAGACATTCGTCCGCTGTTCGAACGCGACGCGATGAGCGACGAGGAAATGGTGGCGTATTTGGCCCACTGCATGATCGACGCCAGGCATCCGCGCGCGTCCATCGAGACGCTGCTGCACGCCTTTTTGCCTTTCCGGCATGTGGACCATACCCATCCCGACGCCATTATCAGCATCTGCTGCGCGGACAACGGGAAGGAAATCGCCCGGGAAATTTTCGGCGACCGGTTCGTCTGGGTTCCCTACGTGCGTCCCGGCTTCACCCTGTCCAAAATGATCGCCCAGGGCGTCCTGGCGAACCCGAAGGCGGAACTCGTGCTGATGGAAAAGCACGGCCTCGTCACCTGGGGCGATACGGCGGAAGCTTGCTACGAGCGGACGATCCGGATTATCCAGGAAGCGGAGGCGTACATCGAAGCCCGGGTGGACGACCGCAAGCTGTTCGGCGGGCAAAAGCATGCGCCGCTGCCGGCGGATGCCCGCAAGCGGATCGCGGCGGAAGTGATGCCCCTCGTGCGGGGCGCGGTCAGCGACGCGAAGCACATGATTTTGTCCTTCGACGACGAAGAAGACGTGCTCACCTTCGCCGGCGGTGCGGATTCGCCGAGGCTGTCGCAAATCGGCGCGGCCTGCCCGGACCATCTCGTCCATACGAAGGTCGTGCCGCTGTTCATCGACTGGACGCCGGACGAAAACGACGTGGACGGGCTGAAGGCGAAGCTGGCGGAAGGCATCGCCGCTTACAAGGAAGCGTACAAAGCCTATTTTGAACGGAACAAAAATGAAGGGGACGCCATGTCCGAGGCGGCGCCGCGGGTGATCCTCATTCCCGGCGTCGGCATGATCAACACCGGCAAAAACATCGCGATGGCGAAGGTCAGCGGCGCATTGTACCATCGGGCGATCGCCGTCATGCGCGGCGCCACCGCCCTCGGCAACTTCGTCTCCCTCAGCGAGAACGAGTCGTACAACGTGGAGTATTGGCCGCTGGAGCTTTACAAGCTGACCCTCGCCCCGCCGGAAGCGGAATTTTCCCGCAAGGTGGCGTTCATCACCGGCGGCGCCGGCGGCATCGGCAGCGCGGCGGCACGCCGGCTGGCGGCGGAAGGCGCCCACGTGGTGCTGGCCGACCTGAACGAGGAAGGCGCCCGCAAGGTGGCCGACGAACTGAACGCCAAATACGGGGAAGGCCGCGCGCTGGCCGTGCGGATGGACGTGACGAAAGAGGATCAGGTGAGGGAGGCGTTCCGCCGGGCGGCCCTCGCCTACGGCGGCTTGGACATTCTCGTCAACAACGCCGGCCTGGCGACGTCGAGCCCGTTTGAAAACACGTCGCTGGACGAATGGAACCTGAACATGAACGTGCTCGGCACCGGCTATTTTCTGGTGGCCCGCGAAGCGTACCGGCTGATGTCGGAGCAGGGGAAGGGCGGCAGCATGGTGTTCGTCGGTTCGAAAAACTCGGTTTACGCCGGCAAGAACGCCACCGCCTACAGCGCGGCCAAGGCGCTGGAAGCGCACCTCGCCCGCTGCATCGCGGCGGAAGGCGGACCGCGCGGCATTCGTGTCAACACCGTCCTGCCCGACGCCGTGCTGCAAGGGTCGGCCATCTGGAACTCGGCATGGCGCAACGAGCGGGCGGCGGCCTACGGCATCAAGCCGGAGGAATTGGAAGAATACTACCGCAAGCGCACGACGCTGGAAGTGAATGTGTATCCGGACGACATCGCGGAAGGGATCGCGTTTTTCGCTTCGAGCCGTTCGGCCAAGACGACGGGTGCGATGCTCACCATCGACGGCGGTGTGCCTGCGGCTTTTGCGAGATGAGCGGTTTGGGGAAGGCAAGGCCTTAAAGAAAACGAATCTTTGCCACAAGGAGCTGATGGCCGCATGACGCAGGCGACGATCGAGAAGCAGTACGAAGCCGCGAAGGAGCAGTATGCCCTTCACGGGATCGACACCGACCGGGTGTTGGAGAAGTTGGCCGAAATCAAGGTTTCCGTGCATTGCTGGCAAGGGGATGACGTGAGGGGGTTTTTGTTCCGCGAGAACGAACTGACGGGCGGCATTTCGGTGACGGGCAACTACCCGGGAGCGGCCCGCACGCCGGAAGAGTTGCGGGCGGATCTGGACCGGGCGTTTTCCCTCATTCCCGGCAAGCACAAGCTGAACCTGCATGCGATTTATGCCGATACGAGCGAGAAGGTCGATCTTGACGAATTGGAACCCCGTCATTTTCAATCTTGGGTGGATTGGGCGAAGGAACGGGGGCTCGGCCTCGATTTCAACCCGACCTGTTTTTCCCATGAAAAGGCGGAGGACGGATTCACCCTCAGCCATCCCGATCCGGCCGTCCGCGAATTTTGGATCGAACACTGCAAACGCTCCCGCCGGATCGGCGCCCATTTTGGCGAGCGGCTCGGGCAGACGTGCGTCACCAACATCTGGATCCCCGACGGATTCAAGGATTACCCGGCGGACCGGATGGCCCCGCGCCGTCGGCTGAAGGAAGCCCTCGACGCCGTGTTTGCGGAACCGATCGATCCGGCCCTCAATCTCGACGCGGTGGAAAGCAAGCTGTTCGGCATCGGATCGGAAGCGTACGTGGTCGGCTCCCACGAGTTTTACATGGGGTACGGACTGTCCACGGGCAAGCTGATCTGCCTGGACGCCGGCCATTTCCATCCGACGGAAGGCATCGCCGACAAGCTGTCGGCGCTGGCGCTGTTTGCCAGCGGCCTGTTGCTCCACGTGAGCCGGCCGATGCGCTGGGACAGCGACCATGTGGTGGTCATGGACGACGCGCTGCTGGACATCGCCCGCGAACTCGTGCGAGGCGATTTGCTCGGGCGCACCCACATCGGGCTCGACTTTTTTGACGGCAGCATCAACCGGGTGGCCGCCTGGGTCATCGGCACGCGCAACATGATCAAGGCGCTTCTGCGCGCCATGCTGGAGCCGGTGGAAGCGTTGAAACGGGCGGAGCTGGAAGGCGACTATACGACCCGATTGGCACTGGCCGAAGAGTTCAAGACGTATCCGTTCGGGGCCGTCTGGGATTATTACTGCCTGAAGGCGGGCGTGCCTGTCCGCGAGCAATGGCTCGGCGAAGTCAAAGCCTACGAACGGGAAGTATTGGCGAAGCGGGGGTGAGGGCATGTCCGCGATTGTGGCCTTCGATCTCGGCGCCACCAGCGGCCGGGCGCTGCTCGGGAAATTGCGGGACAAGACGATCACCGTGGAAGAGTTGCACCGGTTCCCGAACGACCCGGTGCATGTCGGCGACCGGCTTCACTGGGATGCGCTCCGGCTTTATCACGAGATGAAGCAGGCCTTGTTGAAGGCAAAACACCAGGGCGTCGTGCCGGAAAGCGTGGCCATCGACTCCTGGGCGGTCGATTTCGGCCTGATCGGCAAAAACGGGGAGTTGCTCGGCAACCCTTACCATTACCGGGACTCGCACACGGACGGCATGATGGAGCAGCTGTTCACCGTCGTTCCGCGGGAAGAGCTGTTTGCCCGAACGGGCATCCAGTTTCTTCCCTTCAACACGGTTTTCCAGCTTTATGCGCTGAAGCGGGCGGATTCGCCGCTGCTCAGGGAAGCGGAACGTTTGCTCATGATGCCGGATCTGTTCCGTTATTTCCTCACCGGGGACATGCACGCCGAATTCACCAACGCGACGACGACCCAGCTGTACAATCCGGTTGCCGACGATTGGGACCGGGATTTGATCGGCAGGCTCGGGTTTGCCGAAGATTGGTTCGTGAAGGCGGTCAAGCCGGGAACGGAAGCGGGCCGCCTGCGGGAAAGCGTGCGTCGCGAGCTCGGTTTGCCGGCGATCCCCGTCATCGCCGCGGCGGAGCACGACACCGCTTCGGCGGTGGCGGCCATTCCGGCGGCTGAGCGTTCCTTCGCCTACCTGATCAGCGGCACGTGGTCGCTCATGGGAACGGAAGTGCCCGAGCCGGTGCTCGGCGATCAGGCGCTCCGCTTCAATTTCACCAATGAAGGCGGCGTGGGAAGCACGTTCCGCCTGCTGAAAAACATCATGGGCCTGTGGCTGCTGGAAGAATGCCGGCGGGATTGGGAGAAGTCCGGGCTTCGGTATGGATACGGCGAACTGATGGACATGGCGGGCAACGCGCCGGCCTTCCCCTCCCTGATTGATCCCGACGATCCCGTTTTCCTTCCCGCGGGCGGCATGACGGAACGGATTCGCGCATACTGCCGGCAGACGGGCCAGCTCGTGCCGGACACGCCGGGAGAAATCGTCCGATGCATCATGGAAAGCCTCGCGCTCAAATACCGCCTCGTGCTGGAAATGACGGAGAAGCTGTCCGGCCGCGCGTTCGGCGGGCTGCACATGACGGGCGGCGGCATCAAAAACGAATGGCTGTGCCAGCTGACCGCAAACAGCATCGGCAAGCCGGTATGGGCCGGACCCGCCGAAGGAAGCGGCATCGGCAACCTGGCGGTGCAATGGATGGCCGCCGGTGCGTTCCGCGACATTTGGGAAGCCCGTGCGGCGATCCGGGACAGCTTCCCGTTGCGCACGTACGAACCTGCCGACCGGGACGTTTGGGACGAGGCATACGGCCGTTTTCTGCGGGTCACCGGACTGGAACATGAAAAATGGCGAGACGGCGCTGCGGGATGACGGTGTAAACGGATGGTTGGGGATGGCAAAAGGTCAACAGACGACAGAAACGAGGCGGCGGATGGGTGATTCGTTTTCGGGGGGATGATGGGAACATGCTGGTTGCGGAGCGGTATGAAAAAATCGTGCAGTTGGTCAACGACAGGGGCAGCGTCAGGGTGAGCGAGCTGGCCGCGCTGTTCGGCGTCACGGAGGAGACGATCCGGCGCGATCTGGCCGCCCTGGAGCAAGCGGGCCGGCTCAGGCGTTCCCATGGCGGTGCCGTCAGCATCCGGGACGTCAATGTGGAAATTCCGTATTTCGAGCGGGAAGTGACCCGTGCCGAAGAGAAGGAGCGGATCGCGCGGGAGGCGGTCAGGCGCATCGAACCGCATGACCGGATTTTGCTGGATGCTTCCACTTCGGCTTGGTACATGGCCAAGCATTTGCCCGATATTCCGCTGACCGTGCTGACCAACTCCATCAAGGTTGCCACCGAACTGGCCGCGAAGGAGAAGATTGACGTGATCGCTTCCGGCGGGCGGCTTTCGCCGCGATCCCTGTCCTTCGTCGGGCCGCAGGCGGAGGCATCGATGGCGGATTACCACGTCGACAAGTTGTTCTTTTCGTGCAAGGGCGTGCATCTGGAACGCGGCTTGAGCGAATCCAACGACCTCCAGGCGCGCTTGAAAAGGCAGTTTATCGGCATGGCGGAACAGGTGGTGCTGCTCGCGGATTCCAGCAAGTTCGGCGTGCAGGCGTTTGCCCGCATCGCCGGGCTGGACCGTGTCGACACCATCATCAGCGACCGGGAACTCGACGATGCGACGCGGGACCAGTTGTCGGAACGGGGCATTGAGGTCGTTTTGGCCTGAAGCCGGATTCGGGCGCCGGCGAAGGAATCCGGCGAATCTTTCTTTTTCTTTTTATTTTTTTGCGCGGAGGAACGAGATGAAAGTCTCTCTGTTTGCCACCTGTTTGAGCGACGCGCTGTTTCCCCGGGTCAACGAGGCGATGGTGCGCATCCTGGCCCGGTACGGGATTGTGCCGGATATGCCCGATGCCCAAACCTGCTGCGGACAACCGGCCTTCAACAGCGGGTATTTTGCGGAGGCGAAGCGGGCGGCCAAAACGCTGCTCGCGGCGTTCGCGGACAGCGATTTTGTCGTGTCGCCTTCCGGGTCGTGCACGTACATGGTCCATCATTACGAAACGCTGTTTCGCGACGAGCCGGAATGGCTGGACGAAGTGCGGCGGCTGAAGGAAAAAACGTGGGAGTTTTCCTCCTTCCTCGTGAACGTGTTGGATATTCGGGACGTCGGGGCGACGTTCCCCGCCAGGGTGACGTACCATCCGTCTTGCCACGGCAGCCGGCTGCTCGGCATCCGGGAAGAGCCGCTCGCCCTGCTTTCCAACGTCAAAGGGCTTCAACTCGTACCGCTGCCGATGGCGGAAGATTGCTGCGGTTTCGGCGGCACCTTCGCGGTCAAGATGGGCGACATTTCCACCGCCATGGTCGGGGAGAAAGCCGACCACGTGCTGGAAACGGAAGCGGAAGTGCTCGTCGGGCTGGACATGGGCTGCCTGATGAACATTGCCGGCCATCTGCGTCACCGCGGCGCGCCGGTGCGCGTCATGCACCTGGCCGAACTGCTGGATGAAGGGGTGAGGCGGGCATGAGCGGCATGGCGCTTGTGAAACCCGGAGCGGAATGCGTGGCAAAAGAAGGCCGATTCGCATGCTTGAAAGCGGTTTCCCGCCATGCGGCATGCGGTTCGCCGAAACGGAGGTGGGAGGCGTGACACCGGAAGCACACGGCACGTCGGCAGACAAAGGGTCCGTCAGGCAAAGGGCCGTCCGGGCGCTCGCAGACGATTTTTTGCGCGGTGCGGTGAAACGGACGACGGAACGTTTGCGCGCGGGCAAGAAATCGGCGTCCGAAGATTTGGGGCGCTGGGAAGATTGGCGGGAGCGCGGCCGGCAAATCCGTCTGCACACGATTGCCCATCTCGACCATTACCTGCGCGTCTTTGCCGAGAATGCCCGGGCCAACGGGGCTTTCGTCCATTTTGCCGATGACGGCGCCGAAGCGGTCCGCATCGCGCTGGACATCGCGGCGATGCGCGGCGCCAAAACCGCCGTCAAATCGAAGTCGATGGTGACGGAAGAAATCCATCTGAACGCGGCGCTTGCATCCGCGGGCGTGGAAGCGGTCGAAACGGACCTCGGGGAGCACATTATCCAGCTGGCCGGCGAATTGCCGAGCCATCTCATCATCCCCGCCATCCACAAAAACCGGGAGCAGGTGGCCGACCTGCTTTCGGCGGATGCGGGTAAGGAACTGCCGCCGGATACGGCCGCGCTCGCCGGTTACGTGCGCAAAAAACTGCGGGACAAATTTTTGTCCGCCGAGATCGGCGTAACGGGCTGCAATTTTGCCGTGGCGGAAACGGGGTCCGTCGTCATTTTTGAAAACGAAGGCAATGCCCGGATGGTGTCCACGCTGCCGGAAACCCAGATCACGTTCATGGGCATGGAGCGGATCGTGCCGTCCTGGGCCGATCTGGAGGTGATGGCTTCCCTGCTCCCCCGCTCGGCGACCGGACAGCGGCTGACCGTGTACATGTCCGGCATCAGCGGGCCGCGGCGCGGAGACGACCTGGACGGTCCGGAGCAGCTGCACATCATCATAGTCGACAACGGCCGTTCCCGCCAACTGGGCGATCCCGTGTTTCAGGAACTGCTCAACTGCATTCGTTGCGGTGCCTGCCTGAACGCCTGCCCGGTGTACCGGCACATCGGCGGTCACGCCTATGGCGGCACGTACAGCGGACCGATCGGCGCCGTGCTGACGCCGGCGCTCACGGACCACGCCGGGTGGAACGACATCGCGGACGCTTCCTCCCTGTGCGGCGCGTGCTATGAGGCTTGTCCGGTCAAAATTCCGCTGCACGACATGCTGGTCGAATTGCGCCGGCGCAAGGCGGAAGCGGGCCGTTCCAAGCCTGTCGAGGCCTTGGCCATGAAAGGTTTCGCCGCCGTCATGGCCGCTCCGTCGCGTTACAGGCGGGCGATTCGCCTGGCCCGCGTTGCCGTGCGCCCGTTGAGCCGTGACGGGGGAATCCGGATTCGCATCGGCCCCTTCAAGGCATGGAACGAACAACGGATTTTTCCCTCCCTGCCGGAGCAAACGTTCCGCGAGCGGTACCGCACGCTGGAGCAGGAACTCCGGGCCGGGCTGGCCGATTTGGACGAAGCCGTCAGGCACCGCACGGAAGAACGTTTGATGGCGCGGCTTATGGCGCGCACGGTGAACCGTCCGGGCGGGATGCCGGACAGGATGGAGACGGAGCCTGAACCGGACGCGGAACGTTCGGGCCTGCCTTTGGATGAACGGATGCCGGGCGAAATGGCGGCAACGGCGATACAGGACATGACGCGTTCGGGCATGGCGCGTGATGATGGAAAACCGGCGTGCAACGACGGGCGGGAAGGAGGCCAATCATGACGCCATCCGACAACATGGAAAAAGAAGCGCCCGGCAGGAAGGAACGTGAATGGCTGGACCGGCTGGTGGCCGAATCCCTCGCCAAACAGGAGCAATGGATGGACCGGATCGCGGAGAAACTCGGGAGGCGCCGCCTGGCCGAACCGCCGGTCCGGCCGTTCAGGGGCGCGCCCGATTTCTGGCAGCAACACGCGTCCTCCCGGGAAGAAACGATTCGCACCTTCATCGCCCATTTCCAGGCGGCCGGCGGGCGCGTCGTGAAGGCCGGCACGATGGACGGGGCTCTCGATCTGCTGGCGGAAGAAATCCGGCGGCGCCATGCGAAACGGGTGATCATTGCCGGCCAGCCGGAACTCCGCGTTCTGAAAGAAACGGCGGCGGAGGCGGAAGTGACGGTCTGGAACGAAGCCGGCGCTGCGGGCAGCCGGGACGCCATCGCCAAAGCGGCGGAAGCGGATATCGGCGTGATCATCGCGGATTATGCCGTCGCCGCAACGGGTTCCATCGTCGTTGCCTCCTCGCCTGCCAAAGGACGATCCGTCAGCCTGCTGCCGCCGGCGCTGTTTGCCGTCGTGCCCGTATCCCGGCTGAAAAGCCGGCTCGGCGAAGTGTTCGCCGATTTCGACGGCATGCCGGGCGGCGGCGGGTTGCCGGCCGGCATCCATTTCATCTCCGGACCGAGCCGATCCGCCGACATCGAAAACGATTTGACCATCGGCGTCCACGGGCCGGGAGAGGTGCTTGCCGTCCTGGTGGAGGATGCCGCCGATTGAGCACAGACACCGAGAACCGTATCTTCGGGTTTCAGCAATCCCGGCAGTTGTGCCGGCGGCCTGAAACCCGTTTTTTTTTCGGGGATCAGTAGTCCTGGCTGTGCGCCTACGGTCTGAGAGCTTCGTGCTTCAGCGATCACGGCAGACGCACTGACGGTCTATGACCTGTAATTTTCGGATTTCAGCGGTCTTGGTGCACTGTTGTTTCCATCTCGACCCCTAACGGAACGACGAGGCGTTATTTCCGGAAAAAAACCGCGTTTGAAAATGTAACGGAACTACAGGCCGCTAATTTTCGTTTTTTGCCCCAAAACTGCCTTCTCATTGCGAAATAGTGCCCTGTAGTTCCGTTAGCGCGGAAAAGTGGTCAATTTTGCCCAAATAGCGCCCTGTAGTTCCTTTAGAGCCGGAAATCGTACGACAATGTGCCATTAACCTCCGAGATTGTCGTCCAATCCAGTCGTATGTCGTGGTGGATACAGGTTTCATCGATCCTGGCGCGCTGCTGTTTCCATCAATCGACCCCTAACGGAACGACAGGGCGTTATTTCCGGAAAAAAACCGCGTTTGAAAATGTAACGGAACTACAGGCCGCTAATTTGCGATATTTGCCTCAAAATTGCCTTTTCATCGTAAAATAGTGCCCTGTAGTTCCGTTAGCGCTGGAAAGCGTTCAAATTTGCCCAAATAGCGCCCTGTAGTTCCGTTAGAGCCGGAAATCGTACGACAATGTGCCATTAACCCCCGAGGTTGATGTCCGATCCAGTCGTATGTCGTGGTGGATACGGGTTTCAGCGGTCTTGGCGGGTGCGTCGGTGGTCTGAGAGCCGAAATTTTCGGGTTTCAGGGGTCCTGGCGGGTGCGTCGGTGGTCTGAGAGCCGAAATTTTCGGGTTTCAGGGGTCCTGGCGGGTGCGTCGGTGGTCTGAGAGCCGAAATTTTCGGGTTTCAGCGGCCTCGGCAGGCGTTCCGACGGACCGCGCGCCGAACCTTTCTCACGCTGTTGCAGTTTGCAGCCTCCACGGGACGGATGCCCTCTTGCCTGCATACGCTGTCATCACCGGAAGCAAAATCCGGACCACAGCAGCGAGAGGAGAATGGCAGATGTTCTTCGGATGGCAGCATGCCGATTTTCGGGAGAACGGCGGATTTCATCCGCCCGCCCAAATCCAGACCGTCCTTTACGGGATGCCGCCCGTCAACATCCGCGTGCCGCAAGTGCACGGGCTCCCCAATCCGGCCGCGCAGGCGGCCATCAACCGGCAAATCCTGCAACAGGCGCAAAGGCTGCACGATCAACAGGTGCAGGCGCAAATTCCGGGAACGACGGAAATGACCGGCTATTACGAAATCAAAACCAACGAGCGCAACGTGCTCAGCCTCATCCAGGTGAACGGCGCATACACGCCGCCCATGGCCCACGGGATGACCTTCGCGGACTCCCTCACGTTTACGTTGGAGGACGGGAAGATCTGGCCGCTTTCCGAACTGTTCAAACCGGGCGCCGCTTACGTGGAGCGCCTGTCCGAACTCGTCGCCGCCCAAATCCGTGAGCGGGACGTGCCGGTGCTGGAGCCTTTCAGGCAAATCCGCCCCGACCAGGACTACTATCTGGCCGACAAATCCATCGTCATCTACTTCCAGTTGTACGAACTTTCCCCGTATTACGTCGGCTTTCCGATGTTCCCGATTTCCCTGTATGCCGTGCAGGATCTCATCCGCGAAGGAAGCCCGGCCGACCGGCTGCTCGCATCCACCTGAACGGGGCCAATCCGGGAAAAGGGAAATACTGGGCCATTGTCGAATAGGACTCAAAAAAGGGAATCGCGGAGGAACGCCCGAATGAATCCTTATTCGCCGAATGACATTTCGTTGCAGGAATCGCAGCCAAACGAACGGAACGAATGGCGGCAGGACGCGCATGAAGAGCCTTCGTCGCTGTCGGCGCGCATTTGGAAATTCCGGTTTCATTACTTCCTGCCATTGCCCGCATGGCTGATGCTGTTTGCCGTCTCTTTGCCGCCGCTAGTTCTCGCCTTCCTCATCCCGTTCAAAGATGTCAAAATTCACCTCGGAGTGGCCGGAAGCCCCTGGGCGGGGTTCGAGGCTTTCCGGACGCTGTTCGGGGACGACATATTCCGGCAGGCGCTGGCCAACACCGCCGCCATCAAATTGTCCGGTGCACTTCTTGCCGGCTTGCTGGGCCTCGGATTGGCCCTGGCCCTCCATGCGTTGCCCTGGCGCCGGTTGCGCGGAGCGCTGCTCGTGCTCTTTCTGGTGCCCTTCTTTATCCCTTCAGCCGTATTGGCCCGTACGATCCTGGATCTGCTCGCTTCGGAGTCGACATTCGAGCAAGGAGCGGCCGCATTCACCGATCCGTCGCTGGCCAGGCTGATCGTCATGGCGGCCGCCCTCCTGAAAACGTCGGGCATCCCGGTTGCCCTTGCGCTTGCGGCCGTCGCGTTCGGCCCTGCCAACCCGGATGCGGGTTATGCCCGGGCGGTTTTCGTCCCCGCCCTGCGGGCGGTCGGCGCGTTCGCGCTTGTCCAGTTGAGCGGCTTGTTCACGGCGGATTTTGATTTGATCTACGCGCAGGCTCATGCACTGATCATCGAATCGCTCATGACGGTGGACCTGTATGTGTTCCGTTGGGGCTTTCACATGATGAATCTCTCTCTCGCCGGAGCGGCCTGGCTGGTCCAGTTCATCCTTCATTTGCCGTTGCTCTTCGCGGCGTACTTCCTGATCAGGCGGTATTTGTCGCCGAGCCTGTTTGTGGACGGCAGGACGGATACTCCCGTACGCCAGGTTTCTCCGGCATGGCAAACAGCGGGGATCGCGGCCGTCTCGGCGTATGCACTTGTGGTCGGCTTTATGCTGTACCGCATTTTCGTCCGCCCGTTCCTGCTTGCGTCCGAACACGCGGGAGCCCCGGGCGCATGGCTGCACTGGCCGCCTGTCGTTGCCTTCCTGTTTGTTGCCGTGCTGACCGCGATCGGCAGCATGGTGATGACCGTTCTGCTGGCGTATCCCCTGACCGTGCGAACGTTGCCGGGGCGGGGGTTGTACAAGCTGGTGCTGATCATCTTCCTGGCCGCCGGGCCGATGATGGTGCCGCATTTTATGTATCTCCGGCATTTCGTCAACACGCTTGTTCCCCTTGTGCTATTGGGGTTGTTCAATTTGGCGGCCGTGTTCGTCCTCAAGGAACGGTTCAACCAGCTGTACGGCGACCGGAAACGGCTGGCGGAACGGACGGGACGGGGAGAAGCCCACGCGTTCGTGACACTGTTTTTGCCCGCGATGTGGCGTCCGCTCGTCGGTCTCGGCGTTTTGCAGGCCGCTTCGCTGTGGAATTCGTTCCTGATTCCGCTCATCTATTTGAGCAGTGCGGAAATGCATCCTCCGATCCTGCTCTATCTGCGAACGGCTTTCGAGGGCGGCGCCTGGGGCGTTCCGTTCTCCGATCCGTCAAACCTGCAGGCCGCCGCACTGATCAGCCTGCCGCCCGTGCTGCTGCTTCTGGTGTTCCGCCGTTTCCTGACCGCGGATTTGTTCCTCGGCCAGAGCCGCAACCATTGACGGAGCGGGCCGCCCAGCCCCGCATTTACAGCGAATAAATCTGGTCCAGGATCGTCCGGATGTCCGCCAGGAGAAGCAGCACCTCGAGGCGGGACCGTTCCTGCACGGCCAGTTTCAATTGGGCGACGTCCCGTTTCAGCGTTTCGTACTCTTCCTCGTCGCCGAGCAGCTGGAAGAGCCAGTACCGCTTGTTGACGTGCTCTTCCAGCCGGTCGGCGGTTTCCCGCACGATTTCCCAGCGCCCCTGTTCGGCGTGCCGTTCCGCCTGCCGGATCAGGTCATACAGCGTGCCGTCACCGGGCAGGGCGGCCGCCTCATGGTGAACGCCGGTTGCCAGCGCCGCGAGCAGCGCACCGGCCAGCAAACCCGTTTTCAACGCCGTCTCCCTCCCTTCGCAGCGGGATATGCGCATGGAATCATTTCCCTTAGCATGTCCCATAATAAAAAAAAGTGTCGCGGGAGGGACGTTCGTTTGCCGGAAATCGTCGTCATCATCATCCGCTCCGTCGTCGCTTTCACCGTATTGCTCGTCATCACGCGCTTCATGGGCCAACGGCAAATCTCCCAGATGACCTTTTTTGACTATGTGGTGGGGATCACGATCGGTTCCATCGCGGGTGCGGTGTCGGCGGACCAGAATGTGAAGCTGATCGACGGGCTCGCAGCCACCCTCGTCTGGGGCGGTTTCACGCTGCTGATCGGCATGATCGCCCTGAAGTCGTACCGGTTCCGCAAGGCGGTGCAGGGCGAGCCGACGATCCTGATCCGCAAGGGAAAAGTGCTGGAGCAAAATCTGCGCAAATTGAAAATGGACGCTTCCGAGCTGATGGAAAACTTGCGGGAGAACCAGGTGTTCCACCTGGCCGACGTGGAATTCGCGGTGATGGAGACGAACGGGCAGCTGAGCGTGTTGAAAAAATCGGATCTGGAGCCGGTGACGCGGCGGGATCTCGGCATCCAAACGGCCGTCAGGAGCGAACCGCGCATCGTCATCATGGACGGCAACGTCATGAAGCGAACGCTGCAAAGCCTCGGATTCACGGAGCAGTGGCTGTTGGACAAAATCCGCGAACAGGGGGCGGACCGGTTTGAAGACGTGTTTCTCGCACAGCTCGATTCCGCCGGGAACCTGTACGTGGATTTGTACCGGGACAAGTGAGGCGGATCCCGAAATTTCGGCCCGAATATCGCCCGAATGACACGCCGCACCGGCGTTCGACAGATGGAAAACCGCAAATCGGCGCCACGTTTCGAGCCTTTTTTCGGGCTCATTTTTTTATAATGGGATCGGCATGACGGTTGTCCAAAAAGTGACAAAACGGGAGGCCGTTCGGCGGTCCGTTGAAATCGGAGAGGAGACGTGCGCAATGCGGTGGTTGGTTTACGTGAACAAAAGGATCATGGACGCCAAAGCGAAACTGATGACGCTGTTGTGGTACCGGTGGCTGTTCGGGGAGATGGGGGAAAGGTGTTCCATTGCACCGCCTTTTTACACGATCGGGACGCATCGGATCAAGCTGGGGAACCGGGTTTATTTCGGTCCGGGGTGCCGGGTGGAAGCCCTGTATGCAATGGACAATGCGGAGCGCGAGCCGATCATCGTCATCGGAGACCGGGTGGAAATCGGCCATCGGGTCGTTCTTTCCGCCATGAACCGCCTGGAGATCGGGGCCGAAACGCTGATTGCGTCGGGGTGCTACATCGGGGATTGCAACCACTCCGTCGATCCCGTAGGGCCGGCCTACAGGGATCAACGGATGATCGGGTCGCAGACGATCATCGGCAGAAGCGTCTGGATCGGCCAGAACGTTTCCGTGCTGGCGGGAGCCGTCATCGGCGATTATGCGGTCATCGGGGCGAACAGCGTGGTGCGCGGGCACATACCGCCGTACAGCATGGCCGTCGGGGTGCCGGCTCGCGTCATCAAGGTGTACGATTTTGAGAAAAAGGAATGGGTGCGCGTCAAGCCGGACGGCCGGGCGGACGCCGCCCCGGTTGCCGGAGAGACGACGGAAAAACCCGGACAAGACGGGGTGGCACCGAAACGGGAATCTCCGTTGGAACAACCTGTCGGAAAGGCGGCCGGCCAGTAACAAGAAACGCCCCGTACCGGACGGCGGGCGGGATGCCGGACAATGGCCGGCAACCGGGCCGCTCAAGTTGCGGGGCGTTTTTTTTTTGCTTGGGGCCGTTACCGGTCGCCCGGCAGCGCGCAGCCGTCGTCGCCGCATGCCGCGCCGTCATCGCCGACGACGGTGAGGGGGCGTTCCTCGCTCCACACTTTCTCCAGCGTCCGCAGAAAAACGTCCGTCGGCTGGGCGCCGCTTATGCCATACTTGCGGTTGATGACGAAGAAGGGAACGGCCCGGATGCCGAGGGAAGCCGCTTCCCGTTCGTCCTGCCGCACCTCGTCGGCGAAATCGCCGCCGTCCAGCGCGGATGCGGTTTCCTGCGGGTCGAGGCCGACTTCTTCCGCCAGCCGAACCAATGTTTCCCGTTTGCCGACATGTTCGCCGTCGGTGAAGTAGGCTTGGTACAGGCGATCCAGCATGTCGCCCATTTTGCCGCTGCGGCCCGCCAGATGGGTCAGCCGGTGGGCGTCGAACGTGTTCGTCAGCACGGATTTGTCGAAGTTGTAGGCAATGCCGTGGGCCAGGCCCTGCCGGACGATCTGCTCCGTGTTCGCCCTGGCCTGCTCGCGGCTCATGCCGTATTTTTTGGCAAGCATGCCGTACGTATCGAGTTCGGTGTCAACCGGTGCGTTCGGATCCAGTTCGAAACTGCGATAGACGATTTCCACGTTGTCTTTGCCGGCGAATTGCGCCAGCGCCTCCTCGAATCGCTTCTTGCCCAGATAGCAGAACGGACAGGCGATATCCGACCAAATTTCCACTTTCATCCGATTGGCACCTCCGCTTGATGGTGCAGGGTACGGTCCGCAAGGGCGGCCCCTGATCAATTGAACTTACATTATCGTAGTTGCAAAATTTTAGAAAGTCAAGTTTGCCGAAACGGCCGCGCATTTGCGGCAACCCGCGAATTGCGCCTGGCAAGCGATTTGCGGCATCTCGGTCCGGATGCCTGCGTGATGCGGGACGGCGACCTGTACATCAAAACGGAGGCGTGCCGGGGCGAGTGGCTGATCCGTTTTGCTTATTGAACTGACGCATGTGCGTTGGCGGAATCCCGGGCGGGAGAAAATCCGATGAATCGGCATGGGCGGCAAGCGTGATTCGCGGCGCACATTTTCCCGCCCGAAAACGAAAGCCGGGTCCATCCTCCGTGGATGGCCCGGCTTTTCGTTGCCGATGAACCCGCGCAACCGCGGGGAAGAAACCGAATCATGGGCATGGGCGGATCAACGGATGCCCCGTGCCGGGACGGCCTCACATGTAGATCCGGTAATTTCCGCTCAGCGCCAGTAGGCTGAAGAAATGCAGGCAGTTGTCGTAGTAGCGGCGCACGCCTTTGCGAAGCGGGGTGTTCCAGAACGTGTGCACGAACTTCCCGGCGTTCGGCCCGCCGGCGGCCAGCGATGCCGCGGCGTTGGTGGCCAGGAGCCCCACCGGGTGCAGCGCCGGTTCGTCGAAGGGCGTGCCGTCCAGCTTGTACCGGCGATAGTCGGCCGGATCCTTGTCGGCGAAAAACCGCTGGATCCGTTCGGACTGCTCCACGGCCCATTCGTCCGCGCGGAACCATTCGTAATCAAGCGCCACGTTCAGCGCCACCCGGTACGCATCGCTGTAGAAATACTGGAATTGCTCGTGGGATTCCGTGCGCGGCGTGCCGTCGTAGTTGGCGTATTCCGGCGCCAGGCCGGTGACGGGATGGCAGGCCTTTTTCAGATAGGCCCGGCTCGCCGCGGCGGCCTCCTTCCAGAACCCGCGGTCCCGTTCGTCCGCCCACAGCGAAAACAATTCGTAGAAATGGGGAAGATGATAGGACGGATCGCTGAAGTCCAGTTCCGGCACGAATTTGATCAGTTTCGTGGCGGGATCCCACATCGGGTGGCCTTTGCCTTCCTCTCCCTTGTGGACGGCAGCCCGCAGGATCGTCCGGGCCTGTTCCGCATAGTTGAACGGTTCTTCGCCTTCGCCCCACCGGTTGGAGGCGAAAAACAGCGCCATGGCGAAAAACTCTTCCCCGTCCGGTGCCGGCCCCATGGAATTGGGTTTCCCCTCGGGCGTGGCGTGCCAGGCGAAGTAATCCTTGTAAGGCCCTTTCTTGTGCTGCATGAAGGTTTTGGCAAACAGCCAAATCCGGTTGAACAGATCCTGGCGATCCATCTGTACGGCAAACATCATGCCGTAGGACAGCCCTTCCGTGCGGACGTCCAGGTTGCCCGTATCCAGCAGGTATCCTTTGTCGTCGCCGAGATCGTAATAGATTCGGGTGTCTTCATCGCCGAAAAAAAGTTCCTGGAATGTCTCTTCCACCTTGCGCCGGATTTCCGCTTCATCGTAGCCGTATTCCGCAAACACGTTGCGATATATTCCGGTATGGAAAGCTCCCTTCCGTTCCGTCACGGTCGTTCATTCCGCCTTTCGTCAAATGTGCTCGTCCACCTTTCATTGTAGCACCGCTCTTCTTTAAAAAAGTTTAGAGGATACCGCAGGAAGTTTAGCATTTTTCCGGTGCCGGCCGGCGGGAGAGCCGGATTTGCGGACGACGGCCGGCGTGCAGTCCCGGCGGAAGAAGCGCGGATACGCGCCCTGCATCATCGTTCCGGGCCGTCACTCCGTCGCCGGCATCGGGCTTTTGCGATCGTTCAGCCGCCGGATGCGGAAGGCGTTCATGGCGACTTCGCCGATTTCGTCCAGGATGCCGTAATTCGCCCAGGCGCCGACGACCGCTCCGATGCCCGGGAGCAGCTGCAACATTTTGCGAAAGTCGAGGGCGTCCCGGTAATCCTGTTGGAATTTCTCCCAATCCATGTTCCGGTAGTAGGCTTTGTCGGAAGGCCAGCGACGGCTTTCCCGCTCCCAGTCCCTGAAACGGTGGAGAATGTCCCTGCGGCGGCCGGGATCCGAATAGGTGAACTGGAACACGTTCAGGATGAAAATGCGTTCGGAAAACAAAGCGGTGTCATACCCGTACACGTGTGCCAGCTCGAACAGAAACTTCATTTTGATGGCGAGCAGCGCCGGAAAATCGGCGATGCCGAGCAGGATGCCGCCTGCCCCGGTGCCCGCGCCTTCCGCCGCAGCAATCTTGCGGTAGAGGGACAGGAGCCGCTCCGCTTCCCGGTCGGCCTCCTCCAGGGACAGCAGCCGCCGCACTTTGCCCTTCGGCAAATATTCCGCTCCGAACAGCGCAGTCCGCACGGCGCCTTTGACCGCCAGCGTCATCGCATCGTGCACTTTCTGCGGGATGAACCGGTTGATCGTTTCGCTCAGGCGTTTGCCCGACCTTTCCAGCATCCCGCGGGGTTTGAGCGCCTTCTGCTCCCAGATGGCAAGTTCGAGGGCGATTTTCTCATCGTGGGACAAGAGGGACATGGGGCGTTGCTCCTTTCGGCGGCTGTCTGCCGTATCATTATATGGTATAGTAACGTTGCATACGCGATTCGGTTTCGGATTGCTTTTTCGAACATTCGGCGGGATCCTTCCAACGTTGCGGGCACGGCGCGGATTCCGCACGGCGACAAGGAGAGATGGTGGCATGCAACCGGAAGTGGTGACGTTCGGCGAAACGATGGCTTCGATCATGCCTGCGGCGGGCCAAAGCCTGGAACGTGCGGCAATCCTGAACAAAGGTTTCGGCGGGGCGGAAAGCAACGTGGCGATCGGCCTGGCCCGATTGGGCCACCGGGCGGGGTGGTTCGGCAAACTCGGCGCGGACCCGATCGGCACGTACATTTTGAAAACGATCCGCGGGGAAGGCGTGGACGTCTCCCGCGCCATTCAATCCGCCGACGGCCCGACCGGCCTGATGCTGCGGGAGTCGGTGAACGGCCGTTCATCCGTCTATTATTACCGCAAATGGTCCGCCATGAGCCGCATGACGCCGGAAGATCTGGACCCGTCCTACATTGCGGGGGCGAAGGTGCTGCACGTCACCGGGATTACGCTTGCCTTGAGCGAATCGTGCCGCCGAACGGTGGCGGAAGCGGTGCGCATCGCCAGGGAGAACGGCGTGAAGGTGAGTTTCGATCCGAATCTGCGCCTGAAATTGTGGAGCGCGGAAGAAGCGAAACAGGCCATCCTGCCGCTGGCGGAACAGGCGGATTATTTCCTCCCGGGCCTCGACGAACTGAAGCTGCTCCTTTCCACCGACGACCTGGACCGGATTTTGCACCATGTGAACGGGCTGAACGCCGTCACCGTGCTCAAGGGCGTCGGCGAGGAAAACTGGCTGCTGGATCGCGGCAACGTGGTCAAGGTGCCTTTTGTGAAAGCGGGGCGGGTGGTGGACACCGTCGGGGCCGGCGACGCGTTCTGCGCCGGGTTTCTGTCTGGGGTGCTGTCCGGTGATTCCCTCACCGACGCCGTCCGCCTCGGCAATTTGTTGGGCGCCCTCTGCGTCCAGACGGAAGGCGACTGGGAAGGGCTGCCGACCCGGGACGAAGTGGAGCAGGCGCTCGGCCGCAGATCGCACGTGGAGCGGTAAGATAGGGCTTCATCCAAGTTGCGAATCGGGGGAAATCGGTATAAGATAAAGGTAACCGAAGAATTCAGACAATTCCGACAAAACCTGCGCCGAGCTGGAGGGGATTGTTGTGAACAGGAGCTACGAGGTGGAATACTGCAACCTGGAACTTCGATTCGAGCGGCGTAACATCCAGGATCTGATCCGCAATCTGATCCAGGAAGGGTATTCCCTGTATTGGAACGACAGCGGGCAGCAACTGATCCTGTCGGTCCGGGCCGGGCGCAAGTTGTTGAAGCTCAAATTCCAGCGTATGGCTGACAAATATAAAATCGTGGGCGACTACACGCTCCGGGACGAGAAGTTGGCCGAAGTGATGGAGCGGCTCATCAACGATTCCAAAGGCCATGCCGTGGTCAAACGGTTCAAGGACCGGCAAATTTTGATCGAAAACATCATGTTCGGCAAAACGATCCGCATGGTTGAAATCTCCGGCGTGGAACAGAAGGTCATTTTCCAGAAGCAGGGCCAGGTGACGGCGCAGGACATGATCCGGGCGTTCAAATCGACCCGGGCGGAGAAACGCATTCCCGTGCTTCGGCTGGAACTGGATTACGAGCTGGCGTGCTACAAGGAAGCGCTGGATGCGGGGGATGCGGAACGCATCGAGGCATCGAGGGCGAAACTCGAGGAACTCCGGCGCGAGATGCTCACGCTGGAGATGTGAAGAAAGCGGATGGACGAACGAAGGTCCGGCCGGGCAAGTTGCCGCCGGGCTTTTTTTGTGCCGTCGTCCGGGCCTTGCCAATTGTTTCACGTGTCAGTTCACAATTGCCAAATAAAATTGTACAATAGGAAACGTTGAAAAAAGCCGTCCAGGCGTATGCAGTCCATTTTGTACATAAAGAAGGCAGGGTGGAGCACATGGCAAAATCACAAATTGGCGTGATCGGTCTCGCGGTGATGGGGAGAAACCTGGCGCTCAACATCGAAAGCAGGGGATACACCGTTTCCGTATACAACCGTTCGCGGGAAAAAACCGACGAATTGCTGAACGGGGCCGGCAAAGGCAAGCAATTGACCGGCACCTACTCGCTGGAGGAGTTCGTCTCTTCGCTGGAAAAGCCGCGCAAGGTGCTGCTGATGGTCATGGCGGGCGCACCGACGGACGCGATGATCGATCAGTTGGTGCCCCTCCTGGAAGAAGGGGATATCATCATCGACGGCGGCAACGCCTACTTCCCGGATACGCAACGCCGCAACAAGGCACTGGCCGAAAAGGGCATCCGCTTCATCGGCGCCGGCGTGTCCGGTGGGGAAGAAGGGGCGCTGAAAGGTCCGGCCATCATGCCGGGCGGCCAGCGGGACGCCTATGAATTGGTGGAGCCGATTTTGACGGCCATTTCCGCCAAGGTGAACGGCGAACCGTGCTGCACCTACATCGGGCCGGACGGCGCCGGGCATTACGTCAAAATGGTGCACAACGGCATCGAATACGGCGACATGCAGCTGATCTGCGAAGCGTACCAGCTGCTCCGGGACGTGCTTGGCGCGTCGACGGACGAGCTGCACGAGATTTTTGCGGAATGGAACAAGGGCGAACTGGACAGCTATTTGATCGAAATCACCGCCGACATTTTCCGGCACAAGGATCCGGAAACGGGCAAGCCGATGGTGGACGTCATCCTCGACGCCGCCGGACAGAAGGGAACGGGCAAGTGGACGAGCCAAAGCGCCCTCGATCTCGGTGTGCCGCTGTCCATCATCACCGAATCGGTGTTCAGCCGTTTCCTCTCGGCCATGAAGGAAGAACGGGTGGCGGCGAGCCGGCAGCTGTCCGGCCCTGCTTCGGAACCGTTCGCCGGCGACCGCGCCGCCTTCATCGAGAAGGTGCGCCAGGCGCTCTACGCCAGCAAAATTTGTTCCTATGCGCAAGGGTTTGCCCAAATGCGGGCGGCGTCGGACCACTACGGCTGGGATTTGCAGTACGGCAACATCGCCATGATCTTCCGCGGCGGCTGCATCATCCGTGCGCAGTTCCTGCACAAAATCAAGGACGCCTACGACCGGAATCCGAATCTGAAAAACCTGCTTCTCGACGAATATTTCGGCAGCGTCGTGCAAAACTACCAGGCCGCCTGGCGGGAAGTGGTGGCCGAAGCGGTGCGGCGCGGCATTCCCGTACCGGCCTTCGCCTCCGCGCTGGCCTACTATGACAGCTACCGTTCGGAGCGGCTGCCGGCCAATCTGCTGCAGGCGCAGCGCGACTACTTCGGCGCCCATACGTTCCAACGCGTGGACAAAGAAGGCGTCTTCCACCACGACTGGCTCGGCAATCAACAATAACAAACGCCGGATGACGGGCGGACGGATTCGGCAGCGCTGCCGGATGGCCGTCCGCCTTCCGTCCATTTTCGGCCGTTTGGCATACGCAGGGCCGCAATCGTGGAACGTTCGCGGAAAGGGGAAGCCATGAAAAACAACACGATCATCCTGATCGGATTCATGGGAACGGGGAAATCGACGGTCGGGCGGATTTTGGCCGAAAAGCTCGGCGTCGAATTCATCGACTCCGACCGGCAAATCGAACAGGATCAGGGGATGAGCATTCCGGACATGTTCCGGGAATGGGGGGAACCCGGTTTCCGCGCCGCCGAGACGGAGACGTTGAAACGGCTGCTGGCCGAAGGAAACCGGGTCATCGCCACCGGCGGCGGCGTCGTCCTGGCCGAGGAAAACCGGAAGGCGATGAAGGAAGGCGGCACGGTGGTGGCGCTCAAGGCTTTGCCGGAGACGATCATCCGCCGCGTGGAAGGCGACGACGGAAGGCCGCTTCTGGCCGGCAACGTGGCGGACAACGTCCTGCGTTTGTACGACCAGCGCAAAACCGCCTACGATTTCGCCGATTTCACCGTGCAAACCGATCATTTGCCGGCGGAAGAAGTGGCGAAACGGATTCTCGATTATGTCTTGAAGGGAAGTCGGTAACGGATGCATGTCAGGGTAAAGCCGGCGGTTCGGCTCGGCGGGGAAATCCAGGCCCTTTCCTCCAAAAACTATACGACGCGTTACATGCTGGCCGCGGCGCTGGCGGAAGGCGAAAGCGAACTGCTCTATCCCGCGCACAGCGAAGACAGCGACGCCATGCGGCGGTCTTTGCGGGATCTCGGCGCGGAGCTCGCGGAAACGGAAAACCGGATGACGATCCGCGGATTCGGTTCCAAACCGCGGGCGGCGAAGGAGCTGGACGTGGGCAACGCCGGCGCGGTGCTTCGTTTTCTGATGTCGGTGGCGGCGCTTTGCCCCGGGGACGTCACCTTCCTCAACAAGTACCCGGAATCCCTCGGCAAACGGCCGCACATCGACCTGATCCATGCCCTGGAGCAGATGAACGTGCGGGTCACCCACAGGGACGGGCGTTTGCCGATCACGATTCACGGCGGCGCGCCGCGCGGCGGCCGCATCCGGGTGTCGGGCAGCGTCAGTTCGCAATATTTGAGCTCTCTGCTGTTCATGACGCCGCTCTTGGAAGAAGACAGCGAAATCGAAGTGCTGAACGACCTGAAATCGAAAATCGTCGTCGGACAAACCCTGGAAGTGCTCGGGCAGGCGGGCATCCATGTGGAAGCCTCCGACGACCAGATGCATTACCGGGTGCCGGGACGGCAACGCTATGAGGCGAAACGGTACGTCGTCCAGGGCGACTATCCGGGCTCGGCGGCCATTTTGGCCGCGGCGGCGGTGACCGATTCCGACGTGAAAGTGCACCGCCTGCCGGAAGACAGCCGACAGGGCGAACGGGCTGCCGTCGATGTGTTGCGGGCGATGAACGTACCGCTTGTCCACCAGGACGGCATTGTCCATGTGCGGGGCAACGGCCGGCTGAAGGCCGTGGAGTTCGATGGTGACCACTTCACCGATGCCGTGCTGGCGATGGTGGCGGCGGCGGTGTTTGCGGAAGGCACGTCGCGCTTCTACAACGTCGAGAACCTCCGCTACAAGGAATGCGACCGGATCACCGATTTCGTCACGGAACTGCGCAAAGCCGGCGCCGACGTGGAGGAACGGCAAAGCGAGATCATCGTGCACGGCAAACCGGAAGGCGTGCCGGGCGGCGTGGAAATCGACGCCCACTTCGACCACCGGGTCATCATGGCGCTCACCGTCGTCGGCCTTCGTTCGGAGAAGGGGCTCGTGATCCGGGATGCGCATCACGTGGCCAAATCGTATCCGCAATATTTCGACCATCTGCGCGCCCTTGGCGCGGAAATCGACGTGCTCGATTGAGGACAAGCCGGGCGTTCAGGACGACATTTACGGAAAGCAGGTGTTGGGCATTGGCATTTGAAAATCCGCCCCGGGAAACGATCAAGGCCATTTTGCAGCATGCGGGCAACATCGCCGTCGTCGGCCTGTCCGACAAACCGGACCGGACAAGCCACATGGTGGCGGCCGCGATGCAGGCCCGGGGTTACCGGATCATTCCGGTCAACCCGAACGTAAGCGGCACCATCCTGGGAGAAACGTGCTATCCGTCGCTCAAAGCCATTCCCGAACCGGTGGACATCGTCAACGTGTTCCGCAGAAGCGAAGACACGCCGCCGGTTGCCAGGGAAGCGGTGGAAATCGGCGCCAACGTGCTGTGGCTGCAACAGGGGATCATCAGCGAGGAAGCGGCCGCCATCGCCGCCGAAGGCGGGCTGACGGTGATCATGGATCGCTGCATCAAGGTGGAAGACGCCATCCTCCGACCGGAACGGTGAACCGGGAAAACCCGGTGCAAAAACTGCCATCCTGCCGCATGATAAATCGGCGCGGCGTCAGGAATACTAGTAAAGGATTTCACCGAATTCCTGATGACCAGCAAAGGAGGCAGATCCGCTTTGTATCAACAACAACAGCAACAACCGTTCCAGACGGGTGTGCAGTCCCAGTATCAGGGTTACAAGCCGGCATACCAACCCGTCGGGTTTGTCCAATCCTACTATCAACGTCCGGAAACCACCGGATACCAGGGCACGGGGATCGGCGTGACCGGCACCCAGTCCTACCAGTTGCCGAACTACCGGGGCAACCAGTCGGGCCATGACCAGTATTTGCGCTCGGATTCGATGAACCCGTCCGGTGTGGTCAATACCCAGTCTTATCAAACGCAGAACTACCGCGGCAACGAGCCGGGCCACGACCAGTATTTGCGGTCGGATTCGATGAACCCGTCCGGCACGGTCGCCACCCAGTCCTATCAGACGCAGAATTATCGGGGCAATCAGCCGGGCCATGACCAATATTTGCGCTCGGATTCGACGCAACCGACCGGCGGTTTCCAAACCGCTTCGTTCAACCAGGGCGGATACGGGCAAACCCAGTTTCCGAACCAGTTTGTCCAGACCGGCACCCAGTCCTATCAGCTGCCGAACTACCGTGGCAACCAACCGGGGCATGACCAGTATTTGCGCTCCGATTCGCAGCAGCCGACGGGATTCGGCCAGTATCGTTGATTGGAAACAGGACAGGCGAAGGATTGAGACGGTGTCTTGCGACACGCTCAGTCCTTTTTTGTTTTTATTTGAGAATGACCGGAAGGTTTCCGGTGACGTTTGTCGAATTGGGGAGTGTCGAAAACGGGTTTTCAAACTGTAAATTGCGGAGTGTACTGGACATGAAAAAACGGGCAAGAAAAACGGTGCTTCTCGTGATGGCGGGACTGCTGCTGTTCCTCCTGGTTGCACCGACGGCGGGCGCGCGGGTCGCCTCATCGGAGGATTGGCGGAACGAAAGGCATCACGCAACCGTCTACAATCCGGACAAAGACGAATATTTTCAGGTGTTTGTCAATCAACCGGATGACCAGCAATACGCCAATTTGCAAAGCTGGTTGTTTGACCGGTACGGCATTCAAACCGGCTTCGTACATACATATTCCAATGCAGGCGGCATAATTGACCGGATATTGTCGGCGTACGATTCGGTAAACGGGCGTTACCTCGTGGTTTGGCAATCGGGCACCAGCACGATCAGCTTCGGTTACCTGAACGTCGATGATCCCGGTCAATTTGTTTCTGCGGGTTTTCAAACCGTATGCCTGGATTGCTCGCAACCGTCACTGAGCGTCGACCCGGCGACCGGCCGCTTTGCCGTGAGCTATTTCGACCATAACGGCGATCGGTTGGCCATCAAATACTTTTTGCCGTCCGGCGATTCGTACGAGGCGCATGAGCTTGACGTGATCTATCTCGACGGCGGCGATCAAATCCTGGAAACCGCGATCGGCCATGTGGCCGGCGACTGGTATTTTGTTGCCTGGAATCAGACACAAGAGTTGGACGCCGAGGTTTTCGGGAAGTTCGTCGAAGTCGTTCTCCAAGAGGGCATGTATGTTTTGGCGGAGGGCGAAACCATTTCGTTCGGCGAAGCCATGTACCGGGAAGGGAATCTGGCGCTGGATGCCGGCGATACGGATGCGGCCGTCTTCTGGCAATCCGGCCAGGACGATGAAAACGATGCCTACACGGTTGCGAAAGCCGTTTACGGAACGGCCGAACCCGCAGGGCTGGTCATCGATTTCGAGCGGGTGGATTACGTCTATGACGGATTTTCGAGTTTCGATATCACCCGGACTTCCGACGGCGATTATGCCGTTTTGCTCGGGCGCAAATTGCATGGCGTGTACACGGATTTTTACGGCTTCCATGTGTTTCCGGAACTGAACGGTTACACGTCTCCGGTCCTGTTGGCCGAATCGATGGAATACGGCGGTTCCCATCTGGTCCGCAACGAAAACGAAGGGTCAATTTACTACTTCCACCACGCCTGGTACGGCACACGTTTGATGCCCTTCGGGGTGCCGTATACGCATCCGCCGGCCTTTGAACATCCGAAGTTGAGCCTGGACCCGACAACCGGGAATTATCTCATGCTGTCAGCAAACGCAGGCAACGTGAATGTCCATCTTTTTTGGCAGAAACCTTATACCGTCGAGTTGAGGCAGATCGGTACCCTGAACGGAGAAGGCGAATTCGTATACGACTACGACGCAGCCTATGCGGACGGCGAGTATCTTGCGGTATGGCTTTCGGTGGACGACGGACAGCAAGTGAACCTGTCCGGCCGGTATTTCGCGGCCGGACAACCGGAAGCAGGTTCGCCCGATTTCAAAGTCGGGACGGAATTTTCGACCGAACATCTTCAGCTGCTTCATGACGGTTTATCCGGCCAATTTTTTCTTTTCTGCACGGTTGCGGACACGGACGGGTATGTGCTTCAGGTGAGGGCGATCGACGGAAATGCGGTTGGCGATCCGATTCCGTTGTCCGGTCTGGCATGGGGGTACTCGGACCTGAACATCGTGCCGCTGGATGAGGGAATTCTGGCTGCCGTCTGGCTGGACGATTCGAACAAAGCGTTCGTCCAGGCGCTGCAGATCATCGTGGACGAGTTCGGCAATTTCGAGACGATTGAAACGTACGGAGAATTGCAAACGCAGGTGGTATCGGACGGCACCGGCATCCAAACCCTCCGGACTGCCCCGGTCGGATCCGGTTCGCAACTGATGGTCGCGGGCTACTCGCCTTCGCATGATTCCATTGCATTGTGGAACGCGGCACTGGACGGGGAACAATGGTATTTTGACCATGTGTCGGAAGTGAAATTGAACCTTGAAGCCATGCAGGGAGCGTATCTCGATTTCGACGTGTACGCAGGCCAATATACGGACCGGGAACCCGTGGTTGCCTGGATGTGGCGGGACTCGGATGACACCCTGAAGCGCACCCTTTACTACACGGAGCGCGAAGATTACCTCTTCATGTTGCATGTTTCTCCCTATGTCGCCCATTACGGCACGCTCCGGTTTCTCCAGGGCAAAAACATGCTGAACCTGTTTTTCGAAGGGCACATGGAGTGGCCTTCGGCGGACGTTGGCACCGGATTCTTTACCGTGGCCATGGACTTCGAGATCGAACTGCGGGCGTTCACCGGGGGCAATCCGATTGCCGTCACGGACATCGTGAAGTACAGCCGGCAGCTGAATCACAATCTGTTCGGATATGCCCTCGGGCAAGCGGGGGGATATGCCGGATTGCTGGAGCTGATCGATCCCGTTGCTCCATCGTCTCCATAGCCGCAATCGTTGTTTGAAAGACGCCCGCCCGGGCGTCTTTCCTTTTGGTTGGCCACCACGGCCGTTTGCGGACCAACCGGCTCCGCGCTTCAGGCTTTCAATGGAACAGGCACAAAGGGTATAATGAAAGTTGACTTGACCGTCGACACTGGAGGAAGCACGAAATGGACGATACGGCGATCCTGAAGGCGATGGCCGAGAAGGGGTTGCGCATTACCGGACAGCGCAGAAGTCTCGCGAAGCTGTTCGCGGAGGCGGACGGCTATCTGACGCCGAAGGAAATCTATGAAGACTTGGAAGGGCAGTATCCCGGGCTCAGTTTTGACACGGTTTACCGCAATCTGCGGGTGTTGCAGGAGCTTGGGGTGCTCGAACAGATCATGTTCGAAGACGGCGTGCGCTTCAAGGTGCATTGCGGCGGTGAGGAGCACCATCATCACCTCATTTGCCTTTCCTGCGAGCGGACGCTGCCGCTCCGCTACTGCCCGATGCCCGAACTTCACGATTTGCCGGAATCGTTCCAGGTGGTGCGGCACAAGTTCGAAATTTTCGGCTATTGCCAGGATTGCCGGGAGGCCTCCGGCGCAGAAGGAAACGGCGAAGCGGAGGCAGCGGAACGTCCATGAAGCGGATTCTGCAGGGCCTCGTCCTTTTTTACCGGAAGTTCATCTCTCCGCTCAAGCCGCCGACCTGCCGCTTTTATCCGACCTGTTCGGCCTACGCCCTGGAGGCGCTGGACAAGCATGGCGCGATCAAGGGATCGGTGTTGACGGTGAAGCGCATCGTGAAGTGCCATCCGTTCCATCCGGGCGGTTTCGATCCGGTGCCGCCGCCGGCGCCGCGCAGAAGGAAGGGCGCATGACGCGACAGGGGCGGATTTGTCCTTGAGATGCAAGAAAGAATCACTGTCGTTTTTGCAGTTGCTGTCGGAGCGAGGGGCGCATATGAAGCCAACCTTCGCTGCCCATTGCAGGTTTGCGGTTACGGCCCGGGAATGGGCTCGCCTTCTGCCGGGAAGCAGCGTGCCATCTGCCGGACAGGCAGCTGCAACGGAAGCAAACCGCCGCGGCTTGACAGGCCGAATGGCGCTTCGCTATAGTGGAAATAATGGGAAGACAACCGACGATCGCCATATTCGATGAACGGATGAGTACGCGGCAAGATCGATGACAGAGAGCCGGGGGAGCTGGAAACCGGTATCGGGACGACCGCGGAAGATGGTCCCGGAGAATTCGCTTTCGAGCCGGTTCGGCAGACCGGCAAGGGAGCGACGGACACCCGCCGTTAACGGGAAACCCGGACGGGACCGCACATTGGGCGCGGATCCGGACGGCAATGAGCCGGCATCCGCCGGACGCATCCTTTCCCGAAGGGGAGGGGCGGCCGCGGCAGCCGGGAAATTGGGTGGTACCACGTGAGCGGAAGCTTTCGTCCCAAGGGGATGGAAGCTTTTTTCATTTTCCAAATGACGAAGGAGGCAGCGAGCGATGACGGAGGAGAGAAAAACGTTTTACATCACCACGCCGATCTACTACCCCAGCGACAAGCTGCACATCGGACACGCCTATTGCACGGTGGCGGCGGACGCGATGGCAAGGTACAAAAGGCTGCGCGAATACGACGTCATGTTCCTGACGGGGACGGACGAGCACGGCCAAAAAATCGAACGCAAGGCGCAGGAAAAAGGCGTCTCGCCGAAGGAATACGTGGACAACATCGTGGCGGGCATCCAGGCGCTCTGGACAAAGCTCGAAATCAGCAACGACGACTTCATCCGCACGACGGAGGAACGGCACAAAAAGGCGGTGCAGCGCATTTTCGCCAAGTTCGTGGAGCAGGGGGACGTGTACCTCGGCGAATACGAAGGCTGGTATTGCACGCCCTGCGAATCGTTTTTCCTGGAGCGGCAGCTGGTGGACGGCAACTGTCCCGACTGCGGGCGCCCGGTGGAATGGCTCAAGGAGAAAAGCTACTATTTCCGCATGAGCAAATACGCCGACAAGCTGCTGAAGTATTACGAGGAACATCCGGAGTTCATCCAGCCGGAGTCGCGCCGGAACGAGATGATCGAAAACTTCCTCAAGCCTGGGCTGACGGACCTGGCCGTCTCCCGCACGACGTTCAAGTGGGGCATTCCGGTGCCGGACGACGAGGAGCACGTCATCTACGTGTGGATCGATGCGCTCTCCAACTACATCACGGCCCTTGGTTACGAAAGCGACAATCCGTCCAAATACAACCGGTATTGGCCGGCGGACGTGCACCTGGTGGGCAAGGAAATCGTGCGGTTCCACACGATCTATTGGCCGATCATGCTGATGGCCCTCGGCATCCCTCTGCCGAAAAAGGTGTTCGGCCACGGCTGGTTCATCACGAAGGAAGGCAAAATGTCGAAGTCGAAGGGGAACGTGGTCGATCCGGTGGTGCTCATCGACCGGTACGGCCTTGATGCCCTCCGCTATTTTCTGCTCCGGGAAGTGCCCTTCGGTTCGGACGGCACGTTCACGCCGGAAGGCTTCATCGAGCGGATCAACTTCGATCTGGCCAACGACCTGGGCAACCTGCTCAACCGCACCGTGGCGATGATCGAAAAGTACTTCGACGGCCATGTGCCGGCGGTGGAAGGCTCGGTGACGGCCTTCGACGAAGACGTGCAGCAGACGGCGCTGAAAACGGTGGCGGAAGTGGAGGCGGCGATGGACGAAATGGCGTTCTCCGTGGCGCTCACGTCCATCTGGAACCTGATCCGCCGGACGAACAAATACATCGACGAAACCCAGCCGTGGGCGCTGGCGAAGGACGAAAGCCGGAAGGCGGAACTCGCTTCGGTGATGGCCCACCTGGCGGAATCGCTCCGGTTCGTGTCGGTGATGATCCAGCCGTTCATGACCCGATCGCCGCGGCTCATCCGCGAACAGCTCGGCGTCGGGGAAGGCGAATTGGCCGGCTGGGAGTCCTTGCGCACGTTCGGACGCATTCCGGCGGGCACCAGGGTGGGCAAGGCAACGCCGATTTTCCCGCGGCTGGACATGGAGGCCGAAGTGGCCCATATTTTGGCGTCCATGCGGGGGACGGCGGCGCCGGCGGCCGTGCCGGCGGACGGCGAAACCGGCGGCAAGGCGGACGGCAAGACAGACGGCAAGACAGACGGAACGGCCAAGAGCGAATCGGCTTCCAAACCGGCGGGCGGGACGGATGACGATGAGGCGGGCGGGCTGCCCGAGATCGTCTACGACGACTTCGCCAAGGTGGAACTGCGGGTGGCCGAGGTGATCGCCTGCGAGAAGGTGAAGGGCGCGGACAAGCTGCTGAAGCTGCAGCTGGATCTCGGTACGGAACAACGCCAGGTCGTCTCCGGCATCGCCAAATACTATCAGCCCGAGGAACTGGTCGGCAAGAAAGTGATTTGCGTGACGAACCTGAAACCGGTCAAGCTGCGGGGCGAACTGTCCCAGGGAATGATCCTCGCCGCATCGCAGGGAGACCGGCTCACGGTGGCCACGGTGGACGGCGACATCCCGAACGGCGCGATCGTGAAATGACGGCGGCCCGGACGGGACGAAAGACGGGGATCCGTTGACCAACCAGCCATTCGGTGGCAAATCCGCTCCCGCGAGCGGCGGCATACCGCTCCCCTGTTGTTGGCAGCTTTCCGGCGACAGGGGCGCTTCGCCGCAGCCGCGGGAGTTTTCCGTTTCCCGCCGCCGGAAGCGATTGTGGTTGACACGTTTTTTGGTGGAATGGTATGATGCCAATGCAAATAGTAATAATTACGAATAACAAACATGAAGGGATACGGAAAGATGGAGGAGAAACCGGGGACGAAGGGCATGGCGGGACGACGGCGCTCGGGACGGAAGCCGCTCTCGTTCGCCGTCTTGTGCCTGATGGCGGCTTTGGCCCTGTTTGCGGGGGGTTGCGGCGGCGGGCCGGCGCCCGGAGATGAAGATGGCGCAGGCGAAGCGGGGAAACGGCTGAACGTGGTGGCCAGTTTCTACCCGCTGTATGATTTTGCGGCGAAAATCGGCGGTGACGATGCGGACGTGGTCAACCTCGTTCCGGCGGGGGTCGATTCCCACGATTGGTCGCCCAAATTGCAGGACATGCGGCGAATTTCCGAAGCGGACCTGTTTGTGTACCTGGGTGCCGGATACGAAGGCTGGGTGGACGATTTTCTCGGCGCGCTCGCGTCCGGGGAAGGGCCGCTCGTCGTGGAGGCGTCGCATGGCGCCGATTTGATCCGCATGTCCGGCAACGGAAGGACGCATTCGGTCGCGGACGGGGATGGCCGCGGCCACGATCACGGCGATGGAGACGCACATGAACACGCCGATGGCCGCGTCGGCGAGGAAGGCGGTCACGGCCACGACCACATCTCCCGCGACACGGACCCCCACGTCTGGCTGAGCCCGAAGCAGGCGCTCGTGTTGGCGGACAACATCAAAAACGCCTTCATCGCGGCGGATCCGGACAACCGGGCGGATTATGAAGCCCGCTGCGAACAGCTGAAAGCCCGATTGCTGGATCTGGACGCCCGGATGATGCAGGTGGCCGCGGAAGCGAAGCACAAAACGTTCATCGTCTCCCACGAATCGTTCGGCTACCTGGCCCGTGACTACGGTTTGACGCAAATCGGCGTGATGGGCCTGTCTCCGGATGCGGAGCCGACCCTCGGAAAGCTGGAGGAAATCCGCGGCGAGGCCCGGGAGCTCGGGATCCGGTACATTTTGTTCGAGGAACTGGTATCGCCGAAGGTGGCCGAAACGCTGGCCGCCTCCCTCGGCATTGACACCCTCGTGCTCAACCCGTTGGAAGGATTGACGGAAGAACAGCTGGACGCCGGGGAAGATTATTTCACCGTCATGGAGCGGAATTTGACAACGCTGGCCATTGCTTTATACTAGGGATGAAAGCATGCGGGAGGCGGGAGCGTCCATGGCGATGCGCGTAACGGCGGATCATGCAAAGGAGAACAATTGGATGACCATGACGGACAGAATGCCCGAAGGAACGGACTGCCACGAAAGCATCGTTTCCCTGGACAACGTGTCCTTCGCCTACGGCGACGCGAAGGTGATCGACGGGCTGTCCTTCGACGTGCTGGAGCGGGATTTCGTCGGCCTGATCGGCCCGAACGGGGCGGGGAAAACGACGCTGCTCAAAATGATTGTCGGCCTCATCAAGCCTTCCGCCGGTGAAATCCGGCTGTTCGGCGAGCCGGTGCGCGAATTTCGCCACTGGCACCGCATCGGCTACGTGCCGCAAAAGAACGTCCTCAACCCGCTGTTCCCGGCGACGGTGCGGGAAGTGGTGGAGTCCGGGCTGTATGGCAAACGGACGATGTTCCGCCTGCTTGCCGCCGGGGACAAGCGAAAAATCCGGGAAGCGATGGAGGCGTTCGACATCGACGGTCTGGCCGACAGGCGGATCGGTGAACTGTCGGGCGGCCAGCAGCAGCGGGTGCTGCTCGCGCGTGCCATGGTCAACCAGCCGGATTTGCTCGTGCTCGACGAACCGACGACGGGCATCGATGCGGAATCCCAGGAAACGTTTTTCCGCATGATCACCCACCTGCATCAAAAGCACCGCATCACCTTCGTGATGGTTTCCCATGACGTGGACATGATGCGCGCCTATTTGGGAGATGCGCCCGTCCATGCCGGCGGCAAGCTGCAGTTTTACGTGCGCCATACCCATGAGGCGGACGATTGCGCCGAATCGGATTTGTACCATACAACCGGCAGCCTGGCTTGACGGGGGAACGGGACGTGGACATTTTTTTTCTGGACATTTTTCAGCGGGCGCTCATCGGCGGGCTCCTCATCGGCCTGATGGCGCCTTTGATCGGTCAGTTCGTCGTGCTGCGCCGCCTGTCCCTGATCGGCGACACGCTGGCGCATACGTCGGTGGCGGGGGTGGCCCTCGGTTTTCTGACCGGCCTGTATCCGCTCGGTCTCGGCCTCGCCTTCGCCGTGCTGGCGGCGCTCGCCATCGAACTGCTGCGCCGGCAGTTTCGCTCCTACGCGGAACTGTCCATCGCCATCATGATGGCGGGCGGCATGGCGCTGGCGTCGGTGCTGTTCACCCTCGGACGGGGATTCAACATGAACGTGAACGGCTATCTGTTCGGCAGCATCCTGACGCTGAGCACGCAGGATTTGTGGCTGGTGGCCGGCGTCACGCTGGCGGTCGTGTTGTTCGTCGCGGTGTTCTACAAAGAGCTGTTCCTGCTCAGCCTCGACGAGGATGCGGCCAGCGTCAGCGGCCTGCCGACCCGCGCCCTGAACGTTTTGCTTACGGTCATGGCGGCGCTCGTGGTCAGCATGGCGATCAAAATCGTCGGCGCCCTGCTCGTTTCCGCCCTCATGACCATCCCCGTCGCCTGCAGCCTGGCGGTCGGGCGGGGATTTCGCCCGACGCTCGGGCTGGCCGTGCTCTATTCGGAAGCGGGCGTCCTGATCGGCCTCGTGGTGTCCGGCATCTGGAACCTGGCGCCGGGCGGGACCGTGGTGCTCATCCTCATTTTCCTGCTGTTTGCGACGCTCGTCGCGCGCAAGGCATGGCACCGGATCGCTTCCGGCAGGAAAGTGCCGCCTTCGCAATGAATGTCAAGTGGTATCCGGGATCGTACGGATCGATTGTGGCGAGGTGATGCCTGAATGACCGAGATCAACATCGGAATTGCATTTTTGGCCGGATTGGCTTCCTTCATTTCTCCCTGTTGCCTGCCCCTGTATCCTTCCTATTTGTCCTATATCACGGGGGTCGGGGTAAGTGAACTGAAGGAAATGGGCACCCGCGAATTGCGGATCCTGACGATGTCCCATTCCGTCGCGTTTGCCCTCGGGTTTTCCGTCGTGTTCTATACGCTGGGTTTCGGGGCGGGGGCGTTCGGCGACTTTTTCAAGCAATACCAGGCGCTCATTTCCCAGCTGTCCGCCGTGATGATCGTGGCGTTCGGCCTGTTTTTGCTCGGCGTGTTCCAGCCGCAATTTCTGATGAAGGAGCGGCGGATCGGCCTGCGCTGGAAGCCGGCCGGCCATCTCGGCACGTTCGCCGTCGGTGTCGGCTTCGCCGCGGGGTGGACGCCGTGCATCGGGCCGATTTTGAGCTTCATCATCGGGCTCGCCCTCTCCGATCCGGGTTCCTGGCTGAAGTACATCACGGCGTACAGCCTCGGATTTGCCGTTCCGTTCATCGCCCTGGCCTGGTTCCTCGGTTCGGTCAGATGGCTGCTCCGCTACTCGGAACGGGTGATGAAAATCGGCGGCGGGCTGATGGTGGCGATGGGCGTGCTCCTGTTTACGGGACAGATGACGAAAATCTCCGCCTGGCTGAACGCGATCACGCCGGAGTGGTTGAGCTTTTGATCGGCATTGTGTATCATGAAAAGACAAGTTCGACGCCGTCGTTGCGGCCGCAGAACCGGAACGCCGGCTGGATCGAGGGAGGATGGGCCGTGGCGACCCCGAGCATGGAAGATTACCTGGAACGGATCTATATGCTGATCAACGAAAAAGGGTATGCCCGGGTGTCCGACATCGCGGAAGGGCTGGAAGTGCACCCGTCTTCCGTCACGAAAATGATCCAGAAGCTGGACAAGGACAATTACCTCGTTTACGAGAAGTACCGCGGCCTGGTCATGACCAGCAAGGGGAAGAAAATCGGCAAGCGGCTGGCGGACCGGCATCAGTTGCTGGAGCAGTTTCTTTCCGTGATCGGCGTCAAGGAAGAGAACATCTACCGGGACGTCGAAGGCATCGAGCATCACCTGAGCTGGGATTCCATCACGTGCATCGAAGCGCTGGTGGAATATTTCAAGCGGGATCCGGAACGCGCGAAAGAGCTGGCCCGCATCCGCGCGGAACTGGAATCGGATTGACGGGACAGAAAGATTCGGAAAGGAAGCCGCCCCCGGCGCCGACAGGCGCCCGGAGGCGGTTTTTTGTTTCCCGCCAGGCGGTTATCGGTCAACCCCGATCGCGCATATGTTGGGTCAGGAAACGATGGCGGGAAGGAGGCGATGATTGGGTGCGGTTCCATGCGGTGTTCGAAGGGGGTGGCGTCAAGGGGATTGCACTGGCGGGAGCCGTCAAGGCCGCGGAAGAAAAGGGCGCCTCGTTCGACCGGGTGGCCGGCACGAGCTCGGGAGCGATCGTCGCTTCCCTGATCGCGGCGGGTTACCGGGGGGAGGAATTGCTCGACATCATCCAAAACACGCCGTTTCCGCGTTTCGCCGACGCGGGAACCGGATGGAAACGGATCATCCCGCCGCTGAGGTTTCTGTTCAAACGCGGATTGTTTTCCGCAAAGCCGTTGGAAGAATGGATCAGCGGGCTGCTCGCCGCGAAGGGCGTATGCTGTTTCGCCGATCTGCCCGAAGGAAAATTGAGGGTGGTCGCGTCGGACATCAGCAGCGGACGCATGCTGGTGCTGCCGGACGATTTGCCGAAATACGGCGTGGAGGCGGATTCGTTCCCGGTGGCGCAAGCGGTGCGGATGAGTGCGGGGATTCCGTACTTTTTCGAGCCGGCCACCCTCGGCAAAGCGCGCAATGTCATCGTGGACGGCGGCCTGCTCAGCAATTTTCCGCTTTGGCTGTTCGACCGCGAAAACGCCGCCGACCCGCATGCCGGTTTGCCCGCCAAACGGCTGCCGGTCATCGGGTTTCAGCTGGTCGGGAAGAACGACCAGGAGCCGCGGCGCATTTCGGGCCCGCTTTCGATGCTGCACGCCCTCGTCTCCACGATGCTGGAAGCGCACGACGAGCGGTACATCGAACAGCACAACCGGTTCCGGACGGTCAAAATTCCGACCCTCGGCGTGCGCACGACCCAGTTCGACCTGCCGCAGGAGATGGTGATGAAGCTGTACGAATCCGGATACGAAGCGGGCAGACGCTTTTTCGAAAGGTGGAGTCTGGTCGGCTATCAAAAAAGCTACGATTTGTATGTCGGGAAAGCGGTGCCGAAAACGATTGCCTGAACCGGGCGACCCTCGCTCACTTGCGCGCAGGGTCGTCTTTCTTGTTTCCGGGGATGACGCGGAATTTGGCCTTTTTTCGGTTTTGCCGGTGGTTTCCGGCGGCGGATGCCGGCGGGCGGGGGGCGGCGGAACGGTATCCGCCCCTGCGGCGCCAACGGCTGGGCGGAAATTTGTAAAGGAGAAACACGGTTCCGAGCACGAGCACCGGGATGAGCATGCCCGACGGTTGGGTGATGAGCCGGTAAAGGATGCCGACGGCCGCCAGGACGAGGATCACGGTGATGAAACGTCTGTCGTTCAGGCGCATGGGAATGCGCTCCCTTCACGGGTGAGTCGTTCTTTTATTTTACTGAAAAACGGGAGCCGTGACCATCGTTTCCGGGCAGCCGTCCGCGATTTTTCTAAAACTGAAATCCGCTTCTTTGCGGGATGCGCGCGGCAAGTTTACATGAGGAAGGCATTGGGGGCAAATACTAACGGGGACTCATCCTGGTGCGGGAGGTGCTTCGCCCGTTGTTCCGTCCGTTGGCGTTTGCCCTGCAGATCGGCTTTTTTGCGGGATTGATCTGGGGATTGACGGGGGTTGTCCTGCATTTTTTCGGGTTCAGCGAAGTGAAGCCCGCTTCCTGGGCAGGCCCCTGGCTGAGCAAGTCCCTGGCGTCATCCTGGGTTGGCGCGCTCACCGGATTGGCCGTCTTCACCGGCATTTCCATTGTATCGGCGCTGGCGTATGCTGTCGTATTGCGCAAGGCGAAGGGGCCGTGGCCGGGCATCCTGTACGGGTTGTTCTGGTATTTGCTGCTTTTTTTCGGAATCGGACATGCCCTGGGAATGTTGCCGGCGTGGAACCGGATGGAAGTGCACAGCCACGTGTCGGAATTGTGCCGTTTTTTGCTGTGGGGGGTGTTCATCGGCTTTTCGATCACGTTTGAATTTACCGACGAACGGACGCGCGAGCCGGGCATGGGATAATCCTGTCGTTCTCAACGTTTCCGCCTTGTGATAAAATGGATGCGTCAATCAGCGGAAAGGCGACAATCGACACATGTCCGGAGGTGCCCAGTGATCAAGATTGCAGTCATCAACGGCCCGAACCTGAATTTGCTCGGCGTTCGCGAGCCGAGCGTCTACGGGACGACCACGTTGTCCATGATCGAAGCGCGCCTGAAGGAGGCGGCCCGTGCCCAGGGCGCGGAACTCGACTTTTTCCAATCCAACCACGAAGGAGCCATCGTCGACCGCATCCAGGCGGCGCTCGGCAAGGAGGACGGCATCCTGATCAATCCGGGCGCGTTCACCCATTACAGCTACGCGCTTCGCGACGCCATCCAGGCCGTAAACCTGCCGACGGTCGAAGTGCACATGTCCAACATTCACGCCAGGGAGCCGTTCCGCCACACGTCGGTCATCGCGCCGGCCGCGGTCGGCCAGATCGTCGGATTCGGAGAGGCCAGTTACGAGCTCGGGCTTGCGGCGTTGATTCAAGTCATCCGTAAATCGAGGAGCGAATGAACATGGCAATCCGGGAACGCCTTGAAAAACTGAGAACCATCCTTGCGGAGAGATCGGTCGACGGCCTGCTGGTGACCAGTGCCGTCAATCGTCGTTATTTGAGCGGATTTACGGGATCGTCGGGCTATTTGCTGATCACGCGGGACGAAGCGGTCCTGTTCAGCGATTTCCGTTACAAAACCCAGGCGCCCGCCCAGGCGCCGGATTTTGTGTTCGAGGAGCACGGGCTGATCCCGGAGGAGTCGATCCGGGACAAGGCCGTGGCGTTCGGCGTCCGGACGCTGGCGTATGAAGACCATGATTTGACCGTCGACGGTTTCCGGAAGTTGGCCGACAAGTTTGCCGATTTCGACCTTGTTCCCGCCGGCAAACTGGTGGAAGCGATCCGCATGGTGAAAGACGACGCCGAACTGGCTGTCATGAAGGAAGCGTGCGCCATTGCCGACCGGGCCTTCGAGCACATGCTGAACGTGCTGAAACCCGGCATGACGGAGAAGGAAGCGGCGCTGGAGCTCGAATTTTTCATGCGCAAGGAAGGCGCCTCGGGCACCAGCTTTGACACGATCATCGCCTCCGGGGAGCGGTCGGCGCTGCCCCATGGCAAGGCGAGCGACCGCGTGATGGGGCCGGGCGAGTTCGTCACGCTCGATTTCGGCGCCTATTTCCAAGGGTATTGTTCGGACATCACCCGGACGGTGGTGCTCGGACCGGCGACGGACCGGCACAGGGAAATCTACGACATCGTGCTGGAAGCGCAACTGGCGGCGCTCGACGGCATCCGCCCGGGCATGACGGGACGGGAAGCGGACCGGATTGCCCGCGACATCATCGGGAAATACGGTTACGGCGACCTGTTCGGCCACGGTACCGGCCATGGCGTCGGGCTCGAAATCCACGAGGAACCGCGCTTGTCCAAGGGCGGCGAAATCGTGCTGAAGCCGGGCATGACGGTCACCGTGGAACCCGGCATCTACATCCCCGGTTTCGGCGGCGTCCGCATCGAAGATGACGTCGTGGTGACGGAAAACGGCGTGCAATTGTTGACACATGCGCCCAAAAATTTTATAGTGATTGGTTAGTAAACCTTGAGGGGGAAATCCAGTGATTTCAGTTAACGATTTCAGAACCGGCCTCACCATCGAGGTGGACGGCAACATTTATTCGGTGCTTGAATTCCAACACGTGAAACCCGGCAAAGGCGCTGCCTTCGTCCGTTCCAAACTGCGCAACCTGCGCAACGGCAACATCGTGGAAAAAACGTTCCGCGCGGGCGAAACCGTGGAGCGTGCCCATCTGGAAAACCGGGACATGCAGTATCTGTATGCCAGCGGCAATGAACATACGTTCATGGACAACAATACGTTCGACCAGATTACCCTGACGAGTGACCAGCTCCAGTGGGAACTCAATTTCCTGAAAGAGAATATGAATGTAAAAGTCCTGATCTATGAAGGCGAAATTTTGGGCGTCAACCTGCCGAACAGCGTCGAACTGAAAGTGGTGGAAGCCGAGCCCGGCGTCAAGGGCAACACCGCTACCGGCGCCACCAAACAAGCCAAGCTGGAAACGGGCTTTACGGTGCAGGTTCCGCTGTTCATCAACGAAGGCGACGTGCTCCTGATCGACACGACCGAAGGCAAGTACATTTCCCGGGCTTGACCGTCGCCTTTGCGGCACGGGACGCACAAGCGCGTCTACACGACAGTCTACTGGAAACGGAGAGGAGTGCGTCACCTTTGTCACTCGTTGTCATGAAATTCGGGGGCAGCTCGGTCGGCAGTGTCGAACGGATGAAGAAAGTCGCCGAACGGATCGTGAAAACCAGAAGGAGCGGCCATCAATGCGTTGTGGTGGTGTCGGCCATGGGGGACACGACCGACGACCTGATCGACATGTCGAGCCAGCTGAACGGCAAGCCTCCCGCACGCGAAATGGATATGCTGCTGGCCAACGGCGAGCAGATTTCCATGTCGCTTCTGGCGATGGCCATTCACGCCCTGGGCGAGGACGCCATGTCCTTCACCGGCTGGCAGGCCGGCATTACGACCGAACCCGCCCATGGCCGGGCGCGCATCGTCAAAATCGAACCGTCGCGCATCACGGCGGCGCTTGAAGAAGGCAAAATTCCCATCGTGGCCGGTTTCCAGGGCATCAGCGAGGACGGGGAAGTCACGACGCTGGGCCGGGGCGGCTCGGATACGACCGCCGTTGCGCTGGCCGCAGCCATCGGCGCCGATTTGTGCGAAATCTACACGGACGTGGACGGCGTCTACTCGACGGATCCGCGCATCGTCCCGAACGCCCGGAAGCTTGATCAGATTTCCTATGACGAAATGCTGGAACTCGCCCATCTCGGGGCTGCCGTGCTGCATCCGCGCGCGGTGGAGTACGCGAAACTTTACAACGTGACGCTCGTTGTCCGCTCGAGCTTTACCGATAGCGAGGGGACACTGGTCAAGGAGGAAACGTCGTTGGAACAAGGCATCGTTGTCAGCGGCATTGCCGCCGACAAAAATGTGGCCCGCATCAGCATCCTGGGCGTGGAAGACCGTCCCGGCATCCTGGCCGGCGTATTCACCGCCCTTGCGGAGGCGGGCGTGAACGTGGACATCATCGTGCAAAGCGGCGTGCAGAACGGCAAGGCGGATTTCTCGTTCACCGTGGGCAAGCAGGATGTCGAAACGGCCATCCGGGTCATCGAGAACATCCGCAACGAAGTGCCCTATGACGAAACCACGTCGGAAACCGGGCTGGTCAAGGTGTCCATCGTCGGCGCCGGCATGGTGTCCAACCCGGGCGTTGCCGCCCGCATGTTTGACGTCATTTCGCAGCAGGGCGTCAACATCAAGATGGTGAGCACGTCCGAAATCAAAGTGTCCTGTGTCATCGACGACAACAAGCTGAATGAAATCATTCAGGCGCTCCACACCGCTTTCGGGCTGGATGCGAAGGAACGCGCTTTTGTCGGCGGCCCTGCCGTGCGGCGATAAGCCGATTGTCGGACTCATGATGAATTGCTAATCTTGCATGATCAAGGCTAACCGCCTGGTGATCGGATACGATGCTTCCCGCGAACGGGTTTGGTCCGGGGACGGGGGCGCGGTCCGTCATCCGGCGGTTTTTTGCTGTGCCCGGCTGATCGGGGGAGCGGTGTGTTCCGTCGTCCGGTAGTTTTTTGCTGCGCCTGCTGGTTGGGGGCGGGGCAAGGTTCGGCGTTCGGCGGTATTTGTCGTGCCCATTGGGGAAGAAGTGCGGTCCGTTGTCCTGCGGTTTTCGTTGCGCTTGTTGATCGGGTGCGGGGTGCGGTTCGGCGTTCGGCGTTTTTGTCGTGCCCATTGGGGAAGAAGTGCGGTCCGTCGTCCAGTGGTTTTCGTTGCGCCTGTTGATCGGAGACGTTGCGCGGTTCGGTGTTCGGCGGTTTTGGCTTGCCCATTGGGGAAGAAGTGCGGTCCGTTGTCCTGCGGTTTTCGTTGCGCTTGTTGATCGGAGACGTTGTGCGGGTTCGGTGCTCGGCGGTTTTGGCTTGCCCATTGAGGAAGAAGTGCGGTCCGTTGTCCGGTGGTTTTTTGCTGTGCCTATTGGTTGGGGGAGGGGTGCGGTTCGACGTTCGGCGGTATTTGTCGTTCCCATGAGGAAGAAGTGCGGTCCGTCGTCCAGTGGTTTTCGTTGCGCCTGTTGATCGGAGACGTTGTGCGGTTCGGAGGTGGGCATCCATTGTAAAATTGCTCGAGAAAGTCGAGCAATTCGAGCCGGAAGCGGCCGTTCGAGGAGGAATTACTCGAGAAAGTCGAGCAATTCGAGCCGGAAGTGGCCGTTCGAGGAGGAATTACTCGAGAAAATCGAGCAATTCGAGCCGGAAGTGGCCGTTCGAGGAGGAATTACTCGAGAAAATCGAGCAATTCGAGCCGGAAGCGGCCGTTTGGGGAGGAGTTACTCGAGAAAGTCGAGCAATTCGAGCCGGAAGCGGCCGTTCGAGGAGGAGTTACTCGAGAAAGTCGAGCAATTCGAGCCGGAAGCGGCCGTTTGGGGAGGAATTACTCGAGAAAATCGAGCAATTCGAGCCGGAAGCGGCCGTTTGGGGAGGAGTTACTCGAGAAAGTCGAGCAATTCGAGCCGGAAGTGGCCCTTTGGGGAGGAGTTACTCGAGAAAGTCGAGCAATTCGAGCCGGAAGCGGCCGTTTGGGGAGGAGTTACTCGAGAAAGTCGAGCAATTCGAGCCGGAAGCGGCCGTTTGGGGAGGAGTTACTCGAGAAAGTCGAGCAATTCGAGCCGGAAGCGGCCGTTCGAGGAGGAATTACTCGAGAAAATCGAGCAATTCGAGCCGGAATCGGCCCTTTGAGGAGGAATTACTCGAGAAAGTCGAACAATTCCCGCCGGAAGCAGCCCTTTGAGGAAGAGTTGCTCGAAAAAGTCGATCAACTCGCACCGAAACCGACCTTCCACGAGAGAATTAGCCGCATTTTGCCCATAACTCGCCCCGGAAACGGCATTCCGCGGTGGAGATAGCGGCATTTCGCCCATAACTCGCACCAAAACCGGTCTGCCAAGGGTGAATGAACAGCATTTTACCCACTACTTGCCCCGAAAGCGGCCTTCCGCGGGCGAGATCGCCGCGTCGGCCTTCCGACAACAACGAGACGCCTTGCGGAAATTTGTACCCCGGAAAAAGAATTTCATGCTAAAATCGTTAACAAAAGGATGAAAGATTCCGCGGAAGGAGGTTCGGCCAAATTGCGAACGAAATTGATGAAATACAATACGCTTCGCAATCAAATGCTGGTCGGCTTTCTTCTGGCCATGATCATCATCCTGCTCGTCGTGGCCGTCGTCATGTACGATTCGGTGGGCACGCTGCTGAAGAACCATGCGGAGAAACAGACGAAGCAGACGGCGGTGCAGGCCAGCGGGCGTCTGGAAGCGCTCATCGACCGGATCGACCTGTTCACCATGCAAACGGTTACCCATCCGCAGGTGCAGGCGATCCTGCTGGAAGAGATGAACATGGCGCGCGCCACCTTCGCCCAACGGCAGGAATTGACATCCGTCGTCAAAGACATCCACGCTTATATTTCCGGCGTCCATTCCGTGGAAATCTACAGCGGTTATGAACGGCTGCTTTACCCGCTGGACGGCGCCAACCTGCACGACCGGGTGGAAAAGGAATGGATCGAGACGGCCCGGGAAGCGAAAGGAAAACTGATCTGGATCGGCATCGATCCGAACTATCCCGACACCGTGCTCGCCATCCGCAGCATGAGCCTGGTGGACCGCTGGTTTTTGAACGGCGGATACCTTTTGATCCGGATGAATTTGGACTACTTTTCGCTGGATGAACTGAATGACTCCATGCTGGAAGGCTCCCATACGCTTTTGATCAACCAGGCCGGAAAACTGGTGGTTTCCTCGTATCCCGGCATTACCCAGGACGAAATCGACGAATTCATGTCGGGCAAGGAGCAGACGGTCACCCTTGGCGGAAGGGACATGCTGATCGTGCGCCAGTACATATCCGAAATGAACTGGACGATGATGATTCTTCAGCCCGTGGAAGCCGTCATGGAAGGCATTTCGGTTCTCCGCACGGCGATCTTCGTGTCGGCGGTGATCGGCACGGTGCTGTTCCTGATCCTGAGTCTTTTCTTGTCCACCTACATCACACGCCCGATCTTCAACCTGATCCGCACGATGAAAAGCTCGCGTTTCGGCGTGCTGAAAACGAACCCGGCCACCTATTCCTCCATCGAAATCACCGAACTGAACAAAACGTACAACCAAATGATCGAGCACATCAATGAACTGATCAAACTGGTGTACGAAAAGGAACTGCTGCAAAGCCGCACCGAACTGAAGGCCCTGCAATCGCAAATCAACCCGCATTTTCTGTTCAACACGCTGGACGCGCTTTACTGGTCGCTGCAGGAAAACGGGGAGGACGAACTGGCGGAGCAGGTGGTTTCGCTCTCGGAGCTTTTCCGCTATACGATCAACCGGGGCAAAAACGGAGACTGGGTCACCCTTCGCGACGAACTGGAGCACATCGAGCGTTACCTGCAGATCATGAAAATGCGTTTCGGCGACCGTTTGAGCTGGTCCGTGGACGTACCCGGAAAATATCTCGGCGTCCGCATTCCGCGCCTGCTTATCCAGCCCCTGGTGGAAAATTGCATTTTGCACGGCGTCGGCAACAAACTTGGCCCGGGCAAAGTGTCCATCGAAGCATGCGAGTCCGAGAACGGCCACATTCTCGTCGCCGTAAGCGATGACGGGCCGGGCATCCCGGAGGCCGCCCTCAAGGAAATGCGGGAGCGCATGGCTTCGGGGAAGACATGGCAAGACGACGGCACGTCGGGCAAAGGGCTCGGCATCATCAACGTGCACCGGCGGCTCATGCTCTATTTCGGCAAGACCGTCCCCAACAATGCCGGACTGGTCGTGGATAGCGACGAAGGCAAGGGAACCCGTTTCACGCTCGAGATTCCGCATTTGAAGGAGGCAGCTTCACTTTGAGGGGCAAAACGATTCTGGTCGTGGACGATGAACCGAGAAGCCGAACGGGGTTCAAACGCATATTGGATGAATGGTCCGCCGGACGCCACCGGGTGCTGGATGCCGACAGCGGCGTCGCGGCGCTGGAAGTGCTCCGGCGGGAACCCGTCGATCTGATCGTCAGCGACATCCGCATGCCCGAAATCAGCGGACTGGACCTTTTGGAAGCGGCGGAAAGGCTTGGCCTCGAACACAAACCGGTCAGCCTGCTCATTTCCGGTTATGCGGAGTTTGATTACGCCCAGAAAGCATTGCGGCTCGGCGCGGTCAACTATTTGCTGAAACCGGTCAGCAAAACGAAGTTGATCGAAGCGGTGGAAAAGGCGCTTGAAGTCGGCGAAAACCGCCTCCGTACGAAACGGATGGAGAAAGTGGTCGACCCCGTCCTGCTGGATCTGGACCAACAGCGCCCCGCCGTCAGCGAAGCGGTCAACCGGGCGGTCCGGTACATTGACGAACATCTGGCCGAACCGTTCAGCCTGACCGACGTGGCGCGGCACATACCCGTCAATCCGAGCTACCTGAGCGTGTTGTTCAAAGAGCAGATGAATGTCACGTTCAGCGAATACGTCACCCGTACCCGCATCCAGAAGGCGAAGGAACTGCTCCTTACCACCTCGTTGCCCGTGAGCGAAATCGCCGAGCGGGTCGGCTACCGGACCACCAAATATTTCATCAAGCAGTTCAAGGAACAGGCGGGAATCAGTCCGGGACAATACCGCTCCCGCGACGTGGCGGAAAGATAGGCAGCCATCGCCGTGCCGGCGCACAAGCCAGTTTTTGATCGGGGGGATCGGCGGCATGAATCAAAGGTGGATACCGGCGGTCGTCATCTTGCTGATGGTTGCCCTTGCCGCATCGTGCGGGGTGCAGCCCCGGCCGGCGGAAGACAACCGGGAGCGTGTGACCATTACGTTTCTTCACATGTGGCCGGAATCCAACTCGGGGCAGCAAAACCGCATCGTCAATCGGATCGTGCGGGATTACGAAAAGCTCAATCCCGATGTGGACATCAAGGTGGAAGTGCTGGACAACGAGTCGTACAAGGAACGTTTGAAAATCCTGTCCGCTTCCAACCGGCTGCCGGACGTCGGCGTTACCTGGGCGGCGGGTTTTCTTGAACCGTACGTGATCGGAAAGCGTTTCGCCGAGTTGGACGACCTGATGGAGGAAGGGCTTGAATGGGAATTCGCCCCGGGTACCACCGAAGCGTATGTCGTCGGCGGCCGCCTTTACGCGCTGCCGCTTGAATTCAACATCGTACCGGTGTTCTACAACAAACGGATTTTTGCCGAAAACGGCCTCAAGGTACCGAACAGCTACGAATCGTTCAAGCAGACGATCGCGTCGTTGCAGGAGGCGGGCGTGGTGCCCATCGCCCTCGGCAATCGGGAACGTTGGCCGGGGTCGCTTTGGTTCATGTACCTGGCGGACCGGATTGCCGGACCAAACGCCATCCGGGACGCCATCAACCGCACCAGCCGTTTCAACGTGCCCGGCATGAAGGAAGCCGCCCGCGAAATCCAGGAACTTGTGGACATGCGGGCGTTCAACCGGGGATTCAGCGGCATGTCCACCGATGACGCCAAGACGGAATTCGTCAACGGGCGTGCAGCCATGTACATGGTGGGCACCTGGGAACTGCCGAACCTGATCATGGATCCGCGGGTGCCGCAGGATTTCAAGGAGAACCTCGGCTACTTCAAATTTCCGCTGGTGGATGAAAACAAAAGCAGCATCGACAGTTGGGTGGGCGGTCCTGGCGTCGGCCTGTTCGTCGCGGAAGATTCCCCGCACAAGCAGGAGGCCAAAGCGTTCGTCCGCTTTTTCCTGCAGAAATGGGGAGAAGTGTCCGTGACCGATGCCGGCATCATCCCCGCGACGAAAGTGGACACGGCGGACCTTGACTTGCCGCAAATCTACATTGACATCTTGCGAGAACTGCAGTCCGCAGCCAACATGACCCTGTACGCCGATGTGGCGATGAAACCCGGCGCCGCGGAAACGCATCTCAGTTTGATCCAGTCGTTGTACGGCAAAGTGGTGACGCCGGAACAATTCGTGAACGAACACGAGGCGGCGCTGGAAAAACGGGAATGATGGGGAAACCGGGCCGTGCGCATGAAAAAACTCCCGCTTGCGGGAGTTTTTTTCATCCTTTGCCGAACAGGAGCGAAAACATTTTGATCAGGAGCGCGGTGATGCCGGCGGCCATCAGGGGGCCTACGGGAATGCCGCGCAAAAACAGGATGCCGATGATGGAGCCGATGACCAGCCCGACGATCAGCTGGGGGTCGATTTTCAGCAGTTCCAGCCCCTTGCCGTTCATGTACGTGGCCAGCGTGCCGCCGACGAGCGCCAAAATGCCTGGCCAGGTGGTGAACACGTTCAGCACTTCCCGGTACGTGATCCGGTTCGAAGCGAACGGCACCAACACGCCCATCGTCAAAAAAAGCAAACCGAGTTCCAGCCCCCGGCGTTCGATGGTCGGCAAGTATCGCTCCAGATGGATCAATTTGACGATCAGCAGCACGCAGGCCGCCATCGTGATAATGTGGCTTCTGCCGATCAGGCCGACCACGATCAGGACCACCAGCAGAACGTCTCCGTTCATGTTGAAACCCCTGTCCGCGTTTGGTATCACTCCATGTTTATGTCAGCCGTCCCCCTTTAGAACAAACGTGTCCGAACGCAAGCCCCGCCGCAAACACTCCAGCGACAAAATGTCCTCTCCCGGAATGTTCCCCAGATTCACCCGCGGGCCGATCGTTTTGAGCAGATGAACCTGCTGGCTTTTCAGCGGGGCTTCCCACATGATCCGTTCCGTGTTGTCCAGGCGTTTCAGGAGCTCCGTGAAGGCGGCATCCTTCAAATTTCCCCGGTCGTCGTACAACCCGACCCCCTTGCCGCTTTCCCTTCCTTCCAAAATCACCATGTCCGCTCCATATTCCACATCGAGAAAAAAGGTTTCCAGAAACCGTCCGACTTCAATTTCCGATCCCGCCGCCTTTTTGCCGTATTCCGTCACGACGGTGAGTCCCAGTTCGCGGCCTTTTTCGATCAGCCGGTTGCGCGTGTCCCGCGTCATCTCGATCGTGCCGTCGGACACTTCAATGCCGTTGAACCCGATGTGGCTCACCATTCCGAAGAAAGCGTCCGTTTCACCATGGCGGACCGCCACTTCGAGGAAGGTGCCGCCCGGGTAAATGACGATGTCGCGGGATTTGGCCAACTCGACTTTCTTGCGCAAAAGCGGCAGCGGATACAACGGGGACGTGCCGAACCCGATCTTGATGAAATCGATGTACGGGGCGGCCGTTTCCAGCATATCCGCGAAAGCGCCGATCCCGATGCCTTTGTCGATGACCATCGTTTTGCCGTCCAGGCGCGGCTTTTCTTCCCGGCATCCCGATGGATCCCGGAGCAGCGGTTGCCATTCCGCACGTGCGGTGAACGTATATTCCATGGGATCTCCTCGCTTCTCTAGGGTCTTAGGCAGTATATGCGCCCGGGTTTTGGGCGGTTCCGGTACGCTTGCATGCGGCAAGCCGATTGATCGGTTCGCGTCCGGTGGGATTTGTGGGCAAAATGCGGCTAACTCCTCGGTGGAAGGCCGATTTCGGCGCGAGTTGCTCGATTTTCTCGAGTAATTCCGCCGCGGAAGGCCGGTTTCGGTTCGAGTTGCTCGACTTTCTCGAGTAATTCCTCCTCGATCGGTCAGTTTCGGTTCGAGTTGCTCGATTTTCTCGAGTAATTTCACCGCGGACGGCTGGTTTCGGCGCGAGTTGCTCGATTTTCTCGAGTAATTCCACCGCGGACGGCCGGTTTCGGTGTGAGTTGTTCGATTTTCTCGAGTAATTCCGCCGCGGACGGCCGGTTTCGGCGCGAGTTGCTCGATTTTCTCGCCTAATTCCTCCTCGATCGGTCGGTTTTGGTTCGAGTTGCTCGATTTTCTCGAGTAATTCCGCCGCGGACGGCCGG
>Ga0310836_100087_pt1 | contig 123227 bp, 146 predicted proteins | sample SM_ome_4_FD_201310 | JGI IMG/M metagenome (GOLD analysis project Ga0310836, IMG submission 201310) | Sorghum-adapted microbial communities enriched on stacked mutant (SM) sorghum from Joint BioEnergy Institute, Emeryville, California... ... | reverse complement strand
AGTGCAGGTGGAGGCGACGTTTCCGGACGGAACGAAGCTGGTGACGGTGCACGACCCGATCCGGTGACAGAAGGAGGTTGACGGACGCATGATACCGGGTGAAATCCGGACGGCGGAAGGGGACATCAAACTGAATGCGGGCCGCCTGCGGGTTGACATCACGGTGGCCAATACGGGCGACCGTCCCGTGCAGGTCGGTTCCCACGCCCACTTTTTCGAAGTGAACCGCGCCCTCCGCTTTGACCGGGCGAAGGCGTTCGGCATGCGGCTTGACATTCCGTCCGGGACGGCGGTGCGCTTCGAACCGGGCGAAGAGAAGCCGGTGACGCTCGTCGCCTTCGGCGGCCGGCAGCTGGCGTACGGCATGAACGGCATCGCCGGAGGCGAAGCGAAGGCGGGCGGTCCGCTGCCGGAGGCCGTGCTCGGGCGGCTCCGGGCATGGAAGGGGGAGGCCGGATGTCAAGGCTGAGCCGTTCTTCCTACGCCGGCATGTTCGGCCCCACGGCCGGGGATGCGATCCGCCTGGCGGATACGGAGCTGTGGGCCGTCATCGAGCAGGATTTCACGGTGTACGGCGACGAGATCAAATTCGGCGGCGGCAAGACGATCCGCGACGGCATGGGCCAGTCGAGCCGGGCGACGCGCAGGGCGGACGGGGTGCTCGACACCGTCATCACGAACGCCGTCATCATCGATCACTGGGGCATCGTCAAGGCCGACATCGGCATCCGCGACGGCCTCATCGCCGGCATCGGCAAGGCGGGAAACCCCGACGTCATGGACGGCGTCGATCCCGCCCTGATCGTCGGGGCGTCGACGGAGGTCATCGCCGGCGAAGGAAAAATCGTGACGGCGGGCGGCATCGACAGCCACATCCATTTCATCTGTCCGCAGCAGATCGGCGAGGCGCTGGCCGCCGGCATCACGACCATGTTCGGCGGCGGCACGGGACCGGCGGCGGGGACGAATGCCACGACGGTCACGCCGGGGGCGTGGCACCTGTCCAGAATGCTGGAAGCGGCCGAATCGTTCCCGATGAACCTGGGCTTCCTCGGCAAGGGAAACAGCTCCTTTGCCGATCCGCTCCGGGAGCAGATCGAAGCGGGGGCCATCGGGCTGAAAATCCACGAGGACTGGGGCGCGACGCCGGCGGTCATCGACGCCTGCCTGGCGGTGGCCGACGAATACGACGTGCAGGTGGCGATCCATACCGACACGCTGAACGAATCCGGCTTCGTGGAGGACACGATCGCCGCCCTGCGCGGCCGGACGATCCACGCCTACCACGCGGAAGGCGCCGGCGGCGGCCACGCCCCGGACATTCTCAAAATCGCGTCCATGCCGAACGTGCTGCCGTCTTCGACGAATCCGACGCGGCCGTTTACGGTCAACACGATCGCCGAGCATCTCGACATGCTGATGGTTTGCCACCATCTGGACAGCCGGATTCCCGAGGACATCGCCTTCGCGGATTCGCGGATCCGCCCGGAAACGATCGCGGCGGAGGACATTTTGCACGATCGGGGCGCCATCAGCATGATGTCGTCCGACTCCCAGGCGATGGGCCGCGTCGGCGAAACGATCATCCGCACGTGGCAGACGGCGGACAAGATGAAGCGGCAGTTCGGGCCGCTGGCCGGCGACGGACCGGGACGCGACAACGCGCGGATCAAACGCTATATCGCGAAATTCACGATCAATCCGGCCATCGCCCACGGGGTGTCCCACGCGGTCGGCTCGGTCGCGCCCGGCAAGCTGGCGGATCTCGTCGTCTGGTCGCCGGCCTGGTTCGGCGTGAAGCCGGACCTGGTGATCAAGGGAGGCGCCATCGCCTGGGCCCAGATGGGGGACGCCAACGCGTCGATTCCGACGCCCCAGCCGTTCATGGGGCGGCCCATGTTCGCCGCGTTCGGCCGGATGCCGCACTCGACGGCGGTCACGTTCGTGTCGCAGGCCGCCTTCGACGCCGGGGTGCACCGGGAACTGGGGCTTCGCAAGCGGGTGATGCCGGTGAAACGATGCCGCGCCGTGACGAAAGCGGACATGGTCCACAACGGGGAGACGCCGTCCATCGAGGTGGATCCCGAAACGTACGCGGTGCGGGTGGACGGTGAAATCATCACGTGCGAACCGGCCGCGACATTGCCGATGGCGCAACGGTATTTCCTGTTTTGAACTGGGCCTGGGTGCAGCTTCTCGATTCCGCCCTGCCGATCGGGGGGTTCGCCCACTCGTTCGGCCTGGAAACGGCGGTGCAGGAGGGGGCGGTCCGCACGAAGGAAGACGTCCGCGCCTGGATTGCCTCCATGCTGCATCACAGCTGGGCGCCGCTCGATCTGGCGGCGGTCAAGGCGGTGTACCGGTACGGCCTGGCCGAAGGCGACTGGGACCGGGTATGGGCGCTGGACGGGAAACTCCATGCATCCCGGCTCGCGCGGGAGACGCGGGAAGGCGCGCTGAAGATGGGCCGCCGGCTTATGGCGCTCGTGCGGGCGATCCATCCGTCGCTTCCCCTCGGGCCGCTCGTCCGGGCGGTCGAAAGCGGAGACTGTCCCGGCACGCACCCGACGGTGCACGGCTTTGTCGCCGCCCGGCTGGGCGTCCCGGAAGACGGAGCCGCGGAAGGGTATCTGTATGCGAGCGTGACGATGGCGGTGAACGCGGCGCTCCGGCTGACGGCCCTCGGGCAGACGGACGCGCAGGCCGTCATCGCGTCGCTGCTGCCGGAGCTGCCGAAGGCGTGGGCGCGGGTAAAGGCGCTTGATCCCGAATCTTTTTTCTCCGCGGCGCCGGCCGCGGAACTTTGCATGATGCGCCACGAGCAGCTGTATTCCCGGCTGTTCATGTCGTGAATCCAACAAGGGGAGGAATGCCGCCATGTGCATGGGACATCGCCACTACCATCACCATCATGATGACCGGCATCATGACGATCAACTTGCCCGTCACCGCGGCGGTCACTTCGACCGCGGATACCGGGACCGCCATCACCACCCGCCGGACTGGGAACCGGTTCCGTTCGCCGGCGGCCGGCCGCTTCGCATCGGCATCGGCGGCCCCGTCGGCTCCGGCAAGACGGCCCTCGTCGAACAGCTGGCCCGGCGGCTGAAGGGGAAATTCAGCCTCGGCGTCATCACCAACGACATCTACACGAAGGAAGACGCCCGCATTCTGGCGGCCACGGGGGTGCTGCCGGAAGACCGCATCATCGGCGTGGAAACCGGCGGCTGCCCCCATACGGCCGTCCGCGAGGACGCCTCGATGAACGTCGAGGCGATCGGGGAGCTTTCTAAGCGCTTTCCGGATCTTGACATCATTTTCATCGAAAGCGGCGGCGACAATCTGGCGGCGGCCTTCTCGCCGGAACTGGTTGACCGGTTCATCTACATCATTGACGTCGCCCAGGGCGAGAAAATCCCGCGCAAGGGCGGTCCCGGCATCACCCGCTCGGACTACCTGGTCATCAACAAGATCGATCTGGCGCCTTACGTCCGCGCCAGCCTGAAGGTGATGGAGGAAGACACGATCCGGATGCGCGGCGGGCGTCCCTGGGTTTTTGCCAACCTGTTCACCGGGGAAGGCGTGGACACGCTGGCCGAATGGATCGAGAGGGAATATGGGAACGTCGGTGCTGCGTGCTGAATTCCGCCTGCAAAGCGGGCGGACGGTGCTCGGGGACGCCTTTTTCACCCCGCCCATGAAGCTGGCCAAACCGTTTCCGGTCGACGGGCGTCCCGCCGGCGCGGCCGTCGTCGTGATGGAAGCGTCGCCGGGCATGCTGGCGGGCGACCGGTACGAGATGGACTGGAGCATCGGCTCAGGCGCCCGGGCGGCGGCGACGACCCAGTCGTACGCGAAGGTGCATCCGTGCCCGGCGGGGGGCGCCGTCCAGACGATCCGCATCGCCGTCGGCGAGGGCGCTTCCTTCATCTGGGCCCCCCAGCCGATGCAGCTGCATGCGGACGCTTCGTTCCGGGGCAGCGTGCAGGCGGAGCTGGCGTCCGGCGCGTCGCTCATGCTGCTGGACACGCTGGGAGCGGGACGGATCCACCACGCGGGCGAGGCGTTCCGCTTTCGGCTGTTTGAACAGGAAGTGACGGTTTCGGTCGAAGGCCGCATCGCGCTGGCGAGCCGGGTCCGGTACGCGCCGGCCGAACAGTCGCCCGGCGCGCCCGGCGCATTCGGGGGCGACACGCATGTCGGCACGCTGTTCGGTTTCGGGGCGTTCGCGGACCAGGGGGCCGTCGAAACAGTGCTGGCGGCGGCCGAGCGGCGCCGCGGCGTCCGCGCGGGCGCCAGCCTGCTCGACCATGGCGGTCTTGCCGCCGTCGTCCTCGGCTCCGCCGCCTGGGACGTCCACCGGACGCTCGTTGCCATGGGGCGCGAGCTGGCCGCCATCGCCGGGCGGCGGGCATCGGACGGATGCGCGCCGTTCGCCTGGACGGAATGGCCGTGACGAATCGTCCACCCATGCAAATTCGGGAGTGAATGCCATGGATGTCGGTTTTTTGTCGCTGTTGGCACTGGGCCTCGTTCTCGGCGTCAAACATGCGGTGGAGCCGGATCACGTCGTGGCCGTGTCCGCCATCGCCGCAAGAAGCAAAAATTTGTTTTCCGCCTCGCTGGCCGGCATTTTCTGGGGCATCGGGCACACGGCCACGCTGTTTGCCGTCGGCCTGGCCCTCATCGTGACGAAAACGGAAATTCCCGACCGATGGGCGATGTCGATGGAGTTTCTCGTCGGCGCCATGATCGTGATCCTCGGCGCCGGCAGTCTGCTGTCCGCCGTGAAGAACGGCCGGCGGGCATCCGGTCGCGCGGAGGTCCGGCCCGCAAGCGGGCACCTGAAGACGATGATGGTCGGCATCGTGCACGGGCTGGCCGGCAGCGCGGCGCTGGCGCTCCTGGTCATGTCCCTGATGGACGGCCTGTGGCAGGGTGCGCTGTTTATCCTCTTCTTCGGCCTCGGCACCGTGATCGGCATGCTCGCCGCCACCACCGTGATCGGTCTGCCCTTCGTGCTGACGGCGGACAGAAGCCGCCTGAACCGGCATCTCATCGGGCTGGCCGGCGCGGCCAGCGTGCTGTTCGGGCTGTTCTACATGCATGAAATCGGGCTGAAGGACGGGCTGTTTGCCCTCTGGGTGCGATAGCATCGGACAGGGTCCGCGCCGCATAAACATGTCTCAACGGACGTTTTGCGGACAGGGACCGGGGGTTGGTCGGATGGCGGCGAAAGGGTGGAAAAGCCCGGGCAGAAGGCGGATCCGGCGGCGCCGGATCGTGCTGGCGGTGCTCGCGCTGACCGCCGTTTTCATCATGCAGTCGTTCGTGCTGCTGGAACGGAACCTGCGGGAACCCCTCATGCACCTGGCCGCGATGCGGGTCAAGCAGAAGGCGGCGGAAGCGATCAACCGGGCGATCAGCGAGCGGATGGAAACCGCCGACGCCGACCGGCTGATCGACTGGCAGACGGACGCCGGCGGCAAAATCCGCGGCTTCATGCTGAACTATGCGGAGCACATGCGAATCGCCGGCGAAACGGTGCACATCGTGCAGGAAGCCCTGCGGCAAATGGAGCGCGAACCCGAAACCATTCCGCTCGGCCGCGCGCTGGACAGCGCCATCCTGTCCTCCTTCGGGCCGAACGTGCCGATCCGCTTTGAGCCGGCGGGAGCGGTCAAGGTGGAGCTCGGCACCCGCCGCCAGGAGGCGGGCATCAACATGCTGCTGGTGGAAGTGTTCGTCCGCGTGACGGCGGAAGTGATGATCATCATCCCGTTTGAAACGAAACCGGAGAAAGTGGAGACGGAAATCCCGATTTCCTACGTGCTCGTCGTCGGGGACGTGCCGATGTACTATTTCGACGCCAAAGGCCAGCCGGCCGGCGGCATGCCGCCGCCGCCGAACATCTCGATTCCCGCTCCGGGAAACGTCCCCGGCCAGGCGCCGGTGCCCGTGCCATCGGCTCCGAATTGAGCCCGCCGGATGCCTGCCGAGGCATCCCTGGCCGCAAAAGAAACCGGCCCGTCATTTGCCGCGGAGCCGGTTTCGTTCTTCTTTTTCCCACTGTTTCAGTTTCGGATACGGGTCGAAGGACCAGTCGAAGTAGCCGTTGTCCCGGTACAGGCCGTAGTGCAGGTGGGGCGGAAATTTGCCCGACGTGCCCGGCCGGCCGTAGCCCGAGCTGCCGACCCAGCCGATCACGTCGCCCGGTTTGACGACCCGGCCCGGTTCCACCGATTCGTGGAAGCCGCTCAGATGCGCGTAGTAATGGTAGACGTTGTGGATGCTCCGGATGCCGACCCGCCAGCCGCCGTACCGGTTCCAGCCTTTCGCCTCGACGATGCCGTAGCAGGTGCTGCGCACGGGCGTGCCGTACGGAGCAAAAATGTCGGTCCCCTCGTGGATGCGAAGGCCGCCCCACCCCCGCCTGGCGCCCCATGTGCTGCGGTATGTGTAGCGGGAGCCAGGCGGCAGGGGGAACGCATGGTCGTCCAGCGCCAGCGTGCCGAACGTTTCATAGATGCGGACAAACTGCATGATCCGGTCAACGGCCCGGGAGTTGCGGTACGTTTCCCACAGGGCGATGCGAAAATCGTCCGGCGACGTGCCGTGGGCCAACAGCCTTGCGGCGAACGTGTACAGCACGTCCGCATCGTTCATCCGGTCCGCCCGGCCGTCGCCGTCCCCGTCCAGGCCGATGCCGCCGAAGAAGGCGATCGTTTCCGGATCGGTGTCCGCCTTGTCCGGGTTCAGGGCGCCGGCCCATTCCCGGTCGCTGAACTGGATGGCGACAAGACCGTCCCTCATCTCCCGGGTTTTCGGATTGGCACGGGTCATCGTCCGCTCGTACTGGTCGCAGGCGGCCAGATGCGTCCAGGGGATGCCGGTCAGGGCGCTCATGCCCGTCAGGAGCGCAAACCGCTCTTCGTGCGCCGGAAGCCGCCGTCCGGTTCCGTCGCGCGTCCCTTGCGCCCCTCCGTCCGGCATTGTCCCGGCTGCCGCGCGGACGGGGGAAGCGAATGCCATCAGCAGCGCGGCGGCGGCCAAGCACAGCCTCCACATCGCGAACAAGCCCCCAAGGCGAAGGTGTTTCCCCCATAGCTTGTTCATTCGCGATCAAAATATGTATTGTGATATAATACTCACGACGAGGTGATGGCCATCAACCCGACCGAACGCAAGCCGGACTGGCTGAAGATCCGTTTGACGAGGGGCGAACGGTTCAAGGAACTGAAGCAGCTGATGCGCGCCAGCTCGCTGCACACCGTCTGCGAAGAAGCGAAATGCCCCAACATCCACGAATGCTGGGCCAACCGGACGGCCACCTTCATGATTCTCGGCCGCGTCTGCACCCGCGCCTGCCGGTTTTGCGCCGTGCACACCGGCCTTCCGACGGAGCTCGATCTCGAAGAACCCGCCCGCGTGGCCGAAGCGGTGGTCCGGATGGGCTTGGGGCACGCCGTCATCACCTCGGTGGCCCGCGATGATCTGTCCGACGGCGGCGCGTCCGTCTTCGCCGAAACGATCCGGCGCGTCCGGGAAGCGGCCCCGCATTGCAGCGTGGAAGTGCTCATTCCGGACTTTGCCGGAGAAGAACGGCCGCTCCGCACCGTTCTGGAAGCCGGGCCGGACGTGCTGAACCACAACGTCGAAACCGTCGAACGATTGTCCGACCGCGTCCGCGCGAAGGCGAAATACCGCCGTTCGCTGGAACTGCTCGCGAGGAGCAAGCGGATCGCGCCCGCCATTCCGACGAAATCGGGCCTGATGGTGGGACTGGGCGAAACGGCGGACGAGGTGCTGAAGACGATGGACGATCTGCGGGAAGCCGGCGTCGATCTGCTGACCGTCGGCCAGTACTTGCAGCCAACGGTCCGCCATCTCCGCGTGGAAAAGTATTACACGCCGGAAGAATTCGCGCGCTTCAGGGAGGAAGGCCTGAGAAGGGGCTTCCTGCATGTGGAAGCCGGCCCGCTCGTCCGGAGTTCCTACCACGCCAGGCAGCAGCTGGCTTCGGCGGGCGGCGGCCGGCGGGAGGCACGGGGCATCGATGTGCCCGTTCTATAGGGGGAACCGACAGGTGATTCATCAGAAAACCCGCACGTACCGCATCATCTACCAGTACAAGGATGCCTGGAAACCGGAAACGTTCCGGGAACGGTACAGTGAAGTGCTCGACCAGTACGATTACATCGTGGGAGACTGGGGGTACAACCAGCTCCGGCTGAAAGGCTTTTACCGTCCCGACCATCCGAAGGCCACCAAAGAGACGAGCATCGCGTATTTGCAGGACTATTTGCACGAATACTGCAATTTCGGCTGCGCCTATTTCGTCATGGAGAAGGTGGATCCGTCCGACCGGCTCAACCTGGACCTGGACCGTCCGGAGGCGTCCATCACCATTTCCGAACTGCCGCCGAGCCAGCGGTATGAGGAATGGCAAGCCTTCCTGCAGAAGCTGAAGGAGCAGAGGGAGCAGGAGAAGGAAAACGGCACGGACGACCGGCAGGCGCGGCGCCAGAACCGGCCGTCGTCCGGCGATCCCGGCGGCCCGTCCGCCGGCTTGCGGCGGAACGAACAGGCGGTGCGCGACCGGCAGGACCAGGGTCGGCCGGTCCGGCTCCATGCCGCCGAGCCGGAAGCCAGGCCGGGCGGGCGCCATCCGGAGGGGACGGCCTCCCATTCTCCGGCGGGCGGAACGGCTTCCGACGGCCGACGGGCGAACGGGCCGGGTTCCCGCCAGGCGGACCGCGGCTTCCAGGGCCGGTCCCGGCACGATCACGGCGCCGCCGGCGAGACTCGCCAAACCGAAAGCCGCCAAACCGCCGATATCCGCCAGACCGATCATCGCCCAACCGACAGCCGCCAGGCGGAAGATCGCCAGGCGGAAAACCGCCAGCCGGCCCGGGCGGGGCACAAGCGGCCCTGGCACCGGAACCGGAAAAACCGGCCGCACGGCAAATGGGACAGGCCCCGCCAGAGCGGACCGGATCCAAAAAAGCGGCAGCCGGACGGTTCCGCGTCCGGCGAACCGACCTGATCCCCCGGCCGTGCCCGGACCGGCGGCGCGGCACCGAGAACACGGGCAAAAAACGGGAGGACGGCCCGCGGCCGTCCTCCCGGCATCCGGACAGGCTCCGCATGCTTCGCAGCGGGGCCTGTTTCATGTTTTCCCGGCAATCCGGTTTTCCCGGCAATGCCGATCCTCAGAACTCGCCTTCCTTCGGCTCTTCGGGCAGCTGGCCGGTTTCCGCCAGCATGTCCTCCCGCGTGAGCGCCCATTGTTCCCGGCACGCCTTGATCATGGCGGCGTCCATGATCCGCTTGTCGTTGACGACCCGGGCGAACCACCGCACCGCTTCGTTGTACTCCTTCAGCCGGCGGTGCAGTTCCCCGATGATGTACATGAGCCGCGCATCGTTCACGTCGATGCTTTCCGTCTCGAACACTTCGATGTAGGCTTCAAGGGCAAAGCGGAGAAACTTCTCCTCCTGCTCCTTGTCCCCCTTCTCGCGATAGAGCCAGGCGATGTGGTGCAGCAGCCCCGCGATGACGCGGGGTTTTTCCTTTGCCATCTGGGCGCACAGGAGCGCCAGCTTGTATGCCTGCATGGCCGTGTTCCAATCCCGCTCGCCCGAAAAATCGCGCATGTTCCAGTTGGACGAGATTTTCTGGCGGATTTCCGCCTTGATCGGCGGCGACAGTTTGTTCTCGAAGTTTTCGGTGTGGGAATATCCGCAATACGGGCAGACGCGCACCACGTAATAATCGGGGTTGGCGCCCCGGTAGTGTCCGCAGAAATCGCTGTCTTTGCCGACCGGTTTCCGGAAGCTGGGCCTCACCCGGCTCGTCCGGAAATCGTTGCCGCACAGCGGGCATACCACGGTAATCTGGTAAAGGGGTTGCACGGCTTGCAGGGACACGGCAATTCCACACCTTTCTCCCAACGGGTCTTCACGGGCGGTTGACGAAATGGTAGGCGGGGCCGCTCAGCCGTTCCAGCACGATCCGGCGCAGGCCGGGTTCCATGCCGATCGCTTCCAGCGCCCGGCGCATGCAGTCCAGCCAGGCGTCGGCGCTTTCCCGCGTGATGGGGAACGGCAAATGCCTCGCGCGCATCATCGGGTTTCCGTACAGTTCCGAATACAGCGGCGGCCCGCCGAAAAACTGGGTCAGAAACCGGCGCTGCTTTTCCATGAGCGGCCGCAGGTCATCCGGAAAAAGCGGTCCGATGAGCGGATCCTGCCGGACGATCGGATAAAACGCTTCCACCAGGCGGCGGATCGCAGCGTCGCCGCCGATGCGTTCATAAAGGGTCCGTCCGCCGTCCAACTCCGTCAGCTCCCGACTCTCCGAATTACGACTATTATACCATTCGCGCACATAGAAATATAGCGGGGGGAGAGCGGAATGGTTCCGAAACGGTCCGCGGCCGCCGGGTTCCTCCGCGCGCTGCCGTGGCTGGCGATGGCCGTGCTCGTGCCCGCGTTTCCGGCGGAGGCGATGCAGGCGGCCCGGCGCGGCCTGTCCATCTGGTTCGACGTGCTGTTTCCGGCCCTGTTTCCTTTTTTTCTCGTGACGGAACTGCTGATCGGTTTCGGCATCGTCCATTTTTTCGGAACGCTGTTCGATCCGCTGATGCGGCCGGTGTTCCGCGTGCCCGGCTGCGGCGGGTTCGTGATGGCGATGGGGTTTGCCTCCGGCTACCCGATCGGCGCCCGCCTGACGGCGGAGCTCAGAAAGCAGGGGTTTCTGGACCGCACGGAAGGGGAGCGCCTCGTGGCGTTCACCACTTCCGCGGATCCGATTTTTCTGATCGGCGCCGTCTGCGTCGGCTTTTTCCACGATCCTTCCCTGGCTGTGGTGCTCGGCGCCGCCCATTACGGGGGCGCCGTGCTGGTGGGCATCGCCATGCGGTTTTACGGTCGCGGCGGAGCGGACAAGCCGTCTGCCGCCGGGGCAGAAACGGCGGCGGATGCCCGGCTTCCGCAGGAGGCGGATCGCGGCGGGCGAAACCGGGCGGCGGAACATGCCGGCGGGCCGGACCATCCCGTCGGGCCGGACCAATCCGGCGGGTTGCCGCGGCCGGCCGAACCGGATCCGGCGGCCGGTCGCCGGAAATCGCTGCTTCGGCGGGCCGTCCGGGCGATGCATGAGGCGAGGCTGGCCGACCGGCGGTCCGCGGGCGAACTTTTGGGGGACGCGGTGGCATCCGGCCTGAAGCTGGTCATGATGGTGGGCGCGATGGTGGTGTTCCTGTCCGTCTGTCTGGAAATGATCGCCCGTCTCCGGGTGCTCGAACTGCTCGAACGGACGGCCGCCGTGCTGCTCGGGCTTGCGCGCCTGCCGGAATCGCTGGCTTCCGCCTTCGTCAACGGGCTGTTCGAAGTGACCCTCGGCGCGCGGGAAGCGGGGGCGGGAGACGGCGGGCTCGTCCATCGCGCGGCCATGGCCGGCTTTGTGCTGTCCTGGGCCGGGTTTTCCGTCCATGCGCAAATCGTCAGCCTCCTGACGGACACCGGCCTGCGCTACCGGCCGTTTGCCGCGGCCCGCCTGCTGCACGCCGCCGTCGCGATGCTGCTCGTTTACGCCCTGTGGACGCCCCTTTCCGGCCTGCGCGAAAAAGCGGCTCACCTGCCGGCGTTCGCCGCCCTCGATCCCGCGCCGGCGGCCGGCGCATTCGCCGCTTCGCTCGTCCTGTTTGCCGCCGCCGTGCTGGCGCTCGTCACCCTCAGGTTCGTCCATCTATTGAGTTCCTTGATGTTATCGATTATGATGATGAGAAAAGAACGGTGAAAGAAACGAGGGACGCCTGGTGCGATACGAGGTGCTGAGCCGCGACGACGCCCTGTCCGGGGAACTGGCCGAACGGTTTCACCGGCTCGCCGGCAAGCGGGGGCTGGTCCGGTCGGAGACGGAGCCCGACGTGGTCGTTTCCATCGGCGGTGACGGCACGATGCTGCAAGCCTTCCACAAGTTCCGGCCGGCCCTGGACCGGGTGGCGTTCGTCGGCATCCACACGGGACGCCTCGGTTTTTTTGCCGACTGGCAGGCGGACGAGCTGGAGCGGCTGGTGGCGTTCATGGCGGAGCACAGGCGGGACGAATCCCGCATCGTGCGCTACCCGCTCGTCCGGGTGGACATCCACCGCGCCGCCGGCGAACCGGTCCGGTACGACGCGCTCAACGAAGTGACCATCCGGCGCCGGGAAGGCACGCTGGTCGCGGAAGTGCATCTGAACGGGCTGTTGTTCGAGACGTTCCGCGGCGACGGGTTCTGCGTCTCGTCGCCCATCGGCAGCACGGCTTACAACAAAAGCCTCGGCGGTGCCATCATCCACCCGACGCTGGAGTCGATCCAGATCACGGAGATGGCCTCCATCAACAACCGGGTGTATCGCACCATCGGCTCGCCCATCATTTTGCCGAAACACCACGCGTGCGACATTCTGCCGCGGCCCGGCCAGCCCCTCACCGTGACGGTGGACCATCTCCATTTCGAATGGGACGACGTCGTCCGGCTGCACTGCCGGGTCAGCGACAAGACCGTTTCGTTCATGCGGTACCGGCCGTTTCCGTTCTGGCAGCGGGTGCGGGAAGGCTTCATCCGCAACGAGGGCGACGAATGAGCCAAGACGGCCGGGCCGGATGGCCGGGCAAGCGAAAGGGACATGAAAAAAGCCACGGACCGGAGAGCTTCGCGCTCTTCGGATCCGTGGCTGTTTTGCTTTCGCCGCGCGGTTTCGCCTACATTTTGAAAACGGACAGCGCCCGCTGCAGCTGGGTGGCGGTTTGCTGCATCTTCTCCGCCTGGGCGACCATCTCGTCCACGACGGCGATCTGTTCGATCATCGAAGCCGACATCTGCTCGGTGCCGGCGGCGGATTCCTCCGTGATGGCGGAGATGTTCTCCATGGCCGCGGCGATTCGCTTGGCGCCTTCCAGCATCGTTTCGCTTTGCCGGCCGAAGGCTTCGATCCGGTCCGTGATGAAGGTGACGCTGTCCACGATTTCGCGGAAGACGCGCTCCGTTTCGCGGATCAGCTCGTTTTGCGTTTCGACGATTTCCTTGTTGATCTGCATGTTTTCGGTGGTGTGGCGGATGCCTTCTTCGATGCGCTTGACGAGGGCGAACACTTCTTTGGCGGAAGCGGCGGATTCCTCGGCCAGCTTGCGCACTTCCTGGGCGACGACGGCAAATCCCTTGCCGTGTTCGCCGGCCCGCGCCGCCTCGATGGAGGCGTTCAGGGACAAAAGGTTCGTCTGCTCGGCGATTTCCGAAATGGTCCGGGTAATTTTGCCGATGCCCTGCGTCTGTTTGCTCAGCTCTTCGATGGTGCGGGCCACCGCCTCGGTGGCTTCCACGTTGCGGCGCATCCCTTCGCTTTGCCGTTCAACGGCCAGCCGGCCGTTTTCCACGAGCCGCACCGTTTCCTGCGAGCGGGCGTTCATGTCCCGCGTGGATTGGGCATAGTCGGCGACCATCTGTTCAATCTGCTGGATGGACGCGGACACGCTGGCGACATCTTCGGAAATCTGGGAGGCGCCTTTGGCCAGTTCGCCGGACGACTGGGTCACCTGATCCAGCACGTCCTTGAGATTCTGGTTCCGCATGTAGATGTCCCGGCTGGCTTCGACCACCTGGCGCGTGATCGAATTCGTGACGTTCAGCACATTCCGCAGCTTGTCCATCATGTTGTTGAAAGCGTCTCCAAGTTGGCCCAGGGCATCGTTCGAGACGACTTTCAGTTTCCCCGAAAAATCCCCCTTGGCGACGTTCATGGCCATCCGCGCCACGTCATCCAGGGAACTGGTGAGGGCCTGTTCCATTTTGTTGATCAAGGGGAAAGCGGCACCGGCAAGGATGGCCAGAACGATGGCGGTGACGATGATCCCGGCGTCAAACGCCTGCAGCACGAGGGCGGCGATGATGAACGGGACGACGATCACATAGCTGCCGATGCGCAGTTTGTTGCGGAATGAAGCGTTGTGGAAGCGATCCATCCTGGCACCCCTTTTCGACAAATCGAATCGCATCGATTGCATTCATTATAGCATCATGGGAAAAACAGGTCCACAATCGAACAACCGTCCGACAATTTCGGCCGAAAAACGGCATGGCGAATGGTGCAAAGGAACTGGACGGATTGTAATAATTTGTTGAATATTCCAGCAATTCGGACTATAATGGGAGGTGCCCGTTTCTCGCTTCCTGCGGCGCTGGACCCATTTTTCGGGCGGAAGGGGGGGACATGATGTATCTTGAGCAAATCCCGCTGTCCAAACAGCTGGAGCTGGTGTTCCGCACGTTGCGGCACGAGCTGGCGCAGCTGGCGTCCGGCACGATCATCGTGCAGATCCGGAACAATCTCGTGGGGAAATTCGGCGTCCGGTACGACCCGCTTGGCGACCGGGAGTCCGGCGTCGGGCCAGGCGGCCTGACGGACCGCCAGCAGGAAGAGCTGCGGGACATCGGCATCCGCTCCCTGCAGCGCAAGCGGTGGACCCACGGCGAACTCCAGCTGAAATTCCGGCTGTTTGAACACGGTTTGCAGGCGAGTGTCCTGATGGAGTCCAACTACAACATGAGCAACATCCTCGGCAAGCCGGCCGCCCGGTAGGCGGGCGGCCGGCGGACGGCGCTTCAGGCGCACAAAGAGACGCTATCTTTTCGGAACCGAAGAGATAGCGTCTTTGCTGCGGATGGATGGTTGCCGGGCCGGCAGGCCGGCGGTCATGCCGCGCCGGGCCGCGGGCCCGTCATTTGAATTGTCCCGCCAGATGCTGCTCCGCGATCTGAACCAGGCGGCGGGTGATGTGACCACCGATCGCCCCGGTGTCGCGGGTGGCCATGAAGCCCATGTAGCCGTCTTTCGGAATCTGGATCCCCAGTTCTTGCGCCACTTCATATTTCAGCTGGTCCAAAGCGGCGGAAGCCTGCGGGACGACGAGCACGTTGCTGGAACGACTTTGGCCTTGTGCCATGTTGATCACCTCCGTTAGGTAGTATGAACCAAACTTGCGATTCTACGCGGTTTCCGTCTGGTAATTGTCACCATGGCGGCGGGCGCCCCGCGGCCGGTACGTTGACAACGGGCGGCCGATCGGTATAATGATTGACTATATCGAGATGAATACGCGGGCGATGAGAAGAAAGAGTAAGCGCCGAACCGGGCATCCAGAGAGCCGGTGGCGGGTGGAAGCCGGTTGCGCCGGCGGCGCCGAATGGGTCTTCGAGCCTTGCCGTGAACCCCGCTTTCGCCCATCCCGTCCGGGGCCGCGCATGCCGCCGGCGGACATATGCGACGGGCGGGCAAGTAGCGGCAACGGACGTTCCCCGTTACGGAACCGGAGGCGGGCGGCGCCGGCAGCTTGCGGCGTCCGTCCGTGAATGAGGGTGGCACCACGGCTTTCGTCCCTTGCGGGCGAAAGCCTTTTTTGCTACCGGGCGTCCCGGGCCCGCGCCGGCCCGGTCCCCGGCCCGCACCCGCCGGAAGCCCCCGGCGGACCGACCAACACGAAACGGAGGGAATGACGATGAAACGCGTGCTTTCCGGCGTCCAGCCGAGCGGCATCCTGACGCTGGGCAACTATGTGGGAGCGCTGAAAAACTTCGTGAAATTGCAGCACGAGTGCGAATGCTACTTTTCCGTGGTGGACCTGCATGCCGTCACCGTGCCTCAGGACCCCGACGCCCTGCGGGAACAGACGGAATCGGTGGCCGCCCTGTTCATCGCCGCGGGCATCGATCCGGCGAAGGCGGTCATCTTCGTCCAGTCCCACGTGTCCGCCCACGCCGAACTCGGCTGGCTCCTGACCACCCTGTCCTACATGGGCGAACTGGAGCGGATGACCCAGTTCAAGGAAAAATCCGCAGGCAAGGCGTCCGTCGGCGTCGGGCTGTTCGTGTACCCGGCGCTGATGGCGGCGGACATCCTGCTGTACAATGCGGACCTCGTGCCCGTGGGCGATGACCAGAAGCAGCATCTGGAACTGACGAGGGACCTGGCGCAGCGGTTCAACTCCCGTTTCGGCCCGCTGTTCACCGTCCCGGAACCGTACATTCCCGAAGTGGGCGCCCGCATCATGTCGCTGGACGACGCCACGAAAAAAATGAGCAAAAGCAATCCGAATCCGGGCAGCTACATTTCGCTGCTGGATGAACCGGACACGGTCCGCAAAAAAATTTCCCGCGCCGTCACCGATTCGGGGCGGGAAATCCGCTACGACCCGGCGGCGAAGCCGGAAATCAGCAACCTGATGACGATCTACGCCAACTGCTCGGGCCTGTCCCTCGCCGAGATCGAGCGGAAATACGAAGGCTCGGGGTACGGCCCGTTCAAGAAGGATCTGGCGGAATGCGTCGTGGCGGTGCTGGAACCGCTGCAGCAAAAATACCGGGACATCCGCGAATCGGGGGAAATCGGCCGCATCCTGGCGGAAGGCGCCGCCAGGGCGGAAGCCGTGGCGGGCGAGACGCTGCGGCGCGCCAAGGAAATGATGGGGTTTCTGCCCCGCCGGTAACCGTCCGCGCCGCGGCGGGCGACCGCGGGCGGGCGAAGGCCGGCCGGGCGCCTGGCCGCGCCCGAAATCGGCGGGGGAAGCCAGACGCCCGGACGGCCCGGAAGCGGAGCGAAAAAACCGGTTCCCGCCCTTTGCGGAGGCGAAAGCGGGAACCGGCCCGGCCGTTGCGAAAAGCCGGAACGAAAGCGGACGGCGGGACGGCCGGATGACGCGAAGGGTTCAGGCGTACGGATAGGCGTAGTTCAGCGGTTCGTCGAACGTGATGTAGTCCAGGTTGACCATCAGGAGCAGATAGCGCATGCCGGTGGCCGGGTCGCTGATGATGATGTGGTCCCTGCCGGCCGCCTCGAGCACGCCGCGAAACACTTTCGCGTTCCACTCGCTGTTGTTTTCGAAGGTCATGTAGATGGTGGCCATTTTGCCGAGGTTGAGCCGCAGGATGTTTTCGACGTAGGACTGTTCCATCGGCAGCTGCCCGCCCCCGGGCGGGATCTGGGGAGCGGCCGGCACGGTGCCTCCCGTTCCGTACGGCGGATACGACGGCGGGTAGGACTGGCCGGCAAACGGACCGATCGGCGGATTCATCATGGGCGACAATCCATCCTTTCATGGGATTTAGTACTGGTAGACGGACATGCAGGATGCCGGTTCCGGAGCGAAAAAGCAGTGCGATTTGAACTGGCCGGCAAGCGGCTGGTTGTACCAGGACGGCGGGCACTGGCCTTCCGGCCGGAAAAACCAGAGGGCGTATTCGGCCGGGTGGACTTTTTCGCCGCGGATGACGCGCCGGGCCAGCCGGATCTCCCGTTCCCGCGCCCGCTGGTAAAAGTACCCTTTCTGCACGGCTTCGAAGCCGCCCGGCTGCTGGAACACCATCTGGCGGATGGTCCGGATGTTTCCGAAATCCAGGCAATCCGCCAGGACGCGGTTGATGCCGACGTTGCCGACCATCAGCATGCCGAGCTCGCCTTCCCCTTCGGCTTCCGCCCGCATCAGCCGGGCCAGCAGTCTTTCGTCCTCCGAAGTCGCCTTGACGATGGCCATGCGCGAGATCCCCCTCCTTCACCGGAGTTGGGCCGTCACCCATGTTCAATGTATGGTTCCCGGCAGCAAAAGGTGACGGATGGTCCGCTCCCGGCAAATCGCGAAACGTTGACAAATTTGCGCATGCGTTGTCAAAGCGGCGGACATTGGGCTATCATAAAAAGAAGCTGAAGGAGAAAGGAATCGGCATCGTGGTGGAAACCGGACAATATTCCCGACGGACGTCCGTCATCCGCGATTACGTGCAACTGATCAAGCCGGGAATTCTGCGATCCAATGTTCTCGCGGCGTTCGCCGGCTTTTGGCTTGCTTCCCGGTGGCAGATCGACTGGCTGCTCATGGCGGTCACGCTCGCCGGCACGACGCTGGTGATGGCGTCTTCGTGCGTGATCAACAACCTGCTGGACCGGGATCTGGATGCCAGGATGGCCCGCACGAAGAAGCGCGCGCTGCCGTCCGGGCGCATTCCCGTCCGCCATGCGGCCATCTATGCCGCCGTTCTCGGACTGGCCGGCACGCTCCTGCTGCTGTCGGTCAACGTGCAGGCCGCCGCGCTCGGCCTTTTCGGCATGTTCGTCTACATCGTGATCTATACGTACTGGCTGAAGCGCCGCTCGCCGCTCAGCACGTTCGTGGGCGCCTTCTCCGGGGCCGTGCCGCCCGCCATCGGCTACGTGGCGGCCAAGGGAACGCTGGACGCGGGGGGCTGGCTGCTCGCCCTCATCCTGTTCCTGTGGCAGCCGCCCCATTTCTGGGCGCTGGGCATCATGCGCAGGGACGATTACCGGGAAGCCGGCTTCAAAATTTTGCCCGTCGTCCGCGGCATCCGGCGCACCCAGTGGCAGATGGTCCCGTACGTGCTGCTTTTGCTGCCGGCCGGGGCGCTGCTGAGCCATTATGGGTATACGGGCCGCCTTTTCATGGCGGTTTCCCTCGCGGCGGGCGCCGTCTGGCTTGCCGTCTGCATCGGCGGACTGGCCGGCCGGGATGCCCACCGCTGGGCGAAGCGGGCGTTCATCATGTCCATCTACTATCTGATCATCATTCCGATCGCCATCGTGATCGACACGGCGAGGATCTGAAACGGGATCCGGAGGAAATGTCGACGAAAGGAAGGCGGGCATCATGAAGGGGCTTGCCAAACACTGGTTTTCGGCGGCGCTGGTGCTCCTGGTGGCCGGCGTGGCGCTTTGGATCTGGCAGCCGTGGCCGGGCGGGTCGAAGCTGGAGATGCTGGGCGAGGCGCCCGATTTTTCCCTGCAATCGGCGGAAGGGAAGCGGGTGTCGCTGTCGGATTCGGCGGGGAAAGTCCGCATCGTCTATTTCTTCTTTTCCCACTGTCCGGACATCTGCACGCCGACGACGGCGATGCTGTCCAAATTGCAGGAGGAACTGAAAGATCGCGGGCTGTTCGGAAGCCGGGCGGTGATCCATTCCATCTCGTTCGATCCCGCGAGGGACACGGTGGAGCGGCTCGGAGAGGTGGCCGGATGGTACGGGGCGGACGGGTCCGGCTGGCTTTTCCTGCGGGGCGACGACGAAGCGTCGGTGATCGATCTGGCGCGGCAGTACGGCATTTCCGTGATCAACCTGGGCAACGGCAATTTCATGCACCAGAACTACATCGTGCTGATCGACGGCAACGGCCAGCGACGGAAATACTATGACGCCAACGAGATGGAAACGGTGGTGTCCGGCGCGCTGGTGAACGAAATCGCCGGCGACATCGAACGGCTGGCGAAGGAAGGGTGACGGTCAGGAGCGGTCTTCGCCGCCGCGGGCCAGGAATTCTTCCAGCCCGGCTTTGACCAGGCGGCCGGCCAGATCTTCGTCCGGCGTGCCTTCCACGCCGGCGTATCCTCTCGAGGTGTGCAGATGTTCCGCGTCGGGAAACGCGTCCCTGAGCCGGGCGCGTATTTTTTTGCCCCGGCGGTCGTTGTCGGTCCAGATGTACACCGGCCGCTGCCCGACGAGGCGGCGCAGCCGGTCCAACCGCTCTTCGCCGGGCGTGCCGTGGGTGCACAGGATGTCGATCCGCTCCGTGTCGAGCAGGGCGGACAGCTTGCGTTTGTCGTTCTTCCCCTCGACGATGATGACGGGCTTCATCCTTTTCACCCTCTTCAAATTAACGTCCGGCGGATGGTCTGCTATAATGAAAAATGATCATCAAGAAGTTTACCCGAAGTCCGGCACGGAAGCAACGGAGGGCTGCCATGGAACAGTGGATCTCGTTCGTCCGGGACCAGTGGCCGGTGATCGTCGTCGCCGTCGTGGTCGCGGCCGTCCTGATCAAAGTGGTCAAAAGCGTGCTGAAATGGCTTCTCGTCATTCTGATCGCCGCGGCTGTGCTCATCTACGGGTTCAACCATGCGCCGGAAGAGCTCGCCGAAGCGGGGGCGAAGCTCCGCGAAGCGGTGGAGACGACGAAGGAGAAGGCGATCGCCGCCATGCTGGGCGATGCCGGGGACGCCCGCTTCGAACGGACGGAAGACGGATTCCGCATTGAAGGGGAACGCTTCACCCTGGAAGGCAAAAACGGGGAGACGGAAGTGACCCTCGAATATTTCGGACAGACGTTCACCATCGAGATGAACGAACAGATAAGGGCGTTCGTGGAAAAGGTGAAAAGCGCCTCGCGGTAGGCGCCCGGCCGCCGGCGGGCCGACGGGGCGCCGGCGCAGATCGAAAAAGGAATGGTGCCGGAGATGGCCGTTCATTTTGAAGACCAGCAGGAAGCGGCAAAACGGGAAGCGGCGCGGAAACGGCATTTCGCCTTCCGGCTCAATCTGCTGTTTCTGGCCACCTTCATCCTTTTTTCCATTCTGGTGGTCAACCTCGCCTATCTGCAGTTTGTCAGGCACGAGGAAATGAAAGCCAGGGAGACGAGCATGAGCTCGTTTTCCACGCTGATTGCGCCGATCCGCGGCAACATTTTCGACCGGAACGAATATCCGCTGGCCTACACCGAATCGACCCAGTCGCTGTTTTTCCGCTTCGAGCCGGGCCAGGACAAGGATTCCATCGTGGATCTGGCCAAACGGGTGGCGGACGTGTTCGCCATGTACGGCGATCCCGGCGAGAAGCCGATGACGGCAGACGAAGTGATCCGGCGGATGGACGTCGGATTCGATCTCGACAAAAATCCGACCAAGGCACCCGGGCTCATATCCCGGCCTCGGCGGATCAAGGAAGGGCTGTCGCAGCGTGAAATCGCCTATTTCCTCGAGCACAAGGACGAAATGCGCGGCCTCGAGATCACCGAGGAGAGCATCCGCAAATACGATCCGAACACGATCGCCGTGCAGCTGATCGGCTACCTGCGGGAATATTCCACCGCCAGCAACCAGTCGGCGTCCTACCTGGAGCGGTACAAGCAGCCGAATGCCGAGTATTTGCTGGACGAGTACGTCGGGTTCGACGGCCTGGAGCTGATGTACCAGGACGTGCTGCGCGGCAGAAACGGCCGCAAGACGTATCCGGTCAACGCCCAGGGACGCATCGTCGGCCAGGTGGAGATCGAATATCCGGAGAAGGGCAACAATCTGATCCTGTCCATCGACAAGGACGTGCAGCTGGCGGCGGAACGGGCCATCGAGGAGCATCTCGAGTGGCTGAGGAGCGAGGAAGGAAAGAAATACAACGAAAAAGGGACGGAGGCGGTGGCCGGCTACGCCGTGGCCATGGAAGTGGCCACCGGGCACGTGGTGGCGATGGCCAGCATCCCGGACTATGACCCCAACGTCTGGCGCGGCGGCATCACGCGGGAAGAGTATGCGGAAATCCAGTGGCGGATCACCAACGGCACGATCCGCGAACGGTATGCCGATCTGCCCGACGAGGAGCGGGGAAAGCATCCGACATCCCTCGTCCCCCCCGGCTCGTCCCTCAAGCCGCTTTCCGTGCTCATCGGCCTGAACGAAGGACTGATCTCGCCGACGGAACGGTACAACGACACCGGCGTATTCGTCTACGGCCGCGACGAGTCGCGGGTCCGCAACTCCGGCGGGCGGGCATACGGTTCGCTCAACGCCACGAGCGCCATCCGGGTGTCCTCCAACACGTTCATGGCGGCGATGATCGGCAACCGGCTGTACATGAGCAGCAAGTACGACAACCCGCTGGACGTCTGGGATTCCTACATGAAGCAGTTCGGCCTCGGCGTCACGACCGGCAGCGGCTTGCCGGGGGAATCCGCCGGCGACCCGTATTATTACAAAACCGCCGAAACGAGCAGCCGGCAGGCGGCGCTCGTGTTCGCCTCCTTCGGCCAGCAGGGCCGCTACACGGCGCTGCAGCTGGCCCAGTATGCCACGATGCTGGCCAACCGGGGCAAACGGCTCAAGCCGCAGTTCGTCCTGAAAATTACCGATTACGAAGGCAACGTGCTGGAAGAGTTCAACGAACCGATCATCCTCAACGAAGTGGACATTCCCGACGCCTATTGGGATGCCGTCATCAATGGCATGGAAAGCGGCGTGTCGTGGGCGTTCGACGGGTTCCCCCACACGTTCCGCCGCAAAACGGGCACGTCGGAATCCGACGTGGCCGGCCGCCGGGTGGAAAACGCGGTGTTCATCGCCTTCGCCCCGGCGGAAAATCCGAAGCTGGCGGTGGCGGTCGTCGTGCCGGAGGGCGGATTCGGCGCCTGGGGCGCGGCGCCCATCGCGCGGAAAATTTTCGATGCCTACGATCAAAAAATCGGGCTGGCGAACTGACCGGCCGGCGGCAGCGGGCCACAGAGCGGACAAAGGAGAACGGCGATGGCAATCAAACTGGTGGCATTGGACATGGACGGAACCCTGCTCGACGGCGGGCAGGACATTTCGCCGGAAAACCGGCGCTGGATCCGCCGGGCGATGGAAGCCGGCGTGACGGTGTGCCTGGCCAGCGGCCGCGGACGGGGGTCCATGCTTCCCTACTACGAACGGCTGGGACTTTCGGGCCAACCCTTCGTGGCGGTGAACGGCGGGGAAGTGTGGCGGGACGCGAACCGGCTGCTGTCGAGGAGACCGCTGGACCGGTCTCTGAACGGGCCCCTCAAGGCCATCGCGGAAGCGCACGACACCTGGTTTTGGGCGTACGGCCTCGACGGCTATCTGACGAAGGCGAATTGGGACGCCGCCTTCGAGAAGGAAACCTGGCTCAAGTTCGGGTACTACACGGAAGATCCGGAAGCGCTGGCCCGGGTGAAGGAGGCCCTCGCCGCCCTCGGCCCGCTGGAGATCACGAATTCCGATCCGAACAACCTGGAGGTCAATCCGTGCGGCGTGTCCAAAGCCGCCGGTCTGGCCGAAGTGTGCCGCGAGCTCGGCATCCGCATGGAGGACGCCATGGCCGTCGGCGACAGCCTCAACGACCTGGCGATGATCCGGCAGGCCGGCATCGGCGTCGCCATGGGCAACGCCCAGCCGGCGGTCAAGCGGGCGGCGGACGCCGTCGTCGCCGGCAACGAGGAAGACGGCGTGGCGGAGGCGATCCGCCGGTTCGTGTTCGGGGAGGCGGCAAGGTGAAACGGGATTCCCTGGTCAGGGGGACGCTCATCCTGGCGATGGCCGCGCTCATCGCACGGATCATCGGCGTCATCCAGAAAGTGCCCCTCGTCCATCTGTTGGGCGATGCGGGCATGGCGTCCTTCGGCATCGCCTACAACCTGTACTTTCTGCTTCTCACCGTCGCCACCGTCGGCATGCCCGGCGCCCTGAGCAAACTGGTGTCGGAACGGGCGGACACCGGGCGGATGGCGGAAGCCCGGCACCTGTACCGGGCATCCCTCGCTTTCGCGGCGGCCGCGGGGCTCATTCTGACGGCGCTGGTGATGGCGCTGGCGCCGCAGTACGCAAAGCTGGCGGGCGACCCGGAAGCGGTGCCGGCCATCCGGGCGCTGGCGCCGGCCCTGCTTCTGTTTCCCATGATCGCGATGATGCGCGGGTATTACCAGGGGTTGCGCTACATGACGCCGAACGGCCTGTCGCAGATCGTGGAACAGGTGCTGCGGGTGTCGACGGCGGTGTTCCTGGCATGGCTGTTTCTCGCATGGGGATGGTCCCGCCCCGCCGCCGTGGCCGGCGCCTCTTTCGGCGGCGTCATGGGCGCCGTCGGCGCGATGGCCGTCCTCGTCTGGTTTGCCTGGCGCATCCGCAAAGGGGAGGCGGCGGACGGAACCGGTCCGGCGGCGGGCGGTTCGCCCCTTTCCATCGGGCGGACGTACCGCCTCATTTTCGGCTATTCCATTCCGATCATCCTCGGGGCGCTGGCCGTCCCGATCATCAACTTCATCGATTCGTCCACGGTCATTCCGCTGCTGGAAGGCCGGACGGGCTACGAAGCGGCGAAGGAAACCCTTGGCATCTTGACGGGACGGGCCCAGTCGGTGGCCGGCATCCCCGTCATCCTGGCCATCGCCGTCAGCCAGACGGCGCTGCCGGTCATCTCGTCGGCCCAGGCGAGAGGGGACATGGCGGAAGCGGAGCGGCGCGCCTCCCAGGCCATGTGGCTGTCGACGGTATTCGGCGTCTGGCTTGCCCTCGTCATCGCCGTTTCCGCCAAGCCGCTCAACGGGTTCGTGTTCGGCGACACGGAAGGCACCTCCGTCATCGTCATGCTGACGGCGGCGTCCGTGCTGCAAATCGTCATGATGACCGGCAGCTCCATCCTGAACGGGCTCGGCCGGCTGCGGCAGGCCGCGGCGCACGTGTATGCCGGCATCGCCGTGAAGCTGGCCGCCACCTTCGCCCTGACCTGGTGGATCGGCATCGCCGGCGTCATCGCGTCCACCATGCTGTGTTTTGCGACCATCGCGCTCCTCAATTTCCGGCTGATCCGCCGGGACATCCGGCTTGACGTGCTGGGCGGCCGCCGGCTCCGGTTTCTCGCCGCCGCGGCGCTGACCGGCCTGGCGGGCTGGGGCATCCTGATCGCGTGCGAGCGGTGGATGCCCGCAAGCGGCGCGCCATGGCTGGACTATTTCATCCAGACGGCCGTCACCGCCGCGGCGACGGGCGCGCTGTTCGCCGCGCTGCTGGTTGCCTTCGGCGTCATCCGGAAGCGGGAGACGTCCATTCTGCCGGGCCGGCTCGGCCGGCTGGCGTCCCGTTTTGTCCGTTCCTGAAGCCCGTTTCGGGGAGTCGGTCCTTGGCCGTCCCGGGAAGTCCGTTCATGAAGGTGTAACAAATCGCGGGTCAAAGTGTGCAGGATATCACAGGCCGGAAGGAGAAGTGGAAGCATGAAGGCGCTGAAAGACATCCATGAAGCGAGGCAAGCCATGCAGTCGGCCAAACCGTGCGTTCTGGTGTTCAAGGCGGACTGGTGTCCGGACTGCCGGTTCATCGAACCGTTCATGCCGGAGGTGGAAGCGGCCTATGCCGGCAGACTGGATTTTTGCGAAGCGGACCGGGACCGGCTGCCCGAACTGGCGGAGGCGCTCGGCATTTTCGGCATTCCGAGCTTCGTCGTGTTCAAGGATGGCCGCGAAGTGGTGCGTTTCGTGAGCAAATTGCGGAAAACGCGGGAGGAAATCGAAGCGTTTCTCGACCGGGCCGTGCAGGTGGCCGAAGCGCTCCCGCCGGCGGGCGCCTGAAGCGCCCGGCGCGCGAAAATGGCGGCGGCCCGGCAATCGGCGATCACGGGCAACCTGGCCCAAGCGGGGTGAAACCTTTGCAACAACGGACGTTCATCAAAACGCTGGCTCTCATCACGTGCATCGGCATGTTTGTCGTGCTGGCCGCCGGGGTGCTCGTCACCCGCCTGGATGCGGGCCGCGGCTGCGGCAACGACTGGCCGCTCTGCAACGGAAAATTCGTGCCGGCCTACACGCTGGAGTCCATCGTGGAATACAGCCACCGGTTCATCACCGGCATCGAGGGCATCCTCGTTCTCGTCACCTTCATTCTGGTGCTGCGGGCATACGGCGCGAAAAGCGAACATTTCCTGTACGTCGCGGGAACGGCGCTTTTCACGGTGCTGCAGGCGATCCTCGGCGCGATGGCTGTCGTGTGGGAGCAGTCCGACGCCGTCATGGCGCTTCATTTCGGCGTTTCCCTGCTGGCGTTCACCTTCGCGCTGCTCACCTGGATCCGAATCCGCCGGACGGATGACAAAGCGGACGGGGGGCGGGCCGGCAAAGGGTTTCGGCGGCTCGTCTGGTTCATCACGTTCTATGCCTACGTGGTGGTCTACACGGGCGCCTACGTCAAGCATACCGATTCCCAGGGCGGCTGCGAAGGATGGCCGCTCTGCAACGGAGCCGTGATTCCGGAACTGTCCGGCGCGGCGGGCATCGCCTTCGGCCACCGGCTGGCGGCGCTCCTCATCCTCGTCCTCGCCGTCTGGCTGTACGCCAAGAGCCGCCGGGAACTGCCCGCGGGGAGCGAACTGGGCAAACTTTCGGCCGCGGCGCTGGCGCTGACGCTGCTGCAGATCGCCACCGGCGCCCTGGTGGTGTTCGCCCTGGCCGACGTCAACTGGTACGTCTTCTCCGGCCTGCTGCACACCACCGTCATCGCCGCCCTGTACGGCACGCTCGGCTACTTGAGCATCCGCGCCTGGCAGCTCAGGGACGGCAGGTGACGGGATGATCGCATCGCTGTTCGGCCCCGGACCGCGCAAAGAGCCGTCCGGCCTGGAGCCGGCGAAGGATGCCATCGCAGCCTTCTGCTCGGCCCTCCGGAAGCGATATGGCGCGGGGCCGGTGGAGGCCAAATGGATCCGGCTCGATCTGTGGGCAAGCGGCCTGGCGGCGGCCTTGACGGAGCTGGAGGACTGCGCCGCGCTGGCTTCCCGGTTCGCAAACGGGCTGTCGTACCGGTTCGAGGAAGACATGCCGGAAGAAGACCGGCTGAACTACGGCCGCCATCTCTTTTTCTACAAGGACGCGATCATCCGCCTGTTCTCGGTGCTGGACAAAACGGGATTTTTTCTGGACACGATGTTCGAACTCGGCACGGGCAGGGTGAAGGCGAAGTTTTCCTATTTCACGGTTCTCCGCCAAATGCGCGAGAAAAACGTCCATCCGGAGCTGGAGCGGCAGCTTTCCCGGATCAAGCAGCAGTACCGGGAACCGATGGACCGGCTCCGGCGCAGGCGCAATCTGGAAATCCACGCCATGAACGTGGAGCTCATCGACGATGTCTGGCAGAAGCGGCACCGGTTTGCCGACCGGCGCCTCGTGGAACCGCTCGCGGACAATCTGCGCGACCTGGAGCAGGGGCTGGCGATGGCCGGCAGCTCCCTGCTGGCGATTTTCCGCCACTCTGCGAACATCATCCGCTCATGATGCCGGGAGGGATGGGATTGACGGGAAAACGGACGGCGCTCATCACGGGCGGCGCGCGCGGGCTCGGCCGCCATCTCGCCTGCACGCTGGCGAAGGCAGGCTATCGCGTGGCGGTCAGCTACCGGAGCAGCCGGCGGGAGGCGGAGGAGCTGGCGGAGGCGCTCACCGCCGCCGGCGCGGAAGCGATGGCCGTACAGGCCGACATGACGGACGCCGCCTCCCTGGCGGCATTGGTCCGCCGCGTGGAGGACCGGTTCGGCGGCATCGACGCGCTCGTCAACAACGCCGGTCCCTTCGAGCGGGCGAGGCGCCGGCTGGCGGACTACCGCCCGGAGGACATCCGCTACCTGCTGGACGCCAACCTGTGGTCGGTGATGGAACTCGACCGGCTGGTCATCCCCGGCATGCGGAGCCGCGGCTTTGGCCGCATCATCCATTTCGGCTACGCCGGGGCCGCGGAAGCCCGCGGCTGGCCGCAGCGGGCGGCGTATGCGGCGGCCAAGGCGGGCCTCGTCGCGCTGACCAAGTCGCTGGCCGTGGAGGAGGCGCCTTTCGGCATTACCGTCAACATGGTTTGCCCCGGCGACATCAAGGGCGACAACAAGGAAAAACGGATCCGCGACGTGGCCGGCCTCGTCGATCCCGAATCGCCGCGCATCCGACCCGGCGCGGGAGAGGACGTCTCCCGGGTGATCGCGTTCCTGCTGAGCGAAGCGTCCGATTTTGTCACCGGCGCCGTCATCGACGTCACCGGCGGCATGGACCCGATCCGCAACTGGCCTCTCAAAGGCGAACGGGAGGCCTCCCCGTAAATGGCGGAAAAACAAAGCCGCGTCCGGCCGAATGCCGGACGCGGCATTTTTTCCGGCGCGCACGCCGGTCAGAACACTTGCACGACTTCCTGGATGCCTTCCACTTCTTCGAACAGGGCCCGCTCGATGCCCGCCTTCAGCGTGATCGTCGAGCTCGGGCAGGTGCCGCAGGCGCCCATGAGGCGCAGCTTGACGATGCCGTCCTCCACGTCAACCAGTTCCACGTCCCCGCCGTCGCGCTGCAGGAACGGGCGCAGTTTATCTATGACCTCGAGGACCTCGTCATACAGGGCGGCGTCCGAACGTTGTTCGCTCATTGAAACCTACTCCTTTCCCGGGAACTGTGATTGTATTTGCTATTATAAACAAATGATTTGCAATTTCATAGTGGCTTCAAGGCGCCGAAGCGGCCAATTTCTGCACGAAGGCGACGGCGTTGTCCAGCCGGCCGGTGTCATAGCGGATGCCGACGATCCGCTGCCCCTTGTCGAGGATGCCCCATTTCTCGAACAGCGGGCTTGCGCTGACGTCGATGCCGTAAATGTGCGGCCGGTCGTCCGTCTCCGCCTGGCCGCGGACCCACAGCTCTTCGGGAAACCGGTCGGCGATGTCGTCCAGCGGCCGGAACGCGGACTGGACCATGAGCGACCGGAAATTGTGGGGGTCCGTCACGTACAGATCCGGCCTTTCGCTCATGATCATCACCACGTTTTTCTGCAGGGCGGCCACTTCGAACGGGTCCTTCGGGTTTTCCGGCGCGAGGGAGATGAGGGCATCCACCCGCTGCCATTCCGGAAAATCGGCCAGCATCCGGCCGGGCAGTTCCTCTTCGTTCTCGTGGTAAAACTCGCCCACGAACATCGCGTACACGTCCGCCGGCGGGCGGCTCGCTTCCTCGATGCGCCGGGCCCGCTGTTCCAGGGCGGTCTGCAGAATCATGGCGGCGAAGACGAGCACGACGGCGGCGGCGATCACATGGGTGCGGTATTTGGCCCAGAACGCGGCCAGTTTCCGCTTCCAGACGGAATCGCCGTAATATTGCTGCTCCAGCTCCTGCACCCTGCTTTCCAGCATCGCCTCGACGATCGTCCTGTAGGCGCGGCTGACCGCCTCCACGTCGATGTCCTGGCCGGTTTTCGCCTTCTTCAGCAGGAGGAAATACCGTTTTTCCACGTCTTCGCGGGTCGCATCCTCCGGCAGCCCGAGCACTTCCCAAGCCTGCTGCAAAGGGGATTTCCCGTCTTGCTCCGTCACAGTCCGTCACTCCCTCCACGTGCGTGCCGGTTGCGAACCGGCCGTCCCGTGCGGCCCGAAGCGCCGGTCTTGCGGAACAGGCATAGCCGCCGGGCGGCTGAATACTTATATTATAAACCGCCGCGGGAAAACGGGGCAACCGCCCGCCCGTTCTCCCGCGGAACGCCGGGAACCGGTCCGGGCATTCCCGCCGGCCGGCATGCCCGATCGGGAGAGGGAAGCATGGGGGACGCTTGCGAGGAGATCAAGGAGGCCGTCGCGCGGGAGATCGAGGCGATCCGCCGCCGCATGATGGAGCTCGGCGACGAATACGGCCTGGACGACCAGCGGGTGCTGTCCGCCAGCCGGGAACTGGATGCCCTGATCGTCTTCTTTCACCGCCTGGCAAAAACGTGACCCGCCGCCGGCCTTGAGCGCCGCATCATTTGCCGGTATACTGGAATCGGAACAAGGTGAGAATCTTTTTCGCGAAGGAGGGACCGGCAATGATCGCGATCAGTCCGACGGCCGGATCCAAAATCCGGGACATGCTGGAGGAAGAGCGGGAGCAAAACCCGAATCTGTTTCTCCGCATCGGCGTCCTGCCGGGAGGCTGCAGCGGGTTTTCCTACCAGATGGGTTTTGACGACGAACAGACGAGCGACGACCAGGTGTTCGACATCGACGGCCTGAAGGTGGTCATCGACAAGGCCAGCACCCGTTTCCTGGAAGGCGTCGAAATCGATTACCGCGAATCCGCCATGGGCGGCGGCTTTACGATCCACAACCCGAACGCCATCGCCACGTGCGGGTGCGGCCATTCCTTCCGCACGGCCGAAGAAGCCGGCGCGCCCGAAGAGTGCTGACCGATGAAAATCCGCGTGACGCTGAAACTGTCCGACGGGCATGCATTGTCCGACACGCTGGAGATCGGGGAGCACAAACTGGGCAACCTGACGGAAGAGGAAATCGAAGCCGCCATCGAGCGGAACATCCGCACCTGGGTGGACCGCCATGTCACCGTGGAGTGGGAAGCCGACGAAGCTGACGGATAACGGCAGGAAGGCCGGCGCTTTGCGCCGGCCTTCCTTCATGTCCGGTGCGGGAAGCGGACCCGTCGGCCGCGAACCGCTCCGGATCAGAACGACATGTTGCTCGAGTGCCCCGGCGACAGCTTCGCGTCGGGGTCGATGTACACCTTCGCGTTGTTGACCGCCGTCGGCGCTTCGCCGAAGCCGACGGTGATCAGTTTCAGCTTGCCGGGATAGGTGGTGATGTCTCCGGCGGCAAAAATGCCGGGCACCGACGTCTGCATCCGCGAATCGACCCGGATGGAGCCGTTTTCGGTTTCCAGCCCCCATTCGCCGATCGGGCCGAGGGAGGAGACGAAGCCGAAGCTGACGATGACTTCGTCGGCCGAGAGCTCCATGGATTCGCCGGTTTTCTTGTCGGTGACGGTAACGCGCTCGATCCGGTCCCCGCCGGCAAGCGCGGTGATTTCCGCCGGCGTGATGACACGGACGCGGGATTTCATCAGCTGTTCGACGCTGTGCTCATGGGCGCGGAATTTGTCGCGGCGGTGCACGATGGCCACGCTATTCGCGATCGGCTCCAGCATGAGCGCCCAGTCCACGGCGGAATCGCCGCCGCCCGTGATGACGACGTCCCGGCCGCGGAACCGTTCCAGGTCGTTCACGAAATAGTGCAGGTTGACCCCCTCGAACCGGGCGGCTTCCTCCAGTTCCAGCCGGCGCGGCTCGAAGGCGCCGATGCCGGCCGTGATGATGACCGCCTTGCAGTAATGGACGCCTTTGTCCGTCACGATCTCGAAATCGCGTTCGCCCCGCTTGATCACCCCGGTCACTTTCTCGCCCAGCCGGACGTCGATGGGGAAGCGGGACATCTGCTCGTAAAGCCGGTCCACCAGTTCCCTGGCGCGGATTTGCGGAAAACCGGCCACGTCGTAAATGTATTTGTCGGGGTACAGGGCCGAAAGCTGCCCGCCCAGTTCGGGCATGCTTTCAATGAGCCGGCAGGGCGTCTGCCGGATGCCGGCGTAGAAGGCGGCGAACATGCCCGCCGGTCCGCCGCCCACGATCACGATGTCGGTCGCGTCGGTCGTTGCTGTCGTTGCTGCGCGGTTGGACAAGGGACGACACTCCTTAATTTGGTTCGCGGTCGATGCCGACCGTATGGTATGGGTTTGTTTCATCCATACCTAATAATAGTCGCAAGGAGAAAATAAATCCAGCCGGCTTCCGAAACGTCAGAAAATTTTCACCATCCGCCGGCATCCGACGCCAAAGATGCTTGAATTTTGGCGGTTCTCATTATATGATTCAATTTGGGTTCTGAAGAGAAAGTGCCGCCGGCTTTCCGGGCGTCGTTGTAATTTTTTTCACAATTTCATCGGGAGGCCGTGCTAAACGGCACCACCAGATTCATTTCGGAAAGGAACTGCGCCATGAACAGAATACCGCGAATCGTCATTTTGGGAGCAGGCTACGGAGGGATCATGACGGCGACGCGGCTCCAGAAGGAACTGAACTACAACGAAGCCGACGTCACCCTTGTCAACAAGCACGATTACCATTACATGACCACCCATCTCCACATGCCGGCGGCGGGCACCGAAGCCGCGAAGCATGTGAAAATCAATATTCTGTCCCTCATCGACGAGTTCAAGATCGACTTCGTCAAATCGACGGTCGTGCAGATCAAGCCGCACGAACAGAAAGTGATTCTGTCCGACGGCACGCTGTCCTACGATTACCTCGTGATCGGTCTCGGCGGGGAACCGGAGACGTTCGGCATTCCCGGCCTGAAGGAGTACGCCCTGAACATCCGCAGCGTCAACACCGTGAACCTGATCCGCGAGCACATTGAATACATGTTCGCCAAATACAAGAGCGAACCCCACCGGACGGATTATTTGACCTTCGTCGTCGGCGGCGCCGGTTTCACCGGCATCGAATTTGTCGGGGAGCTGGCCGACCGCGTGCCGAAGCTGTGCAAGCAGTTCAACGTCGATCCGTCCCTCGTGAAGATCTACAACGTGGAGGCGGCGCCGACCGCCCTGCCCGGATTTGATCCGGCGCTGGTGGAATACGCCATGGAATCCCTCAGAAGACGCGGCGTCACCTTCAAGCTGGGCGTGGGGGTCAAGGAATGCACGCCGGACGGCGTCGTGCTCGCCAATGGCGAGGTGATCAAGTCGCAGACGGTCGTCTGGGCCGGCGGCGTCCGCGGCAACCGGCTCGTGGAGGAAGCCGGTTTCGAAACCGTCCGCGGCCGCGTCGCCGTCGACCCGTTCCTCCGCACGAAGGAGAAGGAGAACGTCTATGTGGTCGGCGACTGCGCCATGGTGCTCGACGAGAACGGCCGGCCGTATCCGCCGTCGGCGCAGATCGCCATGCAGCAGGGCGAATCCGTGGCGGCCAATCTCGTCAGCGTCATCCGCGGCGAGAAGCAGAAGCCCTTCGTTCCGAACCTGAAGGGCACCATCGCGTCGCTGGGACGGCGCGACGGCATCGGCGTCGTGTTCCGATACAAGGTCAAGGGCTTGGCCGCCATTCTGATGAAAAAGCTCACCGACCTGCGCTATCTGTATGCCATCGGCGGCATCCCCCTCGTGCTCCGCAAGGGCCGGTTCTGAATCCCGCAGGGAAGGGGCGAACGCCGGGATGCGCCATTGCAGCGTCCAGGTTCGCGGGCTCATGACCCGCGAGGAGCTGGACCGGTACAACGGCCTGATGGAAGTCGGCAAATTTCTGGAAAGCCAGCGCCGGCACGATCTGGCCGGCATCGTCCAGCGGGAAATCGATCTTCTCATCCAGCCCGCCATTGAACGGCTGAAGGAAAAAAGCCGGGAACGGGACCGGATGACCGAAGAATACCTGAAGGGCAGGCGGGATCCGTCCGAATGTTGAGCGGTCCTGGCAGGCCGTCTCCGCGCGAAAGCGCCGGGGACGGCCTTTTTTCGTTTGCGCCGGCCGCGCCGCGCGGCGTTTTGCGGACGGCCGCATCCAGCCGTTTCTTCGTATACGTTCTCCCGGGGGGCCATATACTGTGAATGACACAGGAAAGGAGCATGCCCATGGCCTCCCGTCTCACGATCTGGTGCAAAGACGCGGATGAAGCGGCAACGCTGGCCGGCCTGCTGGAGCGGCGCCTGGCCGAAAAGCGACGGTCCGGACGATTCGGGCTGAAGCTTGACGGACGGCGGGTTGAAGCCTTGGATGCGGAAGCGTCCGGGGCGCCTCCGAGATCGCCTGCCCATCCGGCAACATCCGGCGAACTGGCGGAGCTGGCCGCCGGAGCGGCCGGCGAGCTGATCGCCCGCCATCTGGAACCGCGCCTTATCGCCCGCATGATCGCCGGCCGCGTGATGGACATGGGCGCCGAGGAACTGGAGGACATAAAGGGCGTCTGCTTCCGGATGCTGAACGGTCCGGAAGGGGCGGACGGAAGCGAATCGGGGCCGTTGGCGGAGCGGGAGGCGGGCATCGTCCGGCGGCTGGCCGCGCATCTGGAAGAGCAGCCGGTTCTCGACATCGAAGGGTTTCTGCGGTTCCGGCTGGCGGATTACCGGGCGTTCCTGAAGGAAACGGTGGATCTGGCCCTCGAGGAATACGCCGCGGACCGGCAGTATCGGGAATTCATCTCGCTTTTGAAATATTTCGTGCATTTCCAGGAAGCCAAAATTCCGCGGGCCAACCTCGTTCATTGCGGCGACAACCGGTACGTCATGCTGGATCATCGTCTGCAGCCGCTGAAATGGGGAGGGGCCGGACCGGTGACCGTGGAGACGGTGGACCGGGAATTGAATTGCGAGGACATGGTCGTCAGCACCCTCATCGCCGCATCGCCGGCCCACATCATCATCCATACCCGGGAACCGGATGCGCCGTCGATCCGGACGATCCGGCAAATTTTCGAGGGACGCACGACGCTGTGCACGTCGTGCGCGGTGTGCGGGCAGGCGCCGGGGCGGGAGGAGGAACTTGGCCGGACTTGACAGCCGGGATGCGGGGTGCGTATAATACCCCATATCACGGCAGCGGCCTGCGCCTGTCGCCGCATCCGGCGCCAGGCTGCGCCGTGGATCCGGAAAAGTGCACAAAGGCGATGACCAAAGACACCGGTTGCCGGTCCGAACGGCCCAGAGAGGGGAACCGCCGGCTGAAAGTTCCCTCCGCTTCCCCGGCAGCCGACCCCTTTGCAGCCGCAGCATGGAACGCCGCTTGGGCGGCCAGTATATGCTGCCGGGTCATTCCGTTAAAGATGGCACGAGGATTCCGCCGCCCGCGGCGGGGTCGAAAAAGGGTGGAACCACGAACGCGCGTCGTCCCTTGGGATGGCGCGTTTTTTCATTTTTTCCGATCATTTTGCACAGGAGGGGTTTGCATGTCGACCATCAACATCACGCTGCCGGACGGCGCCGTCCGAAAGGTGGAGGCGGGCACGACGCTGGAAGCCGTCGCCGCTTCCATCGGACCCGGCCTGGCCAAAGCGGCCGTGGCGGGCAAAATTGACGGCAAGCTGGTGGATCTGTACACGCCGGTGACGGCCGACGCCGCCGTGGAAATCGTGACGCTGGACAGCCCGGACGGACTGGCGGTGATGCGCCACAGCACCGCCCACCTGATGGCCCAGGCCCTCAAGCGCCTTTACGGCGAACGCCGGGTGAAGCTGGGCATCGGACCGGTCATCGAAGACGGGTTCTATTACGACATTGATTTGGACGTGTCCATTACGCCGGACGATTTGCCCGCCATCGAGAAGGAAATGGAAAAGATCGTGCAGGAAAACCTGCCCATCCGCCGCCGGGAAGTGAGCCGGGAAGAAGCCCTCGCCCTTTACGAAGAGCTGGGCGATCCGCTCAAGATCGAGCTGATCAACGACCTGCCCGAGGGCGAAGTCATCTCCATCTATGAGCAGGGCGAATTTTTCGACCTGTGCCGCGGCCCGCACCTGCCGTCCACGGGGATGATCAAGTCGTTCAAGCTGCTGAGCGTGGCCGGCGCCTACTGGCGGGGCGATTCGCGAAACAAGATGCTGCAGCGCATCTACGGCACCGCGTTCGCCCGGAAGGCGGATCTGGACGAGCATCTGCGGCTTCTGGAAGAAGCGAAGAAGCGCGACCACCGCAAACTCGGCCGGGACCTGAAAATGTTCACCTTTTCCCGCGAAGTCGGGCAGGGGCTGCCCCTGTGGCTGCCGAACGGCGCGAAGCTGCGGCGGACGCTGGAGCGGTACATCGTGGACCTGGAGGAGAGCCTCGGCTACACCCACGTGTACACGCCGGTGCTGGCCAACGCGGAGCTGTACAAGATTTCCGGCCACTGGGACCACTATCAAGAAAACATGTTCCCGCCGATGAAGCTGGACAACGAGGAACTGGTGCTCCGCCCGATGAACTGCCCGCACCACATGATGGTGTACAAAAGCGAAATGCGGAGCTACCGGGATCTGCCGATCCGCATCGCGGAGCTGGGCACGATGCATCGCTATGAAATGTCCGGCGCCCTGACCGGCCTGCACCGGGTGCGCGCCATGACGCTGAACGACGCCCACATTTTCTGCCGGCCGGATCAGATCAAGGAGGAGTTTTCCCGCGTCATCCGGCTGATCCTCCGGGTGTACGAGGATCTCGGCATCAAGGAATACCGGTTCCGGCTGTCGTACCGCGATCCGCAGGACAAGGAGAAATATTTCCCGGACGATGCGATGTGGGAAATGAGCCAGCGCATGTTGCGCCAGGTGGTGGAGGAACTCGGGCTGCCGTTTTTCGAGGCGGAAGGGGAAGCGGCGTTCTACGGCCCGAAGCTGGACGTGCAGATCAAGACGGCCCTCGGCAAGGAAGAGACGCTGTCCACGGCCCAGCTCGATTTCCTGCTGCCGGAGCGGTTCCAGCTGGAGTACGTCGGCGAGGACGGCCAGAAGCACCGCCCCGTCGTCATCCACCGCGGCATCATCAGCACGATGGAGCGGATGACGTCGTTCCTGCTGGAATATTACGCCGGCGCCCTGCCCGTCTGGCTGTCGCCGGTGCAGGCCCGGTTCCTGTCCATCACGACCGCCTGCAACGACTACGCGGAGCGGCTGGCGGAACGGTTCCGGGCGGCGGGCATCCGCGCGGAAGCCGACGTGCGCAACGAAAAGCTCGGCTACAAAATCCGGGAAGCCCAGATGGAGAAAATTCCGTACATGCTCGTCGTCGGCGAGAAGGAAAAGGAATCCGGCACCGTCGCCGTCCGCAAGAGAGGGGAAGGCGATCTGGGCAGCCGGTCCGCGGAGGAGGCGCTTCAGCTCATCCTGAAGGACATCGCCGACAAAACGTGACGCGCGGCCGTCCCTTGGGCGGACATGGCGCCGAAGAATGATGCCGGCGGTTGCCGGCCATCATTCTTCTTTTTTGACCGACTCGGTCCCGGGACGGAGAACGATTTCGGGCCCGGGGCGCTTTCGTCCCTTCCGCTGTCGGGTTACACTTGGAGTGTACATCGGATTGGAGGGAATGCAGCATGAACGCCGGCACGCTGAGACGGGTCCTGTTCGGACTGATGCTGATCGGCTTCGGACTTCTGTTTCTCGCTTCGCAACTTGGCTTCATCGAGAACGACTGGGGGGACATCCTGTCGACGCTGTGGCCCGTTTTCATCATTTTCCTCGGTCTTTCGGGCATGCTGTCTTCCGGCCGGAATGCCAGCGGGCTGTTCTGGAACGGTTTCGTCGTCCTCGTCGGATTCGTTTTCCTGTTCCGGAATCTCGGCGTGATGTGGCTGGACTTCGGCGATCTCGTCAAAATGGCCATCCCGGCGTTCATCATCCTGTACGGCCTCAAGCTCATTCTGGGCGGTTCCGGGCGCAAAAGCGACCCGCCTCCGCCGCCGGCGGGCGGCAAGGCGCCGGACGATCCGCACGACTTCGCCCCGCCGCCGCCTCCCCCGCCTCCGCCGCCGTCGGTGTTCGACGAGCCGGCCGGGCCGGGAGCGGACAAGTCGTCCGGCGACGCGGGGCCGGCGGGCGGCGGGCGCCCGAATCCCGGCGCCGGTTGGCATGCCGGACCGGGTGACCCGTCCGGCGGTCCGGCAGGTTCCGGGACGGGGCCGGCGGGCCGGTCCGCCGCTTCCGGCGGCTGGGACGGGACCTGGCACGACGACCGGGACGGCATCGAAACGAAAAACGGCTTTATCGGCGACCTGTACGTGGGCCGGGATTACTGGCAGCTCAAGCCGATGGCGGTCAACATGTTCATCGGCGATACAGTCATCGACCTGACGAAGGCGCACATTCCGTACGGCGAGACGAAGGTGACGGTTTCCGCCTTCATCGGCGACGTGAAGGTGCTGGTGCCTGCCGACAGCGACGTGTCGTTCAAAGTCAACTCCAGCTCGTTCATCGGGGACATCCGGGTGTTCGGACGCCGCACCGGCGGCTTCCTCCGGTCCATCGACGAACAGCTGCCGGATTATGCCGACGCGGACAGAAAGATCTTTCTCCAGTGCAACCTGTTCATCGGCGACATCCAGATCATGAGGGTAGGGTAGACGGGCATGCAGGGACTGCTGCGCAATCTCCGGAACATGAAATGGGAAATGATCGCCTATTTCCTCGTGGCGGCCGCGGCCAGCTTTGCGGCCCTCTTTTTGTTGTGGCACTACCTGGCGCCGGCGGTGCCGCTTTTGCACCTTTCCATTCTCATCGCCTGCTCCTTTCTCGCCGTCGGGACCGTCGTCGGGTTCGCGGCGGCCGTCCGGTTCCAGCGCAAGGTGAATGTGCTGCACATGGCCATCCTGCAGCTTTCCCGGGGAAATCTTTCCGAAAAAATCCCCGTCACGGGAACGGATTCTTTTGATAAAATTTATGACGACTTCAACGAAATGGCGGAATCCGTGCGAAACCGCATCGCCCTGCTGCAGAAGCTCGGCGAGGAAAACGTGCGCCGGGCGTCGGCCGGCGAGGCGGCGGTCCTGGAAGAGCGCCGCCGGCTGGCCCGCGATTTGCACGACACCGTCAGCCAGCAGCTGTTTGCCCTGCACATGTCGGCTTCGACGCTGCAGCAGCTGCTTGAACGGGATCCGGACAAGGCGAAGGCGATCGTCGGCCAGATCGTCGACGTGTCCGCCATCGCCCAGCGGCAGATCCGCGGGCTCATCGCCCAGCTCAGGCCGGTGGAGCTGGAAGGCCGTTCCCTGGCCGAAGCGCTGGATCGCTGGTTCCCGGATTATTGCCGGCACAACGGCCTCACCGGTTCCCTGGAAGTGGCCGTCGGCGAGGATGTGTCCGAAGCGGTGGAGCACCAGCTGTTCATGATCGTCCAGGAAGCGATGGCCAACGTGGTCAAGCATGCCAAAGCCCGGCACGTCACCCTGTCGCTGAAGGAAACGGAACACCAGTACGTGCTGACGCTGGCGGATGACGGCGTCGGGTTTTACAGGGGGCAGGTGCAGACCCATTCCTACGGGCTGTCCACGATGCGCGAACGGGCGAACAAGCTGGGCGGCGAGATCGAGATCTTGACGAAGCCGGGCGCCGGGACGCGCATCCGGGTGCAAATACCGAAATTCGCAAAAGAGGGGGAGGCCGCAAATGGCGGATCCGACCAAAGTGATGATCGTTGACGACCACGACATGGTGCGTCTCGGCCTGAAAACGTATCTTTCCCTGCAGCCCGACATGGAGGTGATCCTGGAAGCCTCCGACGGAAAGGAGGCGGTCGCGCTGCTGGCCAGCCGGGCGGAGGCGGGCGAACCGCTGCCGGATCTGGTGCTGATGGACCTGATGATGCCGGAGATGGACGGCATTGCCGCCACGCGGGCCATCGCCGAGCGGCACCCCGGCGTCAAGGTCGTCATTTTGACCAGCTTCCTGGAAGACGACAAGGTGATGGAAGGCATCGAGGCGGGGGCGGTCAGCTACGTGCTGAAAAACGTCTCGTCGGACGAATTGGTGTTTGCGCTGCGGAGCGCGTTGAAAGGCATGCCGGTCATGAACAGCGAGGTGTCCCAGGCGCTGGCCCGCGGCATTCGCCGGAAGAGCGCCCGGGAAGAGGAGGAGGGGCTGACCGCCCGGGAGAAGGAAGTGCTCATGCTGATCGCGGAAGGCAAGTCCAACAAGGAAATATCGGACGAGCTGTTCATCAGCATCAAAACGGTGAAAACCCACGTCAGCAACCTGCTCATGAAGCTGGGCGCGGAAGACCGCACGCAGCTGGCCATTTACGCCCACCGCAAGGGATTGATCGGCAAGGATTGAGCGGGCGGCAATCCCGGACGCCAGACCGGACGGACGCGGCGCATGCGCCGCTTTTTTTGTCCGCCTGCCGTTTGCCGGCTAATGGCCTTTTTAGTTTATTTTAATGTGATTTTAAGGTTCCTTGTGCAAGATAGAATCAGCAGAACAGGATGAGCCATCAGCCAAGTCGGTTTGATGAGCGGGAGGGATTCTCGATGCATGACGACAACCGGTTCGACAGCGAAAGAACGTGGTCCGGCGGCGACCGCCGGGAACCGGCGGACGGCGGCGCAGGGCAGGCGGCGGACGGGTTCGCGAAGCCGGACGGTGCGGCCGATTCCGCGCCGGCCGGAGAACCGGCCTACTTCCGGTACGGGCCGTTCGCGTCGGGATTCGGCGCGCCGAACGGGAATGACCGGCACGAAGCGGCGCGCGGGGCGGCGGGCGACGGGAAGGCGGAGCTTCCGGAAGGCGTCCGGGCATCCGCAGATCCGGCCGCGGCCGATCCCGCGGTCGACATCACGCCTCCGCCGACCGTCCGGCCGTTGCCGGCGCTTCCGGATGCCGTCGGGGCGGACGCATCAGGCGCCGTGCGCCGCAGGCGGAGCGGCCGGTCCCGCTTCCGCGGGTTCATGTCCTATTTCGCCGCCTTCATGGCCGGCGCGGTGCTCATCGGCGGATTGATGTTCGCCGCGGACAAGTACGATCTGTTCACGGCCGGCGCCGCCGCCGGGCAGGCGGACACCGGCGGCGCCGGCGGCGGGAACGTTGGCGCCGTCAGTCCCGGTTCGCGAAACGCCAATCTGGCCAACAACAGCCTGGACATCGTCCGGCCGGGCTCCATCGCGGAAATCGTCGACAACAGCCAGGCGGCGGTGGTCAAGATCGAAACCTATTCGCGGCGCGCGGTGTCCACGAACCCGTTCTACAACGATCCGTTTTTCCGGTTTTTCTTCGGCGACGACTACAGCCAGCCGCGGCGGGACCAGAGCGGCCGGCTGTACAAGACCGGCGAAGGGTCCGGCTTCATTTTCGACAGCGAAGGCTACATCCTGACCAACCAGCACGTGGTGGACGGAGCGGATGAAATCCGCGTCTTCGTGGAAGGCTACGAGAACTACTTCGTGGCGAAGAAACTCGGCGAAAGCTACGATCTGGACCTCGCCGCGCTGAAAATCGACGGCAGCGCGCCGTTTGCCTACCTGCGCCTCGGCGATGCGGACGCGATGAAAGTCGGCGACTGGGTGATCGCCATCGGCAACCCGTACGGGTTCGACCATACGGTGACCGTCGGCGTGCTGTCCGCCAAAGGGCGGCCGATCACGATCCGGGACGGCGTGAACACCCGCAAATATGAAAACCTGCTGCAGACGGACGCGTCCATCAACCCCGGCAACTCGGGCGGGCCGCTTCTCAACCTGAACGGGGAAGTCATCGGCATCAACACGGCGGTGAGCAGCCAGGCCCAGGGCATCGGCTTCGCCATCCCGACCAGCACCATCTCGGGCGTCCTGGACAACCTGAAAAACGACAAGCCGATTCCGAAGGAACCGTCGCCCTACATCGGCGTCTATCTTGCCGATCTGGACGACACCTGGAAGGAAGAGCTCGGGTACAAGGGCGACGGGGTGCTGGTGACGCAGGTTGAAGTGGACGGACCGGCCCACCGGGCGGGCATCCGCGCGGGCGACATCATCACGGAAGTGGCCGGCAGCAAAATCAAGTCTTCCCAGGACGTCATCGACGCCGTCCGGAAGCAGGACGTCGGCCAGCGCATCACCCTGAAGGTCGTCCGTCAGGGCAAAACGTACGAGACGATCGTCACGGTGGGGGACCGGAACGCGTCGACGTGACGACACCCGATGCGCATCCGGCGTCGGGCGGCCCGCCCCGGGAATGCCAGGGGCGTCAGCGCCGCGGGGGAGCGGACCGGCACCGGCGGAAACCGGTGCGCGGCTCCGCTTCTTTTCGTCCGGGGGCGGTGTGCTAAAATAGGAAAGGAAGGCAAGTCCGGGAGGAGAAGGGCGCCATGGAATCGGTGCTGGTCATCGACGACGACGAAAAAATCACCTCGCTCGTCCGCCGGAGCCTGGCGTTCGCCGGCTATCAGGTGCGCACGGCGGCGGACGGCGAGGCCGGTTTGAAGCTGCTGACGGAGGACACGCCCGACCTGATCATCCTCGACGTCATGATGCCGAAGCTGGACGGCTGGGAAGTGGTGCGCCGCATCCGCGAAGCCGGCCTGTCCGTGCCGGTGCTCATGCTGACGGCGAAAGACGACGTGTCCGACCGGGTGCGGGGACTCGATCTGGGCGCCGATGATTACCTGGTCAAGCCCTTCGCCCTCGACGAACTGCTCGCCCGCGTCCGCGCCCTGCTGCGCCGCGCCCACGATGCCGCGGACCGCCCGCGCAGGCTGGCGTTCCAGGATCTCGTCCTGGACCTGGACGCGCGGGAAGCGTACCGCGGCGGGCGGCGGATCGAACTGACGGCGAAGGAGTTCGAACTCCTCCGGCTGTTCATGGAAAATCCGCGGCGGGTGCTGAGCCGCGACCAGATCATGCAGAAGATCTGGGGCTACGATTACAGCGGCGAATCGAACGTGCTGGAAGTCTACGTGGCCATGCTGCGCCAGAAGACGGAAGAACACGGCGGATCCCGCCTCATCCAGACCGTCCGCGGGCTCGGCTACGTGCTGAGAGGGGACCGGTGACGGATGGCGCTGCGCACGCGTTTGACCCTTTGGTATACGGGCGTCCTGGCCGTCACGCTGCTGGCGTTCGGCGTCGCCCTGTATTATTTCATTTCGTATACGACGATGCGGAGCGTGGAGAAAAACCTGGAGCGGACCGCCGCCGAAATCCTGTCGGAAATCCGCGTCATTCCGTTCTTTTCCGTGGGGATCATTGATCTGCCGGAGCTGTCCGACTACCGATCGCTGGGCGTCTACCTGCAGACGAACCGGATCGACGGCGCCATCGACCGGTCGGACAACCTTCCCGAGCCGTTCCGGCTGCCGTTCGACCCGTCTGCGGGATTCGAACGGGCGCGGAAAGAAGAAGGCTGGCACGAACTCCACGCGTTCAACAAGGATGCCGTCATGCTGATCTACCACGCCCGGATGGTGTACCGGAACCAGTTGATCGGCGTGCTGCAGGTGGGCACCTTCGTGACGGACCAGCTGGCGTTTCTCCGAACCCTTCGGCTGATCCTGCTGTCGCTTTCCGCCTTCGTGCTGCTGCTGGCGGCCACGCTCGGCTATTTTCTGGCGCGCAAGGCGCTCCGGCCGATCGACATGGTGGCGAGCGCCGCGGACCAGATCCACAAAGGGGAAGACTTGGCCAGGCGCATCGAATACGACGGGCCAAACGACGAGCTCGGCAAGCTGACGGCGACGCTCAACGGCATGCTGGCCCGGCTGGAGGCCGCCTACCGGGAACTGGAGGAGGCGTACCGCAAGCAGCGCCGGTTCGTCTCCGACGCCTCCCACGAGCTCCGGACGCCGCTGACCACCATCCGCGGCAACATCGAATTGCTGGAAAAGATGTTCGCGGAGCAGCACCCGTCGTCCGAACTGACTCTGGAGGCGATGAAGGACATCGCCTCGGAGGCGCAGCGGATGAGCCGGCTCGTCAGCGACCTGCTGGCGCTGGCCCGGGCCGATGCCGGCCACCGGATCGAGAAAAGCCCGGTGGAAATGCGCGACGTGCTGGACGAAGCGGTCCGCAAGGCGGAGTTTCTGCCGCGCCGGGCCGAGTTCATCGTCGGCGACCTGTCCGCCGCCGACGGCGCCGTCGTCCTCGGCAGCCGGGATTACCTCCTGGAAGTGCTGTTCATTGTGATCGAGAACGCGTTCAAATACACCAACGAAGGGCATGTCCGGATCGACGCCCTGCGCATGGACGGCCAGGTCGGCGTCCGCATCGAGGACACGGGCATCGGCATGAATCCGGCGGAGGTGCCGCAAATTTTCGAGCGGTTCTACCGGGCGGACACGAGCCGCGGCATCACGAGCGGCACCGGCCTCGGCCTGTCCATCGCCAAATGGATCATCGACGAGCACGGCGGCAGCATCGAGGTCATGACGCAGAAAAACCGGGGCAGCACCTTCATCCTCTGGTTTCCCCTTCTGGCGGCGGACGAATCCGGCGGCTGAGGGCCGGCGAAGCCGCCGCCGGTGTGCTATAATGGGAAGGCATCGGAACGGACGAAAACGGGATGGAAGGCGGCGATCCGCATGGAAGTCATCAAAATTTCCCCGCGCGGCTACTGCTACGGCGTCGTCGACGCCATGGTGCTGGCGCGCATGGCGGCGCAAAACCCCGAGCTGCCGCGCCCGATTTACATTCTGGGCATGATCGTGCACAACCGACACGTGACCGAGGCGTTCGAGGAAGAGGGCATCATCACGCTGGACGGCGAAAACCGGCTGGAGATTCTCGAGAAGGTGGACCGGGGAACGGTCATCTTCACCGCCCACGGGGTTTCCCCGCAAGTGCGCAAGCGGGCCGCGGAGAAAGGTCTGACCATCGTCGACGCCACCTGTCCCGACGTGACCAAAACCCACGACCTGATCCGCGAGAAGACGGCCGCCGGCTACGAGATCATCTACATCGGCAAGAAAGGCCACCCGGAGCCGGAAGGCGCCATCGGCATCGCGCCGGACAAGGTGCACCTGATCGAGAAGGAAGAGGAAATCGACGGTCTCGCCATCGACAGCGACAAAATCGTGATCACGAACCAGACGACGATGAGCCAGTGGGACATCCGGCACATCATGGAGCGGCTGAAGGAGAAGTATCCGCAAGCCGAGATCCACAACGAAATCTGCCTGGCGACCCAGCTTCGGCAGCAGGCGGTGGCCGAACAGGCCAAAGGCGCCGATCTCGTCATCGTCGTCGGCGACCCGCGCAGCAACAACTCCAACCGGCTCGCCCAGGTGGCGGAGGAAATCGCCGGCGTGAAAGCGTACCGCGTGGCGGACGTCACCGAAATCGAGATCGGGTGGCTGCGCGGCGTGGAGAAAGTGGCCGTCACCTCGGGAGCCTCGACCCCGACGCCGATCACCCGGGAAGTCATCGAATTTCTGGAGCGGTTCGACTGGAACGACCCGTCCACCCATCGTCCGGAACGGACAATCGATCCGAAAAAAATCCTGCCTCCCGTCAAGGCGAAAAAGTAAAGGGAAAAGCCGGGAACCGGCGGCCGCAACGCGGAAACGCGGAAGCCCCCTTGACAAAATGCCCGTTCGCTTCTATGATTGCTTTATCACTTAAAAGCGTATAAGCGTTGAAGTGCGAAAATGCCACATGATGGGAGTGGAACGGGCAATGATTGCAATTACGTCCAATTCGGTCAGCGAGGAGCGGCTGCAGGACATCATCCGGCAGGTGGAAAAGCACGGCGCCACCGCCCACGTGTCCCGCGGGACGGACCGGACCGTCATCGGCATCATCGGCAAGTTCGATCCGGTGCTCGAAGAAAAGCTTCGCGCCATGAAAGGCGTCGAAAACGTCATCCGCATTTCCAAGTCCTACAAGCTGGCCAGCCGGGATTTCCATCCCGACAACACGGTCATCCGCATCAAGGGCGTGGAAATCGGCGGCGAAGAACTGATCGTCATGGGCGGTCCGTGCGCCGTGGAGACGCCGCAGCAAATCGACGAAATCGCCCGGCTCGTCAAGGCGGCCGGCGGCCAGGTGCTGCGCGGCGGCGCGTTCAAGCCGAGAACGGGGCCCTACAGCTTCCAGGGCATCGGGGTGGAAGGCCTGGAATGGATGGCGGAAGCCGGGAGCAAACACGGCCTGCTGACCGTCACCGAAGTGATGACGCCGGAGTACGTGGACATTTGCGCGAAATATGCGGACATTCTGCAGGTGGGCACCCGCAACATGCAAAACTTCGATCTGCTCCGCAAGCTGGGCACGATCGACAAGCCCGTGCTCCTGAAGCGCGGCTTCAGCGCCACGTACGAGGAATGGCTGAACGCGGCGGAATACATTCTGGCCGGCGGCAACCCGAACGTCATCCTGTGCGAGCGCGGCATCCGCACCTTCGAGCCGTACACCCGGAACACGCTGGATTTGGCGGCCATTCCGGTCATCCGGCAGCTCAGCCACTTGCCGATCATCGCCGACCCGAGCCACGGCACCGGACGCCGGGAGCTGGTGGCGCCGATGGCCAAGGCGGCGGTGGCGGCGGGCGCCGACGGCCTGATCATCGAAATGCATACCGATCCGGACAACTCGATGACCGGCGACGGCGTCCAGTCGCTGTTCCCGGACCAGTTTGCCGAACTGCTCCGGGATCTGGAGAAACTGGCGCCCCTCGTCGGCAAGCGATTCGATGTGCAAAAACAGGCCGCCGCGGCGCTTGGCTGAACCGGCCGCTGCCGGCGTCCGACGCGAAACGAAGAAGACCGCCGGGCGACGGCGGTCTTCTTCGTTTGAAAGATATCCGGCGCCTGCACGATGGCCGCCCGCGCCGGTGTGCGCGAATGACTTGATGAGCGGTCGGAATCCTGCTATGATTAACCATATTTTATTCAAAAGGAAATACAGGGGTGGGGCGAGATGAATCGTGCATACAATTTCAACCCCGGTCCGGCGGCGCTGCCGTTCGAAGCGCTGCAGCAGGCCCGGGAAGAGTTCGCGGATTACCGGGGCATCGGCATGTCCGTGCTGGAAATCTCCCACCGCAGCAAGGAATTCGAAGCGATCAACGACGAAACCCAGACGCTCCTGAAGGACCTGCTGTCGATCCCCGACGGATACAAGGTGCTGTTCCTGCAGGGCGGGGCCAGCCTGCAGTTTGCCATGGTGCCGATGAACCTGCTGGCCGAAGGCCGCACGGCGGCCTATGTGGACACCGGCAGCTGGGCGAAGAAGGCGATCAAGGAAGCGAAACTCATTGGCGAAGTGGCCGTCGTGGCCAGCTCCGCGGACGCCGGCTACACCCGCATTCCGGACCTGTCCGGCCTCAGCCTGCCGTCCGGCGCCGCCTACCTGCACATCACGTCCAACGAAACGATCGGCGGCATCCAATACAAGGCGTTCCCGGATGCGGGCGACGTGCCCCTCGTGGCGGACATGTCCAGCGACATCCTGTCCCGCCCCTTCGACGTGTCCCGCTTCGGCCTGATTTACGCCGGCGCCCAGAAAAACCTCGGCCCGGCCGGCGTCACCGTCGTCATCCTGCGGGAAGACCTGCTGGAGCGGATGCGCCGGGACATTCCGACCATGCTGCGCTACGACGTCCACGCCGAAAACAACTCGCTGTACAATACGCCGCCCGTGTTTTCGATCTACATGACCGGGCTCGTGCTGAAGTGGGTGAAGGCGCAGGGAGGCCTTTCCGCCGTGGAGCGGATCAACCGGGAGAAGGCCGCTCTGCTGTACGGCGTCATTGACGAAAGCGGCGGGTTTTACCGCGGCGTGGCGGATCCGGACAGCCGATCGGTCATGAACGTGACCTGGCGGCTGGAAAGCGAAGAACTGGAGAAGGCGTTCATCAAGGAAGCCGGCGAGAACGGCTTCGTCGGCCTGAAAGGGCACCGCAGCGTCGGGGGCCTGCGCGCCTCGATCTACAACGCCGTCCCCCTGGAAGCCGTGCAGGCGCTGGCCGGTTTCATGCGGGATTTCGCCCGCCGTCACGGCTGAACGCATCACGCGCACGACGCCGTTTCGAACAGGCGCCGCGACCCGGATGGTCCGGCGCCTTTTTGCCGTGGAGGGAACCGTCATGGCTTTTCATATCGTGCTTGTGGAACCGGAGATTCCCGCCAACACGGGGAACATCGCCCGCACGTGCGCGGCGACGGGCACGGTGCTTCATCTGGTCAGGCCGCTCGGCTTTTCGACGGACGACCGGTATCTGAAGCGGGCGGGGCTCGATTACTGGCCGTACGTCACCGTCGAATACCACGATTCCTTCGCCGAATTGAAATCCCGGTACCCCGGCGCGGTGTTCCACTGCGCCACCACCAAGGCCAAACGCCTCTATACGGAAGCCGTCTACCGCGACGGCGATTTTCTCGTCTTCGGCAAGGAAACGAAGGGACTGCCGGACGACATCCTGGAGGCGCACCGCGACCATCTGATCCGGATCCCGATGACCGGCACCGTCCGGTCCCTGAATTTGTCGAATTCGGCGGCCATCGTCCTTTACGAGGCGCTGCGGCAAAATCGATTTTTCAGCTTGATGTGACAAAATCCCACAAAATTTTGATATTCCGACTTTTCATTTGTCGAAAAAGAAGGAAATTTCGAACGTGCATCGAAGATAGTATCATGCGATGGAAGTCCAAACAGACAGAGAGAGGAGAGAGGTGAACCGCATGAAACCGGTCGGCGTGGTTCGGAAGGTGGACCAGCTCGGACGCATCGTTCTGCCCAAATCCCTTCGCAAAAGGTACCAGATGAACGAAGGCGATCCGGTGGAGATTCTGGTACAGGGTGATCATATTATTCTGGAGCGCTACAAGCCGAAATGCATTTTCTGCTCCAATCAAAATGATGTGATCGAATACGAAAACCGCCATATCTGCCGCAACTGCCTGGCGGAAATCAAGCAGATGGTCGCCGAATGAGCGGCTGCCGCCGGCCGCCGTCAGCCTGGCGGCAAAAAAGGGTTGCCCCGCGTTTGCAAAGCGGGGGCAACCCTTTTGTGTTCCAGGAGCGGTGTTCTTCCGGCTGTTTTGCGGCCATCCGTCCGCCGACGGCCGCCGGCGGTCCGGCCGCCGGTTTACAGCCCTTTCGTTTGGTCCTCGTTGTAGGCGGCGGTCAGAATGGTGCCGAGCAGCAGGACGGATACCGCCACGACCAGCGCAAAAGACATCCCGTAACCCTCCTCCGTGTGCGTACATTCCTATTATAAACGAACCGCCCGGCCTTGCAAGCGCCCGCCGGCGGACGCGCCGGCTGCGGTGAAAAAGGGGCTGGCTTGCCGCCGGCGAACCTGCTAGAATATCATTCATCTTGCAGACGTTGAGGGGAGACCCGCCGATCCGCCATGCGATGCGAGATCTCGCTTTCGGCATTGAAAGACCGGCTGTTTCCGCCCGTGCCGGAGGACCGGAGGCTGGGCGGGCAGGCCAGGCTGTCCCTGTTCATCCACTCGTGCTTCCAGCTTGGATCGTCCATGTCCGCCGTGTTTCTCAACCTGTATCTTTGGCGGCTGACGGAAAGCCTCACGGTGAACGCCCTGTACAACCTGATCCTGTACGGCCTGACGTCTTTCGCCTTCGCCGTCGCCGGCCGGTGGGTGAAACGGAAGGGCAGCATGCCGGTGCTCCGGCTCGGGGTCATGGCAAGCGCTTTTTTCTACCTGCTCGTGGTGCTGGCCCGGGAGAACGTCGCGGCCTGGTACGGCCTCTTTGCCGTGCTCCACTCGGCGGCCAACGCGCTGTACTGGAGCGCCTACCTGGTGCTGATGTACGACGTGTCCACGCCGCAAAACCGGCTGCGCTACACGTCGCTGAACACGCTGTACTTCACCCTCGCCGGGCTTGCGGGACCCGCTATCGCCGGCTTGATCATCAGCCGGTTCGATTCCCTGGCCGGCTACGCGATCATGTTTTCCGTCGCGTTTTGCACGTTCGCCTTCACCGCCGCCGTGTCGTTCCGCCTGAAACCGGCGGCCTCGAAAAGCCGCGGGTACTATTTGCGGTACATGGGGCTGGTGATCGGCCGGCACAGGCCCTACCGCAACGTGCTGGCCGGCTTCGTGCTGCTCGGCGCGTTCCAGGGCCTCTTGTTCTTTCTGCCGAACATTTTGCTGTATCAGGTGCTGGCCCGCGAAGACCTGGTCGGGTATCTCACCTTCGTGTTTTCCGCGACCGGCATCGCCGCCAGCCTGTTCATCTCGCGCTTCGGCAGGGACGAGCACATCCGCCGCTTTCTGCTGGCGGCCGCCGCCGGCTTCACGCTGGCCGCCGTCATGCTGCTGTTCGGCATCCGGCTGTGGACGGTGCTGGCGTTCATGGTGCTGCAGGCGTTTTTCGTCCCGGTCCAATCGAATCCCGTCAGTTCCTACTATTATCAAATGATCGGCCACTTGCCGCTCAAGGGGGAACTGCGGGTGGAAACGGTCATCATGCGGGAATTTGCCCTAAATGCCGGGCGCGTGGTTGCCATCGCGGCGATGGCGGTGCTGGCCGACGGGGTTCATTCGCCGGTGCTGCCGTACGTCGTGCTGGTTGCGGCCCTGCTGCAGTTCGGTTGGCTCCGTGCCGTGGGGCCGGCCGCCGCGGAGGACCGGCGGGCGCCCGCCGGCCTGCGGAAGCGGCCGACGGCTTGACCCGTGTCCGCTTCGCGTCAGGCGTCCGGACCGTCCGGACCCGGCCCGCCTGGCCCGACGAGCCGCGGCAGGAGGTCGGCATACGCGTCCAGCGCGCGGCGGCCGGCGTCGCTCAGCCCGTATACGCCGCGCTCCACCCGCACGAACCAGCCGTACACGTTGTCCCGCAGAAGGTGGCCGATCCGCGCGTCGTGCAGCCGCGTTTTCAGCGCACCGGGCGACAGCGGCCCATCCTTCCCGAGGAGCGCCGCCGCCCGGAGCGCCCGCTCCCGGTAGGCCGTCACCAGCGGCTTTCCCGTCTGGCCGCCGGTGTTGAAGTCGCCGCTTCTGCCGGCAAATTCCCGCTTAAGCCGCTCCGCCTTCCGGCGGGCCCGCGTTTCCCGCGCCGTTTCGCCCGGCCGGCACAGCACGTAGGCTTCCGGTTTTTTCCTTTTGTAAAACCGCACGCCGATGAGCCCGACGCCCAGTTTCCGGCACAACCGGATCGCGTCGTTCCACGTGCCGCCGCCGGGGCGCCGGCCCGGACCGTATTCCACCGCCCCGTAGACGAGCGGCGTCATGGCGGCGCGGTCCATCAGCTGGTAGACGAGCGCCAGGTTGAAGCCGGTCTTCAGCTCGACGATGACCGGCTCCGCTTCGCCGTCCCGCCAGGCGACGAGGTCGCAGCCGTTCACTTCCCCCTTGACCCTGTATCCCTGTTCCTCCAGCATCCGCTTGACCGGTTCGTACAGTTCCGTTTCCCGCCGGGACGCCATGCGGCGCGACTCCTTTTTCCCCGAATTTTGTCCCATTATACCATACCGCCCCCCGAACAAAGACGGAAACATATCCACCCCCCCAGCATAGGTATTAATACATCTCTCATCACGAGTCCGGGAAAGCGGGTGAGTCGACCGTTGGATTTGTTCAAGCGGATTGCGGAATACCGGGCGGAAGAAGAACGGCTTTCCTGGTCGGGCACGTTTCGCGACTATGTCGAACTGGTGCGGGAGAAACCGTACATTGCCCAGACCGCGCATGCCAGAATCTACGAGATGATTCGGTCGGCCGGCATCGAAGAGAAAGACGGCGTCAAGACATACAATTTTTTCAAGGACGAACTGTTCGGTCTGGATCGGACGCTGGAGAAGCTGGTGGAAGAATATTTCCACTCCGCCGCCAAGCGGCTGGACGTCCGCAAACGGATTCTGCTGCTCATGGGACCGGTGAGCGGCGGCAAGTCCACCATCGTGACGATGCTCAAGCGGGGGCTGGAACGGTTTTCGCGGACGGACCGCGGGGCGGTGTACGCCATCAAGGATTGCCCGATGCACGAGGAGCCGCTTCATCTTGTTCCCCATGAATTGCGGCCGGAGTTCGAGCGGGAGCTCGGCGTGAAGATCGAAGGCACCCTGTGCCCGGCTTGCCGGCTCCGGGTGGACATGGAATACGAAGGCCGCATCGAGGAGGTGCCGGTGGAGCGGGTGTTTCTGTCCGAAGAGCGGCGGATCGGCATCGGCACCTTCAGCCCGTCGGACCCGAAATCCCAGGACATCGCCGACCTGACGGGCAGCATCGACTTTTCGACGATCACGGAATACGGCTCCGAATCGGACCCGCGGGCATACCGGTTCGACGGCGAATTGAACAAGGCCAACCGCGGGCTGATGGAGTTCCAGGAACTGCTCAAGTGCGACGAGAAATTTTTGTGGAACCTGCTGTCGCTGACCCAGGAAGGGAACTTCAAAGCCGGACGGTTCGCCCTCATATCGGCCGACGAGGTCATCATCGCCCACACCAACGAGGCGGAATACCGGGCTTTCATCGCCAACAAGAAGAACGAAGCGCTCCAGTCCCGCATGGTCGTCATCCAGGTGCCCTACAACCTGAAGGTGAGCGAGGAGGAAAAAATCTACGCCAAACTGGTGCGGCAAAGCGACATGAACCACGTCCACATCGCGCCCCACGCCCTCAGAACCGCGGCCATGTTCTCGGTGCTGACGCGGCTGAAGGATTCGAAGCGCCAGGGCGTGGACCTGATCAAAAAAATGCGGCTGTACGACGGCGAGGAAGTGGAAGGGTTCAAGGAATCGGATTTGAAGGAGCTGCAGGCGGAGTTTCTCGAGGAAGGCATGAGCGGCATCGATCCGCGCTACGTCATCAACCGGATTTCCAGCGCGCTCATCCGCGACGACGTGTCCTGCATCAACGCGCTGGACGTGCTGCGGGCGCTCAAGGACGGACTGGACCAGCATCCGTCGATCACGAAGGAGGAGCGGGAGCGGGCCCTCGGCTTCATTTCGCTGGCGCGGAAAGAATACGACGAACTGGCCAAGAAGGAAGTGCAGAAGGCGTTCGTCTATTCGTTCGAGGAATCGGCGCACACCCTTTTTGAAAACTATCTGGACAACATCGAAGCTTACTGCAACTGGACGAAAATCCGCGATCCCCTCACCGGCGAGGAAATGGACCCGGACGAACGGCTGATGCGGTCCATCGAGGAGCAGATCGGCATTTCGGAAAACGCGAAGAAGGCGTTCCGCGAAGAAATTTTGATCCGCATGTCTTCCTATTCGCGAAAGGGGAAAAAATTCGCCTACGACACCCACGAAAGGCTCCGGGAGGCGATCGAGAAAAAGCTGTTCGCGGATTTGAAGGACATCGTGAAGATCACGACGTCGACGAAAACGCCGGACGAAACCCAGTTGAAGCGCATCAACGAGGTGACCCGGCGGCTCATCGACGAGCACGGATATTGCCCGGTGTGCGCCAACGAGCTGCTGCGCTACGTGGGCAGCCTGCTGAACCGGTGAAACGGCCGTTTGGCATCGGGCGAAAAAAGGGCCGCATCGGGCGGCACGGACCGGACAAAAAGAGCATCCCGCCGTCGGGAGCGTGCCGCGGACGGGGGCTCTCTTTTTTCTTGATTGCCGTTTTGGGACAAGGCCGGCGGTCTTGCCGGCCGATGAAAACGCGTCCGGCTGCCGGAAAGCGGGTTTTTTTTTGGTTTTCGGCGGAAAACGTCCCCCCTTTCGGGAACGATCCCCGGATCTTGGCATGGGGAGCGGGCGAATTGTGTGATATGATAGAAATTGTGCGAATTTGGCGGCCGTCCGGATCCGGGCGCCGCCTTTGGCTTCAATCGCAGCCCGAATCATGACAGAGGATGCGTGACAGCATGTTCAAACCGTTCAAAAATGCAAAGCTGATCTTGTCGCTGGCCATTCCGAACATTTTTTCCTTCGCCACGGCCACCGTCACCGGCGCGATCAACCTGATCCTGGTCGGCGGCCTCGGCGGCGCGGTGATCGCCGTCGTGGGCGTCACGAACATCATCATGTACAACGCCTGGGCGATTTTTTCCGGCCTTGGCCATTCGATCAACTACCTGGTGGCGCAAAGCTACGGGGCGGGCAACCACCGCCAGGCGGTTGAGCGGACCCATATCACCCTTTATGTGGTTTCCGGCCTGTTTCTCGCCATCGTGCTGGCCGGTCTGATCGGCAGCTGGCCGCTTCTCATGCTGGTGACCGGTTCGGCGGAGCTGGCCGACCTCGGCGCGGGCTATGCGAAATTGCGCTTCACCGCCCTTGCCATCGGATTGTTCAGTTTCGTCATCAGCGGTTTTCTGCGGGGCATCGGCGACACCCGGACGCCGGCGCTGCTCACGGTGCTGGGCAGCGTGCTGATGGTGTTTTTCACCTATGCGCTGACGTACGGCCATTTCGGGTTTCCGGAACTCGGCCTCACCGGCGCGGGCGTGGCGTTCCTGATCGGCGAGGCGTTCGGGGCGGCCGGTTCGCTGTTTGTCTTTTTCGTCCTCCTGCACAAAAAGATGCGGACCCGCAAGCCCGCGCCCTTCGACCGGAAGGAAGCCCGGCTCATTCTGGAGGAAAGCGGCAAGCTCGGCCTGACGGAATTCGCCCTGAGCCTTTCCATGTTCATTTTCACCGTGTTTGTCGGACGGCTCGGCACCGTGGCGCTGGCGGCCAACGAGGTGGCGCTGAACATCATGTCCCTCGGCTTCATGCCGGCCTTCGCCTTCGGCGCGACGGCCACCATTCTGGTCGGCCAGGAAATCGGCCGCGGCAACCCGCTGGGCGGGCGCCGCTTCGGCACCGAAACCGCCGTGTACGGCGGCATCTTCCTGCTGACCATCGGCATCCTCGAATTCATGTTCGCGTTGCCGATCGCCAAAATCTATACCGACGAGCCGGAAATCTACACGCTGGTGGCGAAGCTGATTTCCGTGTCGGCTTTCCTGCAGCTGTTTGACGGGTTGCTCAACTTCTACGCCGGCGGCCTGCGCGGCATCGGCGACACGGGATTCCTGATGAAATCGTCCATCGTCTGCGGGTTCGCGCTGTTCGTGCCTCTCGCCGCCCTGTTCATTTTCGGCTTCGGCTGGGGCAGCATGGGCGCCTGGCTTTCCCTGTACCTGTACCTGACCATTTTTGCCGCCGTCGTCATGTACCGTTACTACAGGACGGACTGGCTCAGCGTGCGGCTGAAATCGGCGGACGACCGCGCGGCCGGACCGGCGGCGGTGTGAAGCGGCATGTTTGGCCGATGAGGACATTTTGTCCGCAACGGCCGTGAAAACCCGGGTTTTTTCGCGTCGATGAGGACAAATGGTCCGCAACGCCGTTCCGCTGCTCAGCTCAGAAACTTCCGGGTATGCTTGGTGCCGTCGTGGGAAAAGAGCACCTTCTTGTTTTCCACCACCGTTTCCAAATGGACGGGTTTGCCCCACAGACGCACCACGTAGGGAAGCGTTTTTTCCACGTACTTCAGGTCCAGTTCGATGCCTTCGTACTCGTGGCGAAGATACAGTTCCCCCGCCATGCGGTAGTCGCCGTCGACGGCGACGATGTACGGAAAGCCGCCGTTGATCCGCGACCGGATCAGCTGCTCCCGCACGTTTTCCCACGCCTTGTCGGACACGCGCCATTCGGGCCCCTTTTTTTCGAACACGAACAGGTCGAGCTCCTCCGTCAGCTCCTTCGTCAAATAGTTCCGGATGAACGAGGTGTCCATGTCGAATTCGCGCACGTCGAACAATTTTTCGCGGCCGTACCGCTTCTCGATGTCCTCGAATATTTTCAGTCCGAGGAGATACGGGTTCAGGGTGAACCGGGACGGCTGCAGCACGGACGCGTTGAGACGGGCGAATTCGATCGTTTCTTCGGGCGTCAGGTCCATCTCCCGCAGGATGCGGAGATGCCAGTACGACGCCCAGCCTTCGTTCATGATTTTCGTCTCCAGCTGCGGCCAGAAGTAGTACATTTCATCCCGGATCAAACCGAGCACGTCCTGCTGCCAGGGCTCCAGATGGCGGGAATGCTTGATGATGAACCAGAGCAGGTCTTTCTCCGGCGGCGATTCGGGCTCGGACGGCTTGGCGTCCCGTTCCGGTTCCCAGTCGTCGTCGAGCCGCCACAGGTCTTCATAGGTGAGCGTCCTCCGTTCCTTGCGGCGCCGCTCCTCTTCCCGTTGCCGCGCTTCCTCCGCCCGCAGCCGGTCGATGCCGTAGGGATGGATCACCGACGGATCGATGTGTTCCTGGATGGACAGGGCGGCATCGAGGAACCGTTCCACTTCCTCTGCGCCGTATTCCAGCTCGTATTCCCGAATGCGCTCCGCAGCGGCGGCCATGCTTTCCACCATGTTGCGGTTGGTGTGGCGGAAGCGGATGTTGTTTTTGAAAAAGTCGCTGTGCGCCAATACGTGGGCGACGATCAGCTTGTTCTGGATCAGCGTGTTGCCGTCCAGCAGAAAGGCGTAGCACGGGTCGGAATTGATGACCAGCTCGTAGATTTTGCTGAGGCCGAGGTCGTAGTGCATTTTCATGAGCCGGAACGATTTTCCGAACGACCAGTGGCTGTAGCGGGTCGGCATGCCGTAGGCGCCGAAGGTGTAGATGACGTCCGCGGGGCAGATCTCGTACCGCATCGGATAATAGTCAAGGCCGAACCGGCGGGCGATGTCGCTGATTTCCGCAATCGCTTCTTCCAGCTGCCGAAGCTCCCCGTCCTTCATGCCGGTTCCCCCCCGCGGGAGAAAAACGTCTTGAGCGCCTGATACACTTCGCCTTTCTCGCGGATGAGGCAGGTGCGGAACCGGGGATGGCGGATGTTGCGGTAGGCGGCCATCAGCGTGCTCGACCGGTTATATTGGTTGATTTCGCCATACCCGAACAGGCTGGAGGCGTCGATCAGCCGGCGGAGCAGCTGGACGCACCGGTCGTTGTCCGAGGACAGGTTGTCGCCGTCGGAGAAATGGAACGGGTAAATGTTGTACCGCCCTGGCGGATAGCGCTCGCCGATGATGTCCAGCGCCAGCTGGTAGGCGGAGGAGCAGATCGTGCCGCCGCTTTCGCCGCGGTGGAAAAACTCGTCCTCCGTCACTTCCTTCGCTTCCGTATGGTGGGCGATGAAGACGATGTCCACGTGTTCGTATTTGCTGCGCAGAAAGCGGACCATCCAGAAATAGAAGCTCCGCGCCACGTACTTCTCGAACGCGCCCATCGAACCGGACGTGTCCATGATCGCCAGCACGACGGCATTCGATTCCGGACGCCGGACTTCTTCCCACGTCTTGTAGCGCAGATCATCAGGCGAAATGCCGCCGATGCGGGGATTCCGGTTCAGGGCGTTGCGCCGCAGGTTTTCGAGAATCGTCCGCTTTTTGTCCAGGTTGCCCATGGCGCCGGTTTTCCGGATGTCGTTGAAGCGGATGTCCCGCACCGAGAACAGGTCCTTCTCTTTCCGCTCCAGGTTGGGCAGTTCCAGCTCCTCGAACAGGATGCTCTCTATGGCGGCCAGATCGATTTCCGTTTCGTACACGTCTTCCCCGGCCGCATCGCCGGCTCCGCTGCCGCGTCCTCCCGGACCGGGAGCGGGATCGGCGGCGATCACGTCGCCCACCTTCGCATGGCCGTTTCCCTGGCCGACGTGTTTCATTTTTTGCAGGTTGTAGCGAAAACGGTATTCATCCATGCTGCGGATCGGCACCTTGACCACCTGGCGCCCGTCCGAGATGATGATGCGCTCTTCCGTCAGCAGATCGGGCAAGTTCCGGCGGATGGCTTCGCGGACTTTCTGTTCGTGGCGAAGCTGATCCTGGTACCCCTTGCGGTGGAGCGACCAATCTTCGCGGGAGACGATGAACCCCGGGTCCGTCATGGCCAAGCCACCTCCCGTTTTCATCTATATTCTTCATCTATATTCAGGAGGCGGACGGAAAAACACAGCCGGCGGCCGTCATGGACGGGACCGCGGCCTGCGGACGGGGCGCCTGCGTTATGGCTGGCGGAAAAACGGTCGGGAGGAGAGGGTTTGCCGCGGTCTGCGGGGGAAGCGGAGGCCAGCGGCAGGACGGGGGCAAACGGCCGGCCGGAGGGGATGCGCCGCGGGCCGTCCGCGCGCCGCGGATTTGAGCCGGCGCGCGGACGGGGGTATACTGAAGTTGGCCATCCGTCAAACCGCGAATCGGCCGAAAAATCCGAGGAGGCCGATCACGAGAGCCAGCATCACGAGGGCGCCGTTCAGGACGATGCCGATGAAGGCGTACAATCGACGCCGCTGCGGCATGAGAAGTCCGGCGATGCCCAGTGCCGCGCCGATGAACGTGATGAACGACGCCAGCACGATGAGCAGGGCGCCGATGACAAGCATGGGCGCCTCGTCCAGGATCGCTTTCGTCAGCTCCTCGTCCGACATCGTGTCGTTCACCGCGGCCAGCAGCATGTCCGGATCGACGGAGGCAATGCCGATGAAACCGACGGCCGCCAGGACGAGGGCGGCAACGGCGATGATGAAGGAGGCGATGCCGGGACCGGCGTGGGGAAGAGACTCGTTGGCGGGATCGTGCGCGGGATCGTTGGCGGAACGGTTCGCGGATTCCATCGCCAGGCTCCTTTCATTTTTTTGTTTTCCCAATCATAGCGAAAATGAGAAACACAGTAAAGGAGAGACGGCACTTGGACAGAAAATGGTTCGCGGCGGGCTGCGTGCAGGCGGCGCTGGCCGTGGCGCTCGGCGCCTTCGGCGCGCATGCGCTGGAGGGCGTGCTGACGGAAAGCGCAAGAGACACGTACGTCACCGCCACCCGGTACCACATGTTCCATGCACTTGGATTGTTCATGGCGGCCTGGGCCGCGTCCGCGGGAGGCAGGCCGCGCTTCGCTCGGGCGGCCGGGTGGCTGTTCACGGCGGGGATCGTGCTGTTTTCCGGAAGCCTCTACGTGCTGGCACCCACGGGCTTCAGTCCGCTCGGAGCCGTCGCGCCGATCGGCGGCACCTGCTTTGTCGCGGGCTGGGCGGCGCTGGCGCTTTCCCGGCGGAATAATGACAAATCATGACAAAACTTTCATTCACGGAATGGAAAAAGTGTGATAAACTGAAGTCAATGTGACAAGATCCGGCCACCGGGAAAATGGATGAGGGAGGTAACGCGTGAAAAATCAAACCTCGGCCTTTTCCGCGATAACGGACAAGAAAACGCGACTCGTCTCCGCTGCGGCACTGATTGGAATCGTTGTTCCCTGGTTGATTTTTTCCTGGTGGTTCTTCGATCGTGATTATCCCGGAAAGCCTGGTCTTGTTGCGGCGGCGCTCGTCAGTCTGGCATCCGCTTTGCTGGCTGTCCGATACTGGATGCGGGCCATGTACCGGTCGCTTCGCGTGGCCGGCCGGCAGCTGTCGGATGCGGATCGGCTGGTGGACGCCCTTTTTGTCGACAATCCCCTGCCGATCGTCATGCTGGACCAGGAAGGCCGCTTCATCCGGATCAACGACGCGGCCCTCAGGCTGAGCGGGTATTCGTCCGCCGGTGACCTGCTCGGGAAGAAATTTGAAGTCGTGGTAAGCGAAAACGAACAAAAAAAGTCGAAAGTGTTCGCCAAGCAGGCGTTCAAGGGCCAGGTGCAAACGTTCGAGAGCGCCATCACCCACAAGGAAGGATACCGCGTCGACCTGCAGGTGTCCCTGGTGCCGGTCCGCCGGTCGGAAGACGACGAGGTCGAGGCGCTCATGGCCATTTTTCAGGACATTTCCGACACGAAACGATCCATCGAACGGATCCGGTATTTGGCATACTATGACGACATGACCGGCATTCCGAACCGGAAATTTTTCCGCGACCAGCTGGAAAACGCCCTGCTCCTGGCCGATTACAACCGGTCGCGGATCGCGGTGCTGCTGGTCGACATCGACCGGTTCAAAATCTACAACGACACGTTCGGCCACGATGCCGGCAACGTGCTGCTCCTGCAGGCGGCGGAGCGGCTCACCCACTGCGTGTCGAACCATGACGTGCTGGCTCGCATGGAAGGCGACGAATTCGCCATTTTTTACACCGACGTGTCGGGTCGGGACGAAGTGCAGGGGCACATCGACCGGATCCGCGCGGCATTCCAGACGCCTTTCGAATGCCAGGGCTTCACGATTGCCATGACGGTGTCGATCGGGGCGGCGCTCAACGAGAAACCGGGCGTCGACGCCGACACCCTGATGAAGCGGGCCGACGTCGCCCTGTCGCGGGCGAAGGAAATGGGCCGGGATACATACCAATTCTATATGGAGTCGATGGAACAGGGGGCGCTGGACCGGCTGACGCTGGAGACCCATCTGCGCTCGGCTCTCCTGCGCAACGAATTCGAACTGTACTACCAGCCCCAGGTCAACATCGTGACGGGCGAAGTGGTCGGGGCGGAAGGGCTCCTGCGCTGGAACCATCCGGAGCGGGGCATCATCATGCCCCAGGAATTCATCGGGCTGGCGGAAGAGACGGGCCTGATCGTGCCCATCGGCGAGTTCGTCGTGGCGGAGGCGTGCCGGCAGGCGGTGCGGTGGAGAGAGCAGGGCCTGCCATACCTGCCGATCTCCGTCAACCTGTCCCTGCGCCAATTTCTGCAGCCGAACCTGGCGGAGCGGATCGAGCAGATCCTGCGGGAGACGGGCATGGAACCGTACCGCCTGGAGCTGGAAATCACGGAGAGCGCCACCAGCGACGTGCAATATGCCAAGCGGGTGCTGCAAAATCTGACAAAGCTCGGCGTGCAGATCTGCATCGACGATTTTGGCACCGGTTACAGCTCCCTCAACTACTTGCGGCGGTTTCCGATCTCCCGCCTGAAAATCGACCGGTCGTTCGTGCGGGACGTGATGAACGACCAGCAGGATGCGCAGATCGTCAAGACGATCATCGCCATGGCCCGCCACCTCAACCTGAAGGTGATCGCCGAAGGCGTGGAAAACGAGGACCAGCAGCGGTTTCTTGAACAGCACCAGTGCCACGAGGCCCAGGGGTATTTGTACGGCAAGCCGATGCCGGCCGCCGAATTCGCCGCGTGGCTGGCCGCCCGCCGGGCGTGACGGCGGGGAGGGAGCAGGCCGTTCTCGAGAAAAAAGAACGCTTCCGGCCGCCGCGGAACAGGCGGCGCCTGAAGCGTTTTTCGTTGTCCGTCAGCTGGCGGTCATTTCGTCGATTTCCGTCAGCCTGACCGTGTAGACTTTCTTTTCGTCCACGTGGTAGACCGTCATGCTGTCCAGCGACTCGTCATAGTTCAAGATCCGGCACGGCATGTCCAGCTTCACGCCCCGGCCCTTGACCACCGTGAGGCGCACCAGATTGCGGTCGGTGATGTACCGGAAAATCTGGCCGATGAGCGGGGAGACCGGCTTCTCGCCCGCGGCGGGCGCCGGGCTGGTGCCGGCTGCTTCGTGCCGGCCGCCGGACTGGGCTTGCGGCTCCTGGCCCCGGGGTCTGCGCGTCCGTCCCGCGGTGCCGCCGGACGCGGCATCCCGGTGGCCGGCGCCGGCGGGCGACTTGCCGGCGCCGGCGGCGGCCGGCGCGCCGGTTGCGGGTGTTTCCCGTCCCTTCTGTGCCGCCGGGGACATCTTCTCCAGTGCGCCGGTTGCGGCGCCGTTCGCCTGCGACACGCGGAGGGATTCCTCGATCACGGCGCCGAGCCGGATCCCTCCGTTGATCCGGTAATCCAAGACGTCCGGGCAGTCGTTGAGCAGGGCGAGAAGCCGTTCCAGCGCCTGCCCGTTCGTCTTGCCCCGGACGAGAACGTCGAGGGAAAACAGGAATGACGGTTCATCCTGGCCGGAAGATCGGTTGCTGGTCATCGTTTCCATCCACCTTTGCTCCGATGTCTTTTTCTGTCGTTTGCCGTGTCCATTGTACTGGTTTCGGTGTCGAGATATACATCAAGTATATGAAATTTGACGGATGCTGTCCATTAAAACTTGGGACCCCGGTCGGAAGGCAAAAAGGTCGGGATTTTCGCAAAGAGAGAGAAAAGCCCTTTTGCCGGACCGGTGGATGGAGTATAATGAATAAATCGGAATTGAGAATCATCGAGAATCATTGCGATCGATCTAAAATTATTATAAAATTAAAATTACTCGACGGTACTGCGGGACACGCGGCGCCGGGAGCAGAAAAACGGGAGGAATGACAATCCATGAGCAGCAACCAACTCCATTTCAAAATAGACGGCCTGCGGGCGTCTATTGACGGAAAGGAAATTCTGAAAGGCGTCGACCTTGAGGTGAAAGGCGGCGAAGTGCACGCCATCATGGGCCCCAACGGCACGGGCAAAAGCACCCTCGCGGCGGCGCTGATGGGCCATCCCCGCTACGAGGTGACGGGCGGCTCCGTCACGTTCAACGGGGAAGACGTGCTGGAGATGGAAGTGGACGAGCGGGCGCTGGCCGGCATGTTCCTGGCCATGCAGTATCCCGCCGAAATCCCCGGCGTGACCAACGCCGATTTCCTCCGCAGCGCCATCAACGCGCGCCTCGGCGAAGGAAACGAAATCTCGCTGATCAAATTCATCCGCAAAATGGAACAGAACATGGCCGCCCTCGGCATGGATCCCGCGTTCATGCACCGTTACCTGAACGAAGGGTTCTCCGGCGGCGAGAAGAAGCGGAACGAGATCCTGCAGATGATGATGCTCGAGCCGAGCCTGGTCATTCTGGATGAAATCGACTCCGGTCTCGACATCGACGCGCTCAAGATCGTGGCTTCGGCCGTCAACTCGATGCGCAGCCCGGATCGCTCCTTCCTGATCATCACCCACTACCAGCGCCTGCTGAACTATATTACGCCGGATCATGTGCACGTCATGATGCAGGGGCGCATCGTCAAATCGGGCGGCCCCGAACTGGCCCTCCGTCTGGAAGCGGAAGGCTACGACTGGATCAAGGAGGAGCTCGGCATCACGGACGAAACCGTCGGACAGGAGCCGGAAGAAGAGTTCAAAGTGCCGATGAACACCATTGCGCCGAAATTTTGACGCGGGATCAGGAGGATGAACGATGACGACGCAAACGGCTCTTCCGGTCGACCGCAATGCCGTGGCGGCTTTGTCCAGGGAATTGCAGGAACCGGAGTGGATGACCGGTCTGCGCCTTGCGGCGTACGACGCGGCGGAGAAACTGGAACTGCCCAAATTGGAGAAAACCCGGATCGGCAACTGGTCGCTCTGGGATTATGGCACCCATAAATGCGAGCAGCCGCTTGCCGGCATGGACCAGCTGCCGGAGCAGGCCCGGCGGCTGCTGGAGGACGATGTGAAAGATCACCTGCTCGTGCAGCACAATTCGTCGGTGATCTACAATGCGCTGCCGGAAGATCTCCGCGCGAAGGGCGTCATTTTCACCGGCCTTGCCCAGGCGGTCCGCGAACACGGCGACCTGGTGAAAGCCCACTTCATGCAGGCGGTGAAGACGGACGAAAACGTGCTGACCGCCCTGCACGCCGCCCTCTGGAACGGCGGGGTGTTCCTGTACGTGCCGAAGAACGTGAAGGTGGAAGTGCCGCTTCACGCCCTGTTCCTGACCGATGACGCTTCCGCCTCCTTCGTGCCCCACGTGCTGATCATCGCCGACGAAAACAGCTCGGTCACGTACGTGGACCATTATGCCGGGACGCCGTCGGGCGGCCGGCTCGTGCACAACGGCGTGGTGGAGGTGTTCGTCAAGCAGGGCGCCCGCGTGCAGTTCGCCTCCATCCATGAATTCGGCGCGCCCGTCACCGATCTGACCTATCGCCGCTCCATCGTCGGCCGCGACGGCCGCATCGACTGGGTCATCGGCGAGATGAACCAGGGCGACACGATGGTGGAGACGATGTCCCTGCTGGAAGGCAACGGCGGCGTTTCCGATTCGAAAGTGATCTGCGTCGGCACCGGCGAGCAGAACATCAATCTGACGACCCGGGCCGTGCACGTCGGCATGAACACGGCGAGCGACATGGTGACCCGCGCCGTCATGCGCGACAAGTCCACGGCGATCATCAACGGCATCACCAAGATCGAGAAAGGCGCCACGTTCGCCAACGGCCAGCAGACGGAACGCGTCCTGATGCTGAGCCCGGAGGCGCGGGGCGACGCCAACCCGATGCTGCTCATCGACGAGGATGAGGTGATGGCCGGCCACGCCGCCAGCGTCGGGCAGGTCAACCCGGAACAGGTGTACTACATGATGAGCCGCGGACTTTCCCGGGAGCTGGCCATGAAGCTCATCATCTACGGCTTCCTGGCGCCCATCGTTTCGGAAATTCCGATTTCGTCCCTGGAGCAGCAGCTGAAGACGGTCGTCGAGAGGAAGCTCGGGCAATGATCGGGCGTGACATTCGCAAATGGTTTCCGATCCTGCACCAGGAGATCAACGGCAAGCCGCTCGTCTATCTGGACAGCGCCGCCTCTTCGCAGCGGCCCGTGCAGGTGATCGAAGCGATCAAGCGGTATTACGAACACGATCACGCCAACGTGCACCGCGGCGTCCATACGCTGGGCGCCCGGGCGACGGACATCTATGAAGGGGCGCGGGAGAAGGTGGCCCGCTTCCTGAACGCGGCGTCCGCCGACGAGATCGTGTTCACCCGCGGGACGACGTCGGCGCTGAACCTGGTCGCCTCCAGCTATGCCCGTTCCGCATGCGGGCCCGGCGACGAAATCGTGATCACGCCGATGGAACACCACAGCAACCTGATTCCGTGGCAGCAGGCGACCAAGGCAACCGGCGCGACGCTGAAGACGATTCCGCTGCAACCGGACGGCACCATCAGCCTGGCCGACGCGGAGAAGACGATCACGGAGCGGACGAAGGTCGTGGCCGTCACCCACGTGTCCAACGTGCTCGGGGTCGTCAACCCGGTGGCGGAGCTGGCCAGGATCGCCCACCGGCACGGCGCGGTGCTGGTGGTGGACGGCGCGCAGAGCACGCCCCACATGAAAATCGACGTGCGGCAAATCGACTGCGACTTTTTCGCCTTCTCCGGGCATAAAATGTGTGGGCCGACGGGAATCGGGGCATTGTATGGAAAGAAATCGCTGCTCGAGAAGATGCAGCCCGTGGAGTTCGGCGGCGAAATGATCGATTTCGTCACGCTGGACGATTCCACGTGGAAGGATCCGCCCCACCGTTTCGAAGGGGGAACGCCGAACATCGCCGGCGCCGCCGGTCTCGCCGCGGCCATCGATTTTCTGGAGTCGGTGGGCATGGACGAAATCGAGCGGCACGACCGGGAAATCACGGCCTACGCCCTTGAGCGGATCCGGGACGTTCCCGGCATCCGGATTTACGGGCCGACAGAGCAGCGCGCCAGCCTGATCACCTTCAATCTGGACGACATTCATCCGCACGACGTGGCCACGGTGCTGGACGCGGAAGGCGTGGCCATCCGCGCCGGCCACCATTGCTGCCAGCCGCTCATGAAATGGCTCGGCGCACCGGCGACGGCCCGCGCCAGCTTCTATCTGTACAACGACACGGAAGACGTGGACCGGTGGATCGCGGCCCTGGTCAAGACGAAGGAGTTCTTCGGCCATGCACTTGGATGAATTGTACAAGCGGGTCATCATGGACCACTACAAATCGCCCCGCAACAGGGGAAGCTTCGATGACGGCGCCGTGACGGTGGAGCTGAACAATCCGACCTGCGGAGACCGGATTTCCCTGCAGCTCAAGCTGAAGGACGGCGTCATCGAGGATGCCCGGTTCGACGGGGAAGGATGCTCCATCTCGCAGGCATCCGCCTCCATGATGACGGTGGCCGTCAAAGGCAAGACGGTGGATGAAGCGCTCGCGATCGCCGACGATTTCTCGGCGCTGATGACCGGGAAAGAGCCGGATTTCGAATACGAAGACATTCTCGCGCTGTCCGGGGTGACCAAGTTCCCGGCCCGGATCAAGTGCGCGACGCTGGCCTGGAACGCCCTGAAGAAAGGCGTCCAGGACCATGCGAAACATTGAAGCGAAGGAGGCGTGACGCCCATGGCCAAAAAAATGCCCGAACTGGAAGCCTACAAATACGGCTTCCGCGACGAGCACAAAGCGGTGTTCCAAACGGGCAAAGGTTTGAGCCCCGACGTCGTGAAGGCCATCTCCAGCCTGAAGGGCGAACCGGAATGGATGCTGGATTTCCGCCTGAAGGCGCTGGACATTTTCCTGAAGAAGCCGCTTCCCCGCTGGGGCGGCAATCTGGACGACCTGGACTTCGACGACATCCAGTATTACGTGAAACCGTCCGAGAAGCAGGGCCGTTCGTGGGATGAAGTGCCCGAGGAAATCAAGCGGACGTTCGACAAGCTGGGCATTCCGGAGGCGGAGCAGAAATTCCTCGCCGGGGTTTCCGCCCAGTACGAATCGGAAGTGGTGTACCACAACATCAAGAAGGAGCTGGCGGCGCAGGGCGTCATTTTCATGGACACCGACACCGCCCTGAAGGAATATCCGGAGCTGTTCCGGGAATATTTCGGCACCGTCGTGCCCCCGACGGACAACAAATTCGCCGCGCTGAACAGCGCCGTCTGGTCCGGCGGCAGCTTCATCTACGTGCCGAAGGGCGTCAAGGTGGACATTCCGCTGCAGGCCTATTTCCGGATCAACTCCGAAAACATGGGGCAATTTGAACGGACCCTCATCATCGCCGACGAAGGCAGCTTCGTCCACTACGTCGAAGGCTGCACGGCGCCGATCTACACCACCAATTCGCTGCATGCGGCCGTCGTGGAAATCATCGTGAAGAAAAATGCCCGCGTGCGCTACACGACGATCCAGAACTGGGCGCCGAACGTGTACAACCTGGTGACGAAGCGGGCCGTCGCCGAAGAAAACGCCACGATGGAATGGATCGACGGCAACATCGGATCCAAGCTGACGATGAAATACCCGGCCGTCATCCTGAAGGGCCGCGGCGCCAAGGGACACGTCATGTCCATCGCCGTCGCCGGCAAAGGCCAGCACCAGGACGCCGGCGCGAAGATGATCCATCTCGCGCCCGAAACGACGTCGACGATCGTGTCGAAATCGATCAGCAAGCAGGGCGGCAAGGTGACCTACCGCGGGCTGACGTCCTTCGGCCGCGATGCCGCGGGGTCGAAGGCTAACATCCAGTGCGACACGCTGATCATGGACAAAGAATCGACGTCGGACACGATCCCGTACAACGAAGTGCGCAACGACAACATCATCCTCGAACACGAAGCCACCGTGTCGAAGGTGTCCGAAGAGCAGCTGTTCTACCTGATGAGCCGCGGCCTGTCCGAGGCGGAGGCGACCCAGATGATCATCATGGGCTTCATCGAGCCGTTCACGAAGGAACTGCCGATGGAATACGCCGTCGAGATGAACCGGCTCATCAAGTTCGAGATGGAAGGTTCGATCGGTTAACCCTTGATTTTACGGGGATTTTCAGCGGGGAAAGGCGCGCTTGCCCACAATTTGCCCACAATTTTCAGGAGAGGTACCGGGCATAGAGGTCGAGCGCGTCTTTTTCTATTTTCTTCGTGACGTGCAGGTACTTTTCGGTGGTCTTGATCGTGGCATGCCCGAGCCGCTCAGCCACATACCGGATCGTCGCCCCGGCCTCGAGCAGGTGGACGGCATGGCTGTGCCGGAGAGCGTGTGGCGACAACTGGGGCAGGCCCGCGCGCTTGCAAACCTGTTTCATGTAGTCGCGGACGACATTGGTGCGGAGCCAGCGACCGTCGGGACCATGGAAAACCAGATTGAGATCAGACCGCTGGAAGCCGTATCGGAGGATGGTCTCTTTCTGATTCAGACGGTACTCCTTCATTACCCGCACAGTTTCCGGGTCCAGTTTGATCGTCCGGATGCTGGAGCGGGTTTTCGGCGTTGTTACACGCGGGTCAGAATTGAGTGGGTAGATTAATGTTTTCGTGACTGACAGTGTACCGACTTTCAGGTCAATGTCATCCCATGTCAGAGCGAGCGCCTCGCCGATCCGGAGGCCTGTCCTGGCCATAAGCGTGAAAAGCGCCTGATAGTGCCGGGAGTGCTGGTTTTTTGCGCCTTTCGCCGGGACGCAGGTGGCCAAGAAACGGTTCAATTCGTCGACCGTGAAAAATTTGATTTTGCCGGTATCCTCGCTCTCGTCTTTCTTGATTTTGATCTTTTTCAGCGGATTATCCCGCAAAATCTGAAATTCATAGATCGCGTCATTGATTGCGCTGGAGAAAATACTGTGGATGCGTCGAACGGTTCCCTCGCTATAACGGTCGCGCAGTTCGTTGATCCATTTCTGGTATTCTGTGCGGGTGATGTCTTTCAATCGATAATTTCCCCAGCGCGGGATGATGTTCAGTCGAACGTTGCGCTCCTGAACGAGGTAGGTATTCAGTTTCACCGCCGGGCGTTTGAACGTTTCTAGCCATTTTTCCATGTAAGTCGCGATGGGCTCGTCCCCGTTCTCCGCGAACCCGCGTTCCTCGATTTTCAATTCCTCCGCAGCTGCGGCAAGCTGTGCCTCTTTCTTGGTTGAGAAACCGCCTTTCGACTTCTCCCGGAATTTCCCCGTTCGTCTGTCGATGTACCGGATGCGATATTCCCATCCGTCGCCACGCTTGCGGAATGACGCCATTCCGATTCCTCCTTACAAACATACGTTCGGTTTTAAATGTATAATCAACCGCCTCGAGGCGGGGAAGCACGAGTCAATCGAACATTTCCGCAACCGCCAACGGGTCGAAATAAATGACGTGCCCGTCCACGATCGTGTATGTACCGTACTTCTCCCGGTACCGGTCGATCGCGGCCTGCAGGAACTGTTCTGACACGCCCAGGTACTCTGCAAGTTCGTACCGATCGGAGACGTGAGCGTGGTAGGCTTGTACAATTTTTGAGAGCGGGACGAGCCGGTTGTAGGCCCAGTCCCGGGCGCGAAGCTCCTGCTTTCGGTTGCGGATGTCGGTCGGATCAATGATGATTCCAACACTGGTATGATAATGTCCCAACTCCTCGGCGAGGATGCAGGTTTTTTCGGTTACTGTCGGGACGGTATGGTTGATCCAGATGATGCTGTCGGCATATAAACCCTTGACTCCCGGGCTCATCGGTTTCTCATAGATGTCTACGCCATGCTGCGCCGCCTCCCGGAGAAGATTTTCGTAGAGCATGCGGCATCATTCCCCTTGCTCGCGCTGTCTCCTCTTCATCCGCACGAACTCTTTGAACCGCTCAATCTCCGCCAGTTCCTCCTCAGTCCACTCCTCACCTTCATGATGGGCGGCGAGGGTTTGGATGTCGTCTTGCTTAGGGTCAATTCCGAGCAGCTCGTCCAAAGAGACGTTGAAAAACAATGCCAAAATCCTTGCCGTTTCCAAACGTGGTTCACCAATATTGTTTTCCCATTTTGAAATCATTCCTTTATTTATGGTCGTCCCGAATTTAGCATTAAGTTTGTCGGCCAGTTCTTCTTGTGACAAGCCTTGTTTGGTTCTCAGCTCCTTTATTTTTTCTCCCAAAGAATAAACCATCGACGATCCCCTTCCAAACACTACTTTAGACTGATCTAAACTGAATGATACAGCACAGGTTTCAAAAAAGCAACAAAAAATTAGAAATCCGCGAAAAATGTTATTGACAAAGAAACCGAGCAAAGGATATGATATAGCCGAAGGTTTCAAAAAAGAAACTGGGAGGTGAGAACCTTGCGGCAAGTCAAGCGACGTCACGCACCTTACACAAAACTCAAAGCGCTCCTCGAAGAACGCGGCGTCAGCCAAAGCGAATTGGCCGCCAAATTAGGTAAATCTCCTTCTGCGCTCAACCAAAACTTAAACGGAACTGGAGGTGATTTTTCACTCTCAGAAGTACGTTTGATTTGCTCGCTGTTCGACATAAGTGCAGACGAGTATTTTTTATACCCTGGGGTTTCAGAAAAGAAACCTGATACCGCCTGACCATCACCGGTCGGCACGAAAGGAGGCGATTCAGTGTCCAAACTCATCCTCAACCCGGAATACCGCCTGTACGAGCGGGACGGCAAGGCGTTCTGCAGCAGCCGGCAGGTAGCGGAGGAGTTCGAACGACAGCATGGCCACATTCTCCGCCTCATCGATGAAATCACTCAATCCACAAGTGGAGTGAGTGAAGAATTTCGTCGCCTCAACTTTGAGGAGTCCTACTACAGGGACGCCAGCGGAAAAAGGAATCGGGAAATCCTCATGACCAAAGACGGCTTCGCAATGGTCGCTATGGAGATCAAAGGGAAGCGTGCGCGCCAATTCAAAGAAGCCTACATTCGGCGCTTCAACGAAATGGAGGCGTTCATCCGTTCGCTCCAGGCGGCCAAAATGGAGTTTCCGGCCTTCACGGACGCGATCATGGCAGCGCACGAAGAACCGAAGCACTACCACTTCTCCAACGAGATCAACATGATCTATCGGATCGTGCTCGGGATGGACGCCAAAACGTTCCGAGAGCAGCACGGGTTGCCGAAGGGCGAAGTCATACGTCCGTACCTGTCCGCTGAACAGATTCACGCGGTAGAAACGCTTCAGCGGGTGGACATCGGGCTGATCGTGGCGATTCCCGAATACGAAAAGCGAAAGCAAATGCTGGCGGAATATTACGAACGATTGAAGCTGAAGCGGATTGCGTGAAAGGAGATAACGGCCCAATGAGCAACAACATCAAAATCACTGATTTGCCCGACGGCGGTTGCATCGTGGAGATGGACGGCGAGGCTGTGCGCTACAGCAAAGAGGAGATCGACGAGATGGAGCAGGATTACGTCGCAGCCATCCGACGGGCGCTGGAGAGGCAGTATGCAGAAAGCAAAATCACGCTGAACGAAATGCGGATCGCCTCGGGATTGGAGCCGATTGACGATCCGGCATTCGACCAGTTGGTTAAAAGAGCGTGATATGCGCAATAAAAGGAGGCGCTATAAGTGGAACATATGGTCACATATTTCAGTGAAAAAACAATCGACTGCAAAATTCCTGAAAAAGTCCTGAACGAAGTCCGTGACACTTTCACCGCCTTCACGGTTGCCACGGAAGTCGATGGCACCGTAACGATCAAGGTCCCGGAAATTGAGTACGTCGCAGTGAAAAAGTTCCGGGATGAGCTTTTCGCAAAGCTCGTTGAAATGCGCAAAGAAAACGACGTGCTCGCAGGCAAGCTGGCACGCCGTCACGGGTTTTAACCTTCAATTCCAATGATCGTTTTGATTCTATTGTATTTTTCCGTAAGCCGGTTGAAATGAATGTCTGTCCATTGGTGGCTGTGATCAGTCCTGTAGCATTCCAAACCTTCCTCTACAAAGGTTCGGAGCTCATGAAAGTAATCATCCAGATCATCACGGCCAAGTCGGTCATAGTGGCAGACATAAACGGAATAGGCAGTGTTGCTGTAAGAAAGTGCTGAATTCAGGTAGCTAATTGCTACAGATTTGTCGGACCGATCCTTAAAAATCGTTTCATGTGCCTTTCTGGCAGCGAAATAACTGCTTAATACATTAACCTTTATCGCTTGCATGACAACATCTATATCCACTCTCTGATTCACCTCCTTCCTCAGAACTAGTCTACCAGAAGGAGGAAAAATGAGAAAGGAGGCTCACCATGCCCCCGGAAAAAGCATTCGCCGCCATCATCGATCAGTTGCGCGAACAACTCAAAACCGAGCTCCTGGAAGAGCTGCGCGCAGAACTCGGCGCCGCTCCGGACCGGACACTGACGTTTACTGAGGCCTGCGAATACCTGCACATGTCGGACTACACATTGCGTCGATTGTGCCGCGAAAAGCGGATACCGCACCGGGTCTACGGTGCCGAAGGGTCGAAAAACCCGCGGTATCTGTTCAGCGCCAGGCGGCTGGATCAGTGGATTCGGGAGCAGGAGGAAGCCAACTACCGGAGGGAGGTCCGGACAGGATGAAACCGCATGAACAATTGGAATTGGAAATGGCCGCCGACAACATTGCAAGAATTAAACCTATGATGCTTGGTTTATATCCAGCAATCGCACAAATGACAAGGGTCTATTTCAACGAATTGGTCAAAGAGGGGTTCACCGAAGCGCAAGCGCTTCACATTGTGGCAACACAAGGCATAATGGCACGATTAAACGGTTGAGCATCGAACAATTTTTAACCAACAGTTATCCCTTTAATTCCGTCAAGCGCAGCAGTAATTCCTTTAAATTGATCCTTTGGTATGATGCCCTCAATTCCTTTCAGTTGATCTTGAATATCTTGGATTGGTTTTAATGCATCAACAAGAGACTGCAAATGTGTTATCGTATCGGCTTTTTATCCGATACCTCTGCAAGTTTCCTTGCAGTTCAGCATACGTCATCATCCACGTGGGATGTCGGGCGCTCGTGGGCGGGTTATTGGTGATCGTCCTCACCGCCTATGCGTTGCACCTTCCGGAGTACACAAAGCGATCTTCCTCCGGCTTGGCTCAAGGTCACCATATCTCCGGGAGACTTAGGTTTCCCTTGAATTCACCCGATTCACATCCGCCAATTGCTTGGCGGAGGGGCCAAGTCGATGCTCATCTTCCTATCACTATTTTAGCAACGAATGGAAAAAGAAAAAGATTGCGAGGTGAAGCGTAGATGCTCACCGTCCAAATTGACGAAGCCGAAGTCAAGCAACTAGTCCGCGAGAAAATCGCCGAGCTGGTGAAAGAAGTCGACGCTGAATACGTGTTCTGGGACGCGAAAGAGCTGATGCGGCGCACCTGTATGAGCTGGAACTTCATTCAACAACAATTTTTCTTCGATCCCAGGTTCCCAAAATTCAAGATCGGAAACAAGTGGTATTTTCCGGCGCGGGAGACACGCGAATTTCTGCTCCGGTGGTTGAAGGAGCAGAGAAGGAGCTGATCATTCATGAACATTGCCGACAAAGACCAGCTGCAGGCGGCTCTCCGGGATATCGCCTTTGCGCTCCGGGAGCACTACTTGCAGATGATCAGGGTCGGCTTCGCACCACACGAAGCCCTGCAGCTGACGATCGGGTTCCAGGATTCGTTGATCCGAGGTGATCAAAAGTGACTCCGCACGACCGCGACCGCTACGACCGGTGGATGCGCGAGCAATGGACGCTCGAAGATGCGATCCGCGGATATGCGGTCCTGCAGGCCGGCATTGAAGCCTACGGGAAAGGACGGTCATAAATGGACGACGATCGACTGGAGAAATTGGGCGACTACTTCGTCCACTTCCGCATCCGCGAGCGGTACGGTATCACATTCGAGGAGTTCGTCCGTCGCGTGGAGGCGGGGACGTGGGTGGCGTACCTGGCTTGAGGGGAGGTGAGCACCAGCCATGACACGGAAACAGCGGATCCGCACCTGCAACCGATTGATCCGGCTCATTGAGATCGCTCGAACGCAACGCGCATCCCAGCTCTACCGTCAACAGCTCGAACGGACGCTGTCTAGGCTCAAACAAAAAGAGCAGCCGCAAGAAGCGACTGCGTAAAGAAAAAAACCACCTTTTCGCAATTATATCACAACTCCGAGGAGGTTTCATCCATCCATGTCTGTTCAAATCGTGATCAACGGCGAAAACGCAAACGAAGCTATCCAAGAACTCGCTGCTCTGTCCGCCGGGATCGCCGGCCGGAGTGTTCCGGCCGAAGCAGCACCTGCGCCGGAATCACCGAAAACCGAACGCTCCACGCGGGCTGCTCGCACCAAGCCGGAACCGACCAAGGCACCGCCGGCCGCCCCGCGGGAACCGGAGGACGAACCGGTCAACGACGAGCCCGAGACCGACGACAGCGGCGCCTCCGACGAACCGATCCCGACCGACGTCGAGCTGCGCGAGATTGCTCGGAAGATTGGTCAAACGTCGGAAGGAAAGGCCGCGATCAAGGAACTGCTAGGCAAATACGGCGTGCCGAACATCACGGCCGTACCCAATGAAAAACGGGTCGCATTCAAACGCGATCTGGAGGCGCTGGCACGGTGATCGCACACACCGAGCGGGCACACTCCCTGCTTTCCGCCTCCAAGGCGGAGCAGTGGATCAACTGCCCGCCAAGCGCCCGGTTGCAGGAAGGCATTCCGGACCGGCGGAGCGAGTACGCGGACGAGGGGACGCTGGCGCATGAGCTGGCCGAGGTCAAGCTACGGCGCCGGCTGCTCCCCGGCAATTCCGCGGAGAGGAAACGCCTCGACGCCCGACTGCAGGAGATCAAGGCCAACCCGCTGTACTCCGCGGAGATGGAGCGGCTGATTCAGGAGTACGCGGAATTCGTCGAGGAGCGCTTCATGGCCGCAAAGGCCCGCAGCCCCGACGCCGTGATCCTGCTTGAGGAGAAGCTCGACTACTCCGAATGGACCGCCCCGGGGCAAACGGGAACCGGCGACATGGTGCTAATCGCGGACGGAATGCTCGAGCTTATCGACCTCAAGTATGGGAAGGGCGTCCCGGTCTCGGCAGTGGGAAACCCGCAAATCCGGCTCTATGCCCTCGGTGCCTGGTCGGGATACAGCTTCCTGTACGACATCCGGGAGATCCGGATGACGATCTACCAGCCGCGGCTCGATAGCATCAGCACGGACACGATGACCGTCGAGGAGCTGCTGGACTGGGCCGAGAACGTTGTGAAACCAGCCGCGCGGCTGGCCTATGAAGGCAAGGGCGATTTCAAGCCAGGCAATCACTGCCGCTGGTGCAAGGTGAAGGCCACCTGCCGCGCTCGTGCCGACGAGAACATGAAGGCGCTGCAGTATGAGTTCCAGGATCCGGCGCTCCTGACGCTCGACGAGATCGGGCAGATCCTGCACATCGCGCAGAAGCTGTCCGAATGGGCGAAGGACGTCGAGGAATACGCGCATGAACGAGCACTGGCCGGCGAACGGGTGCCAGGCTGGAAGCTGGTCGAGGGCCGGAGCAACAGGATCATTACCAATCCGGATGCGGCAAAAGAACGACTCGCCGGTGCCGGGCTGGAGCATGACGTGTATCTCAAGCCGCGGGAACTCTTCGGGATCGGCGAACTGGAGAAGCGAATCGGGAAGAAACAACTGGCCGAGATCCTGGGCGAGCTCATTCACAAGCCACCCGGCAAACCGGTCCTCGTACCAGAGACAGACCCGCGGCCGGAACTCAATAGCATCGAACACGAATTCGCAAACGAAAACTGGGAGGACTGATCGACATGGCGAACAGTGCCGAAGCGACGAAAGTGATCACGGGGAAAGTGCGGCTCTCGTATGTGCGTCTTTTCGAGCCGCAAGTAACGGAAAACGGGGATGAGCGGCTCGAGCGGTACAGCTGCAGCATTCTCATCCCCAAAGAAGACAAGGAAACGCTGCGCAAGATCAAAGCAGCCATCGACGCGGCGATTCAGGACGGCATCAACAGCAAATGGGGCGGGAAGCTCCCACCCAACCTGAAAAAGCCACTGCGGGACGGCGATACGGAGCGTCCGGATGATCCGGCCTATGCCGGCCACTACTTCATCAACGCTTCTAGCCTCACAAAGCCCGGCATCGCCAAACCGATCGGGAGGGGCCCGGACGGGAAAATGCGATTCCAGGAGATCACGGACAGCACCGAGGTCTACTCCGGCTGCTACGCCCGGGTGAGCCTGAACTTCTATGCCTACAACAAGAACGGCAATAAGGGTATCGGCGCCGGCATCAATAACGTTGTCAAGGTCCAGGACGGCGAATATCTCGGCGGCCGCGCACGACTTGAAGATGAATTTGCGGATGTCGACTTTGACGACGTGATGGACTTCGGAGACGATGATTTCCTGAACTGAGGTGAATAGGGAGATTCGAGGCTTCGGGTCTCCCTTTCTTTCACCGCGAGGAGGCCATTATGCCCGTTCTTTCAATCGACATCGAAACTTATTCCAGCGTAAGCCTGAAAGAGTGCGGCGTGTACCGGTACGTGGAGGCGCCGGATTTCGAAATCCTGCTGTTCGCTTACGCCTATGATGACGAGCCGGTTCAGGTCGTGGATCTGACGGCCTTTGAGGATCTACCGGAACGGGTGCGGCTGGATCTCGCCGACCCAGCTGTGATCAAAACCGCGTTCAATGCCAACTTTGAACGGGTCTGCATTGAGAAGCACTTCGGGATCCGCTGCGATCCGCGGCAATGGCGCTGCACGATGGTCTGGTCGCTTGCGCTGGGACTTCCCGGGAGCCTGGAAGGCGTGGCAGAAGCGCTCGGACTCGAGGCACAGAAGGACGCTCGAGGGAAAGCATTGATCAAGTATTTTAGCGTCCCATGCGCCCCGACCAAAGCCAATGGCGGCCGGACACGGAACCACCCGGAACACGATCCGGACAAGTGGCGGCAGTTCATCGAGTACAACCGCCAGGACGTGGTAGTGGAACGGGAGATCCGGCGGTTCTTGGAGCGATTTCCGCTTCCTGACCACGAATGGGAGCTGTGGGCGCTGGATCAGGAGATCAACGACCGCGGCGTCCGGCTCGATCCGGTTCTCGTCCGGCAGGCCATCGCTTGCGACGCACAGTATGAAGAGCGTCTCATGCAGGAGGCCCGGGAACTCACCGGGCTGGAGAACCCGAACAGCGTCGAGCAGCTCAAAGAGTGGCTTGCAGAACGGGGCGTCGATGCCTCGGAGGGCCTGAGTAAGGAACAAATGCCGGTCCTGCTTGACCAGGCGCCAGACGAAGAAACGCGCCGTGTGTTGGAGCTTCGACAAGCCTTGGCCAAGACCAGCGTGGACAAATACAACGCGATGGAGCGCTGCATGTGTTCCGACGAACGGGCCCGGGGACTTCTCCAGTTTTGTGGCGCCGGCCGAACTTGGCGCTGGGCTGGACGACTGATCCAAGTTCAGAATCTACCTCAGAACAAGATCAAGGACTTGGCGCTTGCCCGGGAAACGCTCCGAAGTGGCGATTTCGAGATGCTGGAGATGCTTTTCGGCCTGCCGCCGTTCGTCCTGTCGCAGCTAATACGGACGGCCTTCATTCCGTCGCCAGGTTGCCGGTTCATCGTCGCGGACTTCTCGGCCATCGAGGCGCGCATCGTGGCATGGCTAGCGGACGAAAAATGGGTGATCGACGTTTTCCGCGACCATGGGAAGATCTACGAGGCGACGGCCGCCATGATGTTCAAGGTGCCCATTGAGACGATTGTCAAGGGGCATCCAAACTACGAGCTGCGGGCGAAGGGGAAAGTGGCCGTGCTGGCCTGCGGATACGGCGGGGGACCGGATGCAATGGCAAAGATGGATTCCAAAAAAGAAATCGATTCCGATGACTACCCGCGAATCGTCCGCCAGTGGCGCAAAGCAAACCCGAACATCGTCCGGCTGTGGTACGCGACCGAAGAGGCCGCCATTCAAGCCGTGCAAAAGAAAACGACGGTCAAACTGGCGCACGGCGTCCGGTACCGATATGAGTCCGGCGTATTGTTCGCGGACCTGCCCAGCGGGCGAAGCCTAGCGTATCAAAGCCCGGAGATCCGACCTGATCTGAAATTCGGAAAAGACGGCCTCGTGTACAAGACGCAGAAAAACAAGTGGGTTGAGGTGCGTACCTGGGGCGGGACGCTCGTGGAAAATCTCGTTCAAGCTATCGCTCGCGACTGCCTCGCCGAAGCGATGCGCCGGCTGGACGCGGCAGGGTACGACATCGTAATGCATGTGCACGACGAAATCGTACTGGACGTGCCGATCGGGACCGGCTCTGTCAAGGAAGTCACAGAGATCATGAGCCGACCGATCGACTGGGCGCCCGGGCTGCCGCTCGCGGCCGCGGGGTTCGAATGCGACTTCTACAAGAAGAATGACTGAGGGGGTGGGCGGCATGTTGCCTGGCCGATCTTCTGGAGTTCACGGGACACCCGTACCGAAACGCGATGTCGAGCTGAAATCTCGCGGATCCGGACCGGTAATCACCTACAAGCTGAGCCCGGAGGAACTCAAGCAGTATCTCCAGCACCTCGCCAGTCCGGAGAACAAGAAAACGCCTTTCGTTTTCTCCAAGCCAAAGAAAAGTGATCAGGAAAAGGAGGAAGCCGCCGTGGCGGAACTGACCAGGGAGGAGTATCTACGGCTGCGGCTCGAAGGCAAGGGCCGTGCCGCAATCCAGCGGGAACATTTCCGGAACAACTCCACAAAATTCTACCGGACCCTCAAAGAGTGGGGAATCCGGGAAATGGAAGACGAAGAGAGAGAACTGGAGCAGCTGAAAACTGAACAGACGCAGCCGGCTAAATCGGACCCGTATAAGGAAACCGCAGAAAAAATGTTCTCCCAAGATTTGCAGCAGGATCTGCAAAAGGACGCGATCGTTGAACGCCTCGACCAGCTGCTCGCGGAGAAAACGGCCCGGATCAAGGAACTGGAGGAGGCTGTCACCCAGCTCCAGGCGGAACGGGACGCCCTGCTGCAGACGGTTGAGAAGGCCGTAGACACCTATTCGGACCAAACCTCCGAAATCAAGCTCATCGACGTGATCGATCTCGCCACGGAAGGCCTAACCGGCGTTGCTGCCTACTGTACCGGAGCCGTGATTCAGCACCTGTGGGCGTGGAAAAGTGTCGAGGATCTGAAAAAGGCCCGCTGGCACCTGGACCAGCTCATCGAGGAAGCGGCGAAATGATTACCGTCCTGAAATGGGGCGCCATGTACGGGATGCTCGAAGAAGGGGAGACGATCCGAACAGAAGCCATCCAGCTCGGAGAACAGCTGATAGTTCCCGGCGATCGAATCACAAAGATCGGCAGCAAGGCTCGCACTGCATTCGAAATGCAGGATGGCTTCTGGCTGGAATACGTCGGTCGGGTGGACCGCATAATCCTGTTCGTCTCCAGGCCGACCGGAGCGAACGGCGACCCCTGGTATTACGCTTTTCACTACGTCGACCCGGAGACGCTCATTATCGGGTCGGCGCACGGTTGTAAGGACATAGTGCCGGATGTTGTTCAATTCGTTTAGGGATGGTGCTTCGCATGGAACTCGACATCAGCTTCGGCAAGCACCGAGCCGACACAAACTGGAAACCGGAATACCTAACTTGGGAAGAGTTCGTCGACCGGCTGCGGAAGATCCGGCGCACCAGCGAAACCATGGCCGAGTACGACCGGATGAGCGCCCCGGCCCGGGACAAGGTGAAAAACGGTCCGGCATTCGTGGGCGGCTTCATCCGGGGCGGCCGGCGGAAGAAGCAGAACGTGGAGTCCCGCAGCCTCATCACGCTCGACGCCGATCACGCCGACGAGGATTTCCTATTCGCCGCGGAACTCGCCCTGGGCGGCCATGCCTATGCCGTCTATTCCACCCACAGCCACCGGCCGCACCGGCCGAGATACCGCCTGATCGCCCCGGCGAGCCGCCGGATGAGCCCGGACGAATACGGCGCGGTCAGCCGAAAAATCGCCGACTGGATCGGGATGCACTACTTCGACCGCACTACGTTCGACGTCCACCGGCTTATGTACCTGCCGAGTTGCAGCAAAGACGCTGAGCCGGTGCTGCACGTCTACGACGGCGATCCGATCGACGTGGACCGGGTGCTCGCGGAATACGACGACTGGCAGGACTTTTCGTCCTGGCCGCGGCATCCGGACGAGGACAAGCCGGCGCGGCAGGCGGCCAAAAAGATGGAGGATCCGCACACCAAAAACGGCCTCGTCGGCGCCTTCTGCCGGGCCTACACGATCAGCCAGGCGATCGCGACGTTTCTGCCGGACGTCTACGTGCCGGTCGACGACAGCCTGACCAGATACACCTACGCCCACGGCACCGGGCACGGCGGTCTGGTGGTCTACGATAACGACACGTTCGCCTATTCACACCACCAGAGTGACCCAGTGGGCGGCAGGGAGGTAAACGCCTTTGATCTCGTCCGGATCCACAAGTTCGGGCATTTGGACGACGACGTGACGGAGACAACAAATATCACCAAGCTCCCAAGCTACGCCGCCATGTGCGCCTTTGCCGCCCAGGACCCGGCAGTGAAACGCCTCATGACCGAAGAACGGCAGCGGGAGTATGAGGAGATCGCCCGGCAGCTGGAAGAAGAGTCGGACGACGATGAGGAAGACGACGACAGCTGGATGGAGTTGCTTGAACGGCACAAGCGGACCGGCGAGATCCTGCCGACGCCAGGAAACATCGAAATCATCCTCTCCCGCGGCGAGTGGAAGGGTGTCCTCGCCTACGATGAATTCGCCAACACCGAGGTCATCCGCAAGGACTTGCCCTGGCGAAAGCGTCTGAAGCCGGATGCACCCTATGAGCCGTGGCTGGCGGAGGACGACCGTCGTCTCCGGCATTGGTTCGGCAAGAAATACAACATACGGGGCGCGGCGGCGATCCTCGACGCCTTCACCGAGGTCACCCGTCGCCGGCGGTTCCACCCGATCAAGGAATACCTGGAATCGCAGGTGTGGGACGGCGTGCAGCGGGCGGAGCGGATCTTCATCACATACCTCGGCGCAGCGGACACGCACTACGTGCGCCAAGTGACGCGGAAAATGCTGCTCGCGGCCGTCACGCGCCTCTACCGGCCAGGGTGCAAATTCGACCAGATGCTCGTCCTGATCGGTCCGCAGGGCGCCGGCAAGAGCTCGCTGCTGGCAAAGCTGGGCCGGAAGTGGTTTTCTGATTCGCTCAAGACCTTTGAGAACAAAGAAGCCGGCGAACACCTGCAAAATGGCTGGATCTTCGAGATCAGCGAGCTCTCCGCAATGAAGCGGTCCGAAGTCGAGGAGGTCAAGGCGTTCCTTTCAAAGACTGAAGACCGCTATCGGGTGGCCTATGACCGGCAGGTGTCGGAATTCCCGAGGAAATGCGTGTTTTTCGGCACGACCAACACACGGGAGTTCCTCCGGGACACCACCGGAAACCGTAGATTTTGGCCGGTGGAGGTGGACCCGAAGAGGGCAGAACTGAACCATTGGGAGCACCTCACGGACGAGCTGGTAGGGCAAATCTGGGCGGAGGTTCTTACGTGGTTCAGGGCGGGCGAGAGCTTGGAACTGGATAAGGAAGCCCGGGAGGAAGCGGAAAGGCAGCAAGCGATGTATACCGAAACCGATCCGCGGGAGGGCATCATCCAGGAGTGGCTCGAGAGCGAGGAGCTGGACGAGCTGGACCGGCCGACCGGGCGAAAACGGCAGCGGGTGTGTGCTGCGCAGATATGGGTGGAGTGCCTGGGAAACAAAAAAGGGTCGATGAAACCGTGGGAGGCGAAGGAGATCGTGGAAATCATGCGGCGCATGCCTGGGTGGGTTGAGAGAAAGGGGCGGGCCCAAGTACCAGGATATGGGAAACAGACGGTATTTGAGAGAGTCGAAACCGATGGGCAGTAATCAAAGAATTACTGTCCCCGCACTGTCCTCACTGTCCTTGTCGAGGACAGAAAGGACAGTAAAAGGACAGTAAAAATGAAAATACTGTCCGGCGGAAATGCCAGTCATATCAAGGGATTTCAGTTTTGAGGACAGTAAGGACAGTAATTTTCAATTAAAAAATTTAAATGGAATTTAGCATATGTCAAAAAGTCCGGAAGATATGCTAAACACGATTTTAGTCAATATACGCGCGCGCGCGTGTCCTGCTGTCCTCCGGTGAGAGGAGAAGCGAGATGCGAGAATCACGACTGGAGCGAAATTTCCGCCTGGCGGTGAAAGCCATCGGCGGGGAAGCACCGAAGTGGGTAAGCCCCGGCAACCGGGGTGTTCCTGATCGGATTGTAATTCTTCCTGGCGGCCGGACGGTTTATGTCGAGCTGAAGGCACCGGGGCGGCCGCTGACACCGCTGCAACAGAAGTGGAAGCAAAAGCTGGAGCAGCTTGGGCACCGGCATTACAAGATCGATTCCGTCGAGGACATCGTGAGATTCATCCGGGAGGTGAGCGGGTGAAATACGTACCGCACAAATACCAGGAATACGCCATCCAGCGGATCATCGATACGCCATATATTGCGCTGCTTCTCGACATGGGTCTCGGCAAGACTTCGGCGACGCTGACGGCGATTGATCTTCTGCTGCATGACTACTTCGACGTGAACAAGGTGCTGGTCATCGCCCCGCTGCGGGTGGCGGAAAACACCTGGCCGCGGGAGATCGAGAAGTGGGATCACCTCCGGCATCTGCGGATTTCGAAGGTTTTGGGTTCTGCGGCGCAGCGCCGGCGAGCGCTGAAAGCTGACGCGGATATTTGGATCATCAACCGGGAAAACACGGAGTGGCTTGTGGCCGAATATGGCAGCCGGTGGCCGTTTGACATGGTGGTGATCGACGAATCGAGCAGCTTTAAGAACCACCAGTCCAAGCGGTTCCGGGCACTCCGCCGGGTGCGTCCGATGATACGGCGGCTGGTGGAGCTGACCGGCACGCCGGCGCCGAACGGCCTCATGGACCTGTGGGCGCAGATCTATCTGCTTGACCAAGGCGAGCGCCTCGGTAGGACGATCACAGGATTTCGGGAGCGGTTCTTCATCCCGATCATGAAAGGCACCTACACGGAGTGGAAGGCGAAGGCCGAATCCAAACAGCGGATCTACGAGGCGATCGGCGACATCGTGGTCAGCATGAAGGCCGAGGACTGGCTGGAGCTGCCGCCGCTGGTGGAACGGACCATGTCGATCCGGCTGTCAGACGAGGCCCGGGCGTTGTACCGGAAGCTGGAACGGGATCTCTTGCTGCCGTTTGCCGACGCTGACGTCGTGGCCAGCACGGCGGCGGTTCTCAGCAACAAGCTGTTGCAGATGGCTTCCGGCGCCGTGTACGACGAGGAGCGCGGGGTGAAACACATCCATGACGCGAAGCTGGATGCGTTGGAAGACATCATCGAGGCGGCGAACGGCAAACCCGTCATGGTGTTCTACTACTACCAGCACAGCCTGGACCGGATTCGCCGGCGGTTCCCGCAGGCCCGAGTGCTGCGAAAGGGGAAGGACGGCGAAGAGGACATCCGGGCCTGGAACAACGATGAGATTCCGTTATTGGTGCTTCATCCGAAATCGGCCGGGCACGGGCTGAACCTGCAGGAGTCGAGCTGCCAGACCGTGGTGTGGTTCGACCAGATCTGGAGCCTCGAGGATTACCTGCAGGCGAACGCCCGGGTGCACCGGCAGGGACAGACGAAACGGATTGTGGTGTTGCGGCTGGTGGCTGAGGACACGATGGATGAGGATGCGGTGGAGGCGATCGAGCGGAAAGCAGCTGGCCAGGAAGCCTTGATGCAGGCTGTGAAGGCGAGGATTGAGCGGGTACGGGAGGCGATGGTGGTATGAGCCGCGAAGATAAACGAGCCTTTTACCAGCGAGTCAGAAAGCTGGGCTACCGCGATTTCTGGCAAGCCATGGACGAGCTGCACACCCGGGCCTACAACTTGGCCGTGAAACACTATCAGGAAGCGATGGACATCGTCTTGCAGCCGCGGCAAAAGGCCGCCGTAGTGGCGAAGGCGGAGGAGATCCGCGAGTTGTGGGATGGGATATTCGCGGTGAACACGGACGTGACGGAAGGGGTGGAGCTGGATGATCCGGGAGGACACTGACACGTGGGTTGAGAAGCTGATCAGGCAGTATTCGGCGGGTGTTCGGGATCTGGAGCAGTATCGCCGATCCCTCGACCGGTCCAACCCGGACGAGGCTGACGAATCCCGCACAGTCGCCGGCATGCTGTCGGACATGCGTTACTCGCTGGACTGGATGCGCCGCGGCCGGCGGCCAGGGAGCCGGAAGGGAGCAGAGCGGCGGGATATCTACCGGCGGCGTGAGCTGTTGCAGAGCGCCGAGCCGATGACGGAAGAGGAGCGGCGGCGCCTGATCGATTGCGTGGCCGTGATGACGGAGAGGGAGCTGACTTGTTGGCTCTTGCATATGGCGCACGGGTTGACGTACGCTGAAATTGGTGATAGATTGAAATTGTCAAGACGCACCGTTCAGCAGTACGTTGAGCGCGCAAAACAGAAAGTTCTTGACGTGCAAATGACGTGCGTATGACGTGCAGATGACGTACAATTTGACAGTGCCATTAGTGCGCCCTTTTTCAGGGGCGCATTTTTGATTGCGAGAGTCCTGGCTGACTTGCTGGGGCTCTTTTCTCATTTTCCGCCGCGTCGCGGGGCCTGACCAGCCCTCTCCTCACCGGGACCGGACCGGTGCGGGGCGGCTTCCGGGGTATGATAAAAGAAAGCGGCCCATCAGGACCGCTTTTCTGCGATACCCAATTTCTCCTTGAGTGCATACTGCAGCACCTGGGAGAAGTTGATCCCGGCTTTCTCCGCTTCATCGTTGAGCCATTTGGGGATGGTGAGGGTTTTCTTGATTGCCCGTTGATTCATCTTGTCCCTGAACGGCGGCATCCAGACTTCGATCATGACGATGTACTCGTTTGGGTCAAGATCGGCCTGAACGTCGCGGACCGACGAAGGCGCGGGAATGTCGTCGCCGTCTTCTTCCATGCCGTAGAGGTGCAGGGCCAGCGCTTCTTTGGCGTTGAGAACTGCTTCTTCTTCGTTGTCTCCGGCGGAGATGCAGCCTGGGAGATCCGGGAAGTAGACACCAATTGAACCATCTTCGCCGATTTCAAACACGGCCGGGAACAGGTATCTGTCTTTCATGCTGATGTATCCTCCTTTTGCAAGCCGGCCGGTTATTCCCAGCCAGCTTGCTTGAATATGGATTTTAGGGTTTTGGGCGGGATGTCTTTGGTCGGGTGCTTTACTGTGACTCGCCCTTTTTTGGTCGGGTGTTTGAACTGGTGATGGCTTCCCTCGGTATTGACGAGGTACCAGCCGTCATCTTTCAGCATTTTGATGATTTCCCTTGACGAATACCTTTTTGGCATTTCCCCGACCTCCTTTGCAATTTCATTATAACACGTGTTATTATACGTGTCAATAGTTTTTACGTATTTTTGCACGTGTTTTTAGGTAGGTGATGCTATGGCGCGATTCCCTCAAGTGTACCGCATGGCAGAATGGCAACGGGTCAGGGAATACGTCATCCAGCGTGCGCAGGGGCTCTGTGAGGAGTGCATGCGCCAGGGACGCGTGGAGGCCGGCACGGAGGTTGACCACATCCAGCCGCTGACCGAAAGCAACTGGCGGGACTGGAACATCGCGTACAACCCGGACAACTTGCAGCTGCTGTGCAGAGAGTGCCATGCGGCGAGGCATGGTGGTGATTCGGGCTTGAGTCGTTTCATCGATCCGGTGCCGGTAGCGAACAGCCGCACCTAGCCCCCCCCCTTTCGAAAAATGAGGTTGCGGAAATCCGTGACCGGCGCCGGACCCAATTATTCGCTCGCGGGTCGCGCGTATACGACCCCCGGGGTCTCGACTGATCGTCGAGGCCCTTTTTGATGCCTGAAAAGGAGGTGGTTTTTTGGCGAAAAAATCCCGACGTACAAGGATTTCGGCCGAAGAGCAGCGGCTTCGCGAAATTTTGGCCGGGATGCCGGAAGATATGCTCCGTCTGGTAGACGGACTCATCCAGCGGGCGGCTTTTCTGAAGGTGGAACTCGAGGACCTTGAAGCCGACATCAACAAAAACGGCTCCACGGAGGTTTACGAGGGGAAGAATCAGCCTCCGGTCACGCGAATCCGCGCCGCCGCTCAGCACTACGACAAGATGGTGCGGGCATACACGACCGTGTGCAAACAGCTGTCCGAACTGGTGACTTCGGCGGGTGCGATCAAAGGAGAGGGGCAGGATGGCGGCGAGCAAAACCCGTTCGAGGCGCTCGTCCAAAGCCGCATGCGCCGGGTTAAGTAAACTGCCGAAGTACATCCAGGACTGGCACGATTACGTCGATGCACATCCGGAGAGATTCGGCGAGGACATCCGCAAACTGAAGCGGATGATCGAGGAGCTGCTGGCCCGAGGTGATGTCTGGTACGATCCGACCGATGTCGACGCATTCGTCGAGTTCTGCCGTCTCCTCCGGCACAAGGAAGGCCGCTGGGCCGGACAACCGCTGGAGCTGTCCCAGGAACAAAAATACATCGTTGCCTGTGTTCTCGGAATCAAATGGCATGATCCTGAGCTGGACATGGTCGTCCGGTATTTCCGGGAGCTGGTGTTGTTTGTCGCCCGCAAATGGGGAAAGTCGACGTTCATCAGCGCATTGGCGGCCTATATGCTCATGCTGGACGGCGAACAAGCGGCGCAGGTCTGGTGTCTTGCAACGGTGAAAAGCCAAGCGGCCATCGTTTATGAGAATACGAAGGCGATGCTCCAATCCAGTCCGTACCTGACGCCACCAGACAACCCGCGGCGGTATTGGAAAACGAAGCGGGATCGTGACAACGCCGAGATGCTGCTGTTCCCGGCTACGAACAGCATGATGAAGCCGGGAGGTCGAAACAGCCAAAACCAGGACGGTTTGAACCCGCACAGTTACATCATCGACGAGCTGCATGCCATAACCGACCGAAACACGTATGACGTGTTCACATCGGCTACCGGTGCCAGGGCGCAGCCGCTCGGTATCATCATCAGCACGTTCGGCTTCGTGCGCGAAGGCATCTTCGACTCAGTGCTTGAGCGGTGCGAGAAACGCCTTAATGGAGAGAGCGATGAACGGTTGTTCCCGATGATTTTCCGCATCGACAAGGACGATGATCCGACGGACGAGCGGTGCTGGATCAAGGCAAACCCTGGGATTCCGGAAGGTCGGCCGACGATGCGGTATCTGCGGGAGGAATTTGCGAAGACACAAGCAGACCCGTCGATGTGGCCGAGTTTTCTGACGAAACATCTGAACCGGGCAGCCAGCACGGCGGTCGCCTACTTCGACCTGCATACTGTCGATCAGTGCGCGGCGGATATGTCGCTTGACATGCTCCGTGACAAATACGCGGTAGGGGGCGTCGACCTGGCCGAGACAACAGACCTGTGCTGCGCGACGGCGCTGGTTCCATTCGGCGGAAAGCTCCACCTGTTCCAACGGTATTTCATCGCTCGGAACCGGTTGGAGCAAAACAGCAAGCGGGACCAGATGGCATACGAGGCGTTCACCCGGACAGGCGCCAGCGACCCGCTGAACGACAAACTTCTCCATATCTCAGAGGGTAGCCTGGTCAGCCGGAAAGACGTGGCCGCATGGTTCGAAATGTTGGCCCGGGAATATGGCGTCGTTTTCTGGAAAATCGGCGCCGACCGCTGGCACTTCGGAGATTTTGCCGAGGAAATGGAGATGCGGGGCTTCCCGCGGGAAGAAAAGGACGGCCGCGGCGTCGTGTTCGAGGTGGCGCAGGGGCCGCAAACTTTGTCCAGCCCCATGAAGGAAACCCGAGCCATGTTCAAGGATCAGCTGGTCGTGTTCAGCCGGCACAACGGATTGTTCCGCTGGTGTGTCACGAACACGGCCGCCAGGGTGGACGCCAACAACAACGTGGCGCCGGACAAAAAGTCCAGCAAGGCACGTATTGACGGATACACGTCTTTCCTGAACTCCTATGTAGCATATCTCCGATGCAAAGACGACTTTGCCATGTATCAGCCATGAGCCGCCCGATTGGGCGGTTTTCTGTTGCGCTTGAGAGGTGGTGAGTATGTGAGCTGGATCAATCGAATTTTCAACAGGCGAGCCGATACGGTGATGCGCGTGAAGCTCATCACGGACCATGGAGGATGGTATCGCACCTGGGATGGATCGCTGTACAAAAGCGACATTGTTCGGGCTGCAATCCGGCCGAAGGCGAAAGCCATCGGAAAGCTGGCCGCTATGCACATACGGGAGGCAGCGGGGCAGATGCAGATCAACCCGGAGCCGTACCTGCGGATGCTTTTGGAGGAGCCGAATCCGTACAGCGGCGGGCAAGTGTTCCGGGAGAGGTTGGCGACACTCCTCCAGCTGAACAACAACGCATTCGTCCAGATCATCCGAGATCCGGACGGGATGCCCGCGCAGCTGTACATCATCCCGGCGGCGACGGCCGAAGCGGTGGTAAAGCCCGATGGTCAGCTATGGATGAGGTTCCACTTGACGGGCGGCAAACGGCTCGAACTGCCCTATTCGGACATCATCCATCTGCGCGATGAATATGCCGAGTCCGACGTTTTCGGCGCACCCAAAGCCGAGGCGCTCAAGCAGTTGATGGAAGTGATCAGCGCATCGGACCAGAGCATCGTGCAGGCCGTCAAGCGGTCCGCTTTCATTCGCTGGCTGCTGAAATTCAAACAGCAGCTCAAGCCCGACGATATGCGGCGAAACGTCGAAGAGTTTTCGGAGCAGTATTTGAGCCTTGAAAACGAAACCGGCATCCTGCCGCAAGACGGTCGGTTTGACGTGGAGCCGCTGAGGGACACGGGGCAGCAGTATGTTCCTCCTACGCAGATGCAAAAACAGGCTGTGGAGAGGATCTACAGCTTTTTCCGCGTGAACGAGGCCATCGTCAAGGCGACCTATGATGAAAACGAATGGCTCGCCTACTTCGAGGCCGAGATTGCCCCTCTGGCCCAACAGATGAGCGAGGAATTCACGCGCAAGTTGTTCTCCCGGCGTGAGCGCGGCTTCGGAAATCGCATCGTGTTCGATGCTACGTCGCTGACGTTTGCGAGCATGCAGACCAAGCTCGGGCTGGTGCAGATGGTCGACCGCGGCGCATTGACACCAAATGAATGGCGGCGGATCCTCAACCTTCCGCCGATCCCGGGCGGCGATCAGCCCATCCGGCGGCTCGATACCGACGTGGTCGACGCGGCCGAAGGAGGTGAGAATTGATGGCGAGATTTTGGCAGTTTTTTTCGAAGTCTGACAGCGATGTGGAACTGCGAATCGATGGCGAGATCGTCGATGACGACGACAGCTGGATCTATGAGTGGTTGGGCATTAATCATGCGGCGCCAAACACATTCCGCCGGGAGTTGTCCGAGCACAGGGGCAAGAATCTGACCGTCTGGATCGACAGCATTGGTGGAGTCGTATGGGCCGCAGCCGGCATTTACAACGCCCTGAAAGAGCACAAGGGCAAAGTGACCGTCAAGATCGACGGCAAAGCACTCTCCGCGGCGTCCATCATCGCGATGGCGGGCGATGAGGTCTTGATGTCGCCGGCGGCTGTGATGATGATCCACAACCCCTGGGTCCGTGCAGCGGGGGATGCCGCAGAGCTCCGGCACGTGGCTGGTGTGCTGGACGAGATCAAGGCGGCCATTGTAAATGCCTATGAACTCAAAACGGGCCGGCCACGTGACGAGATTTCGCGCCTCATGGACGAGGAGACCTGGATGAGCGCCCAAAAGGCGGTCGAGCTCGGATTCGCTGACGGCATCCTCTACACGGACGGAGCCAGCGAACCGGCGGACGCCAGAGCGGCGCCGGCGTATGCGTTCAGCCGGCTGGCGGTCCAAATGAAAGCCGACGCAGCGATGCGCCGGCTTTTTGATTTGGCCCGAGAACAACGGGCCGCAAACAATCTCAAGCTCCAGATGGAGCTCATCAAACTGAGGGAGGTTCGAGAAGAAGATGAATCGTAAGGAATACGTCGAAAAACGGAAAGCTCTGGTGGCTGAGGCCGAAGCCTACGCCGCTGAAGGAATCGTCGAGAAGTTCAACCAGGTAAAGGCGCAGATCGAAGAGCTGGACCGCGCCTATCAGGAGGCGGTGGTCGCCCGGGCGAATGCCCGCGCGCTGAAGGACCAGCTGGCTGATCTGCGGGCCGGAATGGTGTCCGGGGTGGTGCATGATGACGTGCCGGCACCGGGCAGTCAAGGCCGTGTTATCGACCGCATGGATGACCAACCGCAGCGCGTCATCACTCGCTGGGGCTTCGCGGCATCGCCGGAACGCGGCCGTGACCTGAAAGCCATGAATGCCGTGAAGCTCACGACCGAAGGCGTGCTGGTGCCGACCAGGTACGGCACGGACATGATGCCGGCGTGGAATGAAGTGTCGTCGCTCGTCGATCTGGTTCGCATCTTCCCGCGGCTCGGTGGCGAAGCCTTCGAGCGGTCCTATGTCCGTGGCTACGGCGAAGGCGCCGAAGTGGCGGATGACGCCGACTATCACGAATCCGACACGGAATTTGGGTTCGTGACCATCAACAAGAGCAAGGTCACGGTCTACACGGAAGAAGATGAAGGCGTCCTGAAGCTACCGGACATCGACTACGACGCCGAAGTGGTCAATGGTGTGCGGATCGCGCTGCGCAAGCGTATTGCTCGGCAGATTCTGATCGGTTCGGGCGCGAACAACAAGATCACCGGCATCTTCGCCAGCAACTATTCGAGCCAGAATCCCAAAGCCGGCGCGATCGACCCGTCGACGGACATGCAACTGGCGACGATCGACGAGGGCACGCTGGACGAGATCATTTTCAGCTACGGCGGCGAGGAAGACGTCGAGAGCGGCGCGGTCTTGATCCTGAACAAGTCCGACCTCAAGGCATTCGCAAAGCTCCGCGACGGTAACGGCAACCGGATCCACACGATCAGCTACAACGGCAACACCGGGCTGATTGACGGCATCCCGTTCATCATCAACAGCGCCTGCGGCGTGCTGTCTGGTGGCACCACGGCGCCTGACACCTACTGCATGGCTTATGGCCACCTGAGCAACTACGGCCTGGCGATCTTCAGCGAAATCGACATCCAGCGGAGCACCGATTACAAGTTCCGCAGCGGCCAAGTGGCGCACCGCGGCTCTGTCTACGTCGGTGGCAACGTGATCAAATGGAACGGCTTCGTGCGGGTCAAGAAGGCTACCTCGTGATGGGGCGTGAATGCCCGATGATGTACAAAACGAGGCGGTCCTTCGTGGACCCGTTCACGGGCCGGCTCCACTTGCGCGGGAAGCCGTACCAGGTGACCGATGAGCGGCAAGCCGACTATCTCGAACGTCACGGCCTCATCGAGCGTGTGGACAAGGCCTCGGCTGTGAAATCTGCCGAGGCCGATACGTCGAATGAGGAGCCGAAGCGTCGGAAGCGAGGCGGTAGCCGTGGCACTGATCGATGATGTCAAGGCGGCTCTCCGCGTCGACGGCAATGATCATGACGGCGAGCTGTCCGACCTGATCGCCGCCGCCCAGGCTGACCTGACACTCAGCGGCGTCGACCCGGACAAGGCCCGCGATGAAACAGATCCGCTGATCAAACGAGCTGTCATCGCCTATGTCAGGGCTCATTTTGAGTGGGACCATCCCAACACCGAGCGCCTTCAGACGGCCTATGACATGATCAAGGCTCACCTTTCTCTTTCCGGAGACTACCGCGCGCCGGGTGGTGGATAATCATGGCATTTCAGATGAGCATGCTTCGTCACCGCGTCGAAATCGGACGGTACACCTCCGGCAAAGATCAATTCGGCAACCAACTGCCGAAACAGTGGCAACCCGTTTGCACCGTTTGGGCCGCCGTGGAGGCTCTCACCGGGCGCCTTCGCTTCGAATCAATGCAGACGGCGGAGCAGTCCGACCATCGCGTGACGATCCGCTGGCGCCGCGGGGTTGAGCCGGGGATGATTGTTCACCACGACGGCCGTGAGTTCACTGTTCAAGCTGTTCTGGACCGGGATGGTCGCCGCCGCTGGCTGACGTTGCTCTGTAAGGAGGTGCGCCCGGCATGAGGATGAAGGTCCGAGTGAAAGGCATGGAGGAAATTAGCGCGCACCTGAACATGATGCCGCGGGAAGTGTCGGGCGCGCATCTTCGGGAGGTGGCACTGGAAGGCGCCGAGGTGATACGGGCTGAGGCCGAAAAGAACGCGCGGGAACGGAAGGTCACCGGGACGCTTGCCGGCGACATCCACGCCGAGATCGCGAAAGAGAGCGTCGGCAGCCGCGTGGTCGTCCAGATCGGCCCGGGCAAAAAAGGCTGGTACGGTCGCCTCGTGGAGATGGGGCACGCCATCGTGCGCGGTACCCGGAAGGCAGACAGGAAGATCATCGGCCATGTTCCGCCGCATCCGTGGCTCCGGCCGGCGCTGGACGCGAAAAAGCATGAGGCTCAGGAAGTGATGATCCGGGCCTTCCGCCGGAGGCTGAAGCTGAAATGAACGTCTCGCCCCGGGAAGCCGTATATGCGCACCTCATGTCCGACCCGAACATCACCGCACTGGTCGGCGACCGAATCTACCACCAAACGCCGGACCTGGACGCCGCGTATCCGCTGATCGTGCTCAACACCATCTCAAACGTAAACCGCCGGGACCTCTCGTCGGTTTTTGCGTGCGACACGCGGATCCAGATCACGATCATGGCCGACACGCTCAAAGAGGCGGAGACCATTTTAGCTACCGTTCGGGCCAGCCTGGATGGTTACAGCGGAATGATGGCCGGGCACCTACCGGTGCTCGCCTGTGTAGTGGACAATTTTTCGCCGGATTACCTCGAAGACGTTGGGCAAACGCATTATCACGTCGATTTTCTGATAACGCACAAAGGAGTGGTGTGAAATGGCCGAAACGACTGGACTGAGGACAAAGTTTTACCGTTCCGAAAACGGAACGACGTGGGAGGAAATCGCACAGGTCGCCTCGATTACGCCGCCGCAGCCCGAGCGTGAAGTGGCCGAGGTCGACGAGCTCAACCCGCCGGGGGACGTTCGGAAGAAGCTTCCGGGCATCATTGACCCGGGCGAAGTGACGGTGACGCTGAACTTCGACCCGACGAACGAGGGGCATCTGGATCTGGAGCAGGATTTTCGTGACGGCGCCGCCATGCACTATCGCATCAAATTGCCCAACGACTGGGGCTGGACATTCCAGGGCATCGTGACCTCCTACGCGCCGCAAGAAATCGCCTCCGGCGACGTGGTGCAGGCGGAAGTCACGATCACGCTGTCCGGCGTGTATCAATTCGGGGAAATCACGGACTGATGTGAGGAGGACAGAACGTGAGCAAATTTCTGACTCGCGACGCAATCCTGAAAGCTCAGGACCTGCCGACTGAGGTGGTCGAAATTCCAGAATGGAACGGTGCCGTCATTGTGCGCGGGCTGACCGGCGCCGAGCGTGACGCCTTCGAACAGTCGATTGTGGAAACCCGGGGAAAGAATACCCGCATGAACCTGCGGAACATTCGCGCGAAACTGGTCGCGCTGACCGTGGTCGACGAAGACGGGAACCGGATTTTCAGCGATGAGGATGCCGAAGCGCTCGGCAAGAAGTCGGCGGCCGCGCTCGATCGTGTTTTCGCAGTGGCGCAGCGGCTGTCCGGTCTTCGGCCTGAAGACGTCGAAGAGCTCGCGGGAAACTGAGGGCGAACCCGGCCCGACGGTTCTATTTCCGCCTCGCCCTCGCGCTCGGGATGACCGTTCAGGAGCTCCTCTCCCGGGTGAGCAGCCGGGAGCTGGCGGAATGGATGGCGTTTTTTGAGCTCGAACCGTGGGGCACTGAGGTAGAAGACTGGCGGGCCGGACTCATCGCGTCGACAGTCGCGAATGCGAACCGTGACCAGAAGCGTCGCCGCAGGCCATACGAGCCGCAGGACTTCATGCCGAGGAGGGATGTTCGACCGAAGGAAACAGAGGAGCAACCCGTCGAGGACCAAATCGCAATCGTGGAAATGTGGGCAAGGATTCTTTCAGCAGCAAATCAAGAAGGCGGCCGGTGATTCGGCCGCCTTTCAATCATTTTTCTGTTTCGGCAGGTGCCGAGGTAACCGACATAACCGAGGTGGGAGCAAATGGCAACAGTTGGCGCCTTTAATGTTGCCCTGGTGGCTTCCACGGGGCGCTTTGTTTCGGCAATCAGCAAGGCCGACCGCCGGTGGAACAACTTCGCGAGGAACATCCAGCGCCAATCCCGGTCCATGCCAGAGGCGATCCGGAAAGTCACCCCGGCCGCCCTTACGATGGCGCGGGTGGTGACGCGGGCAACCGCAGTTGCTGGTGCAGCCCTGACCGGTATGGGAGCTGTCGGGGTGAAGATGGCGGCAAACTTTGAACAGAGCCAGATCGCCTTCACGACGCTTCTCGGATCGGCTGAAGAGGCGTCTCGTTTTTTGCGTGAACTCGAAATCCAAGCCCGCCGGACGCCATTCGGAATGGCTGAATTGCAACAGGCCTCCCGTCAGTTGCTCGCCTACGGCTTCACGGCTGATCGCGTGCTCGAAATGATCACGCCGATCGGCGACGCAGTTGCGGCGATGGGCGGCGGCTCGCAGATGTTTGAGTCCGTCATCCGAGCGCTCGGTCAGATTCGCGCAAAGGGAAAGCTCGCCTCGCAAGAAATGCTCCAGCTGACCGAGCAGGGCATTCCGGCGTGGGAATTCCTCGCTGAGGCAATTGGTGTGACCGTCCCGGAAGCGATGGAGAAGGTCTCGAAGGGGGCCGTCAGCTCGACAGTTGCGATAGACGCTGTGCTGCGAGGCATGATCCGGAAATTCGGCGGCGCCATGGAGGCGCAGTCGAGGACCATGCTCGGTCAGTGGGAGCAGCTGCGGGACGGCATGGCGACCATCACCCGCGGACTCGGGCAAGACATCATCCGGATCTTCGGTCTCGCATCGGCGATGGAGCGACTGAACAATGCGATCGGTCGATTCGCCGATATGGTGAGCCGCGAGGGCTTCCTCGGAGCTCTCCGCCGTGCATTTCCGCCGTGGGTGCAGCCGATCATCATCGGAATCGCCGGCGCGATCGGTGGCGCGCTCGTGCCGGTCATTGTCGGCATGCTAATCCCGGCGCTGAAAAAACTGCGGACGAGCCTGGTTGCGACGATGCGGCCGTTGCTCCCATGGATGGTGATCGGGGCGGCTGTCGCGGCGACCGCGCTCCTGATCGCGAGGTACTGGAACCAACTCGGCGACATCGCGCGCCGGGTGTGGTCCGGCATCTCCGCCGTGGTGCTGTACGCCGCATCGCTCATCGTGCGCGGGACGGGGGCGATCATCGGTGCCATTTCTGTTTTCATACCGGCCCTCCGTGGAGCCTCTCAGGCCATGACGGACATGGCGAACCGCCTGAAGTCCATGGCTGCGCAGTCCATGGCGGCCGCAAAGACGTCCGCCTCCGGAAGCACGGCTGTCGCTCAGTCTGCGCAGCAGGTGGCAACCACGGCGCAAAAGGCCGCGGAGGCGCAGCAGGGGCTCGGTGAATCAGTGGAGGAGGCTGCGAAAGCGGCGCAGAGTAACCTGCAGTCTTTCGACGAAGTGCACTCGATACAGGAAGAGATGGCCGATTCACCGGCGACGCTTGAGCTCGAAGGTTTGGAGATCGGGGATCTACCCGGCGTGGCTGGTCTCGGAAACGTCTTCGCAGATCTGGCGGAAGAGGTGGATGCGGGAGCCGGCCGGATCGCCCAGGCGTGGCAGAAGACGGTGGACGCCATTTCCGGCGCGTGGGAACGGCTCAAGACCGGCGCACTCAACACGTTCCCGTGGCTACAGAGCGTGATCGACGGTTTTGCCCGGGCTGCGGATTGGGTGCGCGCAAACTGGTCGACCATCGGTCCGGTCATGGAAACCGTCGCCGGCGTGCTGGCTGTGGTCGGCCTGGCCATTTTGGCCATCACAAGCCCGATCGGGGCGGTTGTGGCCGCCGCGACAATCCTCGTCACGATTGCGACGCTCATCATCGCCAACTGGGACGAGGTTGGGGCTTTCCTGCGAGGACTGTGGGAAAAGCTCGGTCCGCACCTGATTTCTATCTGGGAAACTCTCAAGGACGCCGCGGTCGCGCTCTGGGAGGCGATTGTCGAGACGGCGAAAGTGATCTGGAACGGATTGAAAACGTTCTGGGCTAACTGGGGTGACACCATTCTCGCTCTGCTCGGTGGTGTGTGGCGGCAGATCGGCATCATCATTGAGACTGCGATCAACTTGGTGAAGAACATCATCGGCCTTGTCCTGGCGCTGATTCGCGGCGACTGGGAAGCCGCATGGAACCATGTGAAAGCCATCGGCCAGACCGTCTGGAACTTTCTCGTTGTGACCTGGGAGAACATCAAGACCACGGTCGTAGCTGTGTGGCAGTCGATTAAGGATAATATTCAAGCTGCATGGACGTGGATCCAAAATGTCACGAAAGCCATCTGGAACGCGATTGTTGGATGGCTCACAGGACTTTGGGAAGGAATCAGGTCCGCTATATCAAACACTTGGCAAAATATTCGGGATACGATTTCAGAAAGGTGGAGCAACATCAAAACGAACACCGAAACAATTTGGAGCAAAACGAAACAATGGCTGAGTAATACATGGGACGCAATATCCTCAACTGCCTCCACCACATGGGGGTGGATCCGGGACAGAATTTCAGCACAGGCAAAAGAGAATACCGCCCAAATCGAGGCGAGCTGGAATAAGCTATCCGATATATTGTCGCGGATCTGGGAGCGCATTCGAGACCTGGCCGGTCAAATCTGGGATGGAATTGTGAGTCGGATCAAATCGGCAGTAAATGTCATTATTGGAGCCATCAACAAGTTTATCGACGGCCTGAATTCTCTCAAAATTACCGTACCAGAGATTAACATTCCGTTCGTTGGGACGGTTGGAGGTTTTACGATTGGTTTGCCTCCGATCCCGAAAATCCCGATGCTGGCGAGGGGCGCTCAGGTATTCGGGCCTACGCTCGCCATGATCGGCGAAGGCACACGCCCCGAGGCCGTCGTTCCCCTGCCACCCGGAGTCCGCGATCTTGGGGACATGGTCCCGAGCGAAGAATCGCTGGCCCGAGCGATCTATCAGGCATTCGTGACAGCGTTGCGCGTCACGCAATCGTCCGGAGCGCAGTCCGGTGCGGATCGTGAGATCGTGCTCAAGGTAGGGACGCGCGAGTTTGCGCGCGCTATTCTGCCCGAGATCATCGCAGAAGGTCAGCGGCAGGGTCTTCAACTCGTCGTCCGGCCGCAGGGGGTGTGATGAATGGCCGAAATTCGCATTGCTGGAACACTGGTTGCGCGCCCGGCCGAGGTAAAGGTCGGGCGCTTCGATATTACAAAAGCATCACGGACCGCTTCCGGCCGCATGGTGATGGAGGTTATCCGCCCCGGTGTCCGCCGGGTGGATGTTGTATGGCGGTATCTGCCCGATGCCGACCTGCAGACAATTCTCGACTTGCTGGCAGCGAACAAGCCTTTTTTCAGCTTCGAGTACCCGGATGCTGGCGGCCAGAAGACGATGACGTGCTACGTCGGCGACATTACGACGTCGCTCTGGCATACGCGAGGCGGCGTTCGGTACTGGGACGAGGTTTCGATCCCGTTCATTGAGCAGTGACAGGAGGGAGGACCATGGCACGAGTGAGCATTCCGAGGCAGCAAGTATCCGATGCCGGGCTGATTCCGGCCTATTCGCCGGCGGCCGAAGACGGGCACAGCGTTGAGAATTCGACGGGAAAGATCGTGCTTCACATTTGCAACACGAACGAGGAGGAGGTCACGGTCACGATCCGCTCCGGCTACACCGTGGGCGGGCTCAAACTGCAGGATCGGCAGGTGGTTGTACCGCCTGCCACCTGCGTTTTCATCGGCCCGCTGGATCCGCAGGTGTATAACCAGCCTGGCACTTCTCAGGTTTGGATCGATTATTCTCGGGCTGAGGGCGTGGACGTGGCAGCGCTTCTCATCACGTGAGGTGATTGACGTGTATCCCGTGACACAGGGTTTCATGGAGCGGATGCGGGTGGACAAGCGTCAGGTCGACGTCCGCGTGACCATCGACTACACGAACTGGGAGATCGATCAGAGCATCCAGATAGATGCCTCCGAACAGACCAATGTCAGCTATCCACGGCAGGTGGCCGACGGGGTGCTGGAAACGACTCATAAATGGGCTTCGCTCGACGGTTCGTGGACGCTCGATGGATCCTACCATCTTGCCCCGGAGCCGGAGGACCTGAGCCGCTACCAGTTCGGCTGGTGGGGCCAGCAACTGGCCGGGGTGGACGGCGCCTTCGCCGCGCCGTATCCGCGCCTGATTATTACGCATCTTCCCCGGCCGATTCATTTTCTCCGGGTCGTCGGCAACACGGCGCGGGAAGAATGGCCTGTAGACTTCCGGGTCGATCTGTACGCGGAAAACGGGACGTTACTCCGCTCCGAAGTGGTCACGGGAAATAGCTCTGTGGACTGGCTGCTGGTTCTTCCGGTGCCGGTTCTGGACGTCGCCCGGCAGGAGCTGACCATCACCCGCTGGAGTCATCCCGGACGGCAGGCGAAGATCATTGAGTTTTTCACATCGATCCAGGAGACCTATTACCGCGGCGACGTGGTCGAGGTGCGGATGATCGAGGAACGCGAGGTATCGCAGGGCAGTCTTCCGGTCGGAAACATCAGTGCGAATGAAATCAGCATCCGACTGGCAAACGAAGGCGGAAAATTCGACGTGACGAACGACCAGTCTCCGCTTTGGCGCCTGCTCAAACCGAACCGCCGCATCCGGGTTTGGCTCGGCTCCGAAGACGAATGGGTGCCGCTCGGCACATTCTGGTCGCTGGACTGGGACAGCCCGGACGACGCGCTGGAGGCGATCGTGACGGCGCGGGATCGGCTCGAATTGCTTCGGAAAATCACGTATCAGTCCAGTGCGATCCAGCAGAATGTGAGCCTCTACACACTGGCCGAACAGGTACTGGTGGATGCCGGGCTAAAGTCGGGCGAATACGCCATCGACCCGGCACTCCAGTCCATCATCATCCCGTGGGCGTGGCTCTCGCCCACGTCGCACCGAGAGGCGTTGCGGATCATCGCTGAGGCCGGGCTGGCCGTCGTGTACGCAGACCGTGACGGCGTGATTCGGGTCGAGAGCATATCCAGCGTCCCCCCCACTCCGGTCGCGGAGATCACGGCTGACGACTATTTCCCGCCGCTCTCCGCCCCGTCGAGACAGGATCAAGTGGCAAACGAGGTCGTTGTGACAACTCAACCGCTTCGACCGGCTGACACGCCGCAGGAAGTGTATCGCTCCATGGAGCCGATCGAAGTGCCAGCAGGACAAACCGTGACGATTACGGCGCAGTACATGCAGGTGCCGGTCATCGAAGCGACAGCCTCGCTGGTCAGCCCGCCGGCGGGCGTGAGCATCGTCGGGGCGACGTACTACGCTTGGGGAGCGGAAATCAGTGTCCAGAACACTGGCAACACGCCGGAAGACGTGACGCTCGTCATTACAGGGAAACCCCTCAGCGTCCAGGGCGGCGAGAAGGTTATCGCACGGGATCAGACCAGCATCATCGAAAACGGCGTTCTGCGATATGAGTATCCAGCCAACCCGCTCGTCCAGACGCTTACCCAGGCGCAAGCGATTGCAATAACGTTGCTCGCATCGGCGAAAGACTCTCGCCGAGACATTGAGGTCGAATGGCGTGGTAATCCAGCCATCGAGCTGGGTGACCGAGTAAAAGTGGTTGGCCAGGAAATACATGTAATCCGACAGGAAATCACATGGGCTGGAGCAATGACAGCCAGACTCACAGGCAGGAGGGTGACATGACATGCCGTGGCAAACACCGAAAACGAACTGGACGTCAGCGGATGTGCCGGCGCCCAGTGACTTCAACCGGATCGAGGGCAATGCGGCAGAGCTGAAATCGGCCATTGACACCCACAAATTCGCCCCTGTCCTCGATCACCCGGACGGAAGCGTGACGGACGCCAAAATTGGCAGCCGCACGATCAACGACACGTCAGTGCCGTCGGGGAACACCGGGACGCTGACCTCGCTGCTTGGCTGGCTTGCATACATGATCAAGGCCATCACCGGGAAATCGAGCTGGCGCACGGTACCGGCGACGACGCTCGAGGCGGCCGCGGCGCACATCGCCCGTACCGACAACCCACACGCTGTCACAAAAGCACAAGTCGGTCTCGGTAGCGTGGATAACTACCCGACCGCATCGCAAGCCGAAGCGGAGGCAGGAACGGCCGCGAACAGGTTTATGACGCCCCAAAGAACGAAGCAGTACGTGGATACCAGGTTACAAAACGGCCTTACGCTTCGGGATCACAATGGGACCGTGGAAAGATGGAATCAGCAGAAAGGGGAGTGGGAGCCGGTGGCAGCGGTTTTCCCGGTCGGTCAGCCACGCTGGGCGACTTTGAGCCTAACCAGTGAACAAAACAATGCATATTATACGGTTCTCGATATTTCGGGGGCCAGTGGGCGCCTCGAATTTGTACGGGCCCAAGCCTCGAACAACGCCCCCGGCTATGTCTTTTACATGAGGGTCACGGTCGACGGAAAATCGGACGAACTTTCTGTTCAATCCAACACGACGGCGAACATGTTTCTTGATTACTTGGTTCGTCCATATGGAGGAAGCGCCAACAACCTAGTCGGCGACGTCTCAGATCCTATTTATTTTCAAAATTCGGTAAAAGTCGAGATCAAGAAAACAAACGCCGTGCTTAGTGCGACGGTACGCTACAGGCTCGCCGCGGGCACACCATGACGGAGGGGAAGGGTATGGCAGTCACGACCAAAATTATCGAAGAAAACGGGAAGCAGTATCGTGTGACTGAAGATCCGGAAACAGGCCTTTATATCAAAGAATGCCTTGACGAGGGAATCCCGCCGATGCCGAAACCTGATCCGCTCTCCGACCCCATAACCCAGTTGCAGCTGGCAGTGGCCGAGCTCGCGGAAGCAATCGAAGCAGACAAGACCGCCATCCATCTCGCCCTCGCCGAGGTGGCTGAGATCATCGCTGGAGGTGACAGCTGATATGGCGAAAATCTACTACGACCTGATCCTGAAGGGCCTTCGCACGATCGACGACGTGCCGCTGCGGTGGCGCGCCAAGGTGCAGGCCATGCTGGATGGGGATACCGCCCAATGAGGCGGTTTTTATTTTGCTTGGAAAGGAGCTGTTGCGATGGACTGGACCGCTGTAATCGCGGCCGCCGCGGCCATCAGCGGCATCGTGCTCGGCTGGCTCGGCCGGTCCCGGACCGTGCGGCAGGACGGGGCGGCGGACGGTGAATTGCGGGCGTCGGTGAAATATATCCGCGACGGCGTGGACGATCTGCGGGTGGAGATACGCAGTCAGGGTCAGCGCTACGATATGCTGGCGGAGAGGGTGACGCGGGTGGAGGAGAGCGCGAAATCTGCACATCGCCGGATTGACCGGCTGGAGGGGAATGAACGATGACCCGCTCCGAATTCATCACCACCGTGGCACCTGTTGCGGTCAAGGTCCGGGTCGACGGCGGCCCGCTGTTCCCGTCGGTGAGCGTCGCCCAGACGCTGCTGGAGACCGGCGGGCGCATCCCGGCGTGGAACAACCTTGTCGGGTACAAGGTGGGGTCTGGCAAGCGCACGCCGTACTGGGACGGCCGAGCCGTCCGAAAGGGCACGTGGGAGGTTTACGACGGCCGCACTGTGCAGACCGCGGCCGACTTCCGGGCCTACGACAGCATCGAGCACTGCCTCAAGGATCAGGCGTTGCTGTTTCTGAACAACCTGGGCCGTTACCGGCCGGTCGTCGAGGCGCCGGACCCGGAGAGCCAGGCGCGGGCGCTGCGGGCATGCGGGTATGCGACGGACCCGGCGTATGCCGAAAAAATCATGGCGATTCGTTCGGCGTACAAACTCGAAAAATACGACGAGGAGGCGAGAAAAGCCATGGAGGCGCTGAAAGAGATGCAGGAGAAAGTGGCGACGCTCCAGCGGGAAGTCGAAGCGCTGCGGAAGCGCGACAGCATGGACAGCGTTCCTTCGTGGGCGCAGGCGGCGGTGGACGCGGCGGTGCGCGCGAAACTGATCGACCCGGCGGCAGGCGGGTCGTTTGACTTTTATCGGTTCCTTACGGTCATGCATCGGGCCGGGTTGATTCCGAAGGAGGCGAAATGATCGTGGACTGGGAAACGCTGTTCGGACTCATCGACCCGTCGCTGTTCGTCGTCGTGGCCGCCTGCTGGGCGCTCGGGTATATCCTGAAGCAGACGCCCCGGGTGCCGGACTGGACCATCGTCTACATCGTCACCGTCGCCGCCGTGGCGGTCGTGGTGGCGATGCAGGGGCTGACCGTGCAAGCGGTCATCCAGGGCGTGCTGTGCGGCGCGTTCGCGGTGTACGGGCATCAGGTCGTGAAGCAGACGAGGGAAAGGGAGTAAAAGAGAACCCCGCCTGGCCGTGTGGCTGGGCGGGGAAATTTAAAATTATTTTAAGATATCATCATTTATCAAACCTTTATTCAATCCGTTCATAATAACAAATGGTTGCATCATTGGATTAATAAATCTGTATCTTTGTCGACGAGAAGGCCCTATTTTTTGTAATACCGGTCCTCTTGTTTCTTCACAAAAGTCCTTAAGGTGCCTAGCGAATGCAGGAATATCGTAAGATTTATTCATTATCATTGAAAGAGGTTTACGTACATCAGCGGCAGCGAAGTATCCTAAATCATCGGTTTGTGCTAATGCACAAGCAAGCAGGACGCGGTCGTAAATAACATCCTTTCGAGCACTACTAATTGCTTTATGATAATCATGTAGAATTGACTGTTGTGCTTTTTTAATGGCATTTTCAATTGCAACTTGTACATCAGGTAAATCAATCTTCAGTTGTTTGCGTTTTAAAGCATTTTGTGCAGCATGGAGTCCAAGCAAATGGGTATAATGCGGTAAACCTTCAGACAATTTTACAATTTTATTTCTGGCTTGTGGTGCAAATGTCATTCCTAGTATCTTTGATGCCTTATCTAAAATTTCTTCAATTTCTTCCTTAGACATTCTAGGCATACGTACCTGAACTAGGGATCTTTCAATAGATTGATGTCCACTCACTAATTGATCAATATAATCTGCAACTCCAACTAATATCAACGTGACATCAACTGAATGATCGGATAAAGTTTTCATTGTATCAGTCAATAGGGTAGTAACATGCTTATCTTTTATACGATCAACCTCATCGATTACAATTACAGTTTTCGCTCCGAGCTTTTGAAACAAAACTCTTATATCCTCAGGTTTAACCTCTTGTTCTATATACATTGATAAATTGGTCGAAAAAACTTCTTGTTTTCCGGTGAATCCCACTTGAGTTCTATGTTGAAACAATTGTATTTCACGAAGAATTTTATGCCATATTCTTGAAAAATCATCATCGACATCACAGTTAATATTACTGAAAACAATACTACTACTCTGGCTTGCATTCTTGATAATTTCTTCAAGAACATTTGTCAATGAAGTTTTACCTACTCCGCGTTCTCCATAAATAATAACGTGTTGACCCCGTTGATACGTAGCATTTAGAACATCTTGAATTTGATCAATACGTCCAGCAAAAAGATCGTACTTGTCTATTGGTGCACCAGGACTAAATACTTCTGCTGCTTTAACTATGAGCATCTGGAAATCCATATCGCTCATGTTCATATATACTTCACCCCGCTATTTTAGCTAGTAATTAAATATAATATCTAATAGTTAATGATATTTTAATATTAAAACCATAATTTTGTCTAGCCAATAACTCTACGCTGTATCAATGTTTTTGATTTTTTAGTTTATATTTTGCTTTCTATATCATTTATAGATATACACATCGAACGCATATTCGCATATAATAAAACCAAACAAACGTTCGTGTTTTGGGGGCGAACATTTCGGTATGCGAATCGAAAAGCTTACCGGCCGCTACGTCGAAATCATTTACCTCGCCGCCGACGGCCGCCTCACGCAGCGTACCATCTTCGTCCATGGTGTACGCAACGGCATCGTCCGGGCATTCTGCATGACGTCCCAGGCGCCGCGATCGTTCCGCGCGGATTCGATCCTCGCCTGGCAACCGGTGGCGAGGCCGGCATGAAGCGGATCAACAAGCTGACCGAGGGTCACAATTTGTTGTGGGAGTCGAGCCGGATGATCCTGCCCGAACACAAGGAGCGGATTCGCATCCGCCGGGACGAGGCGCGCCGGGGCGGCAGACGGGAACGGCCGGCGCTGGATGAACAAGAGGTTGAGCGGATTAACGCGGCGATTGCGTGGTCGCTGCACGAGCGCGTGTCGGTCCGGCTGCGGATGTACGATCCCTATGAGGAGCTGGTTGTGGAGGGCATCGTAGAGCAGGTCGATTCGGTCCGCCGGCGGATCAGGGTGGATGGGGAATGGTTCGATATAGCCGACATCGTCGGTGTGTGATATGATGATACTGTCCCCCGCGTGCGGAAGCACCGCCCGGGGGATTTGTTTGCCCACAATCTGCCCACAATTGTTTGAAAAGCAGTGATAAATCATGAAAAGTCGGAACAGAAAAAGCCCGTAAAATCGGGCTTTCTGGAACTCGATGATACAGTATAATAGGTAGAAATTATCAAGTTCGAGATGGAAGGTTCGATCGGATAATCTTCCGGTGTGCGGTGATAAAAAGGCAGCTGGGATAACCCGGCTGCCTTTTTGGTTTGAGAACCCTTTTTTATCGCGGATGGGTGCTGGAGCCGGATCCGCACGAACGCCGGCAAAAAATGGCCAGTCGCGGAGGACAACCCGTTCCGGACCGCCATACACTGTATCAGACAGGCCGGCGGGGGCCGGCGGCCCCGCGGCGGACAAGCCGGCGCCCGGGAAAGCCGACGGTCCCCGCCGGTCTGGTTCAGCGGTCGGAAGGGAGGCCGGTCAACCGATGATCGACTGGAAACGAAAGCTCGCCAGCCGGAAATTCTGGGCCCTCGTGGTTGCCGTTGTCACCAGCGCCCTCGTGCTGGCCGGCGCCGGCGAGGACACCATCGTGAAAGTGACCGCCCTGGTCACGTCGGTGGGCGCCGTGATCGCCTATATTTTGGCCGAAGCGCAGGTGGACTGCAAAAACGGTAACGGCAACGGCTACGGAAACGGCATCGGAAACGGCGATGCCAGCGGTCATGCCGGCCGCCATGAGGGCAACGGCCCAAATGGCAGCGGCAGCGGCGGGAAGGAATCCGGAAAAAGGAGCGGCGGACGATGAAGGCCGCCGATTTCATTGCCCGCGTCGCGCCCGTCGCCGTCCGGCTCCGCCTGGAAGGTTCGCCGATTTTTCCGTCCCTCCGGATCGCCCAGGCGGCCCACGAAACCGGATGGACCCTGCACGAATGGAACAATCTCGTCGGCCTGAAGGCGGGCAGCGGCAAGCCGACGCCGTACTGGGACGGGACCGTCAAAGTGACGCGGACGTGGGAAGTGATCGGCGGCCAGCGTGTCGAAACGGCGGCCAGCTGGCGCGCATACAAGTCCATCGAGGACTGTTTCCGCGACCAGGACCTGCTGTTTGCCGGCAGCCGCTACGCGCGGGTACGGGCGGCCCGGACGCCGGAGGAACAGGCGGACATGCTCCAGGCGTGCGGCTATGCGACGGATCCCCGGTATGCGGAAAAATTGAAGGCCGTCATGGCCGCGTACAACCTCGTCCAATACGACAGGGAGGCGTTGAGGATGCAGGAAGTGATCAAGTCGATGGAAGAGCGGCTGAAGCGCCTCGAGGAAAAAGCCGGCGAACTGGAAAAACGGCTGAACCCCGTTCCGGCGCCGGCCTGGTTCGTGGCGGAATTCGGCAGTGCGGACCTCGGCGGGCTCATCCGCGAACCCGCCCTCATTCCCGAAGCCTGGCGCGCGCTGGCCGTGGCGCTCCGGGCGCAGAGGAAGGCTTGAGGCACGAGGAAGCCCCGGCGGCTTTGCCGCCGGGGCTTTGTTTCGATTCGCGGCCGGCGTGCGGCGCCGTTCAGAACAGCAGCGGGTCCGACCGGATGATGGCCAGCGTTGTCAGCACATAGGCCATCGGCGGCACGAAGGAGATCAGGCCCAGGACGAGGCCCGCCTTCGCGTGGCGATGGCGGCGCAGATTGACACTGCCCAGGATGACGGCCGCGATGCCGAGCAGGATGCCGAAAACCGCGAACAGGAGCGACACGTTGAACACGAGGGCAAAAATGCCGAACACCATGGCCGCCTGGCTGGGGGCGTGGTGCCCGACGTTTCCGGCGCGTTCCGGCGGTTCGCCGGCCGGCTCGCCGTCCGGATTGGCGGCCGGACAAACATCCGCAGGGACCGGCACGTCCCGTTCCATCATCATTCCCCCGAACGCTGAAGTGAGTCGCTTTCATTGTACCATGCCGTCGCATAATTTTGCAGATTCGGCAAAAGCTACGAATGATGCAACCACGGATGAGACGAAGCAATGAGAGGTGTGGCGGCATGAAACGGATTTCGCAAGGCGGAGGGACGGGCGTGCGGCGATGGCGGCGGCTGCGGCGGGCGGCCGTTGCCGGGTTCATGGCGGTCCTCGTCCTGCTTGCCGGCTGCGCCGGCGACCGGAACGCCGGGGGACCCGGCCGGACCGAAAACGGCGCGAATGCCGGCGAAGGGACGGGCACCGTCCGGTCGCAAGCGGACGATGCCACCGACCGGTTCCGCCTCCGCTCGCTCGACGCCGGAGAAGACGGCGGCGAGACGGACCGGCAGGAGGACGGCATCATCCGGCTGCTCTACCGAAACGGGCAGCCGTACGTGCCGGTCGGCGAACTCGCCAGAGAGCTGGAGTTCAAGACGAGCCGCGATCCGGAGACGGGCCAGCTGCGCATCGGCGACAACGACGTGGCCTTCGAACTGAAGGCCGGGTCGACGGAAGCTTCCCGCTTCGGCGATCCGGTGAAGCTGGACGGACCGGCGATCGACATCAACGGCGAGCTGTACATTCCTCTCGTGACGGTCCGGACGCTCTTCTCCGGCGTGTTCGACTATGAAATCGACGGCGGCGCCATGCGGCTGAAACCCCGGGAAGAGCCAACCGGCGGGGATGATCTGCCGGATTTCCGCGACGACCCGAACGATCCGTCCGCGAAACGGACCGGGGCCAAACCGACTTCCGCGGCGCCGGCGGACATGCCCGCCGGCGCCGCGCTGAAGGACATCGACGTCGATGCCCTGATCAAGACGGCCCACCAATACATCGGCGTCCCGTACGTATTCGGCGCCAAACCGTACCCGCAGTCCAAAGTGTTCGACTGCTCGTCCTTCGTCCAGTACGTGTTCGGCAAGTACGGCGTCAAGCTGCCCCGTTCCAGCCGCAAGCAGGCGCAGGTGGGCCAGCCCGTCAGCCGCACGTCGCTCCGCAAGGGGGATCTGCTGTTCTTCTACCTGCCCGGCCGGTACAAATCGAACGACATCGTCGGCCACGTGGGCATCTACATCGGCAACGGCAAAATGATCCATTCGTCCAACAAGCCGAAGGACGGCGTGCAGGTGACCGACATCAACAAGCCGTTCTGGAAAAAGACCTATTTGAGCGCGCGCAGGGTGGTGTATTGACGGCCGGAACCGAAAACGGCTCCCGCGAACCGGCATTCGCGGGAGCCGTTTTTTCGTCCGGATGTCCGCCGTTTCCGGGCGTCGGCCGGTTTTCGGCGGGCATCCTCACACGAAAATGGTTTCGATGGCCAGGTCCGTTCGTCTGGACAGGTCCACAAAGTCGTTCCGGATCTTCACCAGGGGCCGGAACGGGTCGTGCGGGTTGTTCATGATGATCGTGCCCGTCTGTCCGTCCTTGAACAGGATCCGCTTGCCGATGAAGTTCGGGATCATGTTCCGGATGAACGTATGGACGATGACCGGATCCAGCTCGGAAAAGCTGAGCCGCTGCAGCTCCTGCAGCACGTAGAGCAGGTCGCGCTTTTTCCGGTAGGCGCGGGGCGAGATCATGGCGCTGTACACGTCCGCCACCGCCACGATCCGGGCGTACGGGTGGATGTCGTCTCCCCGCAGGCCCTGGGGATAGCCGGATCCGTCCAGCCGCTCGTGATGCTGCAGGGCCACCAGGCCGAATTCGGGCCGCTCGGGCATCGAGCGGTTCAGGATGTGGTAGCCGTAGACGGTGTGGTTTTTGACCTTCTCAAACTCCTCTTCCGTCAGGCTGGCCGGTTTGTTGAGAATGGCGGGGTCGATTTTGCTCTTGCCGATGTCGTGGAGGTAGCCGGCTTTCGCAATGAGGCGGGCTTCCTCTTCCTCCTTGCCGAGCCAGCGGGCCAGGGTGTAGGAAATCATGCCGACCTGCACGCTGTGCTGGAACGTATACTCGTCCTGGTTGTTCAGCAGCAGCAGCACGCTGACGAAGTCGGATTCCTTGCGGAGGTTTTCGATGAGCGGTTCAAAATCGCTCGTGACTTCGGACTCTTCGATCGAGCCGTCGTTGTTGACGCGCAGGTAATAGTCTTTCATGCCCTTGACGGCGCTTTCAAAACGGGGCCCCGCTTGTTCCACGATCTGCTTCGCCTGCGGAGGCGGCGTATAATCGTCGTCTTCCGGCTGCCGATAGTCGATCTCCACGTATTCGATCCGATGGTTCCGCAATTTGACGATGTCTTCGGACGTGAGGATCTTGTTCTTGGGCAGCACGAACAGGCCGTAGGGATTGAACACATCGCTCAGCAGACGGTCCCCCACCTGCAGATCATAGACATGGACTCTCACATTCCAGGCCTCCTTGACACCGGGATGCTACCCATATAATAGCAACATGCTTCGACGATTGACAACACGTGTCGAACCTTGTTTCAAACTCCGCCTGAAGAAATCCGCCGACTTATTGTATAATGGGCCTTGAGACGAATCGGGAAAAAAGCCGGGGGGAACCTCTGTTGACGGGGGCCTTGCAACGACTGATCCTGCTGCACACGAACGATCTGCACAGCTGTTTCGAGAACATGCCGAAGCTGGCGGCCGCCATCCGGCGATACCGGGCCGCGGAGCCGCCGGACGCCATTCTTGTCGTGGATTGCGGCGACCATATGGACCGCATGCGAAGCGAAACGGAAGGCACGGAAGGGGCCGCCAACGTGGCGGTGCTGAACGCGATCGGCTGCGAGGCGTTTCTTCCCGGCAACAATGAAGGCCTCACGTTCACCCGGCCGCAGCTCGACCGCATGTTTTCGTCCGCCCGATACGCCGTTCTCGGGACGAATCTCGCCAGCCGGACGGGAACCCCGCCGGCTTGGCTGAAGCGGACCCTCGTCCTGGAGAAGGCCGGACGGAAAGTCGGGCTCGTCGGCGTCACCGCCCCCTACAACGATTTTTACGGTCCGCTCGGCTGGCATGCGGAAGATCCTTTCGCATCCGTCGAGCAGGCCGTCCGGGAGCTGCGCGGCGAAACGGATCTCGTCATCGTCCTGTCCCACGTCGGCCTCCGGTTCGACCGCGAACTGGCCGCTCGCGTGCCGGACGTCGACTGCATCGTCGGCGGCCATACCCACCATCTGCTGGAGCGGGCGGAGCGGGCCGGCAACGCGCTGATCGGCGGCGCGGGCAAGCTCGGCACGCATCTCGGCGTCATGGAATTTTTCTTCGCCGAAGGAAAGCGGCGGCCGGTTTCCATGCGCGGGTATGCGGTTTCCGTCGAGAATGAGCCGGATGACGAAGAGGTGGCCGCCCTGATCGAACGCGCCCGTGCCGCCTCGCGGCGGGCGCTGGACCGTCCGGCGGCGGTGCTCACGGAGCCGATCGGACACAACCCGCTGGCCGAATCGGAGCTGGGGAATCTGCTGGCGGACGGACTGCGCAGATGGACCGGCGCGGAGATCGGGCTCGTGAACGGCGGCCAGCTTTTGGGCGGACTATCCGCCGGCATCCGGTCGGAATTCGATCTTCTCAGCATTTGCCCGTCGCCGGTCAACCCGTGCAGCTTGCTGGTGACCGGCCGGGACATTCTCGAAGCCCTCGAGCAGTCGCTGGATGACACCCATGCCCGGATGGAGATCCGCGGATACGGATTCCGCGGCAAAGTGCTCGGCACGCTGTGCGCCAGCGGCATGACGGTCTGGTACGACGCCGCGGGCGGCGCGCGCCGGCGCGTCGTGGACGTCCGCGTCGGCCGGCAGCCGCTCGAGCCCGAACGGCTGTACCGGGTCGGCACCGTCGACATGTTCACCTTCGGCGCCGGCTATCCGACGCTGGGCAAGGGGGCGGACACGACGTACTACCTGCCGGAATTTCTGCGCGACGTGCTGCGCCGGCAGCTGTCGGACCGGCGGGCGGTCCGGATGAGCAAAATCCCCCGCTTCATTCCGGCCGCCGGACACAGATCGGCTTTTGAACGATGACGGTTGCCCCATCGCGCGCATTCCGTTACGATTAGCGTATAGGCCACCGGATGACGGCAGGGCGGTGAGACGGTCCATGCGTTTGGTTCCGATTTCCCGGTGCAAACCGGGCATGCGGCTGGCGAGGCCCATTTTCAATGAAGAAGGCATGGTGCTGCTCGGCGTGGACATGGAGCTGACGGACCATTTGATCCGCCGGCTCCGGGAACACGGCATCGCGTATTTGTACGTGGCCGATTCGCGCACCGATGACGTGGTCATTCCCGAACTCATCTCCCACGAAACCCGCCGGAAGGCGATGGCGCAAGTGCGCGCCTCGTTCCGCCGGCTGATGAACGAGACGAACCGCCGGGCGAATCCCGGCCTGCTGGCGAGGGAATTCCGGGACGTCCTGACCATGATCATCGACGATTTGAGCGCCAACCGGGACGCCATGATCATGCTGATGGATTTGAGCCTGACGGACCTGTATCTGTACCAGCATTCCATCAACGTCTGCCTGTACGCCGCCATGCTCGGCATGCACGCGGGCTACGACCGCGACGCGCTGACGGTCCTCGGCCTCGGCGCCCTGCTGCACGACGTCGGAAAGACGAAAATTCCCCTGGACATCCTGACCCGGAAAGGGCGGCTGACCGCCGAGGAATGGGACATCATCAAGTCCCACGCGGAACTGGGCTTCCAGATGCTGAAAGACGAGCCGAACATCCCCCTGCTGTCGGCCCACTGCGCCCTGCAGCACCACGAAAGGCTCGACGGCAGCGGCTACCCGCGCGGGCTTTCCGGGGACGACATTCACGAGTATGCCCAATGGATCGCGGTGATCGATTCCTATGACGCGATGACGACGCACCGGGTGTACCGTCGGACCCTGCTGCCCCACCAGGCGATGGACGTGCTGTTTGCAGGCGCCGGCACGCTGTACAACCCGTCGATGGTCAAACTGTTCAGGGACAAGGTGGCCGCCTATCCGCTAGGCGCCACCGTCCGCCTCAACACCGGGGAAACCGGCGTGGTGGTGGACATCAACGCGGCCAGTCCGATGCGGCCGGTCATTCGCGTGCTGGAAAACGAACGGGGCGAGCCGATCGCCCAGCCATACGAACTGGATTTGACGAAGCATTTGTCGATCATGATCGTGGACTATCTGGACACGGGCGCCTGACATCGATGCGGAACACCGCTTGGACCATAAAGAGGCGCCCGGAAGCAGGAGGAAACCATATGCCGCTCCAACCAACGGGGACGGAAGCCGTTCCGTCCATCTCTCCCCGGTTTGATCCGTGGGATCCGCTCCACTCCCGGCGCCGCCACGGCCGCCATGTGCTGACCAGCGTGGAAATCACCGTGTCGAATCTGTGCAACATGCGCTGCGAACATTGCGCGGTCGGCCACCAGCTCGTGCTTCGGGAAGGCGACAAGCGGTCCCTGGCCGAGCTTCTTTCCCGCCTGGACGAAGTCGAGCATCTGCAGACGATCAGCATCACCGGCGGCGAACCGACCTTCCTCGAAGACACGGTGGACAACTGGATCATCCCGATCTTGCGCTATGCCCGCGAACGCGGTCTCAAAAGCCAGCTCAACTCCAACCTGACCCTCGATTATGCCAGGTACGAGCGGATCGCCCCGCATCTGGACGTCATGCACATTTCCTTCAACTACACCTGCGCGGACGATTTCTACCGGATCGGCTTTGCCAACGCCGGCCGCCCGGTGCCCCGCGAAACGGCGTACCGGCTGTACGAGCGGATGATGGACAACGCGCGGCGGCTGAGCGCCGGCGGGCTCCTCGTGTCCGCCGAATCGATGCTCAACACGAGAACCCGGCCGCATCTGGCGGACATCCACCGGCTGATCGTGGAAATGGGCTGCTTCCGGCACGAAGTCCATCCGATGTACCAGAGCGATTTCGCGGAAGGACTGCCGGTCCTGACGCTGGACGAACTCCGGGAAGCGGTGGGAGAGCTGCTCGACGTCCGCGATCCGTCCGTCTGGATGCTGTTCGGCACGCTGCCGTTTTTCCGCTGCAGCGACGATCCGCGGGACCAGGCGCTTCTGGACCGGCTGGCGCAGGCGGAGAACGTCACCGTCCGCAACGATCCCGACGGCCGCAACCGGCTCAACGTCAATCTGTTTACCGGCGACGTCTATGTGACCGATTTCGCGTCCGTGCCGCCGCTCGGCAACATCGCCGCGGACCGGCTGGACGACGTGTTCGAACGGTGGCTGGACCATCCGTTGTGCCGCTCGGTCAATTGCCATTGTCCCCACGCCAATTGCTGCGGACCGAACCTGCTCGTGAAAAGCATGTACTATCCGTCCACCGATTTCACGGCGCGGCGCGCGGCGGGCGGATGACCGAATGGAGTGCTGCCGATGTCGATGAGAACGATCTTTTTCATCATCCTCGGGCTTGCCGTCCTGTACGTGATGTTCACCGCCGGCCTGCCGTTCATGCTGGCGCTTCTCGTCGCTCTGTTTCTTGAGCCCGTCATCCAGTTCATGATGCGGAAACTGCGGATGAACCGGCTGGCGGCGGCTTTGGTGACCAGCACCCTGTTCACGTTGGCGGTGGTCGGCCTGTTCTTCCTCATTCTCGTCAAAGTCTATTCGGAAACGATGGGCTTCCTGCGCAACCTGCCGAAGTTCATCGAACAGGCCAACACGATCATCCAGGATTTGCTGGCGCGGGCGCAGACCGCCTTCGACAACATGCCCGCCGAAGCGGTCGTCACGATCCAGAATGCGGCCGACGCGGGCGTCAATGCGCTGATCAACGGCCTCAGTTCCCTGTCCCGCTCCATGCTCAACCTGGCGGCCGTCGTGCCGAACCTGTTCATCGTGTTCATCATCTTCATCGTCGCCCTGTATTTGATGACCATCGCCATGAGCTCCATGAAGCAGTCGTTTCTGTCCTTTTTTGAAGAGGCGTCCCAGATCAAGGTCAACGACGTGCTGGAAAATTTGCGGACCTCCATCTTCGGCTTCATCCGCGCCCAGGTGATCTTAAGCGGCCTGACGTATCTCGCGGCCCTCGCCGGCCTCGTCATCCTGCGTGTCGACTACGCCACGGTCATCGCCCTCCTGATCGTCATCGTCGACATCCTGCCCGTGCTCGGCACCGGCTCGGTGCTCGTGCCCTGGGCGGTCATCAGCGCGGCGATGGGGAACTACCTGCTCGCCGTCGGGCTCGTCGTGCTGTTTCTGTTCATCACCGCCTTCCGCAAGATGGTCGAGCCGAAAATCATCGGCAACTCCATCGGCTTGAGCCCCCTGTCGACGCTCATCAGCCTGTGGGTCGGCTTCAAGCTGGTCGGCGTCATCGGCGTGTTTCTCGGTCCCATCGTCCTGATCATCTACAAGGCGATGCGGCGTGTCGGCCTCCTGCACATCAAAATCCGGTTCGAGGAGGCGTGACGCCAGGCGCGGCCATCGCGCCCGCCAAGTCCGGCCGTCATTGGCCCGGCGGAAAAACGAACAGCTGCAAAGAATGTGTGAATGCCCAGGAGCGATCCTGGGCTTTTTTACATATGGTAAAGGGAAACCAAGGCGCATGCCCGGCATGCGCCGGCGACGCAAGGAGGTACCCGTCTTGCACGATCAGGTTCGATTCTGGCACCCCTACATCGGCCCATTCGATCCGTGCCCGCCGATCCGCGTCAAGACGTACGTCGTGCCCCCCAACCAGTTCATCTGCTTCCAGCCGGCGGGTCTGCCCCAGTTTTCCCTGCCGGAGGCGCTTTGCCGCGGCACGCTGTGGCCGGCGCTCTTCAGCCCGTATCCGGCGGGGAGCAAGGCATGACGGCATGACGGAAAGGAAAGGAGCGACCGATCCATGGATCAGCGAACGGTCAAGAAAGACGAGCGGTTTTATCAGCTGCTGCAGCAGCTGCAGGAGACGGATTTTGCCCTCGTGGAGCTGAATCTGTACCTGGACACCCATCCGGACGACGAAGCGGCCGTCGCCCAATACAACGAACTGACGCAGCGGCGCTGGATGCTGGCCAGGGAGTATGAAACCAGTTACGGGCCGCTCATGCATTTCGGCCACAGCTACGGCCGCCTGCCGTGGGCATGGATCGAGACGCCGTGGCCCTGGCAGGTTTGAAGCCGGGCTGAAGATCCGCAGAAACCGGGAAAACCGAAAAGCCCGGAGGAACAGGAACACAAGGAGGACAACCGGCATGTGGATTTACGAGAAAAAGCTGCAGTATCCCGTCCGCGTCAGCAAATGCGATCCGCGCATGGCCAAGCTGCTGCTGGAGCAGTACGGCGGGGCGGACGGCGAGCTGTCGGCGGCGCTGCGCTATTTGAACCAGCGGTATTCGATCCCCGACAAAGTGGTGGGACTTCTGACGGACATCGGGACGGAAGAATCAGCACACAGTAGATAGACGTTACTTCGGCAGCTTCGGATACAGGCGGAGCGTGAAAGCATCCTCGGCGCCGGACCATCTGCCGCCCCTGGTCTTCTCGTATTCCACCTTTTCCAGGACGGACCGAAGCAGCTCGTTTTTCTCCGCCGGATCCTTCGACTTCGGATAAATCTTCAGCACATGCTCCACGTTCGGGATCACGTCCACCATGGCCTTGTTTCGGGCCTTCTCCTTCTCCAGATCCTCGATCGCGCGGTTCAGCGCTTCCGTCGTCTCCGCGATTCGCTGCGATAGCGCCTGCATCCGTTCCAGGAACGTCTCGACGGTGTAAACGCCGCGCTCCACCAGGTCGTGGAGGCTTCCCTTCTGCTTTTGGAGCGCCTCCAGCTCTTTCTGGATGGAATCTACCACCGCCTGCTTGGCCTCGATCATCGGCTCTTCTTTCGGCTTCCCGCGGCGCCATTCGGCTTTGTAACGCTTCAGCCATTCCCGGAGGGCCTGCAGCAGCCGCTCCTCGACAAGTGGAAAACTTGAGCCCTTGCAGACGCATTTTTTGTTCGGGCACATGAGCTGTGGTGCAATATTTGAGCGATTGTAAGGCCGATATGTGATTGGGCCGCCACACAGCCCGCATCGAATGAGGCCGGCCAGGGGATTTGTGATATTTGCAACTTGCACCGGCGGCCGTGAATTGTCGTCCATGATTTCCTGGGCCAGCTGGAATGTTGCCTCATCGATCAGCGGCGGATGCAGTCCTTTGATGAGGGTGTACTCCCGTTGTTTTGGCCGGGAAATGGCACCGTCCCGTTTCTTGATCGCCCGGCGCCAACCCCATCGAACATAACCAGCATACACCGGGTTCCGGAGGATATCACGGATCGTGGGCGTCGACCATCCGGTTCCCTTTCTGGACGGTATGCCCAGACTGTTCAAATAGTCGGCGATGGAGGTCGTGCCCATCTTTTTTTCCGTGTACAACTCGAAGATCAGCTTCACGACCGGCGCCTCGTCAGGGTGCGGCTCCAGTGTGTATCCTTTCCCTGGGAGCTTCTTCCGCTGATAGCCATACGGTGCGATATTTCCGGGATACCTGCCCATTTCAACGGAGTTTTTACGCCCCCACTGCATTCGGCGGACGATGGTTTTAAACTCCCGGCGCGACATGAAAAGCCCGAACTCGAAATATTCTTCGTCGTTCGGGTCGTTCGGATCGTAAATTTTCATGGGCGTGATGATCAAGGTGTTCGAGTATTTGAACGTCTGAGCGACGATGCCCTGGTCGAGGGTATCGCCGCGCGCGAGGCGCTCGACTTCCATCACCAAGACACCTTTCCACCGGCCGGCATCCACGTCTTCGAGAAGCCTCTGCATTTGTGGGCGTGCGCTGATTCTTTCGCCGCTGACGACTTCAGCGTATTCCTCGGTGATGGAGATGTTGTATCGTCTGGCCAGCTCATACAGCGTCCTTCTGTGCGACTGGAGCGTGTCCACACCGGTCCGGGATTCTTCCTCGATATCTTTCCTGGATTTCCGCAAATAAACCGCGTATTCGCCTTCCGGGAGATTCATCATTTCCTCCGGTTTATATCAATTTGCATTTAATGGAAAATAAAAACCCTAGGAGGGCTATCTATTTTACTTTATCTTAAAGGAATCGAATATTCTTTTTGATTCGTCAAATACTTCATCAAAATTGCTTGCAGTTAACGAAGTATATGTCAATGTGTATGTTTTATTGCCGAAAGGCACTATAAAAGCAGCATAAAAAACATTTTGTCCAGTCTGAGAAATTTTATATTCACCGTACAGAATTCCTGCTTTCTGACCGTTATAATCTTGATCCTCATACTTTAGTTTTTTAAAATCACTCATCCCCCATGCTTCTCCAAAAATCTCAAACTGATCAACAATCAGATTGGCGGTATATTCGGCGGAAGGCGCCAAAACTGCATGCTCTTGAATGTCCAAATTCACATTATTTTTAGTGCTTACAGAAATAAATGCTGCTTTAATTGTTGAAGTATCCATATTAAGAGCGGATAAATCCTGCTTTACCCAATCAGCTGGATATTCGAATGAAATTTCTTCGTTTTCAAATTTTTTATAACCATCATTTGATACCTGATCTTGTGAACATCCAACAATTAGAAAAAGCAAGGCTAATGGCAGTGAAATGGAAAAAATCTGTTTCAAATCAAATCACCGTTCCTATCCCCGATCAAATCGGGGCTTGTTCAACGAATCTCTCATTGTTAGTTTAAGCCTTCTTTTTCGTATTCACATAAATTTTTTGAAGTAAATCAATAATTTCTCCAAATCCAATGATGATAAGCCCCCATATAATCCCAGACCAAAATGACAAGTCATAAACAATTGTCGCAACAATGAAGATCAGAACGATAATGAAACCGACGACCAGCAGAATCTTCCCGATAAAATTTGACTTTTCGTTCAACTCCTCGATTTCTTTCTTGGATCGCAGCTCCTGTTCGGTTGCCATTCTGTCCAACTCCTTTATACCATAATTCCCCTTGAACAAGAACACATGTTCGCATTATAATGAATACACTTCATCATGTAACCGTTTTTTTTGGAATGTCGGCTGTGTCTTATCCTGTATGGAGGTTACATATGGAGAATGTTCAAAAAATTTTGAGCGGGATCGATGGAATGAAGGATGTGGATGTCTCCGAGTTTTGCGACCTCATTGTTGCCGTTTTTGCTTCTCTGCGTAATCCTCCAGCACTAAATCAATCGCCTTCATCAGCTTCCGCTGAACTTCCGGATCGTCAATATTAACGCCAGGATATTTTTCTTTTATTGCTTTGAGGAAAGGGGAATAATCCTGCACGAATCCTTGAGATGGAGAAGGCTCGTCTGTACGGCCCAAAAGATAGTCCACGCTGACCTGAAAAAAGTCAGCTAGTTTTTGGAGTGTCTCGTTATCTGGCTCCCTGCTATTTTGCTCGTACATTGCGTAAGTTGTACGGGCTACTCCAATTTGATGGGCGACGTCTTCTTGCGTTAATTTGCGAGCTTTTCTTAATTGCCTCAATCGTACCCCCAACAATATCGGCACCACCTTCTCCACCTATTATAGTACACAAATTGTGACAATTAATCGCACGGACAGCAATTACACAAAAAGCGTATTTTTTTGTTGACATGTCACAATATGCGTAGTATCATTGAAATGAAGATTACACGGAACGTGACATTAGGAGGTGAGCTCGTTGAGGGAGTGGTTAGTTTGCAAACGAAAAGAAAAAGGGTTGACGCAAGAAGAAGTGGCAATCAGGGCTGGAATTGCACGAACCACGTATGCCATGATTGAACAAGGAAACCGCGATCCCAGCGTTCCTGTAGCGAAAAGAATTGCAGATGTAATCGGTTTTGAATGGCCCCTTTTTTATACAAACGAATGTCACGAAACGTGTAATCTTGAACCTGCATCCTCTGATGCGGAGACGGCCTGAAAAGGAGTGACTGCCATGGCTGTCCATCGCGCCCCCGCGCATACCCCTGTAAAGAAGGGGGCGCTGGGCATGGAAAGACCGAACATCGTGGAGACCTACCAGATCGGTGGGTCGACCATCCAGATTGCAGACAATTACGTCCGAACCGATCCGGCGGAAATCGAGCGGATTCTGGACGACATGCACCGTGCGGCATGGAAGATCGTCCAGTCCTGCCGGGAGCGTGGGGAGGACATATGAATGCGAATCTCCGCAACGCCCTCATCGCCTGCGCCGCTGTTCGTGTCATCCTCCGCGGGATGCCGCTGGACGAGGCACTATCCGCAGCGCTGGCGAACGCCCACGCCCAAGTCAGCGAAACCGAGCGGGCCATCATTCGGCGAAGTGCTGATGCGATGCTTGAGCGACTCCGCCAGCAATTGGACAAGCCCGAGCAGCTCGAGATCGCCATGTGAAAGGTGGTGATGGCAATGTGGACAATCGAAACGTGCCGCGATCTCCTGCTGGAAATGGAAGATCTGATCTCAGCGCCTGTCTCATACGCCGGCCTCATCGGCGCGGTGGAAGCGATTCTGAAAAGCACCATGCCGCCGACCGAACGGGCGGACAGCGCTCTCAACATGATCCATGCGTTCCGCCAGCTGCGTGAAAAGGCGGTGGCCGCCGATGATACCCCGCCACCGGCGGCCTAAGGGTGCAGGGGGGTGCAACTAAGAGAATAAAGCATGTCAAACCTCCTGCGCTATTCCAATGCGGAATATCGAAGGGAGGTGAGGTTGTGAAGGAATTCGACTTCGGGGCAATCTTGAGAGCTGCCAGGGTTCGTGCGAAGCTCAGCCAAGAAGAGCTCGCGGCACGGCTCAACTACAACCAGTCAGACATCAGCAAATTTGAGACGGGATGCAAAGAACCGCCGGCATCGGTGCTGCTGAGGTGGTTCCAGGAAACGAATGCGATCGAGGTCGCGGTCGCGTACCTATGCGGCATGGACGGGCTCTCGATCATGCAGAACATATTGAGCCTGTTCGGGGCTGCATGAAGCTGAAAGGAGGGAGAGCATGAAAATCAAGCCGCGCGAGTGGCTGGAGTTGACGAAGGAGGAAAGGCTGGTCGTTCTCCAGTATGCGGCCTGGATGACTCGAAAACGTTGGGAAAGGAGGTTGACGGGATGATCAAGCTGACCGACACCGACGCGAGGACCGGACGGCCCATACCGGTATACATCGCGCCCGAGCACGTCCGGGTTGTGCAGCCGGACAACGAGAATCCGAAGCGCACACGGGTGTACTTCGGGGACCAGAATTACCGGACGGTTCTGGAGCCGCCGGAAGAAGTGGCACGCAAGGTTCTGGATTACCGGTTGTTCATGGAGCAATACAAGGCAAGTCATAACCGTGGACGACCGGAAGATGCCAAATATGCCCTGTGGGATCTCTTGAATTTTCTTGAAAAAGAAAAATCCACCGCTGGCACGGTGGAATGAAGCAATCCCAGCCCCATTGTACCACATGGGGCGCGAAGGAGGAAGGAAAAAACATGAAAAGCGCCGGCATTGTCCGTGCTATCGACGACCTCGGGAGAATCGTGATTCCCGTCGAACTTCGCCGGACGCTCGATCTGGCGGTGAATGATCTCATGGAAATCTTCGTGGATGGCGAGAACATCGTCCTCCGGAAATACCGCCCGGGGTGCGTGTTCTGCGGCGAATCCGACCCGCAGAAAATCAAGATCGTCGGGATCAAAGGGAAAATCATCTGCCGTAACTGCACGAACCAGATCATCGACGCCAACATTGGCGCCGATCTGGCGGCGGTAAGGGGTGTGAAGGCGTGACCCAATTTGCTCCTTCGCTCGACCGGTTTGCCGTCGGCCCTGCGGACCCGCAAGAACGCGAGCCGGAAGTCATTGGCACCTGCGCCTGCGGATGCGGAGAAGACATCCTGGCCGGGTACGAATACATCGAGGCTCACGGCGAATGGTTCGCCGATACCTCCTGTTTTCTGAAATACCACGACGCCGCATGGCGCTGCGCGGGGGTGAGCTGACGGTGTCGTTGGTTGTGGCGGCCAGCACGCGGGAAATGACCCGTGAGCAATGGTTGGAAGAACGTCGGAAGGGAATCGGCGGCAGCGACGCGGCAGCTGTCGCCGGCCTGTCCCGGTACCGCACGCCCATTCAGGTGTACATGGAAAAACTCGGATTGATTGACCCACCTGAAGAGAACGAGGCCATGTATTGGGGGAAGAAGCTGGAGGATTTGGTCGCGGAGGAATTTTCGCTCCGGACCGGGCTGAAGGTTCGCAGAAAGAACGCTATCCTCCGGCACCCAGCGCATCCGTGGATGCTGGCGAACGTGGACCGCATCATCGCCGGCCGGCAGGAAGGCCTCGAATGCAAAACCACCAGCGCCTACAAGGCCAGCGAATGGGAAGGCGACGAAATCCCTTGGGAATACGCGATCCAGTGCCATCACTACATGGCTGTGACAGGCTACAGTGCTTGGTGGATCGCGGTCCTGATCGGCGGGAACCGCTTCGTATACAAGCGGATCGAGCGGGATGAAGAAATCATCGCCAACCTCGTGAAGATCGAATCGGACTTCTGGCACAATCACGTGCTGAAACGGATTCCGCCGGCTCCGGACGGGTCCGAAGCTTCTTCTGAGCTTGTGAAGCAGCTCTATCCGAAATCGAACGGTCTCGAATTGGACTTGCCTTCGTCGGTCGAGCAATGGATCCAGCAGTATGAGCAGGCTGCTGAGGAAGAAAAAGCGGCCGCCGCTCGGAAAGAAGAGGCCGCCAACAATATCAAAATGTTGCTCGGTGAATACGAGGCCGGACGGTTCAAGGATTGGCGGATCACGTGGAAGACGACCCAGTCGTCCAGATTGGACACGAAACGGCTGAGAGCGGAAATGCCGGACGTGTATGCGAACTACGCGACCCAAACGACGTCCCGGCGCTTCGAAATCAGACGAATGGAGGCATGATAAACCATGGCGAAACAAAACCTGAGCGCTGCCTTGAGCGCAAAGGCGAATGGAACGAACGGAGAAGGCAATGGGGGCCAATTGGCCCCGATTGCTGGCGTCAAAGCCCTTCTGAACAGTCCCTCCATCAAAAAGCGGTTTGACGAGGTGCTTGGCAAGCGGGCGCCGCAATTCATGACAAGCATCATCAACCTCGTGAACTCTGACGTGAACCTGCAGAAGTGCGATCCGATGAGCGTGATCGGCTCCTGCATGGTGGCCGCGACATTGGATCTCCCCGTGGACAAAAACCTCGGCTACGCCTGGATCGTGCCATACGGCCACAAGGCGACTTTCCAACTCGGCTACAAGGGATACATTCAGCTGGCACTCCGCACGGCTTTGTACAAGGCACTGAACGTGATTCCAGTTCATGAAGGCGAACTCGTGAAGTGGAACCCGCTGACGGAAGAGCTGGTGCTCGACTTTGAAAAGAAAAAGTCGGACGCCATTATCGGTTACGCCGGGTACTTCGAGCTGGTCAATGGCTTCCGAAAGGCCGTGTACTGGACCAAGGACCAGATCGAAGCTCATCGGAAACGCTTCGCCAAAAGCGATTTCGGGTGGAAGAACGACTATGACGCAATGGCGCTCAAGACGGTCATCCGGAACATGCTTTCGAAGTGGGGCATTCTGTCCATCGAAATGCGAATGGCGTACTCCCAGGACGTCGACACGAAGCTGGAGTACGGTGAGGATCCGGCCGAAGCCCCGAGCGTCATCGACATCACGGCGGTGGAAGCCGCTTCCGATCCCGCGGAAGAACAGCAGGGAAATGACGAGAAGCGGGAAGAAGGTAGCCAGGGTGAACTGGATTTTGCGAACTGATTGCATCCGCCGCCGGGTGCAGGAAGTGACCGGGAAACCGGTTTATGTTGCGGGGAGGTAAATCCATGGAAAAACCGCCTTTTGTGACCATGAAGCCTGTCTTCGACGAGGAGGTTCTCCGCCCTGGACGAGCTGTCCGGCTCGGAGGGTACGACGAGGAAGGCGAAAAACAGAAAGGCATTTGGCTCATCCAAGATTGCAACTACGATCGTCTTGTGCTGATCAATCACCGCGGCACTGTGAAAACCATCTACATTGATGACGTGTTGCGGGAGGACGAATGCTACCGGACCACAATCACGCCGCTGGAGGGCTGACCAAGGATGAGCGCCAACACCAAAATCGAATGGACGGACGCCACATGGAACCCCATCGTCGGCTGCACGAGGGTTTCCGAAGGGTGCATGAACTGCTATGCGGAACGATTCGCCGCGCGCTTCCCTGAACGTTTCGGCGGTGTCAGCCGCATGACGGAGTATGGCCCGCGGTGGACGGGGAAAATCGTACTCCGGCCGGAGGCACTGAATCTGCCTCTTCGTTGGCGGAAGCAACGGCGGATCTTCGTGAATTCTATGTCGGACCTGTTCCACGAAAACGTTGAATTCGCCCACATTGTCGCGATTTTCCGCGTGATGGCCATCGCGCAGCACCATACGTTTCAAATACTGACGAAAAGGCCGCAGCGGATGCTCGAAGTGATGAACCTTCTTCCGGAGGCTCTGAAAACGATCTTTCCGGCGGAAAAACACCCTGAGGTCAATGCTCCTGGCTGGCCTCTTCCCAACGTCTGGCTCGGCGTCTCGGTCGAAAACCAGCGCGCGGCCGACGAGCGGATTCCGCTGCTGCTCCAGACGCCGGCGGCGGTGCGGTTTCTGTCGTGCGAACCGTTGCTGGGGCCGGTGGACTTGAAGCCGTACCTGGAGCCGTACATTCGAACGAAACACGATGGCTCGAAGCGCGGAACGGTGTGGGCGGATCCCGGAATTGATTGGATCATCGTCGGCGGTGAGAGCGGCCCCGGCGCCCGGCCAATGCATCCGGATTGGGTGCGGGGCATTCGGGATCAGTGTGTCGCCGCGGGGGTGCCATTCTTCTTCAAGCAGTGGGGAGAATGGAAATTGTCCTGGATGGCCGGTGAATATCAATGGATGCGCGTCGGCAAAAAAGCCGCCGGCCGCTTGCTGGACGGTCGGACGTGGGACGAGCTCCCGGTGGTGGCGAAGGCGCCCCCGGGGGAGCTGCATCTGATTCATCGGCATACCGGCACAAGAAAGGTCATACCGACATGACGCGGGGAGCTGATCGAAGTGGCGTGGATTGAAAGCCATCAGGAACTTGCGAGGCATCCGAAAACAAAAAAACTTGCCCGATTGCTCGGCGTATCTCTCCCCGCCGCTGTCGGTCATCTCCATTTCCTTTGGTGGTGGGCGATGGACTATGCCCAGGACGGCGATCTTTCTCGTTACGACGCATACGACATCGCCGATGCCTGTGGGTGGGAAGGTGACCCCGAAAAGATTTTGTCCGCACTCATTGAATCAGGCTTCATTGACCAAACCGAAGAGGGCCTTTTCATCCACGATTGGGACGATTACGCCGGACGTCTGATCGAAAAACGCAAGGCAAACACGGAACGAAAACGGAAGTCACGCGAACGTCACGCGGCAGTCACGCGTGACACACGCGACAGTCACAGGGCTACCAAACCTAACCAAACCATACCTAACCAGATTGATGGATTGATTGATAATGCGCCCGCGCACGAAAAACCTGAGACCTTCGAGCAGGCACACAAGCGGATATTTGGCCTGGCCTGTCACCCGCACAACAGCGAAATCCTCCGGAGCTACCTTGACGACGGCATGGAAGAAGCAGTCATCATCAGGGCGATGGAACGGGCTGCCGAGAAGGGGAAAACGGGGTTCAATTTCTCCTTCATCCGCGCCATCGTCGAGAACTATTTCCGGAATGGCGTGCTGACGTTGGAGCAGGCGATCAAGCTGGACGAGGCCCATGATGCGGCGCGCCGCCGGGATCCGCCGGGCGGAAAGTCCCGGCAGGTCAGCCAGATCGAGCTTCTGAATCAACTGGCAAAGGAGTTCGAGGAACGTGACACGAGCTGAAGTGGTTGAGCTTTTCAAAGCAATCACGCTTTCGTATCCGGCTTTCAGGCTGCCGGACGAGCTGGCGAAGGATCAGGTGCTGCACTGGTATGAGCACCTCAAGGATGTGCCGTTTGAAGCCGCGATGGAGAATCTGCGGGAGCATATCCGGACCGAGCGGTTCCCGCCCACCATCTCGGACATCCGCCGCGGGTACAGCGAGGAAAAATCCACGGTCCCCGGCGCCGAGGAAACCCGGCAGTGGCTGCGAGAGGTGGACCGCATGCGCGAGCGCGCCGTTCCTATGCCGGAGCACGTGCGAAAGGAGCTGAGGCGCATTGTACGACGCACCATATGAGATTCCACTTCCCGACGCTCCGCCCGGCGAAATGACGCCGCCGCACAGCCTGGAGGCGGAACAGGCTATCCTGGGGTCGATCCTGCTTGACAACGAGGTTTTCGACCAGGTTTCCGAAGCGCTGCGGGGAGACGAGTTCTATTTCAAGAAGCACGAGTTCATCTTCCGGGCAATGGCCGCGGCATATGACGACGGCGAGCCGGTCGACCTGGTGACCGTCGTGAACCGGCTGCGGGCCGACGGGACGCTCGACGATGCCGGCGGAATCGCATATCTGACCTCGCTGGCCACCAGCACGCCAACGGCCGCGAACGTAATGCATTACGTCCGCATCATCAAGGACCACGCCGTCCACCGCAGGGCGCTGCAGCAGGTGCAGGGGCTCGTTGAGGCGGCCGGGCGGGCGGAGTCCGGCGCCGAACTGGTCGCGAAGGTGCAGCAGATCACCGCGGCCCTCGAAGAGG
>Ga0310836_100078_pt1 | contig 131182 bp, 106 predicted proteins | sample SM_ome_4_FD_201310 | JGI IMG/M metagenome (GOLD analysis project Ga0310836, IMG submission 201310) | Sorghum-adapted microbial communities enriched on stacked mutant (SM) sorghum from Joint BioEnergy Institute, Emeryville, California... ... | reverse complement strand
CTCGCTACGTTGTCGACGAACATAACGATAGGGTGATAGATGGATGCTGACAAGTGTCTCTTTTTTGCATCTTAATTCGGCATTTTTACGCTGCAATATTCGGCATTTTTATTATGCGATAAACACGTGTTCTCCCGGTGGATGTTGCTTCCCCACATCGACAGGGCAAAACCGCAGGGCAGTAACTTCGCTTTGGCGGCGAGATCGACGGCATCCTGCTCCGACCACTGGTTGAAGTAGTCGGTGTGCCGGCCAATATAGGGCGGGTCCAGGTAGACAAAATCGTGCTTCTCGGCACGCGAAATCGTCAGCCGCCAATCCTGCGCCAGGAAGGTCCAGTCCTTGCCGTCCATGACGGACCCGATCTTGTCGATCTGATTGCAAATTTTGGTGATGAGCGCCGGCCGGAATCGTTCCGGTTTGCGGCAGAAGGGGACGTTGAACCCGCCTTTTTTGTTGAATCGCATCACGCCGTTGAAACAGGACCGGTTCAGAAAAAGAAAATCGTAAGGCGACTTCTCCGCATTGAAACGGTCGCGGATGTAGTAATAGTGGGCTTCCCCTTTTTCCGCGAGCGCCGCCCCTTCCTTTTCGAGGAATGCCCGCATCGTGCGGCCCGTGATTTCGCCGTTTTGAATGCCTTTGTAAAAGTTGATGATGTGTTCGTTCGTGTCCGAGACGACGGCCCGTTTTGGATTGGCGTTGAAGAGGACGACTCCCGATCCCAGAAAAGGTTCAATCCACGTTCCGCGGGCATCATCCCACCGGATGTTTTGCAGGATGAAGGAAACCAGCTTCGTTTTGATGCCTTGACACTTCACCGGAGGGACAATAACATGGACAGGAAAGAAAGGAAAATTCAAGCAAATCGCATCCTTCGCAGACGGCTTACCCTGACTTAACTATACGTCACCCCTGCGAGGAAAGGAATAGGATGGCGATCAAAGGAGGTTGGCCATGGATTCGTTGTCGGACAGGAGGGCCCAAATGCCGGAAGGCACGAACACGATTCTCAACCAGAGGACGTTGCAGGCGTCCAACCGGCGGTTGGCGGAGTTGCTGAAACCGGGCATGCACGTGCTGGACGCGGGTTGCGGGAGCGGGGCCATTACGGTGGGCATCGCCGAACGGATCGGTCCGGACGGCCATGTGATCGGCACGGACAACAATCCGCGGCTGATCGGGGAAGCCCGCCGGTGTTACGGGCATGTGCCCGGATTGTCCTTCGAAACGGCCGATCTTTATTCGCTCCCCTACCGCGACCGGTTCGACATCGTGAACGCGTCGCGGGTTCTGCAATGGCTGTCCGATCCGCTGCTTGCCCTGAAGCAAATGAAGCGGGCGGCGAAACGGGGCGGCAAAGTGTTGGTGCTCGACTACAACCATGAAAAAATCCGGTGGCACCCTTCCCCGCCGGAAAGCATGCTGCATTTTTACCGGCAATTTTTGCGATGGCGTGCGGATGCCGGAATGGACAACGCCGTTGCCGACCATCTGGAGCAGCTGTTTCGCAAGTGCGAATTGGCCGGCATCACGGTAACGGATCAATCGGAGCGGGTGAGAAGGGGAGAACCCGGGTTTGCGGAGGGCATCCGGATATGGGCCGAGGTCGCGGCCAGCCGGGGACATCAGCTGGTGGCGGACGGATATTTGACGGAAGAAGAGCGGAGCCGGGCGGAAGCGGAGTATCGGGAATGGGCGAGGGAGGAGGCAGAGGAGCAAATCCTGTACCTTCTGGCCGTGGAGGGGACGAAAGCGGGCGGGGAGACGGATTGACACGCAAGCGGTCATGAGGGGATCGAAGCGGCTTGGATGGATGAATACCCCGATCAAATGATGAAAGAGGCTCTCCATGCGGGAGCCTCTTTCTTACGCTTGGGATTTATGTACCGTTGTACGCCTTTTCGAGTTCGCTGATGATCAGTTTCCCTTCCATGCCCACTCCCGGAGCACCTCGCCGGTGTCATGGCCGTATTGGTCGTTGATTTGCTTGAAGTGGTCAATGTCGAAATAGATGGCGGAAAACGGATCCTTCCCCGACTCCAGGCAGGCGGACACGACCTTCTGGAAATAAAACAAAACCAGAATGTAGATCGAGGTGCTGATATAATATTGAACAAGCGCGTCGTTTGCCCTGGAATTGTCGAAGTGCGGGAGACCGATCAGAATGGCCGCCCGTAGACTCCATCAATGAACGTCCCTCGGTCCATGCTCGTGTCGTGGAATGTTGCCGGCAGGTTGCGCCTATCTAATCATAATACCGCCAATCGATTTGGCAGTGAAAATTTTTCCCTCGCTTCCCGTCGCCGGTAACGGCAACATCGGACCGGGAATGCCAAATCTGGCCATTTCGGAGGATGCACCGCGTGAACAAGACCGTTTTGAAAACATGGTACCTGACGTTGTCCCTTTTGCTGTCCCTCTTTTTGCTGACGGTCACGATTCTGGAATTCACCCCGCTCAAACACGAACCGTTCATGAAGCCGCTGGAACGCTTTGCGCTTTTTGTGCTTCTCTTTTTCGTCGTCGAACTGGTCGTGTTGTTTTTCATGGCGGACAACGCGAAAACCTATTTCAAAGAGCAATGGATCAGCATCGTTGCCGTCTTGTCATCCCTTTCGATTACGGCCATGGTTGACGGGGCGGTCGCCGTCGGCACCCTGACCGGCCTGAAAGCCCTCAAAGGCATCAAAGGCCTCAAAGCCGTCAAAAGCCTCAAAGGATTGAAGTTGTTCAAGGCGACCAAAGGGGCGAAAGCGGCCAAGTCTGCCAAACTCGCCAAGAAAGTCAAGAAAGTGCGCCATGAAGCGAGCATGCATGAGCGGGAGAACGGGTGAGCGATGGCGATCCCGCCGGAGAAAGGAGCGTACGGTGAATGTACGAAACCAAAATGAAAGAAAACGACGACAGCGTTACGGCCTTTATCGAGAGCTTGGAGAGCGAAAAGAAGAAGGCGGACGCCTTTCGGCTGCTCGAGATTTTCGAAGAAACGACGGGGTACAAAGCGAAAATGTGGGGTTACGGCATCATCGGCTTCGGCAAGTATCACTATAGGTATGCGTCGGGGCATGAGGGGGATGCGCCGCTGGCAGGCTTTTCGCCGCGGAAGGGGAAAATCAGCCTGTATTTGGCCGAAGCAAGCGAGGAAAGGGACAAGCTGCTGGAGAACTTCGGCAAACATACGGTGGGCAAAGCCTGTATCTACATCAACAAACTGGCGGACATCGATGTCGAAGTGTTGAAGGACTTGATCCGGTACACCATGGAGACGTACCGGAAGCGGTATCCGGACGAAGCGTGACCGTACGGAGGTTGTCGCCGTGATCATCGGCTTGCAAGCTGAAGGCGTTCGGCAACGGTGACATCAAACGGATCATAAGACGCGAAGGCCGGGAACGCATTCGCTTACCCGGCCTGCCAATCGGTTTCTGTTCACCATACGCCCGCTTTTCTGTACGATTCCAATGTGACCAGACTGCGCAGCGTTCGATGGGCTCGCCATTCCAGTTTCGCCATTTCGCCGGGCGGCTCCCATGTGATGGGCCATCCGCCGTCATCTTCCTGCTGGGCGGCCAACGCCTTCAAATGGCCGCGAATCGCTGCATCGGAAAACATCGTCCGGCAATACGAATCAGGAAACGGGGCGAAATCGAGCGGCGTGAGCCCGTAGCCTTGCGGCGGCGCTTCCGGCAGGAAAAACCTGGCCTGCTGCAGCTCGTCCGCCAGTTTGGCGAACCGTTGCTTGACGTCCGCGGTTTGCGGCAAGCTTTCCAGCAGGCAGAAGGCATTTTGGATCGTGTGCGCATCCTCGTATTTGTTGGCTGAAATATGGTTCAGGCAAGCCTCGACGGCTTTGTTCAGCCAGGGATGCCAGAGATCCTGCCAGTTCAAAAGGCCGACGATGCTGGCAAGCCGGCTGAAATCCGGTTGTTCCGACGCCGGATTGTTCCAGTGGGGGGCGCGGGGGTAGTTTCGGGATGAAGGGGTGATCGTCACGATGCCTTTGTCCAAATCCGCAACCCGTGAAACATAGTCGCAAATTTTGGCCGCCAATTCCGCATCCCGGATTTTCGCTTCATAAAGCGTTCGCAGCCCGAACTCCGCATAAAGCGGCTGGCTGTCCGGCGTGCGAAGGTCCGGTTCGAGGGCGTGCCCGAATCCGCCATCCGCATTCAGATAGGCTCTGAGGGCTTGCAAGACACCGTCTTTCGATCCTCCCAGAAAGTAGTATTCAAACAGCCGTCTCTCCAACAACCTTCCGTTCTGCCAAATGAAAGTGGCCGCTTTTTCGAAATGCATGGGCACCCTCCACAAAAACGCGAATGTATGTTCTTGTTCAATTTACCATATCTTCCGTAAAAATCAAGTGTTCTGCCCGGATAAAATTTCCGCCCGGCGACTTGTCCAACGCCTCTGCGGCTTAGCTTCCCGCCCATCGGCTGACGGGATGGAGGCAAGGTATCTTGCCGAAAACCTTGTTCATTTTTTGTGCCTTTCTTCCAAAAAGGGATCCGTTCGTATTACGATACTTGAAGGAGGATTCTCCGTTTTCGTCAGCCGCCAAGGACAAAAGGCAGCCTTGCGGCAGCTTTTCGCGGTCTTCCCCAACGTTCATCCGGGATTCCGGCCTTGCGGCATTTTCTCCGCCCATTTCGAAAGCGGGGTGACGACGGTCGCGGCGACGGACGGCGTGTTTCCCATCATGATGCACGCCTATCAAAACCCGACACCCGGCGATCATGGAAGGATGCCGGGTGTGTTTGGCTGGGCACAAAATGGGCCCCGTCCGTCTGTGATATAATCAAGGAGCGATTGACTCCGGTGCTGTCGAACGCGACAGACCGGTCCGGAAGCGGGAGGGGGGCACTCGATGGCCGGCCTGATCGACGAATTGCCGAAAATCGCGGCCGAAGGCCGGAAAGAAGCCGGGCGGCTGTTGGACAGGCTGCAACGAGCCGGCACCGGCAAATTTGCGCTGCAAACAAGCGAACTGGTCCTTCCGCCGGGCGACCTGGCGGGCGACGCAGGCGGGCAAGACCCGGAGCCGGGCGGACGCGCGTGGCAGAACCGGCTCGTGCATGGAGACAATCTGCTGGTCATGCAGGCGCTTCTCGCCGGAGACCCCGAGACCGGATTGCCGTCGATGCGCGGCAAGATCGACCTGATCTACATCGACCCGCCGTTTGACAGCAAGGCCGATTACCGGACGAAAGTCAAACTGCCGGGTCCGGCCGCCGGCCGGAAACCGGCCGTCATCGAGCAGTTTGCCTATTCGGACAAATGGATGGACGGAACGGCCAGCTATCTGAAAATGATGGTTCCCCGGCTCGTGCTGATGAGGGAGCTGCTGAAAGACAGCGGTTGCCTCTACGTCCATTGCGATTGGCACGTCAGCCATTATCTGAAAATCATCCTGGACGACATCTTCGGCAAACACAACTTCCTGAACAACATCGTCTGGTGCTACCAGACGCGGCAATTTTCCAAACGGTACTGGAACCGGAAACACGATGACATCCTCTTCTATGCCAAGGACGCGTCATCCGGCTACACGTTCAACTGGGACGCGGACGGGGTCATCCAGCCCTATTCGGAGGCGACGGTCAAAAAATACAGGCACAGGGACGAAAACGGGTACTACCGGCTGTGCGGACGGGGCATTTCCGGCAGCCCGATCCGCTCGGCCAAAGACGTTGATCCGATCTGGGAACAAACGCACCCGGAACTGGTGGTGCGGGACTACCTCGGCAAAGGATTCGCGCCGCACGACTACTGGATGATCGACATCGTCAACCAGGCGGCGCATGAACGGACGAACTACGACACCCAGAAGCCGGAAAAATTGCTGGAGAAAATCATCAAAGCGTCCACCAACGAAGGGGACATTGTGGCCGACTTTTTCCTCGGTTCGGGCACCACCGCCGCCGTGGCCGAGCGGCTCGGCCGCAGGTGGATTGCCTCCGACATCGGCAAACCGGCCGTCATGATCGCCCGCAACCGGCTTATTCGCCAAAATGCCGGTCCGTTTCGGGTTCAAACGGTCGGGGGCGTTCCGAAAGCCGGGCTTTCCGGGAACACCGCCAAACGGGCGGGGGATCTGGCGCAGGCTGTCCTGAACCTGTTCGGGGCCGTCCCGTTTGCCCCCGGGGAAACCCCGTCCCGCAATTTGGGATACATCCCGCAAGACCGGACGCTCGTGCTGGTGGATGCTTCGTCGCGGCCGACCGGACCGGGCACCATCCGGAAAGCCCGGGCATTGCGGGAATCTGTCCCGGGGGAATGGGAGAAAATCGTCATCCTCGGTTGGACATTCGCCCTGGATCCGGCGGCCGTCATGCATCAACTCGGTGACGGCAGGACGGAGATTCTGGCGATCCCGCCCGATCTGCCGGGCAAACTGCACATGACGGAAAACGGGCGAAAGCTCGCCAAAACGGGCGAACTCCGCTTTGCGCCTTTGCCGTGCCTGTCCGTCAAAGATCCCGTCGTCGAAGCCTGTGCGGAGGACGCCGTCCGCATCACGGTCGAACTGGACAATTACCGTTTCCTGCCGCCCGGCATCGTGCCGCTGGATGAACCGGACAAGGCCAGGTTGCGGGACATCCTCGATTCCGATCCGCTTTCCCTGATTGAAGATTGGAGCATCGACCCCGATTACGACGGGAACGAGTTCCGCAGCCGATGGCAACAATGCCGCGGCGGCAAGGCGGGCGGCAAAGCCGGCGGCCGTACGGCTGCCCGGGCGGAATTGACCGTGCCGAAGAAAGCGGGCAGGCGGACGATCGGCGTGCGCGCCGTAGACGTGTTCGGCCTGGAAAGCCTGTGGGTCAAAGAAATCGGATATGACAGCCAATAAAGAAAGGGAACCATCCGTGACCGGATGGTTCCGTCTTTTTTCGGACGGATGCCCGCCAAATCCGTTCAATCGCCCGTCTTGCGCACGTCCACCTTCACTTCGAGAACCTGGTTGCCCGTGCCGAAGTAGATGCCCTTCACCGGCACGATGTCCCGGTAGTCGCGCCCGTGCCCGAGCTTGACGTACCGCCAGCCGATTTCCGCGTTGTTCGTCGGATCGGTGCCGTACCAGCCGACTCCCGGGATGAAGGCTTCGACCCACGCGTGGGAGGCTTGTTCGAAATCCGCGTTGCCGCCATGCAAATCCCCGACAAAATGGTAGCCGCTCACGTATCTCGCCGGCACACCCGCCGTCCGGCAGACGGAAATCAATAGATGGGCGTAATCCTGGCAAACGCCCCGCCGAAGCTTTAGCGTTTCGTTGACCGTCGTATGGACGTGGGTGGCGCCCGGATCATATTTCAGGTCGCGGTGGATGGCGCCGGCCACCTCCCGGATCCACCGATGCACCCCCTGGCTGCCGAGCGGAAACTGTTCCGCGTACGCCATCAGTTCCGGCGACTGCGCGGTGTACTGGGTGGGAAGCAAATACTCGATGAACCGGTCCTCGAATGACGGGTCCGCAAGCCGGGCGCGTTCTTCCGCGGGCGAAAGCGCCGCCTTCGCCGGGTCCGGTTCGCGGGTCACGACGATGGAGCGCGAGCGGATGACCAGTTCCTTGTGAGGGTCGTTCACGGAAAAGGCGTGCACCCGGTTGCCGAAGAAATCTTCATACGCCATCAGCGAAGTTCGCGGTTCCACCGTCAGTTCGTGCTGATAACACGATTGACGCTCGTCCGTTCTCGGCGTCAGGCGGACTTCATTGACACTGTCCACCACCGGCTCCGCATAGGCGTATTTCGTAATGTGCGTGATCTCGAACTTCATGCGGTTGTGGCCTCCTCGCGGCGAAAAAACGCCTCCGTGACCAGCGTCCCGATCTGCATGCAGGCGAGCGAGATGTCGGCCAGCAGCTCATGGATTTTGCACGAGGCAAAATCCTCCCGTTCCAGGCAGGCGATATCGGCCCTGAGCTTCGCCGCCTTGCGGATGATTTTGTTGCGCAGCGCATCGCAAGGATCCTCACCGAGATCGATGCGTTTCATGTGATGCTCCAGTTGGTTGATCGCAAAATGCACCGACCGCGGGAACGCGAGATTGGAAACGAGAAATTCCATGATCGGTTCCATCGCGAAGTTGTCGGCATAGTGTTTGCGGTACGACTGGTAACCGCTGACCGAACGCAACAGCGCCAGCCAGTACGGATAAGCGGCCATTTCGTCCGGGCTGCTCGAGAAGGTGACCGACCGCAAAATCCGCACCACGTTTTCCGCCCGTTCGAGGTATCTCCCGCTTTCGATCAGATGCCATTCGTTCTCGCGCATCATGACCGATTGCTGGACGCCCCAGAAGGCGGCGATGAGATCCTTCACGTGTTTGTAAAAAAGATGCGGGGACTCCGAAAGCAACGTGGACGGTTCCGACTCCTGCAGCCAAAGATACATGCCGTTCAGCGCATCCCACAGTTCGGTCGGCAGTTTTTCGCGGAGCGAGCGCAAATTGTTTCTTGCCTGGCTGATGCACGAAATGATGGAGTTGTTGTAGGTCCGGTCCAGGGTGATGAACGCTAGCGCTGCATCTTCCTGCATGAATGCATGCGCCTTTTCGTAATCGTGCCTCGCCCCGAGCGCGTCAATGATGCGGGCAGCCCGCATGCTGCCTTCCCCGTTCGGCTCGTCGTTGGTAAAGTGGTAATACACGTCGATCAGTCTTGCATGGTTTTCCGCCCTTTCCATGTATCGGCCTACCCAGAAGATCGCTTCGGCGTTTCGATTGAGCATCGCGTCCTCTCCTTTCGATCCATGGCCTACGCCATGGGAACTTCCGCTGTGTCTGCCCCCCGGCGGAGCACCCACGTATCCTTGCAACCGCCCCCCTGCGACGAGTTGACGACGAGGGATCCTTCCTTGAGCGCCACCCGCGTCAATCCGCCCGGGATGACATGGATGCGGTCGTTGGCCCCCAGCAGGGCGAACGCCCGCAAGTCGATGTGCCGCGGCGACAGTTTGCCGTCGATGAGCACGGGGGCCCGCGACAGCCGGATCACGGGCTGGGCGATGTAGCGTTCCGGTTCCTGCCGGATCCGTTCGACGAAGGCGCGCAATTCGCCGGGATCGGCCGCCGGGCCGATCAACATGCCGTACCCGCCGGACAAAGACGTTTCTTTCACCACCATCCGGGGCAGGTTGTCGAGGACGTACTTGCGGTCTTCTTCCCGCGAGAGAATATAGGTCGGCACGTTCGGGATCATGGGCTCTTCCCCGAGGTAGTAGCGGATCATGTCGGGCACATACGCATAAACGGCCTTGTCGTCGGCCACCCCCGTTCCGGGCGCATTCACGATGCTGATGTTGCCGGCCCGGTAGGCGTTCATGATGCCGGCCACCCCAAGCACGGATTCGGGCAGGAACGCGAGGGGGTCCAGATAGTCGTCGTCCACCCGGCGGTACAGCACATCCACCTGCTTCAGGCCGCCCAGTTGGCGCATGTAGATTTTGTGGTCCCGGTAAACGAGATCGCGCCCTTCCACGAGATGGATACCCATTTGCTGGGCCAGAAACGCATGTTCATAGAACGCGGAATTGTATTCGCCCGGGGTCAGGAGGGCGATGGTCGGGTCGCTTTTGTGGCCCGGCGTCAGGCTGCGGAGCGTCGACAAAAATTCGTTCAAACTGGGCTCCACGTCGCGCACTTCGCAGCCGTGGATGAGATCGGGGTACAATTCCTTCATGATGGAGCGGGATTTGAACAGGTAGGAAAATCCGGACGGTGTCCGGAGATTGTCTTCCAGTACGTAGAACCGGCCGTCCCGGTCCCGCACGAGGTCGATGCCGGCGGTCGTAATATATGCGCCGCCCGGCACGTCGATGCCCATCATCTCGTGCCGGTAGTACCGGTTGGCCATCACGAGCCGGCGCGGCACGATCCGGTCGCGGATGATGCGCTGTTCGTGGTAGATGTCGTGCACGAACCGGTTCAGTGCCTTGATTCGCTGTTTGATGCCCTTTTCGAGAAGAGACCATTCTTCGCCGGCAATCACCCGCGGAATGATATCGAACGGAATCGTCCGCTCCAGCGGATCGGGTTCATTCGTCCGATACAGGGTAAAGGTGATGCCTTCTTCCAGCATGCGCCGCTCGGCAAACCGTTTCTTCCGGTTCAGCAACTCCATGCCGCCCTTCAGCATGTGTCGGCAGATCGGCCGGTAATGCGATCTGACGGCCATTTCCGAAGTGAACATTTCGTCGTAATCCTGTTCAAGCGGATACCGGGATTGGGGAAGGCGAGCCACGATGACAACCCCCTAATGTGAGAAATGGACTGTTTTCACACCAAGTGATCGGTAATTTATAGAATAAATGCAAGTAATTTCCGGATGATTTCCTTTTAGCATAACCGGTTTGTTCGGGATTTCCAGTTTTCATGTCAACCATGATCCCATGAAAAATTGTGATGGATTGCATAAAAATGGTTTTTGGACTGACGCCCGCATGCATATCCCGTTTCGCGGAAAGCCGGTCCGCAACGCCGGCGGCAAGCCGCGGGAATCGGAGAGTGACCATTGTATGCCGGAAGGAGCGCGGTTATGCCGCAAACCGAATGACGGACGGCAGCGGGGCGGACCCGGCACGTTCAACGCCGGATGCCGGCAAGGCGTTTGATCAACCGGCCGCGGCATGCAGCGCCCGCCCGGAGGCCTGGCGGAAATTGTCCGTCAGCATGTCAGCTTTTGCCGAAGGAATCCCCGCCTTTTTGTCGAAAGGGTGATCAACCTTTTTCGCGAATCGGAGCGGTTGCATGAAGGCGTTTATCGAACGTTGCAGAGCTTCCGCGGCACGCAAGCCATGGTTCACCCTGTTCGTGATCCAGGCCCTGATCATCGCAGGCATGGGATGGCGGCGGTAATCCGGAGTTGCCCGGGGCAGGAATCCGGAATCGGAATCAAGAAAAAAAGGGACCGGCAAGAGGAGGGTGGTGGGCATGATCCAACAAAACGCGATCGGGGAAATCTCGGGCATCATTCCGAAAGAAAGGCTCTTTCTCGCCCTGGAGGATCGTTATTCGTACAGTTATGACGCGTCGTTCGGGGAATATTTGCCCGACATCGTGATCCAGCCGCAATCCGCCGGGGAAATCAGCGAACTGCTCAAAATCGCCAACAAATACCGGATACCGGTCTGCCCGCGGGGATCCGCCACTTCGCTGAGCGGCGGCCCGCTTCCCGTGGAAGGCGGCATGGTGCTCGACATGTCCCGGTTTCCGCACAAGCTCGTCATCGACCGGGAAAATTTGCTGGCCATCGTTTCCCCCTCCGTGATCACCGCCGAAATCCACCGGAAAGCGGAGGAGGCGGGGCTGTTTTATCCGCCGGATCCCGGCAGTTCCCACGTGTCGACGATCGGCGGCAACGTGCTCGAAAATTCGAGCGGGCCCAAAGGGCTCAAATACGGCACGACGAAGGAGTACGTGATCGGGCTTGAACTGGTGACTCCGCAGGGAGACATCATCCGGACCGGCGGGAAAACGGTCAAAAACGTGACCGGATACGACTTGACCCGGCTCATTTGCGGCTCGGAAGGCACCCTCGGCGTCGTGACGGAAATCATCCTTCGCCTCATTCCGAAGCCGAAAGCCCGCAAAACGCTGGTGGCCTCCTTCCCGTCCGTGATCCAATCGGGACACGCCATCACCAACATATTGGCATCCGGCATTTTGCCGGCCGCCATGGAAATGATGGACAACGCCTGCATCCGCGCGGTGGAGGCGTATCAGCCGTCCGGCCTGCCGGTGGACGATGCGGCGCTCGTCATCGTCGAGGTGGACGGCCATCCGGCCGCCGTGGAGGAGGAAATTGCCGACTGCGGGCGGATTTGCGCAGAACGGGGCGCCACGATGGTACGGGTGGCCCGGACGGATAGCGAGCGGGAGGACATCTGGAAAGCGCGCAAGCTGGTGTCCCCCGCCATCACGCGAATGGGGCCGACCAAAATTTCGGAAGACGCCACGGTGCCCCGCAGCCGGATTCCCGAAATGCTGGAACGGCTGGAGCAAATCCGTGACAAATACAAGCTGAATCTTGTCGTCTTCGGCCATGCGGGAGACGGCAATCTGCATCCGAACATCATCACCGACAAACGGAACATTGAGGAAATGCGGCGGGTGGAGGATGCCGTCGGCGAAATTTTCGAGGCGGCGGTGTCCCTCGGCGGCACGCTGTCGGGCGAACACGGCATCGGCACGCTGAAGGCGCCGTACATGGAGATGGAGCTGGGCAAGGCGGGCCTGGACATGATGGTCCGGATCAAGAAAGCCTGGGACCCGAACAACATCATGAATCCCGGCAAAATGTTTCCGAAACCCGGGCAGACGAAGGTGAGGCTGCTCCCATGAAACCCGTCCCATCCCTGTCGTCCGGAAAGCTGTTTGACCTGGCGCACCAGGATGCCAACAAGTGCGTGCAATGCGGATACTGTTTGCCGGTTTGTCCGACGTATGCCTCCATGGGGAAAGAAACGGCGTCGCCGCGGGGGCGCATCAACCTGGTGAAACTGGCCGCGGAAGGCAAAATCGGCATCCTGGAACACGTGGCCGGTCCGCTTGATTTGTGCCTCGGTTGCCGCGCCTGCGAAGTCGCCTGTCCGGTGGGCGTTCCGTACGGGCACATTCTGGAGTCGGCGAAGGAAGCGATATTCGACGAGAAACGGCGGAACGAGGAAGCGGCAGCGCCGGTGGCCGGCAAGCCGGGGGGCTGGATCGCCCGGAAGGTATCGGGCGCCCTGCAGCGGATCGTGACGAAGCACCTGTTCCCCCATCCCCGCCGGCTGCGCCTGGCGGGCAACCTCGTCTGGCTGTACCAGAAATCGGGGGCGACGCGGCTCGTGCGCCGAAGCGGCGTCATCCGGCGCATCTCGCCCGCCATGGCGGAATTCGAGAAGGTGCTGCCCGAGGTGGATTCGCCGCGCAAGCGGCCACGGGCGGGCGCCCGGTATCCGGCGGTCGGGCCGAAGAAGGCGACGGTAGCGTTCTTCTCCGGCTGCCTGATGGATGCGATGATGCACCGGACGAACCGGCTTGGCATCGAATTGTTGCGCCTGTCCGGTTGCGAGGTCGTCATTCCGGCCGCCCAAACCTGCTGCGGCGCGCTTTACGCCCATCAGGGCGACAAGGAAACGGCCAGGCGGCTGGCCGAAGCGAACATCGAAGCCTTCGAACGGACGGGCGCCGACTGGTATGTCAACAATGCGGGCGGATGCGGTGCCATGCTGCAGGAATACGGCCGCCTGTTCCGGGAAGAGGAAGCGATGGGGAAGCGGGCCGCCGCATTTGCGGCGAAGTCGCGGGACATCACCTGGATCCTGCATCGTTTCGGCCCGTTGCCCTTCAAGAAGAAACGGGAGTTCACCATCACGTACCAGGATTCGTGCCACCTGCGCAACGTCCAGCAGGTGCACGAAGAGCCCCGGGCGCTCATCCGTTCCATTCCCGGCGCGAAATTTGTCGATTATCCGGGGGCCGATTCGTGCTGCGCTTCCGGCGGCATCTACAATCTGCTTCATTTCGAAGAGTCGATGCGCATCCTGGACGACAAAATGGAGAGCATCAAGCGGACGAATGCCTCCGTCCTCGTGACGACCAATCCGGGATGCCTGCTGCAGATGCGGCAGGGAATTGCGCGCAGCGGTCTGGGCGGCACCATGCGGGCCGTCCACCTGGTCGACGTTCTCGCGGAGGCCTGCGGCATCGAGTAGGCGCGGCAGCCCGTAAGGCTGCCGGATTGATCGCATGCCGATCGCGCCGGACAATTTGAAAGCTGCGGCGCCGCGCAAAACAGCCGTCGCGACCGGGGATCCGACGGCAGTTTTTTTTTGGGTTCGCAGCGGCATCAAAACCAATAGAATCGCCAGTATACCACGTACGCCTGGAACAGGACCGCGGCAATGACGGTGGAGACGAAGGGAACCTTCCGCCAGCTGCGGGTACGGACGGCCCGGATGACGGCCCAAAGCATCGCAACGATCGTGAGAATCCCCGATCCGACGGCCAGGATGATGTGGACCAGCAGCTCATCCATCGGGCGATAGGGATTGCCCAGCATTTTGACCGCGAGCCACGCCGTATTGGCGAAAAGAACGATCTGCAGCAACAGGATGGCGGCATAACTGCCCAGCGGTTGATCCGAACGCTTGCGTTTGGCGAGATAAACGACGACCATCACCGCCATGCAGACAACGAGAACCAGGACGGCCGCGGTCCAGGCTGCGACGAGGAACGTCGGAATGTTCGCCGGAACATAATCCGAGAAGGGCGCCTGAATGCCGGTGATGCGCGACCCGTCCGTCACCAGGCGAATGTTTTTCATGTGCAAAAATTCCGGTACGGCGCCAACCAGGCGAAATTCGCCTTCGCCGATTTGTTCGTATCGGGCCGAGTTTCCCGCGAAGCGGATGGTCAGCTGTTGACGCTCGAAATCCGGTTCGACGGACAGCGGAAGAAAATGATAATACATTTTCGTGAAGGTATGATTCGTGTTGCGCGCAATCAGAAACGTTCCGTTGTATTCGATTTGCGGATCAAGCGGCAGTGAATGCCGGTTTTCGGCCGGATCCGTCAGCAGGGCGTCCATCAGCCCGTGGCTGATCGCCGTCTCCCCCACCTGGTTCGTCAGGATGACGGCGGCAAAACCGGCATCCGGAACGACATGGAAATTGGAGGCGAATCCCTTCGTATTGCCGCTGTGGGAATAGCTCCTGTACGTTCCCTGATACTCCCAAAACCCGTGGGCGATGCCCGGCGTCAGCGGGCCGGGGGAATGGGTGGCCGTATAGAGCAACGCCAACGTTTCGAGATGGTTGAACAGCACGTTGTCTTCTTCCGTCCGGGCCAGGAGCGCCTTGGCAAACTTGGCCAAATCGACGGCCGTGCCGTTCATCGCGCCGCTCGGATACAGGGACATGAAGACGTACCCGGTTTCGATGAAGGTTCCTTCCTCGGGTGACACGTATCCGACGGCCTGTCTGTCCCGGATTTTTGCCCAGTCGGCATCGTTCGCGATCGTGACCACCGTATCGTTCATCCCGAGGGGCCCGAGGATGTGTTCCTTGACATAGGTGTCATAGGATTGGCCGCTGACGATTTCGACGATGCGGGCTGCCAGGGCCGTGCCGAAGTTGGAGTAGGCCACGACCCGGCCGGGCGGATAGGCTTGACGGGGCTGGAATTTGACCAGAAATTCGGACAGCGGAAGGACGTCCTCTCCGGATTCGGCAAAGAAATGGACGACGTATTCCTCGAACCCGGCGCTGTGATTCATCAGATGCAGCATCGTGACGGGCTCGTCGTATTGCAGTTTCGGCATTTCCGAATCGGGCAGGTAGTCCGAAATCGGCGCCTCCAGGTCCAGTTTGCCCTGTTCCGCCAGTTGGAGAGCGGATACCCAGACGAACAGCTTGGAGATGGACCCCCATTCGAACACCGTGGAGCGGGCGTCAACGGGCATGTCCCCGGCTGCGGACGCGAATCCGAATCCTTCGGCGTACACGAGCTCGCCGTCCTGAACGATGGCGATGCTTGCACCGGGCGTCGTTATGCCGATATACGATTCGACGTAATCGCGGATGAAGCCGTCCAAATCGGACCAGGGGATGCCGGAAGGCGTTCCCGGCGGCGTTTCCGACGCGAAGGCTTGCGGCGCAAACAGGGGGCACAACATCAGGAAGACGAGGGCGATTGTGCAAAACGTTTTCAACCCATACACATCCTTCCGGCAAAAAGTGCCAGAATTACCTATATCACAGAAACGGTTGGGTTGACATCGGTCCGCCGACTGAATTTCCCGCATGTGGCCGACGAAGGAAGCCGCGCGGCCGCGCCCGGCAAGTGCGGTGGCGTTTTGAAAAAAGGCATTGTCGATTTTTGGCGGTTTCTTGCACAATTCGGATCGGAAATCTAAACTGGTGCTAGAAGCAACAAGGAAAAACAGGCACAAAACGGCAGGCGAAATCCGCTTCACGAGGCCGGGAAAACCGGCGTCGGCAAATCCAGGGTCCACGGGAGTCCGGTTGAACATGAAGGTTGTTGTAATCGACGATGAAAGAGCCATGCAGCTGATCATGCAGAACATGCTTGCCAAAATTGCCGGGGTGGACGTGGTCGGGGTGTTTGGGGAGACGGCGTCCGCCGAATCGTTCATGGCCGGGCACGAGGTTCATCTGGTCTTCGTCGACATCCAGTTGCCGAACGAAAGCGGCATCGCATTCGCCAGAAGGTTGGCCGAATCGGGGCGGGACGTGCACGTCGTGTTCGTAACCTCCCACAAGGAATACGCCCTTGAAGCGTTCGAAGTTTACGCCCTGGATTATCTCGTCAAGCCGGTTTCCCCGGAAAGGTTGGCGAAGACGGTCAGAAGGGCGATGGCCATGCAGCCGCCGCAGGATGCGCCCGACGGGGGCGAATCCCGCCCGCTTGTCATTCAGGGGTTGGGAGGGTTGTTTGCCCGCAGCAAGCAGGGCGGAGCGATCAGATGGCGGACGAACAAATGCGCCGAGCTGTTCGCGTATCTGCTGTTGAACCGCGGCCGGAGCGTCTCGCGGGAACGGGTCATCGCCGACGTATTTGCCGGCATGCCGGAAAAAAATGCCGTTTCCTACCTGAACACGACCGTCTACCAGTTGCGCAAAACGCTGGAACCGCATGGCCTGAAGCACAGCATCCGCTCGGAGAACGGCGGTTACCGGCTGGAACTGGCGGAAGCGGAAATCGATTTCATCATCCTGGAACAAAGGCTCAAGGCATTCAAAACAATCGACGGATCCAACCTGGAAGCGGCCAGGGAAGCGGAGACGCTGTACACGGGGGACCTGTTCGGCGAGCGGGCCTACCTCTGGTCACTCCATGAAAGCGAGCGGTTGGCGCGGTTGAACGAATCCTTTTCGCTGAAACTGGCGGCTGCCATGCTGCGGGAGAACGATGCCGCATCCGCGATCGTTTTGCTGAAGAAACTGATGCAGCGCAACGAACTGAATGAAGAGGCGCTCGGCCTGCTTCTGACCGCCTGCGCCGCGCAACGGGACAAACAGGCCCTGGAAAAGCACTATGGCCGATACATCGGCAAGTTGCGCAAAGAGCTCGGCATCGGGCCGAGCCGGGAGCTGTCCGCGTTGTATGCCGATCTGCTGAAACGCCAATAAAACCCGCACGTGCCCGGAGCCGTGCGGGTTTTGTCCTTTCGCAGCCGCCTTTCACGGGCGGCCCGGTCGTCGGCGCCTGAGCCGGAAGATGAGCAGCCAGATGACCGCCAGTTCGGCGAGCACGCCGCACGATTGGCCGAGGGCGCCGATCGTTCCGTTCCAGCCCGGGGTTGCGACGACGGCCGCGAGCAATACGACGAACGCCGTGAGCACGTTGCCGAATTGGGATGCCATCATGAAGCGGGTGTTGCGGTGCAGCATGGCCAGCCCGTTGGCGTAGTCGACCCACGGAAACGCCAGGGCGAGCAACACGAACACTTTGAGGACGCGGAGCGACTCGTCGAGGAGGGCGCCTTCTCCGCCGACGACGGCGCCGACGAGGAGTCGGCCAAGCGGGGTGAAGGCCGCGGCGGCGATCAGCAGGGCCGGCACGAAGTTGAACGTGACGGCAAATTTGCGGACGGCGCCGGCATTGCGGTGATGAAAATTGAGCACGATTTGGTGCATGTAGCTGTAGAAGCTGGTCACGATGTTGGTGACGCTTTGCGCCACGGCGAAGGAGGCGATGGCCAGTTCGATGCTGGCGGTTTTGCCGAGCATCACGTTGATCATCGGGCCGAGCACGACGCTGAAGAGCGCCGTCACGACGAGCGGGCGGTAGAAGGGGAAGACGTCGCGGGCCGTGCGGATCGTCGAGTCCGGCAGCTGATCCGGCATGCGGCGGTAAATCGATTTCCCTTCCCAAATGCTGACCGCCGCTTCGACCATCATGCCGACCAGGAAGATGACCGCGCCGGTCCAACCTTCAATGGGCAGGCCGGCGTGCAGAAAGACGAGGGAAAGACCGTACATGAACGCCAGCCGCACCACCATGCCGACCGTCATCCACTTCGTCTGCATGTTGCGGATGATGATTCCGTGAAACAGGCATCGGGTCGCCGAAAAGAGGGTGACGAAAATGAGCACCCGGTAGCTGTCCACCGCGCCGGACAGCGTCGCTCCGGCGGCATTGAACAGCGACCGGAACAGCCATGTGCCTGCCGGCGTGTACGAAATGAGCAGCCCGAAGGCGAGCATGGCCAGCAAATAATACAGCATCACCTTGCCGACCGCCTTGAAGGCCGTCCTATCGCCGGCCAACGCCGAACACGTTTGCCTGAGGTAAACGGCGGGACGCTCCGTGATGACAAACAAACTGAACGCGATCGTGTAGGCCGCAATGGTCGCTTCCGGATGCGCCGACCGCGCCAGGGTGCCGTTGATGATCACGTGCGACAACGACACGAGAGAAGCCGAGATGCCGAGGGGAACAAAAAAGGCGAGCAGTCGTCCGAGGGATACGTCGTCCCCCGGGCGGCTTGCCGCCGGGTTTCCTTCTGCCGTCGAATTTCCGTTCATTTGTCGATCCGACCTTTCCGTATGTCACACGATGTCCCTGCATATGATTCTAGCATATCTTTCCGGTTTTTGACGGATGTGCTTTGACGGAATCCGGCCGCCGGCATTATGCCGACGGTGCTGTGCATCGGCCCCGGGCTTTGGCTTCGGTCGGTTCGCGTGAACAAGGAGCGGATAACCTGCACTGCAGCAACGGCCGGAAGTTGACCCGGGACAGGGAGATGCGCCTCCGTCAAATTCCAAAATGAATCATCGGTTTATTATCCCGTTTGGCCTGCATGATTTTGGCCGCCAGTTTGCGAAACTCGTCCGAATGGCCAAACCATTCCGATGAAGTGACGGCATCATGGAATGACGGCAAAGACTCTGGAGGAATAATCGTGATGCCATACCAGGCCAATCCCCGTTCCGGGCGATCAAACGAATGAAAGTAAGTTTTCATTGTGGATAATTGATCGGCCAAAAGGCTGATCGTATCATCATGCACGGAAATGCAATCGTATTTTTCAGGGGTGTAGTCGTTGTACGTTTTCTTCGTGTCAACAGGATCAAGGATCCCGAATTGGTGAACCATCGGCACTGACATCACCTTTTCCGCAAGAAAATGGACGAAGTTTGAACATGATCCCGGGCATTTGTTCATGCCGTCATCGTATCAAGGTTTCGGAGAGGCATCAAATGTTTCAATCAACGAAAACGAACCGCCCGCCCGAGAGGCGGTTTTCTTCATGTTAAGAAATTCTTAAATCTTTCATCCGCCATTTGTTAAGATTTGATTGGTACCCTGTCCTTGGTTCCGCCGCGGAGAGGGATTTCGAATGAACCATGGGAGCGTGTGAGCCGTGAACATCCTCGTGTGCGACGACGATCAGGCGATCGTGGACGCCATCGGCATTTATCTGGAAAACGAAGGGTACAACGTCATCAAGGCATCGAACGGCAAGGAAGCGCTGGCGCATCTGGACGGCGGCAGCCGGCCGATCCATCTTGTCATCATGGACATCATGATGCCGCAGCTGGACGGGCTGTCCGTCACACGGAAACTGCGGGAGCAGTTGAACAACGTTCCGCTCATTCTGCTGTCGGCCAAGTCGGAAGATTACGACAAAATTCTCGGCCTGAACCTGGGCGCCGACGATTACGTGACGAAGCCGTTCAATCCGCTGGAATTGATCGCCAGGGTGAAATCGCAGCTGAGGCGGTACACGTCGCTCGGCAGCCTCGAGCGGAAAAGCCATGTCTACCAAACCGGCGGGCTCGTGCTGGACGACGAGAGCAAGACGGTCACCGTGGACGGCGAGCCGGTGAATCTGACGCCCGTGCAGTACAAAATTTTGAGGCTGCTCATCGCCAACGCCGGCCGCGTGTTCACGATCGAGGAAATTTACGAGAAGGTGTGGAACGAACCGGCATTCCGCCCCGAAAACACCGTCGCGGTCCACATCAGCAAAATCCGGGAAAAAATCGAAATCAACCCGCGGGACCCAAAATATTTGAAGGTGGTGTGGGGGATTGGGTACAAAATTGAAAAATGCTAGATACGGCAAGGTCGTGAAGACGATCCTTTTTGTCATCATGGTGCTGTCTTTTGCCGGAGGCGTGCATTCGTTTGTCAAAAGCCAGACTTACGGCGACTTCACCGTCGCGTTCGAAGAGCACTATTTCACAAGCGGGCAATTTGCTTGGCAAAACATCGGCATCGTGCAAGACTTGAACCGGCTTGTCGTCATCTACAAGAGCGAAGACCATCTCCGAGAAAGCGGGCCGATCCAGGAGGAGATCAACGCGGAAATCGACCGCCTGTTCTTCGAATTCCAATGCTGCTCGGACAAGTATGATCCCGGATTGAGCGACGGGGAAAATAAAGCGGTGTTTATGGAAACGTACGGGGAACGGATCAGCCAGATCCGGGAGCAACGGTTGAAGCAGGGATTGCAGTGGTTTCATCTTCTGCTGGACCGGCTGGAGAGCCTCGAGGGACACCTCTGGTACGCCACCGACGGCACGCACGAGTATGCCAACTCGCCGCTCACCCGGAAAGAACAGTTTCAAGCGTACCGGGCGTACATGATTTATGACGGAGATCGGCTGGAAGTTGCGCCCCAATTGGTGGAGCAGAGCCGCTGGCACGGCTACTTGCTGTCCGCCGCCGACGGGCTGGAACGCGGAACCCACAAAATATATCTGGCGATGGACAACGATTACCTGGACAGGCAAATGGAGGATTGGGCAAAGCGAAAGGAAGCCGTCCGGCAACATCTCGCTCGGCTTGCCGCAGCCGCCCTTGCCTTCCTGTTGTCCTTCGCCGCCCTTGCCGCGGTCACCGGGCGTACGTCCCATGATGACCGGACCGTCCGCCTGGGAGCCCTCGGGCGGTGGTACGCGGACGTCAACCTGGCCGTCATGGTCTTGTTTGCGGTGGTCGTGTTTTTGGGGCTGGAGACGGTCAACGATTTTTGGGGGGACCGGGTGGACGTACAAATTGCCGTGCTGGACGGGGCTGCGATTCTGTTCGCGCTCGTCGTGTTCCCGCTCGTCCTTGCCCTGGTGCGGCATGCGAAGAACCGGACCTTGTTCCGGCATACGCTCGTTTGGACCGTCATCCGCAAGGCGGCAAACGGCATCGGACACGTTTACCGGAGCGGCAACGTCGCCGTGAAAACCGTGTTGCTTGTGGTCGGTTATCCGCTTCTGGCTGTGGCCACCTTCTTCATGTTTCCGGTGACGTTGGGGCTGGCCGGCTGGTTTGCGTGGAAAAAAATTCGGGCGTTCAACGCGATCCGGGAAGGCGTCGGGCGCATTCGGGCCGGGGACATCGGACACCAAATCGACGTTGCGGACAAGGGAGAGCTGGCGCTCCTTGCGGCCGACATCAACGGAATCGCGGAAGGGCTGAAAAAGGCGGTGGACAACGAACTGAAGAGCGAACGGTTGAAAACGGAACTGATCACCAACGTCTCCCATGATATCCGGACGCCGCTGACGTCCATCATCACGTACGTCGATTTGCTGAAGAAGGAGCAGGAGCCCGCCAAGGTGAAGGAATACATCGGCGTGCTTGAGCAGAAGGCGCAAAAATTGAAACTGCTCACCGACGATCTGTTCGAGGCGGCCAAGGCGTCCACCGGCAACATCCCGGTGCATCCGGAAGACCTGAACATCGTCTCGCTGATCCGGCAGGGCCTCGGCGAGAAGGACGGCGAAGTGGAGAAATCCGGCCTGCAATTCAAGCTGAACGCGCCGGATGATAAGCTGATGGTCCGGGCCGACGGCAAGCTGCTGTGGCGGGCGGTGGAAAATTTGCTGACGAACATTTTCAAATACGCCTTGCCGGGGTCGCGGGTGTACATCGACATGGAAGAGCTTGACCGCGAGATTGCGGTGACGTTCAAAAACATTTCGGCGCAAGAGCTGAACGTGCCGGCGGAGGAGCTTCTGGAGCGGTTCACACGGGGCGACGCGGCGAGAACGAGCGAAGGAAGCGGGCTCGGGCTGAACATTGCCAAAAGCCTGGTCGAACTCATGCACGGCAGGCTGGAAATCGAAATCGACGGCGACCTGTTCAAGGCGAAAATCCGGTTGCCCAAAGTCAAAGCGGCGTGAGGATCCGGGAGCAAAGAGGCAGGAGCATGGTCGGATGCAAGGGCATCCGGAATGCTCCTGTTTTCCTGTTTTCGACAAAATATTACCGAAATCGCAGACAAATGGCCGCACTTTTGCTATCATATGGTTTTCAGAAGAGTTCAAGGCTGCATAGAAAGGAGAGCAGAAAGGAGGGCATCGGAGGTCTCGACATTTCGTGATCCGGGGAGTGCGGAGAAACTTTGGTCCCTTGGGGAGAATCGAAGCAAGCGACACATCAACAGCACATGTCTGGGGTGAACAATGGATGACTTCGAAATTGCGGAATCCTCTCACATTAGTCATTTCGCGGCTGAAGTACCGGCAAAAATTCATTTTGATCATTTGCATCTTTCTCGTTCCGCTTGTGTTGTTTCAGACCAATCTGGTCGCGAACAAACAGTCAGACATCAGTGCGCTCAAAGGCGAGCAGGTTGGCCTGGATCAACTGAAAGAATTGCTCCCGTTCATGTTGCTAGTCCAGCAGCACCGCGGACATGTCAACGGTTTGTTGAACGGCAACAAAGCCTCAGCGGACAGCATCGGCGCAACGCAGCAGGAAATCGCCTCGTTGATCGGGCAAATTGAATCCAATTTCCGCAAAGATGCGTTGCCGGAAAGCTACCAGGCCTGGTCGGCCGTCAAGGAAGCGTGGAATGCCATCCTCGGATCCTACGAGCAATTGGATGCGACCCTCAATTTCAAAAACCATTCTACCCTTATCAATCAGGTGCAGAAACTGATCATCAGCGTCGCCGATGAATCCGGCCTGTCGCTGGACAGCGACTACCACTCCCACTACATGGTGCAGCTGGTCGCGAAAGATTTGCCTGCCGCGATTGAAGGGGTGGGCATCATTCGCGGTCTCGGCAACGGGGTTCTGGCCGCGAAGACGTTGACGGAGAGCAACCGGGCGACGCTGCAGTCGCAGCAAGCGAGCAGCAAAGGCCTGATGGATGATCTGAACAAAACGATTGCCCTGTTTGAAGATTTCAAGGGATCGTTTGTCGAGGAGTTGCTGGAGTCGGGAACGAAGACCGCCCAGGGCATCAACTCCTATCTGAGCCTGCTGGATATCCAGATTTTGAACAAGGACAAGCTCAACCTGAATCCCTCCCTCTTTTTTGATCGGGGAACGGCGGTGATCGATTCGGCGACCGAATTGTTCGGGATTACCGCAGCGTCCCTGGAAGAGCGGCTTCAGGATCGCATCAGTTTGGCCGTTGCCCAGCGAAACATGACCATCATCCTCACGGTTGTCGTTTTGCTGATGGTGATCCTCTTTTTCGCCGCGTTCTACAAAAATGTGGTGAGCACCGTCAACGCGTTGCGGGAGCGGGCCGAAGCGATGGCCAAAGGCGACCTGTCGCAAGATGTCGAACTGGATACACAGGATGAGCTGCAGCTCGTCGGAATCGCCTTCAACGACATGCAGCGGGCGCTCAATCGCGTGCTCGGCAACAACCAGCGGATGGCCGAAACGACGTTCCAATCGTCCCGGCAGCTGTCGGAAATTTCCCGCGAGTCGACGGTGATGATGCAACAGGTGGCCGCGTCCCTGGAGAAAGTGTCGGAGGGCACGGCCGCGCAGGATCGCGCAACCAGCGAGACGACGAAGGCGATGAACGAAATGACGACGGGCGTGCAACGGATCGCCGAAGCGGCGTCCGAAGTGGCGAACCTGGCTTTGCGCACGAACGAGGTGGCGGAACTCGGCAACCGGCAGCTGGAGGACTCCGTGAAGCAGATGACGAGCATCAAGCAAACCCAGGCGGAATCGTCCCGCATCGCGGCCAAGCTCGACGAGCATTCCAGCAATATCGGCGGCATCATCACGACGATTCTGGAACTGGCGAAGCAGACGAAACTGCTGGCCCTGAACGCCAACATCGAAGCCGCCCGCGCGGGCGAGCACGGCAAGGGCTTTGCCGTCGTGGCGCAGGAAGTGGGCAAACTGGCCGACCAGACGTCCAAGTCCGGCCAGTCCATTGCGGAACTTTTGAACGAGATTCGTTCGTTGATCGGCGAAGTCGTCACCGCCATGGATTCGATGCAAACCGAGACGAACCTGGGCATGGAATCGATCGACCGGTCGAAGGAGGCCATCGATCGCATCCTGGACGACATCCGGAAAGTCAGCGAGCAAATCCAGGAAGTGTCCGCCACGAGCGAGCAACTGTCCGCCGAGATGGAAGAAGTGTCCGCATCCATCATGGAGATCTCCGGCATTTCGCACAGAACGTCGCAGGAAGCCGAATCGATGGCGCAAACCGCGGAAGAACAGCTGGCTTCCATGGAGCAGATCCAGCGTTCCGCCCAGGAACTGGAAGAGTTGTCCAAGCAGCTCCGGGAAGATTTGGGCATGTTCATCCTGCGGCAATCGGCCTGACCGTCGGCCGTGCCGGCAGCCAGGGAAGCTGCGGCGAAGCATGCGGCAACCGCTGCAGGCGACTTCCGTCAGCCGGGCCGGATTTGCCGGGAAACCGGACGTTGAATCAGCTTTTCACGGCATGCCGGGGTACACCCAGGGCGAGATTTGGATCCCGGTGCGCAAGAAGGTTTGACCGTTCCGGCTGGTTGCGGCCGGGAAATGCGGGTCATGGCCGGACGGCTTTCGTCCCTTCAGGGCGAAGGCCGTTTTTCGTTTGCCCGAGCGGGTCCGGAAGCAGGATGGATCGTTCCGGCGGCACCGGTGCCAAAACGGCGCAAAACAGCCCGACGGATCGAAGGAAGGCTCCCGCAACCGCAATAAAAAATGCCTGATGATCCATACTAGACCAGGGGATCGAGCCCAATAACGATCATCAAGGGAGCCGAGAACATGAAGGCATTGAGATGGCATGGCGTCAAAGATATTCGGGTGGAAACCATCGGGGAACCGAAGGCGGAGAAGGGGAAGGCGCTCATCCGGGTGGAATGGTGCGGCATTTGCGGCAGTGACCTGCACGAGTACGTGGCGGGGCCGATCTTCATCCCGACGCAAACGCATCCCCTCAGCGGCGACAAAGCCCCGATCGTGCTCGGCCACGAATTTTCCGGGCAGGTGGTGGAAGTCGGTGAAGGCGTGACCCGGGTCAAGCCCGGTGACCGCGTCGTCGTGGAACCGATTTATTTCTGCGGCGAGTGCCGGCTTTGCAAGCAGGGGAAGTACAACCTGTGCGTCAAAATGGGCTTCTTCGGCCTGGCCGGCGGGGGCGGCGGGTTTTCGGAATACGCTGCCGTTCCCGAAGTGATGCTGCACAAAATCCCGGACAGCGTCTCCTTCGAACAGGGGGCGCTGGTGGAACCGTCCGCCGTCGCGCTGTACGCCGTGCAGCAAAGCACCTTCAAAGTGGGGGACAAGGCGGCCGTCTTCGGCGCGGGCCCGATCGGCCTGCTCATCATCGAAGCGCTCCGGGCGGCGGGGGCGTCGGAAATCTACGTCAGCGAAGTGTCCGCGGAACGGAAAAAGATGGCCGCAGACTTCGGCGCCATCGTGCTGGATCCGAAAGAAACGGACGTGGTCGAAGAGATCCGCGACCGGACGGGCGGGGGCGTGGACGTCTCCTTCGAAGTTTCCGGCATCGATCCGGTGCTGACCCAGTCCATCAACGCGGCGAAAGTCGGCGGGGAAGCGATGATCGTCAGCATTTTCGAAAACCGGGCGTCCATCGATCCGAAGGACATCGTGCTGAACGAGCGCAAAGTGACGGGGATCATCGGCTACCGCAACATTTTCCCCGCGGTGATCAGCCTGATGGAACAAGGGTATTTCTCCGCGGACAAAATCGTCACGAAAAAAATCACCCTCGACCGGGTGGTGGACGAAGGCTTTGACGCGCTGCTCAAAGAACGGAACCAGGTCAAAATTTTGGTCAAGGCGCAGTAACGGATGCCATGGGAACAGGATGACGATGTCGATGACGCAAGAGTCGTTCCGCGAGGAACGGCTCTTTGTTGTTGACGAAAAGGGAAGATCGATCTATCATAATGTCCATTCACCCAAAAAAAGGGAATCACATGGGTGATCCTCATCACGTTCCTGTTCGGCATCCTCGCCGATGCCTGGGCGATCCGGCCCGTGATCATCGGCGGAACGGCCATGATGCTGGTTCTTGGCGCCGTCATCGCATTCCTGAGCATGAAATCTTCCTGGAGAGCCGGGTCAACCGCCTGACTGAAGGGTTCGGGGCTCCGGGCGGCAATCGAAGCGCGTGGCCGATTCCCCCGGCGAAGCCGCTGATTGGATGAATTTCCATGAACCATCTGTCCACTCGTGATCGCCTGTCCGCTCATATATTGGCAAAAGCCATACGGGTTGGAGGTGATGACGGGATGGCGGCCGTCGCAGGCGCAAAGCCGAACATCATCGAAAGGTTTTGTCGGCTGCCGCTGATTTTTTGGGAGCATACGGGACAACATGCCCCTGCAGTCGCCTATCAGACAAAGAGGCCCGGCCTGTCGGTCTATTTGTCGGCCAAGGAAATCGTCTTCGTACGGGAAGAGAAGAAAGGCGCGTTTTTCGCCATCGGTTTGTCCTTTGTTGATGCCAACGAGCATGTCGCCATGGAAGGCAGGAATCCTTCGGAGAGCAAAATTCACTATTTGCTCGGAAATGACCCCGCGCGGTGGAGGCGCAATTTGCCCGCTTATCATGAGGTGGCCTATCGGGACCTGTGGCCGAATATCGACATGATCATCAAGGAAGACAACGGCAATCTGAAATATGACCTTCTTGTAAAGCCCGGTGCAAACATCGAACATATCCGCTTTACTTGGCGGGGGGCCCGGCGGCTGTCCCTGGACAACGACGGATGTCTTGTGATTCATACGAATCGGGGAGCATTCCGCGAAGCCAAACCGGTCAGTTACCAGGAAATCGGCGGAACGAAAGTCATGGTGGACAGCCAATTCGTCGTTTTCGAAGAAGGTCCCGACAGCAACCGTTACGGCTTTGGGATCGGCTCTTCATATGATCCGGCGTACCCACTGGTGATTGATCCGGTTCTGCTGTACTCTACCTTTCTCGGCGGGAATGACTTTGACACCGGTTTGGACATTGTGGTGGACGAGGCAGGGCAAGCGTACGTCACCGGGAGCACGTCATCCGCCGACTTTCCGACGACGGAGGGCGCATTCAGCCGGACTTTCGCGGGGGATCGGGATGCGTTCGTATCGAAACTGAATGCGACCGGCACGGCCCTTGTTTACTCCACCTTTATCGGAGGCGATGCCTTCGATGAAGCGACGAATATCGCCATCGACGAGGCCGGCCAGGCGTATGTCACGGGCACCACCGAATCTCCGAACTTTCCCGTGACGTCAGGCGCTTTTCAGACGTCCAACCCCGGGGTTGCCTCCAGCTTTGTCGCCAAACTGAATGCCGACGGCTCCGATCTGGTGTACTCCACCTATTTGGGGGGGAGTGAATCGACAACCGGCAATGCCATCGCCATTGACGCTTCGGGGAACGCGTATGTGGTCGGCATCACGTCCTCGCCGGATTTTCCCGTCACGCCCAATGCTTTTCAGACCGGTTTTGCCGGCATTTTTGACGGCTTCCTGACGAAGCTGAATGCGGATGGGACCGGTCTTGAATACTCCACCTATATTGGAGGAAGCGGCAGCGATTTTGGCACCGGCGTTGCCGTCACACCGGCGGGCAATGCCGTCATTTCCGGATCGACCTTGTCAAGTGACTTTCCCGTCACGGCCGGGTCGTTTCAGACCGGCTTCACGGGATTTGAAGATGCCTTCGTGGCCCGTTTCAATACGACCGGCACGGCTCTCGATTTTGCCACTTTCCTTGGCGGCAGCGACTTCCAGACGGGCGATTCCGTTGCGATCGACGCGCAGGAGAACGTCTATGTGACGGGATCAACGAGTTCACCCGATTTTCCGGTGACCCCCGGAGCCTTCCAGCCGGACCTTGCCGGGCCGTCCGATGCCTATGTCGCCAAGTTGAATGCGGCGGGTTCCACCCTGGTTTACTCAACGTATTTGGGTGGAACAGGCGATGAAACGGGATTGGACATTGAGGTGGATGCCGGCGGCAACGCTTATGTGACGGGATCGACGGATTCTCCGGATTTCCCCGTAACCCCCGGCGCTTTTCAAAGCGCATTTGGCGGCGTTCAGGATGCGTTCGTCACGGTCGTCAATACGACAGGCAATGCGCTGGTTTATTCCACGTATCTGGGGGGAGACGCGGTCGATGTGGGCGAGGGCATTGCCGTCGACGGGAGCTTCAACTTCTACGTGGCAGGCAGCACACAGTCGGTCAATTTTCCGACAAGTCCCGGGGCGTTTCAAACGTCCCTGGCCGGCGGCCGGAATGCCTTCGTCACCAAGTTCGGAACCTTGACGCCGGTTCCGGGCCCGACCGGCCCGCAAGGTCCGACCGGTCCGCAAGGCCCGGCTGGTCCTGCCGGTCCGCCGGGTCCTGCCGGTCCGCCGGGTCCCCAGGGGCCGCAGGGCGTGCCGGGTGTTCCGGGCCCGCAAGGCCCCCCTGGTCCGCAGGGCCCCCGGGGTCCCCGCGGTCCGCAAGGCCCCGCCGGTCCGCGTGGCCCGCAAGGCGTCCCCGGCGTTCCGGGCCCGCAAGGTTTCCAGGGCCCGCAAGGCGCAGCGGGCGTTCCGGGCGTGCAAGGCCCTGCCGGTCCGCAGGGGATTCAGGGTCCGCAAGGCATCCCGGGTGTTCCGGGTCCGCGAGGCCCCGGCGGTTCTGCCGGTTCGCAAGGTCTCCGGGGGCCGCAAGGGGGATCGGTTGTCAGGAAGGGACCCAAGGGTTCGCCAGGGGTGCCGGGCGTTCCGGGCCCGCAAGGTCCCGCCGTCCTCCGCAAGCCCGCAAGGGTGCTGATCCTCAAACGCAAACGGAAGAAACGGGACACTTTCATCAGGCGGAAAAAAATCGTGTGTGCCAAAACAGGCAAACGGAAAAAAGTTGCTTGCGCCAAAATTTGCAGACGGAGAAAAATCGTGCGCGCAAAAATGTGCGCAAAACGAAAAATCCGAATCAAAAGAGCCCGTGTATGTATAAAATGGCGCAATAAACGGATCAGACATCATCCGCACGGACGGAGCAGAAAAAGCAAGCGGCCGTGTCGCATGTTCAAAATCCGGCATGCCGGCAGGAAACGCGCCGTGCAGAAAAAACAGCGGGCATTACGGCAATAATGTTCTCCCCTGCGCAAGCGGGTGCAAGAAAGGCCGCCTTCGGGCGGCCTTTCTTGCCCATGATTACAGCAAGCCTTCCTCGGCCGCTTTTTTCATGGCGGTGGTCCGGTTGTGGACGTTCAGCTTTGAATAGATGCTGGAAATGTAGTTTTTGACGGTTCCCAGCGACAGATACAATTTGTCGGCGATGTCCCGATTGGACAAGCCCTGGGCGATGCATTGGAGCACCTGGGCCTCCCGTTCGGACAGGCCGTATTCGTTTTCCTTCCGGAACGCGGAGCCGGTCGTCGCCCGGGCAAACAACGTTTTGGCCACTTCGCGGGTGATCATCGTTTCGCCCCGGTGGACAAGCCGGATCGCGTCGGCCAAATCTTCCGGGTCGATCGCCTTCAGCAGGTAACCTTCCGCTCCCGCATTCAGCGCCCCCGTGACGACTTCCGCTTCCTGGAAGGTGGTCAGCATGATGACGAGGACGTCCGGATTCGCCTTCTTGATCGCTTTCGTCGCATCGACGCCGTTCATGACCGGCATCTGCACGTCCATCAGCACCACGTCGGGCGCAAGCCGGCCGGTCATTTCCACGGCCGCGGCGCCGTTCTCCGCCGTTCCGGCCACCTCGATATCCCCGCTCATGTTCAATACGATGGCGAGGCTCTTGCGGATGATCTCCTGGTCATCCGCAATGAGCACTTTGATTTTCTCCAAACGGGCTCACGTTCCTTTCTGTTTTTCACGGTCACGCATCATTGCGCATTCTCCAAAGCGGCATCAAGCGGCGCGGCTCCGCCGGAACGCGGCCAGGAGAACATACAGGCCGTACAGCAGCCGCACGGCAAGTGCCGCGGCCAGCATGGCGATGGCGATGCCGAGGTCGTAAGGATAGCCGAGGAAGCCGGCTTCCGTAGGCCGGACCGCAAGCAGCAGGTACCAGACCGGCACGCTCAGGCTGCCGACAATGAGCGCATGGAGGATGGCGGCCCAGCGGCGAATCTGTTTGGCGGGATTCCGGACGAGCCGGAGAATCTTGGCCGGAATCCGGACGACGAGCGCCAGGCTCGCCAGCGCGATGGTCAGGGACACACAGCCCAAGATGCGGAAAAAGTTGATCGCTCCTTCGACGGAAACCGGTGCTTCTCCCAGAAGGAGGTTGATCACGCCTTCCGTCACGTACGACAGTTTCTCGCCGTTCGACTCGCCGACAAGCAGCACGAAGCCGATCCGGTCTTCCGGGAAGAGCACCATCATCGTGCTGGACCCCATGCCTTCTCCCGATTTGGCAAGGATCGTCTTTCCGTTCCGCACATCGGCTTCGAACCCGCTTTCCGTATAGACGGCATCGCCCAGATCGGAGGCGGGGACGCCCGCTTGCAGATGGGGCGACAGGCGGCCGGAAGCGAAGAAAGGATCATGGCTTGTCCCCAGCACGGCGGCGGCGAAGACGGCCAAATCGGTGACGGTGCTGTATACGCCGCCTTCCGGCTGTTGGCTGGCGCCGAACGTTTTCCAATACGGGGGCATGGCGACGGGGACGCCGAACAGGAAGCCGTATTCCTTCGCCACGTCCGCCCCGGGAAGCTCATCCGGGCGGTAGGCCGTTTCGGTCATCCCGAGCGGCCGGAACATGTGCCCGGTCATGTACCCGGCATAGGGCTCTCCGGTCACCGTCTCGATCACGAGTCCGAGGGTGTTGTAGCAGGTGTTGCAATATTGTCCCTTGCTGCCCGGTTCGGCATTCATGTCGACGGTGCGGAGGGCGCGGACGGCATTTTCGATGGAGTTGCGGTTGTTTTTGTTGTCCGCATAGATGGCTCCGTCTGCCGAAAACCGATTGATGCCGGCCGAATGGGTGAGCAGGTGGCGGATCGTGACCTTGTCCGATTGCGCCTTGTCCCGGTATTGGAACCAGGGCAGGTAATCGACGACCGGACGGTCCAGCTCGATCAACCCTTGATCGGCCAGTTTGAGAACGGCCGCGGCCGTCGACGTCTTGGTAATGGAAGCGATGGCGTAAACCGTATGTTCCGTAGCGGGCTGTTTCGTTTTCAGATCGGCGTAGCCGATGCCCTTCGCCACGGCAATTTGACCATGGTCCACGACGGCGTACGCGCCGCCGGGGAAGCCTGCGATTTCGAACTGCTCATGAAGATAGGCGTCGATTTCCGCCAGTTTCGCCTGGTCCAGGATGACGGTTTCCCTGGCCCAGGCATGGCCGGCAAAGCCCGCCGAGATGCACAGGACGGCCAGCACGGCGGCCAGCTTTTTCAGAAACGTTTTCATGCGGACAAATCCCCTCTTGTTCAATGCCATGATGTCTCAACGAAATTTATTGTACAGCCCCGGGTCATGCAAAAACAGTGCCGCGGCCCGTGACTTTTCCCGCATGAAAGTCACTATTGCATATGACTTTTATTCGGTACCTTCTGGGAGCGGCGGTGAAACATCGCCGACGGGCGGCAACAACGCCCGATTCCCATTCAAGCGAGAAGGTGTCGATTGAGATGTTTGCAACGATGAAAGATTCCGTGAAAGCGATCGTCTATACCGGGCTGGTGTTGCTGCTTGCGGTCGCGTTCAGCTTCATGCCGGGCATGAACAGCCTTCTGTACATGCTGACGCCGACGATTGCCGTTTTGCTGATGATGCTGGTGGTGACAAGGGACGGCTACCGGAAAGCGGGGTGGCAAAGCCTCGGCCTCCACAAATCCGGCCGCAAGGGCTGGGCGTTCGCCCTGATCGTGCCCGCCATTCCGCTGGCGTTGAGCTTTGCCGTCGTCTGGCTCGCCGGCATGTCGGCCATTCAGCCGGGTGAAGATTTCGCCGGCTTTCCGTGGCCTTATGTGCCGCTTCTCCTTGTCATTTTGTACGTCAAAGCGGTGCTGATCGAATCGATGGGGGAAGAGCTCGGTTGGCGCGGATATCTGTTGCCGTTGCTCGCCCAAAGCATGAAACCGAAAGCAGCCATGCTGCTCGGCGGCTTCATTCACGGCATCTGGCATTTTCCGCTGATCATCCGGACGGATCTGTATCATGCCGATGAAGTGCTGTGGCTGATCCTGCCCCTGACCGTCCTGAGCACGGTGTTTCTGGCGCCCGCCATCGGGCAACTGCGCCTGAAGACCGGCAGCGTATGGCCGGCTTCGATGATGCATACGACCCACAATCTCGTCTGGCTGGTGCTGGCCAACATCACCGTGGACAAATCGGAAGCGGCGAAGTACGTCAGCGGCGACATGAGCATCGTCGTCCTGCTGTTCTACGCGGGATTGACCGCCTTCATGTGGAGAAAACGCAAATAGGCGAACAGCTGCGGAAAGAAGCAATGCCAACGCCGGACCGCTTTCATGTATACTTGAGGGAAAAACGACACGAAGGTTGTGGCCCGCTTGGAATCGCTCCCTCAGCAGAGACACTGGTTTGATTACGTCATGTTCGGCTTGCATGCCTTCTGGGCGATTCTGGGCATCAAAAACGTCTGGTTCGGAACCGGCGGCGGCATGTGGGTGCTCTCGGCAGGTACGATGGGCTATTTGCTCATCATCTTCCTGCCTTTTGTCTTGTACAGGAAACATCGCATTTTGCCGGCGGTGCTTGCGGAGCTTGTGATCGTCGCCGGCTTGTACGCGTTTGTTCCCGTATCGGAACCCGCCTTCGGTTTCCTGCACATTCCCGTCATGCTCGTCAGCTATATGGCGTGGGGGTGGCATGCGCTGTGGGCGGCCGTTGCCGTGTTGATCCTTCCCCTGGTATTGTCCGATGAATGGCGTTCCCTGCCCGGGGACAAGTTTTTGGACGAACTGGTCAACTCCGCCATCCTGTTCGGCATCGGTTTCTGTTTTCAGAAGATGGTCTTGTCCTACAAAAAGATCAAGGGCATGTACAAGATCATCCAGGGGCAAAACCAGACGCTGGAAGTGTACGCCAGACAGATCGAAAAGTTGACGCTGGCGGAGGAAAGGAACCGGTTGTCGCGGGAATTGCACGATACGGTCGGCCACGTGTTCACGACGACGATCACCGGCATGGATGCCGTGTACTTGCTGATTGATCTGTCGCCGCAGGAAGCGAAAAAGAACCTGAAAGAACTGCTGCAGGTGACAAGAAGCGGGCTGGACGAAGTGAGGCGGCACATTCACGCGATCGCGGACGACCGGCAGCCGCAGACGCTCGTCGGGCATCTGACGGAAGTGGCCGGCCAGTTTGCTTCGCATGCGGGGATTGACGTCAACCTGGACGTGCGGGGGGAGGAATACCCGGTATCGGAACGGGTGCGTTTGACGTTGATCCGCTGCCTGCAGGAATCGCTGACGAACGCCAAACGGCACGGCAACGCCACCGCCATCCGCATCGCGCTTTCCTTCGAGGGAAACCGCCTTGTGCTGGTCATTGCCGACAACGGGCGGGGAAATGCCAATCTGGTAAAAGGGTTCGGCCTCACCGGGATGACGGAGCGGCTGTCCGGCGTGAACGGCTCCCTGGCCATCGAATCAAGCCCGGAAGCCGGGACGACGATTCGCTGCACCGTTCCCGTCCATCCCGGCCAGGCCGCATGATTGGAATTCCGGTTCACGGGATGCGGCCCTGCAGCTCAAGCAGCACCCAGCGTTTCGTTCCCGTCACCCGGCGCAGTTCGCGAAAGCGGAAAATGCGGCCGAGGTCGTCCAGGAACGGATAGTGGTCAAAATCGTCGACGAGGACGAAGGCATCGGGCGCGAGGACATTGGCCAGCAAAGGAAAGGCGAGGGAGCGGCCGTTGCCGTGCGGACCGTCCAGGACGAGCGCCTGCCAGGCGCCGGGGGAAGCCGGGATCCGGTCCAGGTCGCCGTAGAAGGCGTTGCGGATTGTGAAATGGTGATACTCGCGTTCCGGCACCCATTCACCGGACCGGTTCCACATCACCGCGGCGTGATCGGGATCGGCAAACATCCGCTCCCGGACGGCGTCGTCGATTCGGCGGAGGCGCTGCCGGCTGAGCCGGACGCGGGGAGACAGGAGAATGTCCTGCAGCGTGTTGAACCAGCCGGGATCGTGTTCGAGGGTGGTCACGCCGATGTCCGCGTCCGCCAATGCCGCAAGCCCTTCCCAGAACACCGTGGACGTTCCTCCGCCCAGTTCCAGCACGCGCCACGCGCGCCCGTGATTCATCGCGCCGGCAAGCGCCCGGAGCGCTTCCCTGTCCAGCGCCATCGGCGTAAAGCCGAACCCGCGCTTTTCGGCGTATTCCAGCGCGAGACCGATATCCTTCTCCAGCATCGGCCGTCCCCCGTTTCGCATGGATGTCGTGATCGGTTTTCTTCCCTTTGATCAACATATGCGGCAACGCAAAGGGGAGCCCGTTTCGCGCCCGGGGTTCGAGCCCGGATTTCGGGTGCGGTGAAGCGGATCCGCGGCGTCCATTGCTGCAACGGCCGCGGGTCTGTCGGGTTTTGTCTGCAGGAAATTTGAATAAACGGCCGGTTGTGACGGAATTATCCGTCGTTGTTGCCTTTGTTTTGATCCAGTGCCATCGGCGGCAGCGATTGCGCCAGCCGGACGGCGCGCATGATTTCCGCCGTCGCCTGCCGGATGAGCGCCGGCGCCTGCTCCATCGCCTCCTGCAACGGCATGGGGGACTGGACGATGCCGAACAGGGCGTCCAATCCGAGCTCATGCAGCTCATCGACCGGGTGAAGGATGCCGCCGGAAATGCAGATGACCGGTTTGCCCAGGGCTTTGGCCACGCGGGCGACGCCGACCGGGGCCTTGCCGAACGCGGTTTGCCGGTCGGTGCGCCCTTCTCCGGTCAGCACCAGATCCGCTTCGCGCACCCGCTCCGCAAAACGGATCGTCTCCAGGATCAGTTCGATGCCCCGGTGCATCGTGGCGGACAGGAAGGCGATCAAACCGGCTCCGAGCCCGCCCGCGGCGCCGGCCCCCTTGACTTCGACCACGTCGATGCCGAGAGTGCGCTCGATCATGCGGCCGTAATGCAGCAGATTGCGGTCAAGCAGATGCACCATCTCCGGCTTCGCTCCCTTCTGCGGGCCGTAGACGGCTGACGCGCCGCTTGGTCCGCACAGGGGATTCGTCACGTCGCTGGCGATCAGCACTTCGCATTCCGCAAGGCGCGGGTCGAGGCCGGATGCGTCGATCCGGGCGATGTCGCCGAGCCGTTCGCCGCCGAACCCGATCTCCTCCCCCGCGGCATCGTAAAATTTGACGCCCAGTGCCTGTGCCATGCCGGCTCCGCCGTCATTGGTGGCGCTTCCGCCGAGGCCGATGATCAGCCTGCGGCATCCCCGGTCCAGCGCCGCCCGGATCAGCTGACCGGTTCCGTACGTGGTGGCAATCAGCGGGTTCCGCCGGTGCGCCGGCACGAGGGCATAACCGGATGCCTGGGCGATTTCGATAACGGCCGTCTTGCCGCCGTCGAGGATGCCGAAGGCCGCCGTCACCGGGTCGCCCAGCGGCCCCGTAACCCGCTCGCGGACGATCGTGCCGCCGGCGGCGTTCACCACCGCGTCCACCGTTCCTTCACCGCCGTCCGCAATCGGGATTTTCACCACGCGGGCGTCGGGAAACACCTGCAAGATGCCTTCCTCCATGCATGCGGCCACTTCACTGGCACCAAGACTCCCCTTGTACGAGTCCGGAGCGACCAAGACGTTCATCCGTATACCCTCCATTACCGCTGTCATATGCCGGCAAGCCAATCGTTTGCCGGTTGAATCTTCCCGGCTTCACGTTCACAACACGTATTATAAACGTATGCCCGCGGCGAGGCTACCAAGGATCGCCATGCTCACCTCCTCGCGTATCGCACGACAAAAAACCGGCCCGCAAGGGGCCGGTTCGGGATCCGGGATAACCGGGTTCACTCCGACACATCGGTGACGATTTGCCATTCGACGCCGAACCGGTCGATCACCTGGCCGGTCGCCGGGCTGAACCCCGTTTCCTGAAGCGGCATGACCACTTGTCCGCCCTTCTGCAGGGCGGCAAACAGCTTTTCGGCCGCGGCGACATCCTTGACATCGATCATCAGGTTGATCGAGGAACCGGATTTGGGGGTCTGGCCCGGCAAGTAATCCGCAAGCATCAATTCGGACTGTCCGATTTTCAGGTGCGCGTGCATGACCCGGTTTTCATTCTCCGGCGTCACGTTGATGCCCATTTCCCCGGGCCAGTCCCGCAAATATTCCAGCCCGACAACTTCCGCGCCGAACATGTCCCGGTAAAACGCGATCGCGTCTTCCGCTTGTCCATCCAGCATGAGATAGGGCGTGATTTTCACGTCCATCGTTCCCATCCTTTCTTGACCGGATTCCGTTGATGGTTCCATTTTGGCAGACGGACGCGGAAAAAACTTCTCCAAAATTGCGGATTTGGTTGGCGGCGGGCGGAATCAACCTGTCACCGCATCGGCCAGCAGCTTGAGCAGGTTGATCAGGATCGGAGGATCTTCCGGCCAAGGCTCCCGCAGCATGATGCGGAACGACCGGCCGTGATCCTGCGGGAAACGGACCTGGCGCTCCACGCGTCCGCGCAGGCAATCGTCCAGAACGAAGTATCGGAGCGGGTTGCCGGACCGCTCGATGGAGCAGGCGAGCAGATGGTAACTGCCGTGCGGGATCCGATCAAACACGTGCGCGGTTTTCCCGAACAGGGCGACGCCGGCCACCGGCCGGTGATTGGGAATCGGGCTGCGGAACAATCCGATGAAGGTGATGCCGGCCCGGCGGCCTTCCGGATATTGGACGGCCACCGTGCAACGGCTCGTTCCGAAAGCACGGGGATCCGGGGGGCCGGCCACCGCGGCGGACGTATCCTCGTACGCCTTCGCCAGGCGAAACAGCGCTTCGGCCTGCTGCCTGTATGCACGGGGAGAGAGGCCGGTTTTCCTTTTGAAGGTCGCGGAGAAGGTGCCGACGCTGGAATAGCCCGCATCGAAACCGGATTCCGTCACCGACTGTTCATCGCGAAGCAGGGCTTGTTTGGCGTGTTCGATTTTCAGGGAAGCCAGGTAATCCGCCGCCGAAAAGCCCGTGCACCGTTTGAACTCGCGGCTGAAATGGTATTTGCTGTAGCCGAAGCGGTCCGCCACTTCTTCCACGGTCATGTCCCGGGTCGCGCCGTCTTGCATGTACAACAAAATGTCGGCAATCCGTTCCTTCATCATCCGCCCCCATGGAAAATTAAGGATGGTTCTCTCTTGACTTTACAACAGCGCCCGCCGGGGAGCAATGCCCAAAACAGCCGCCTCACCGCAGCGGCTTTCTCGCCCCTGTTTGTCGATAGATGACGAACACTGTCGTATCTGACAGGGTCGGGACTCCGTCTTCCTTCCCGAAATTCCCTGTCAGGAAAGCCGAAATTGCATCGCAAGTACCAATTGGTCATTTTTCTGTTCCCATGTCGAATCTTGTTGGTGTATATTGAAATGGGTTTTTATGACTGGAAAACACTTTCACAAGAAAGAGGGGGGCTTGCCGAACCGACACGCCGCCGGGCAGGACATGAAAACAACAGGACACCGAACCAGCTCATTTTGCCAGAGATGATTGACCTACACTGACGCGGGGTGAACAACATATGGTCAGGAAAGTGCTGTACCCGATTTATTCATTGGTTGCAAGACTGAAGTATGGCCAGAAGTTTCTGTTGATCAGCTTGCTGTTTCTGATTCCGGTGGCGTACCTGTCGCTCAACATGATCTCGACCCGGCAAGCCGACATCGGAGAACTCAAAAAAGACCAAATCGGTTTGGCGCAAGCCGGCGAACTGATGCCGCTCATGCTGCTGGTGCAACAACATCGGGCGCTGGTGGACGGTTATCTGAACGGGAAATCGGATGCAAAAACGAATATCGAAGCCGTCCATAACGAAGCAACCGGTCTGCTTGAACGGATCGAAGCCGAATTCCGGAAGGACGCCCTTCCCGAGGCTTACGAAAAATGGACGGCCGTCAAACAGGAATGGGAAGGGATCCAACGTACATACGAAAGCCTGAGGGAGACCGAAAGCTTTCAGCGCCATTCCGAATTGGTCGATCAGATGCTGGCGCTCATCGTCGGAATCGCCGATGAATCCGGATTGTCGCTGGAAGACGAGATTGATTCCTATTACTTGATGCGCCTGACCGCCCAGGAGTTGCCGACCCTGATGGAAAGAACCGCGGTCATTCGCGGACGCGGCAACGGCGTTCTCACCTGGGGCACGCTGGAGTTTACCACCCGGATGGAGCTGATGCTGGAATCCTACAAGGCCGAGGCTGCCTTGAACAGCTTCAACGAGTCGCTGGCCAGACTGACGGAACTGATGGGCGCCGAAGAAGAAAACGATCTGCTCCGGGCCGCAGAAACGGCCAAGGCGCAAATCACGGGCTACCTCGACCTGATGAACCGGGAAATTTTGAATGCCGCACAGATCTCCATGAGTCCCGATGACTTTTTTGCCGAGGGGTCGCGCGTCATCGCATCGGCGAACGAAGTGTTCGTGCTGGCCGCGGCGGAATTGGAGCGGCTGTTGCAGGAACGAATCGACGAAAATGACCGCGCGCTCTGGATGACGTCTTTGCTGACGGGCGTCGCCCTGTTGCTCGTCTTCCTGTTCTACGCCGCGTTCTACCAATCGGTCATCGATACCGTCCGCATCTTGAGGGAACGGGCGGAAGCGATGGCGAAGGGCGACTTCTCGCAGGAAGTCCGTCTGGAAACCCGGGACGAACTCCGCCAGGTGGGCATTGCGTTCAACGAAATGCAAAGTGCCCTGAACCGCGTGCTGGGCAACAACCGGCAAATCGCGGAGGATACGTTCCAATCTTCCCGGGCGCTGGCCGACATTGCCCGCGAATCGACGGCAACGATGCAGCAGGTGACCGTTTCGTTGCAGAGCGTGTCGGAAGGTACCGTCATGCAGGACCGGACGACCGCCGAAACATCGACCGCCATGAATCAATTGTCCGTCGGCGTCACGCGCATTGCCGAAGCGGCGTCGCAGGTTGCGGGTCTCGCCCAGCGCACCACCGAATTGGCGGAGCTTGGCAACCGGCAGCTGGCCGATACCGTGGAACAGATGGCCAGCATCCGGGACACGGCGTCGGATTCCAGCCGCATCGTGTCTCAACTGGAACAGCATTCGGCGCACATCGGCGAAATCATCGACGCCATCATGGACGTGGCGGCGCAAACGAAGCTGCTTGCCCTCAACGCCAACATCGAGGCGGCCCGTGCCGGGGAACACGGCCGCGGTTTCGCCGTCGTGGCGAACGAAGTCGGCAAACTCGCCAATCAGACGGCCCAATCGGGGCAAACCGTTTCGGGCCTGTTGAATGAAATCCGCTTGTTGATCGGACAAGCCGTGTCCGCCATGGATTCGATGCAATCCGAGACGAACCGGGGCATGGATCTGGTCGGGCAATCCAAGGACGCCCTCGATCGCATCCTCGGGGACATCCGGCAGGTCAGCGAGCAAATCCAGGAAGTGTCGGCCACCTCGGAAGAAATGTCGGCCGAAATGGAACAAGTGTCTGCCGCCATTTCGGAAATCTCCGGCATTTCCCGCAAAACGTCGCATGAAGCCGAGAACATGGCCCAGGCCGCCGAAGAACAGCTGGCGTCGATGGAACAGCTCCATCGTTCCGCCCAGACGCTGGAGACGATGTCCCTGCAGTTGAAGGACGACATGAGCCGGTTCGTGCTGCGGGACAAATGACGTCCGGGCGATTGGCGCGAAGGTGAGCAACGCGGAGAAAACAGAATCATCCAAGGCGCCTTGAGGCAACCGGTGCCGCGATGGCGAACGGGGACTGTGCCGCCCGGGGCCGCTTGTTGTATAGTGATGTTGACGAATCATGATTCTCGTTGACGTCCTTGACGGGCGGGGAAGGGGACTGCCATGGCGCGTCGAGGTTTTCTGGACAAGGTTGTTCCGTTTCAACCCGTTTTTCTGAACCGGGAGAAGCTGAGGCGCAAGATCGAGGGCAAGACCGTGCTCATTACCGGAGCAAGTTCCGGCATCGGGCAGCGGCTTGCCCTTTTGTTGTCCGAATTCAGGGTGCATCTCGTCGTGGTTGCCCGGCGGGAGGACAGGCTGCTGGCCCTGAAACGGGAGGCCGAGGCGAAGGCGGCCCGGGTGAGCGTGTTTGCCGCGGATCTCCGGGACGAACAACAGATGGGGCGTCTGCTCGACTTTCTGCACCGGCTGCCGGGCGGCGTCGACATCGTGGTCAGCAATGCCGGCCATTCGATCCATCGTTCCATCGCCGGTTCCCTGGACCGTTTCCATGACTTCACCCGTACGATGGGGATCAACTATTTTGCATCGGTACGGCTGATTCTGTCGCTTGCGCCGATGCTGGCGGAGAAGCGGGGGCATATCGTCAACGTGTCGACGGTCAGCGTGCGGCTTGCCCCGGTGCCGCACTGGGCGGCCTATCTGGCGTCGAAGGGAGCGTTCGACGCCTGGTTTCGGTCGGTCGGGCCGGAACTTGCCGGCATGGGCATTTCCGTCTCCACGGTTTACCTGCCGCTCGTCCGGACGCCGATGATCGAGCCGACGGCCGCTTACCGGCATGCGCCCGCAATGTCCCCGGACCATGCCGCCCGGGTCATCGCCCGGTCTTTCTATGACGGGAAGCGCGCATACAAACCTTGGTGGCTCGTCTTCGGGCAATTGGCTTCCCTTGTGCTCGGGCACCGGATGGCGATGTTCATGCCGGGCCGGCGGAGCAAGGAAGGAGGGGAAGGCTGATGGGTGCGGGTCTCGTCAAACTGGCCGGCGTGTTGCGCATGATCGGATGGTTGTCCCCGGCGGCCGTCGGGAAGCTTGCAGCTTCCATCCGGACGTACGGCGTCAATCTGCTCGCGCTGCTCCATCTTTCGGCGAACATGCACGGCAGCAAAGCGGCTTTGGCGGATGAGCGGGAAACCGTCACGTACCGCGAACTGTTTGGGCGGGCAGAGGCGCTGTCCGCCGCCTTGCGGGAGGCATACGGCCTGTCGCCGGGCAGAAAGGCGGGGTTGCTGTGCAGAAACCACGTTTCCTGCGTCACGTTCCTGGCCGCGGTGTCCGGCACCGGAGCGGACCTCGTCCTGCTCAATCCCGATCTGGGCGCCGGGCAGCTTTCGGGCATGTTGGACAAGCACGGCTTCGACCTGCTGATCGCGGACCGGGATTGTCTCCCGCAGGCGGCCGCAACGTCCTGTTCGGGCGCCGTGCTGTGGAGCGACGATGCCGCCAGGCTGGCCGACGGCCGTTCCGGCGCCGGTTCGCGGTCCGGGCGGAAAAACCGGCGCACGTCAACCGGGAGTCTGGTGCTGCTGACCGGCGGCACGACGGGGGAGGCCAAAACGGCGGCGCACAAGCCGTCCCTTTTTCGCTATTTGGACGGGTTCGCCGATTTCGTTTCCCGGTTGCGCGTCCTGCATCATGCCAACGCCTATGTCGCCACGCCCTTGTATCACGGATACGGGTTGGCGGTGTTGCTTCTTTTTCTCGCCGTCGGGAAGACGGTGGTGCTGCGGCGCCGGTTCGACGCGGATGAGGCGTGCCGGCTCATCCGCGGGCACCGGATCGAATTCGTGACGGTGGTCCCGCTCATGCTGCACCGGATGCTCGACGCCGACCCGGAGGCCCTGCAATCGCTGCGGTGCATCGCTTCGGGCGGCGCGGAACTGAGCCCGAAACTGGCGATGAAAACGGAATGCCGGTTGGGCGAAGTCTTGTACAACCTGTACGGCACATCGGAGACCGGACTGAACATGATCGCCGGGCCGCGGGAGCTGTCCCGCGCCCCGGGCACGATCGGCACGCCCGTGAAAGGCGTCAAGGTGAAAATCGTGGATGACGGCGGCAAGGAAGTCGGGATCGGTCAGGTGGGGCATTTGCTCGTCAAAAGCAAGGGGGCCGGCGCAAGCGGCGTCAACGCGTGGGTGAAAACCGGCGACCTCGCCCGGCGGGACGAGTCGGGCCTGTATTTTTGGAGCGGGCGGGCGGACGACATGATCATCTCCGGCGGGGAAAACGTGTACCCGCGCGACGTGGAACGGGTGATTCTCGAGCATCCCGCCGTGGCGGACGCGGCGGTCGTCGGGGTTGCGGACGAGCCGTACGGCGAGCGGCTGAAAGCGTTCGTCCAGCCGGAAGCGGATGTGCAAGTGACCCCCGCCGAACTTGCGGACTGGCTGCGCCCCCGGCTGGCCCGTTTCCAGATGCCCCGGGAAATCGTGCTCGTCGACCGGCTTCCCCATACCCCGCTGGGCAAGCTGGACCGGAAGGCGCTGATTGGCCTTGCCGCAAGCCCTGCGGCAGCCCCGCCGAAAAATAGTTAACCCGAACAAAAATGTTAATTAGCGGCAAACGCCGTTTTCATTTAAGATGAGGGGAGGACGACTGTCGCGCAAAAGGGAGAGCGCTTCCATGAGGATGAACTGGTATTACCGCATGATCCTTTCCTACACGCCGATCTTCTTTGTGGCCATTTCCTCGATGATCTTCATCTTTTTCCTCGTCCTCAACAATGCCACCCGGGACAAATACGTTGAAACGAACAGAGCCATCCTGAAGCGGACGGTTTACAATTCGGACGCCAATCTGATGCTCATCGAGCGCAACGTCGTCGGCGAAATGTTGACCGATCCCGTCTTCCAGCATTTTTTTTCGGACCGGGCCAAAAGCGCCCTCGATGACTACATGCTGCAAAAGAAGCTGATCGAGCTGAAGTCCAGCCTGCCGCTCGGCAACACGATCTACCTGTACCATGAAGCGGAGCGGCGCGTCATCTCGGATTCGGACTCCTACGGGCTGGACGATTTCGGCGACCGGGAGTTCCTGTTGCATCATTACGGCAGGGACACGGTCGGACAATGGCACGCGCCGCGGATGTTCGCCTACGGGGCTTCCGATGACCGGGCGCAGGAAGTCGTCTCCCTCGTCAAACTGTACGAAGACGGCAACGAAACCCGGGGGGCCGTCGTCACCAACGTCTACCTGCAATCCCTCCTTGATTATTTGAACAGTTTCGGCGAACGCGACCACAAACCGGTGAGGCTGGCAACATCGGTTGATCTCAGGGAGAACGGGGCGGTCTCGCCGGTGATCATCCAATCCGAGTACACGGGCTGGACGTATGTTTACGAAGGGGAATACGACAACCGGTACGAAGTGCTGTCCCTCATCTCCAGCGCATGGATGGTCATCCTGGTCGTCATTATCATCCTGACGCTCGCCGGCTTTACGGTTGTCACCCACATGCATTACAAACCGATCCAATCGATCATGGCCAAGGTCAGCCAATATTCCAACCGGAGAAGCGGAGAACTCGGGATCCGGCGGGTCAACAACGAGTTTGCCTTCATCGAGACGGCGCTCGACCAGTTGCTGAAACGGGCCCTCGACTACGAAAGCCTGAACCGGGAAGACAATCTGCTCCGGCAGCAGCGGCTGTTCCATGAACTGCTGGCGGGCCGTCAGCTGATGACCGACGAACAATTCCGGCGCCGCCTCGGGGAGCTCGGCTTGCCCTGCGCCTATGACCGGCTCAGCGTCCTGGTGTCGGAGATCGACAACTATGCGGATTTCACTGCCAAATACAAACTGCGGGACCAGCATTTGCTCAAATTCGTCATCGAAAACGCATTTCACGATCTCGGGAAGCAAAACGACACCTTCGTCTGGCACGCCTGGATTGAGCCGCACCGGATCGCCTTCGTCCTGCACCTTGTTCACGGCAGCCATCCGCAGCAGGCCAAATCGGGCAAGGCGTTCGCGGAAGAGTTCCAGGCATGGATCCGGAAAAATCTGGAGCTGTCCATCACCATCGGCATCGGAGCTGATTCCGATTCCATCGAGACGATTGCCGAATCGTTCCGCAATGCGCTCGACAACGTGGAGCTCAAACCGATTTTCGGCAAAGGGGCGATCATCGACAATCGCAAAACCGCGGGGAAACGAAACCCGGACCACGATGCCGGTCTCCAGGCGTTGAAGGGGGCCGCCCAATCGTTCCGCATGAACGAAAGCGATTGGCGGGAGAAGCTCGCCGGGGCGTTCGCCGGCTTGAAGGAGACACGCCTGACCCGCCGGGACATGGCCGCGTTCGCCAACAGTTTCGTGCAGCAAATCAACAAAATGGTCGCCGGTTTGTCCCCCGCCATCCGGGACGTCTGGAAAAACCGTCACCGACCGCGCTTTGCCGACTTGCAGCAGACGGCGGAAACGCTGGATGAACTGGAAGCGCTGGTACTGGAGACGATGATGCAACTGGAGCACGCCGTGGACGAAGAACGCAAGGCGAGAAGGCACCACAGCATCGCCCTGCAGGCCAAGAGCTACATCGACGTCCATTATGCGGATCCCGATCTCTCCCTCGTCAAGGTGAGCGACATCCTGAAGCTGCAGCCGAGCACGTTGAGCCAGTTGTTCAAGGAAGAACTGGGGGAGAAATTCATCGATTACGTATTGAAAGTCCGGATGGAACATGCCCGGAAGCTGCTGGTCGAAACGGAAGAGTCCATCCAGTCGATCGCGGAGCAGATCGGTTACCAAAATGTCATCTCGTTCTACCGGGCGTTCAAAAAGTCGCAAAACATGCCGCCCGGCGAGTACCGCAACATGCATCGGGCGGTGTCCGACGGGGAAACGGGAGAGGGTTGGTATGGCGGCAGTACGACATAGACTTGCGGGCATGTTGGGCGTGCTCGCGCTGTTGTTCACCGTCGGTTGCGGCGATGCCCTGAACCTGGTTCCGTCGTTTGCGGAAGGGTCGGAAGACGAGACGTGGACCACGCTCCGCATTGAGCTGTTCGACCGCGACGACACGCCGCCGGGGGCGCCGCCGATCACGGACAACTTCATGACGCAATACATTCAGGAGCAGTTCGGCAATCCGAACCGGATCAAGGTCGAGTTCGTGACGATTCCGCGGGCGGAAGAGGTGGAACGGCTTGAAGTGCTGATGGCGGCGAACCAGGCGCCCAACATCGTCTTCACCTATGACAGGCCTCTGTACTACAAGTATGCAACCCAGGGGAAATTGACGGACCTGGCGCCCTACGTTGCGGAACACGGCCGCGACCTGGTGCGGATTCTGGGGGAAGACGTGCTGGCCGAAGGCCGGCTGGACGGCAGGCAATTCGCGATTCCGGCGCGCAGGGTGCTCCGGGCGCACAGCACGTCTTTCATCCGTGAGGACTGGCTCGCGATGCTGGGGCTGCCCCTGCCGGAAACGACGGAGCAGTTTTTCGAGACGCTCAAGGCGATGAAAACGCGTTTGCCGTCCATGCTCGGGCATGACATCGTGCCCTGGGGCCACTTCGGGTACTATCATACCGCCAACCTTCGCTATTCGTTTTGGGGTTGGGAGCAAATCACGGAGGAAGACCTTTATGCGAAGCCGGGATGGATCATGCCCGGCAACCGGGAAGCGTTCCGTTTTCTGAACCGGATGTATGACGAAGGGCTGCTGGATCCGGATTTCGCCCTGGACCAGTTTTCCCGGCAGTTTCGCAAAGACCTGGTGAACGGACGGGCGGGGGGCGGAACGACCAACACGAACGAACCGGTGTACATGGGGTATTTGGCGGATCTTGACGCGCGCGACCCGGAAGCCGTCCTGACGCCCATCGATCCGTTTGCGGACAAAGACGGCCGGACGCCCAAGCCGATTCTTGAAAAAACCGGCATGTACATCATGGTGCCCGCCGCCAGCAGCAACGCCGAGGCCGCCGTCAAATATTTGAACTGGATGGCGCAACCCGAGCATTACACCACGCTGCAGAACGGCTTGCCGGGCGTCACCTTCGAATGGAAGGACGGACTGCCCGTCATGCTGCAAAACGAGGAAACGAAACGGATGCTGTACAACTATTTCGACTACTGCATCCTTTTGAACGGCAAGTTTGTCAGTGTTGACGACATGGAGCTGAACGTGAAGGCGAACGCCGTGATCGATCCCCGGCATGAATCGTTTACGCTGCAAAGTCTGGCATACGCCATGAAAGACGCCGTCGAGACGCCGCAGATCCATGCGATTCTGGAGTCGGAGATCAAGTACGGTTCCATTCTGAGGGAGAAGGAGGAAGAGATGTTCGTCCGGATCGTGACGGCGCCGCCGGAAACGTTCGATGCCGTATACGGCGAAGAGGTGGAAGCCTATATGAGGCTGGGCGGACAACAGATGATGGAAGAGAAGCTTGCGGCATACCGCCGGCAAGCCGGAAAATAACCCGCCAGACGGGCCGCCGGGGACAACCCCCGGCGGTTTTTTTGCGTGCAAAACGATCCCCCGAAGAGATGTTAGTCATCAAAAAAATGCAAAGCCGCATTGGCCAAAAAATGATGAACCGGTGAAAACTTGAGAATTTCGCAAGCGCTTTCGCTGGTTTATAGTGGGACCCGCAGCCGATTCCGGATCGAAAGGATGTGACGGACATGCGACGACGAGGCGGTGCGGCCGCTTTCAGGCGCCAGTGGCCCCTGTATGTCCTGATGATGTTGCCGATGGCCTACTTTTTGCTGTTCCGGTACGTGCCGATGGGCGGCGTCGTGGTCGCTTTCAAGGATTACAACATGTTCAGGGGCATTTGGGCAAGCGAATGGGTCGGTTTCGACGTTTTTCGCGAAATGTTCGCCATGCCGGAGTTTTACCGGGCCGTTCGCAACACGCTGATGCTGAACGTCTTTTCGCTGCTGACGTTTCCCGCGCCGATCATCCTTGCCCTTCTGCTGAACGAATTGCGCATTCGATGGTACAAGCGGCTCAGCCAGACGCTCCTGTACTTGCCCCACTTCATCTCATGGGTGATCGTCGGCGGCTTGGCGATCCGGCTGTTGTCGACGAATACGGGCAGTCTCAATCAGTTTCTTGTCAGTCTCGGCATGAAGCCCGTTCCCTTTCTGGAAAACGAACTGATGTGGATTCTCACCTATACGGGAGCGGGCGTGTGGCATTATGCCGGCTGGGGCAGCATCCTGTACCTGGCCGCGCTGACCGGCATCAACCATGAATTGTACGAAGCCGCCGACGTGGATGGCGCCAGCCGGTTGCGCAAAATCTGGCACATCACGCTGCCGGGGATCCGGCCGACGATCATCGTCCTGTTCATTTTGCAAATCGGGCACATGGCGGACATCGGCTTCGAACAGCCGTATGCCCTGAAAAACAACTATGTCATGGACGTGGCCCAGGTGATCAGCACGTATGTGTACACCGTCGGCATCCAGTCCGCCCAGTTCGCCATCGCGACGGCCATCGGGCTGTTCCAGTCCGTCATCGGGCTGATCCTGCTGCTCGCGGCGGAGTTCCTTTCGCGGAAAGTGAACAACCAGGGAATTTTCTAGTGGAGGTGACGGATCATGGCGCGTTCTGCGGGCGAAAGAGTGCTTGATGCTTTCATCATCGCCGGCGTCGGGTTGTTCTCCTTGTTGTGCGTTTTGCCGATGGTTCACATTTTGGCGCTGTCCCTGAGCGGCAACCGGGCCGTCATGTCCGGGGAAGTGTTTCTTTGGCCGGTCGATTTGACGTTCCATTCCTATTCGGCGGTATTCGGCGACATGTCCATGATCCGCTCGCTGATGCTGACCGTCGTGCTTGTCGTTGTTTACACCTTGATCGCCCTGACGATGACCGTCATGGCCGCCTATGCGCTGAGCCGAAGGCACTTCCGCGGCAAAAACGTCATGTTTGCCCTGATCGTGGCCACGATGTTTTTCAACCCGGGCATCATTCCGAATTACCTGCTCGTCAAAAACCTGCACCTGATCGACTCGCTCTGGTCGCTGATTTAGCCGGTCATGATCAGCGCATTTCACCTGATCATCATGAAAACGTCCTTCGCGCAAATTCCGGAGGAGCTGGAGGATTCCGCCTGGATGGACGGCTGCGGCCACTTCCGCTTCCTGCTCACGATCGTGCTGCCGCTGCAGCTGCCGATTTTGGCGACGATCGGGCTGTATTCGGCCGTGAACCGCTGGAACACGTTCCAGGATGCGCTGTTTTACATCAACGACCGGAACCTGTATCCGCTGCAGCTCAAACTGTACCAGATCGTCATCAACAGCCAGGTGAACGACGCCACCGCGCAGGAAGGGTTCAGCGCATCGACGCCCATCCCGCAGGGGCTCCAGTCGGCGAGCATCATGTTCGCCACCGTGCCGATCCTGCTTGTATATCCTTGGCTGCAAAAATACTTCATCTCGGGCATGCTGCAGGGCGCAGTCAAAGGTTGATATACAGGATTCAAATTTGGTCTGAAGGAGGCATTTTCATGCGAAAGACGTTTCGCGCAAGCTGGAAAACCGTCCTCGTCCTGATCGTGGCCGCGGCCGTCGCGTTGGCCGGCTGTTCCGCCGGCAATACCGGCGGCAATGCGGGCGGCAACGCGGGCGGCGGGCAAGCCGCAACCGGCGGAGGCGGGGGCAACGCGTCGGCGGACCAACCGAAGGGAGAACGGATCACCCTGCGGGTGGAGCTGTTTGACCGCAACAACACGCCGGCCGGGGAACCGCCGATCACGGAAAACTTCATGGCGAAGTACATTCAGGAAAATTTCGGTGACCCCAACAACATCACGGTCGAGTTCGTCACCGTTCCCCGCGCGGAGGAAGTGGATAAGCTGAACGTGCTCATGGCATCCGGCTCCGCACCGGATATCATTTTCACTTACAGCAAGCCGACGGTCCAAAATTATGTGAAAGGCGGGGGCCTGACCGATCTGGGTCCGCTCATTGAGGAATACGGCCCGAACCTGAAGAAAGTGCTGGGCCCGTCCCTGCCGTACGGCGTCTTCGAGGGCAAGCAGTATGCGATTCCGGCGCTCCGCGTCATTCAAGCCCAGGCGACGACGTTCATCCGCAAAGACTGGCTGGATCAGCTCGATCTGCCGCTGCCGCAGACGACCGAGGAATTCGTGAACGCCATGCGCGCGTTCAAAGAGAAAGACCCCGGAAATACGGGCGGTAAAGTCATCCCCTACAGCTACATTGACGTATTCCACACGATGGCGCTCGTCAATTCCTTCTGGAAATGGGACGAGATCGACGACAGGGACCTCTATGCGGTGCCCAGATGGCTGCAACCCGGCAGCAAGGAAGGGTACAGGCTGCTCAACACGATGTACAACGAAGGGTTGATCGATCCGGACTTCGCCATTGCGGATGAATTCAGCCAGACGTTCGCCCAGCAGGTCGTGACCGGCATCGCGGGCGCGGCGACGCCGAATACGAACGAGCCGGTCTACAACGGCTATTACGCCAACCTGAAAGCGAACAACCCGAATGCCGTGCTGGAGCCGATCGATCCGTTCACCACGCCGGACGGCAAGCGGCCGAAACCGATGTATGAACCGATCGGCGCGTACATCATGGTTCCGGCCTCCAGCAAGAACGCCGTCGCCGCGATCAAATACCTGAACTGGATGGCCGATCCGGAGAACATCATGGTGCTGCAGAACGGGCTGGAAGGCATCTCCTACGAAATTTCGGAAGACGGGCTGCCGGTGCTGCTGGACACGCCCGAAGCGACGAACTGGCTGTACAACTACTATGATTACTGCATCATTCTGAACGGCAAGTTCGTGTCCACCGAGGACCCGGTCAAAAACATCGCGGCCAACGCGTTCGATCTGCAGTTCAAGGATTTCACCGTCAAGAGCATCCAGGCGGGGATCAACGACGGATACGTCATCCCCCGCGTGGACATTCCGGTCGAGGCGGAAATCAAATATGCCAAAATTCTCGAAGATTTCGAGAAGGAAATGCTGGCCAAGATCGTCACCGCGAAGCCGGATCAGTTCGACAAAGTGTATGACCAGATGGTGAACGAATACATGGCGAAGGGCGGCAAAGCCGTCATGGAAGAAAAAATGAAGGCGTACGACGAGTTTTACAACTAAACCGAAATAAACAGAACGCGAAATGAAGCGGTCGGGCTCCCCGTCGTTCGCCGGCGGGGCAGCCTGACTGCCGTTTGAAAGGAGAGCGAAAGCCGTGCTGGGCGTGGCCGTCATCGGCGCAGGAGCGATCTCCCCCGCGCACATTCGGGCTTATCTGGCCTTTGCGGATCGTTGCAAAATCACGGTCGTTTGCGATCTGAACGAGGAGAAGGCAAGGCAGAAAATTGCGGAATACAACCTTGCGGCGGAAGCGTGCGCGGATTACCGGGAGTTGTTGAAGCGGGAAGACATCCACCTCGTATCGGTGTGCACGCCTCCGTACACCCATGCGACAATCACCCTCGATGCCTTGCGGGCGGGGAAGCACGTGATCGTGGAGAAGCCGATGGCATCCTCGCTGGAAGAATGCGATGCGATGATCGACGCGGCGAACCGATCCGGCAAGGTGCTGTCGGTCATCGCCCAAAACCGGTTCACCACGCCGATGATGAAGCTGAAGGCGGTGTTGGACTCGGGACTGGCCGGCCCCGTCGTGCACGCCCAGGTCGATTCGTTCTGGTGGCGGGGCATCAGCTATTACGATTTTGTGGTGGCGGGGCACCTGGGAGAAGGAAGGCGGCGGATGCACATTGAACCATGCGGTGCATCACATCGACATTTTCCAGTGGATGAACGGGCTGCCGGCGGAAATCACGGCGGTCATGGGCAACACGAGCCATGACAACGCGGAAGTGGAGGATTTGTCCATCGCCATCGCCCGGTACGACAACGGCGCGCTGGCCCAGATCACCAGCTCCGTGGTGCATCACGGAGAAGAGCAGCAGCTCGTTTTTCAGGGCAAGCGCGCACGGGTGTCCGCGCCGTGGAAGGTGGCCGCCTCGAAGGCGAGGCCGAACGGGTTTCCGGAGAAGGACGAGGAGTTGGAGGCGGACATCCAACGTTTTTATGACGCGTTGCCGGAACTGGAATACGAAGGGCATACGGGCCAAATTGCCGACGTGCTGAACGCCGTCGAGCGCGGCACGCCCGTCCTGGTGGACGGCATCCAGGGCCGGCGGACGCTGGAGCTGATCACGGCCATCTACCAGTCCGCCAGCACCGGCCGGCCCGTTCGCCTGCCCCTGGGGCCGGACAGCCCGTTCTATACGCGGGAGGGCATGTTGAAGCACGCGACGCATTTTTACGAGAAAACGAACAGCGTGGAAGGTTTCGCCGACAACACGATCACGTGGGGCGGGGATTCCCGGGAACGGAGGACGGGACAATGACGGACAGGCGGGACGGCATGCATTATGCGCCGAAGGGGAAGCCGAACAGGGTGGTCGGCCCCGGCGAGTTCGCGTTTGCGGCCATCGGGTTGGATCACGGCCACATTTACGGGATGTGCAACGGGTTGATCGAAGCGGGGGCGGAGCTGGCCGCCGTCTACGATCCGGACCCGGCCAAGGTGGAACGGTTTGTTGCGGCTTTCCCCGGGACGAAGGTCGCGCGGTCGGAACAGGACATTTTGCAGGACCCGGCCGTCAGGCTGGTCGCTGCCGCCTGCATCCCCTCGCAGCGGGGGGAGCTGGGGCTCCGGGTGCAGGATCACGGGAAGCACTTTTTTGTGGACAAACCGGCGTTTACCGCCCTTGGGCAGTTGGAGCTGGCGCGTGCGAAGGTCAAGGATACCGGGCTGAAGTGGGGCATCTATTACAGCGAGCGGCTGCATGTGGAGTGCGCGGTGTTCGCCGGCCAACTGATTGAAGAAGGGGCCATCGGCCGCGTCGTGCAGGTGATCGGCACGGGTCCGCACCGCGCCAACCCCGCCGGCCGCCCGGCGTGGTTTTTCGATCCGAAGCAGACCGGCGGCATTCTGTGCGACATCGGCAGCCATCAAATCGAGCAGTTTTTGGCGTACACCGGCGCCAGGGATGCGAAGGTGCTGCACAGCAAGGTGGGCAACTACCGTTTCAGGGATTACCCCGGGTTCGAGGATTTTGGCGATGCGACACTGGCGGCGGACAACGGAGCGACGTTCTACTTCCGGGTCGACTGGCTGACGCCGGACGGCCTTGGCACCTGGGGTGACGGCCGCACCCTCATTCTGGGCACGGACGGGTACATCGAATTGCGCAAATACATCGACATCGCCAGGGATGCAGGGGGGGACCATCTCTATTTGGTGAATCACGAGGGAGAGCGGCATTTCCGTTGTTCGGGCAAGGTCGGGTATCCGTATTTCGGGCAGCTCATCCTCGACATCCTGAACGGCACCGAAAACGCCATGACGCAGGAGCATGCTTTCAGGGCGGCGGAGCTGAGCCTGGAAGCGCAGCGGCGGGCGATGCGCATCGAATGTGCCGGCGAGGCCGGTGAGCAAGCCGGTTGATCGTTCGGGACCGTCGGTCGGCGTGTCCGGGGGCGCGATGACAAGGAACGTATTTTTCGGCCGGCGTGCCGGTTCGGAAGCGATTAAGGGAAGAAACTTCCGTTAGTTGGGGCTGGAGCGGGCGCTTGAAGGCGAATAAGGAAAGAAACTTCCGTTATCTGGGATTGGAGCGGACGACCCCCTGCCGTTCCGTCGGTGCAATCAAAAAAGCAGCGCCAGGCACGTTCACGTCCGTATGCCTGTTGCTGCTTTTTCTTGTTGCATCCGTCCGCGATTCCGCGAAAGGCCGCGCCGCACGAATCGGTTTGCGGAGCATTCGCGAAGCCCGTCGCTCCATCATGCCCCCGCGGACATGTGCGGTTGCAGGGCGCCCGCTTTCTTGCGCACCGGCGTTTCCCGCTGTGCCCGCCTCCGGCTTTCCGCCCGGGCGAAGAAATGGTTGGACAGCAGGGCGGCGATGATCAGTCCCGTCCCCGCCAGATCGTACACGGTGACGGCATATCCCTGAAACAGGGAAACGGCGAGGGTGGTGACGGGCACAAAATTGATGAAGAGCAGCCCGCCGAGCGGCGACAGCCGTTTCACCCCGGCGTTCCAGCCGAGCAATGCGATGAGGCCGGGGAACACGATCATGAACAGCATGTGGGGCGCGGTTGCGGCGAGATCTGCCGGCGCCGGCACCGGCGTATGGCCGAGGAGCGTCGAAACGATGGTGACCGCGACCGCCGTGGCCGTCCCGTACATGCAGCTCAGCGTCGAATAGCGAAGCGCCGACCAGCCGGGGAATTTGTCCGCGCCCATCGTGTAGACGACCCAGCCGATGACGGCCAGGAGAAGCAACAGGGCGGGAGTCGCCTGCCCCGGTGCGGCGAAGGCGCGGAAATCCCCTTTGGTGATGACGAGCACCGCGCCGGCCAGGGAGACGAGGACGCAACCGAGGGTGAACGGATGCGTGCGCTTGCGGAACACGGCCCAGCCGATCGCCACGGAAATCATCGGCATGAGCGACTCGGCGATGGAAGCCGCCATGATGCCGGGCTCTCCCATCAAATCCTGGCCCCAAAAAATGAACAGGTTGTAGACGGCAAACGCCATCGAACCGTAAAACCACAGGCGCATGCCCCGCCCTTCCGGCCGGAACGCCCGCAGGCCTTCTTTCCAGAGCAGGAGGAGCATGAGCAGGAGGGCGACGGACCCGTAGCGGATGACCGTGAACCAAAAAGGATCGAGATGGGCGAAGGCCGCGTGGGCGACCGGAAACATGGCCCCCCAGGAAACGGCGGCGACGAAACAGAGAACGGAACCGAGCAAACCCCGATTGCGCAAGGCCCATACCTCCATCACAAGAAATGACGCGCGGAATTGACATCCACTATGATCCGACAGAACTTCCATCTTGTAAAATGAATAAAAATAATCAAAACCATCACTGTTTTTGATATAATGAGTGAGAACGATCACGATCAAAAGGAGGATGCCGTCGTGGAGCTCAAGGATCTGGAAATTTTCCGGATGGTGGCGGAAACGGGGACCGTCTCGGAAGTGGCGAAGGCGATGAACTACGTCCAATCCAACGTCACGATGCGCATCCAGAAACTCGAACAGGAGCTGGGCGCGCCGCTGTTTCACCGGCATCGCCGCGGCATGACCCTGACGCCGGAAGGCAAGAAAATGCTCGGCTATTGCAAGCAAATTTTGCGGCTGGCGGATGACATGCGGCGGGCGGTCGGCGATCGGGAGGATCCGGCAGGCAAGCTGGATATCGGCACGGTGGAGACGGTCAGCCAGCTGCCCGCGCTGCTCACCGAATTCGTGAAAACGTATCACCATGTCGATCTGTCCCTGTACACCGGGGTGACGGAGGAGCTGGAGCACAAAGTGCTCAATCACCAGCTGGACGGGGCGTTCGTCACCGAATCGGAATTCCATCCCGGCCTCACGGCCCACGAAGCGTTCCGCGAAGAGCTTGTCCTGATCGCGGACCGGGAGACGGCTTCCCTCGAGCGGATTGAAGAGAAGGCGTTCCTCTGTTTCAGCGAAGGCTGCGGATACCGGCTCCGGCTGGAAGCGTGGTATCGGGACCAGCAGCTGGCGCCGCGCAAGGTGCTGGAATTCGGCACGATGGAGACGATCCTGCAGAGCGTCGCGATGGGGCTTGGCGTGTCCTTCGTGCCGATCTCCACCGCCCGGCACCTGATCGAAGGCGGGCGGATCAACGCCTTCCGCCTGCCGGACCGCTACAGCAAGATTCGGACGGTGTTCATCCGGCGGGCGGATGCGTACCTGACGGCCACCATGGAAAAGTTGATCGACATGATCGAGGCGAACCGCCTGTCGTCCCCGGCGAACGTCGCGGCGGGGCCATGACGGCCTGATGGCGGGAGACCGGACGAACGAATTTCGAGAGGGGAAGTGGGTTGGCGTGAAGATCATCGTTTTTGGCGCCACGGGCGGCACCGGCCGCCACGTGGTGGAACAGGCGCTGGAACAGGGGTTTGTCGTGACGGCCTTCGTGCGGTCGCCGGAGAAGTTGGGGTTGTCCCATGAGCGGCTCACCGTCATCCGCGGCGACGCCTTCGACCGGGAACAGGCCGCCGCTTCGATCCGGGGCCATGACGCCGTCGTTTCCTGCCTGGGGTCGAGCCGGGGCACGAAAAAAACGACGGAGCTGCGGGAGATGGCGGCCCATCTGGTCGCCGGCATGCGGGAGCACGGCGTGGACCGGATCGTGTACACCGCCTCCGCGGGCATCCATCGGGAAATTCCGGGCATCGCGGGAAAACTGGTCATGGCCATGCTGAAAAATGTGCTGGAGGATCATCGGGCGGCCGTTGATCTGATCCGGGAAAGCGGCTTGAACTACACCATTGTAAGGCCGCTCGGGCTGACCGACCGGCCTTACACGGGTGTGTACCGGGAGTCCCTTGACGGCGTCCCCGGAAAATCCTGGTCCATCCCGCGCGCGGACGTCGCCCATTTCATCCTGAAAGCGCTGCGGGATCCCCGCTACGACCGGACATCCGTCGGCATTGCCACGTGAGAAACCCGGAACCGCCGCAAAGAAAAAGCCCTGCTCGTCCCCGGAGACGTACAGGGTTTTGCGGCACGGCCGGCGGATCACCACCAAAGAAACGGAGAGACGAACAGGGCCGCGAGCAGGAAGAGCGGCAACGCCAGGGCGAGGCCTGCTCCGTAACCGTAGCCGCCATAGCCAAAACCGCCGTACCAGGGGAAACCGAACGCGGCGGTTTTGGCTTTTTTTCCGTCCGCGCTGTTCAGGATGACGATTTTTTTCGACTTTTTGCCCTTGCGTTTCGGCAACTTTCCGGCTTTTTTCCGGATGTTTTCATGCAGCGTCTGGACCGAAGCCTCCGGCAGCGACAACGGTTTGAAGTACGCCATGCCGTCCTCGACGCGATCCAGCACCCCGACCACCACGTCGCCGTGTATCGTCTGGGCCAGCACGGGCTGCCCGCAGCAAGACTTGATGACCTCGGCATCAATCGGATAGGTGGCGACCAGTTTCACGCATCCCGCCTCCAATCGTGAATTCCTTGAAACCCAATAACCGTGGAGTTTCCCATTCATCCTATGCGTTTGCCGCAAAAAAGGTTGGACGAACGCACAGCTTGGCGGCGTTTTGCGGATCCGCCGCATGTTCGGCCGGTTCGACAAGGCATGGACGGCAATCGAACGGCGCTGTTTGAATGTTTGGTTGGAAAGGATTAAGATGGGATAGCAGCCTCTTCTGCAGAGGCGCGGAGATTGGATTGTGGAGTGGGATGGGCGTGAAAAAGCAATCTTCAACGTTTTGGGCGTTGCTTCTGTTTTCCATTGGTGTATTTATGGCGCAGCTCGACAACGGGATTATCAGTTCCGCGCTGACGACGATCAACCGGCATTTTGACGTGCCGGCCAACTGGGGTGCCTGGGGCATCACCATCTATACGCTGGGCCTGGCGATCAGCCTGCCCATCGTCGGCAAACTGTCCGACCGCTACGGCCGGAAAAAATTGTTTATCGTCGAAACGCTGCTGTTCGGCATCGGCTCGCTGCTCGTGGCCCTCAGCCCGAACTTCGGGTTTTACCTGGCGTCGCGCTTCATTCAGGCGATCGGGGGCGGCGGCATTTTCATCATCGGCAGTTCCCACATTCTGAGCACCGTCGAGCCTGACAAACAGGCGAAATATTTGGGGATGCTGGGGGCGATGAACGGCGTCGCGGCCATCCTCGGGCCGAACATCGGCTCGTTCCTGCTGGATTTGACGGGGAACTGGCACGTGCTGTTCCTCATCAACGTGCCGATTGCCATCGTGCTGTTCATTTTCGGCATTTTGAAGCTGAGCGAATCGGCCGACCCGAACCCGGGACGGCTCGATCTCATCGGCACGGTCATGCTGTCCTTCGCCATCCTGTCGATCATGTACGGCCTGACCAACATCGACGTCGATTTCTGGGCCAGCTTCAAGGAATGGAATGTGTCGGGCTTCCTTGCGGCGGGCGTGCTGCTGTTTGTTCTCCAGCTGTGGTATGAAACGACCGTCGAACGCCGGCCCGGCGGCGACCCGATTTTGCCCGTCTACCTGCTCCGGCAGCCCCGCTTTTTGTTCGTGCTGCTCCTGGGCATGCTGTCCGGCGGGGTTTTGGCGGCGATGATTTTCATTCCGGCTTTCTCGGAAAACATTCTCGGCATTGCCGCGGAAAAATCCGGCTACTGGATGACGCCCCTCGCGCTGGCGTCGGGTGTCGGCGCCGGAATGGGCGGCATGATTGTCGCGAAACGCGGGCCCATTTTTGCCGTCGTATTGGCCGGCCTGCTCTCGTTTGTCGGCTTTGCCCTGTTCCCGATGTGGGTTGACGAGAAATGGCAATTCATCATCGCCAGCATGGTGGCCGGCGCCGGCGTCGGCGTCGTCCTGGGGGCGCCGCTCAACATTTTGGCGACGGAACATTTGAAAGGGGACAGAGGGACCGCCCTCGCGTCGCTTTCGCTCATCCGCCAGATCGGCATGACGATCGCCCCGACGGTGTACGCCGGCTTTGTCGCCCGCGGCTTCGCCGGACTTGGCGACCGGTTCAAGAACGATTTTCCGGACATTTTGCAGCGCAACGTGGAGCAGGCCAACCTGTCCCCGGAAGCCCTCGCCGAGATGGGGCAAATCGGCCGGCACATCAGTGCCGGGTCCGGCAGCATGGACGCCGGGCAAATGGAACAAATGATCGGCATGATCCAAAATCCCGACCTGCAAAACGTGGTGGCGGAAAGCGTCGCCGAGGTGACCCGGATGGCGGCGGAGCAAGGCTACGGCGGCCTGTACTGGTCGGCGGCGGTCATCGGCGCGGCCCTCATCGCCGTGGCGTTCATTCTCGTCCCGTTCCGGAAAAAGGCAGCCGCCAAAGCAGCTGCCGCGAAAGTGGAACATTCGCCTGTCGGTTGATCTTCGTGTTCGGAGAAAACAAAGGCGCCCCTGCCAATGTTGGCGGGGCGTTTTTGTGTTCCGCCCGTCAATACATTCCGTAGACCCCCGGCCAGCCGGGAACGGGAAATCCGGGCTGTGCCTGATGTCCGTGTGCCCACGGCTGGTGATGTCCGGAATAGGGCGGGTATCCGCTTCCCGACGGATCCGGCTGCTGGCCGAAACGCGGGCCGAGGATCGTGCCGGGCTGGACGGGGGCGATCGCCTTTTTCCACTCGGCTTCGTCGACGCCGTACGTGTGGGCGATGATGCCGGAAGGCGTCAGCGTCAGCAGATCGGAGAAGAGAATGACTTCCGGGTTCGGCGCGTCAAAAATGGCCAGCAGATGGGTGCCGTCGACGGTGGCGATCTCATAATGCCACCACCCCCTCGGCACGTTGACAATCTGGCCGGGGGTAAGCGGGAAATCGTGCAATTGCCGGGTGAACGGGTTGAGAATGGACACCGTGGCCGCCCCCGAGATGCAGTAGATCAGCTCGGCGGCGTTCTGGTGGTAGTGCGGTTCGATGACGTGGCCGGCGCTCAGGAAGATGTCCAGCAGGCTCGTGCTCTGGAGCGAGTTCAGCTGCTTGTTTCCCGCCACGTTGATGTAGTTGCTCCCATCCAGCCGGAAAAAAGGGCTTCGGTTGACGTCCAACCACAATTGCAGGTTGGGCGACGAAAAATCCGTTGTCGCATTCATCGGGATAACCGCCTCTTTTCGCAAGCAACTTACCGTCATGATATGTGCGAAAGCCCGAACGGGTGAATGGCCGGCCCGCATGCGGGGAAAATATCCTTCGGGTGTGTTCGGAAAGGGAGGGTGGACGGAGCCGCGGCGGCGCTCCGGAATGAAAATTGTTGCTTTTTGCGACAGGGTGAATGCGTTTTCTTTTCGATCCCGATGGCGTATAATGATGTCAATGTACATACAGGGAGGGTACACCGTGGGAAACATCTATCACGTCGCGAAACATGGATCCGATCGGAATGAAGGATCGGAGCAAAAGCCTTTTTTGACCATCAACAAAGCGGCATCGGTCGCCCAGGCCGGAGACACGGTCATCGTGCACGAAGGCGAATACCGGGAGTGGGTAAAACCGCGGCACTCCGGGCTGAGTGACACGAGAAGAATCACCTATAAAGCCGCCGACGGCGAAAAGGTGGTCATCAAGGGATCCGAACGGATTCAGTCGTGGCAGCACGTGGAAGGCACCATTTGGAAAGTCGTTTTGCCGAACTCGTTCTTTGGCGACTTCAACCCGTACAAGGAAAAAATCTTCGGCGACTGGATCGTTTACAATCCCGGCCGCCATCTTGGCGAAGTGTACCTGAACGGCATGTCGTTCTATGAGGCCGTGCACCTGGAGGAAGTGTTCCATCCCGTCGTCCGGACGGAAATCCAGGACCATTGGACGCAAAAAATCGTTCCCGTCCGCAATCCGGAGCAGACGAAATACATGTGGTACGCGGAAGTGGACGAGCAGAATACCGTCATTTACGCCAATTTCCACGGTGCGGACCCGAATGCGGAACTGGTGGAAATCAACGTGCGCCGCTCCGTGTTCTTCCCTGAGCAGACGGGCATCGACTACATCACCGTGAGCGGCTTCGAAATGGCCCATGCCGCCTGCCCGTGGACGCCGCCCACCGCGGACCAGCCGGGCCTCATCGGCCCGAACTGGAGCAAAGGCTGGATCATCGAAAACAACATCATCCACGATGCCAAGTGCAGCGCCGTCAGCCTCGGCAAGGAGATTTCGACGGGCCACAATTTCCGTTCGATCCGCAAGGACAAACCCGGCTACCATTACCAGATCGAATCGGTATTCCTTGCCCTGCAGCATGCGGGTTGGAGCAAGGAACGGGTCGGCTCCCACATCGTCCGCAACAACGTCATTTACGACTGCGGACAAAACGGCGTTGTCGGCCATCTGGGCTGCGCATTCAGCCAAATCTACAACAACCACATCTACAACATCGGCATCAAACGCGAGTTTTACGGCCATGAAATCGCCGGCATCAAGCTGCATGCCTCCATCGACGTGCAGATTGTCGGCAACCGCATCCACGACTGCTCCCTCGGCACCTGGCTGGACTGGCAGACACAGGGCACGCGGGTCAGCCGCAACCTGTATTACCGCAACTGCCGCGACCTGTTCGTGGAAGTGAGCCACGGGCCGTACCTGGTGGACCACAACATCATGACCGCCGAATACGCCCTGGACAACCATGCGCAAGGCGGGGCTTACGTGAACAACCTGATATGCGGCAAAATGAAGCATCTCAAAATGCTGGACCGCTCGACGCCGTACCATTTCCCGCACAGCACGCAAATCAAGGGATTTGCGCAAACCTACGGCGGGGACGACCGGTTCTTCGGCAACGTGTTCGTCGGCGCCGAAGGGCTGGAAGGCGTCGGCACGGATCACTTCAACGGCTATCCGGCTTCCCTCGAAGAATTCATCGCCAGCGTTGACGAGATGTGCCAAGATTCGGGCGGCGACCACTACATTTTCATGAAAGTGGAGCAGCCGGTGTACATCAACCGCAACGTGTATCTGAACGGGGCGAATCCGTACGATCGGGAGCAGGAAAACGTCGTGCTGCCCTCGTTCAACCCGCGTTGGGAAATCATCGAAGAGGACGACGAGGTGTATTTGTCCATCGAGCTGCCGGAAGAGTTTGAAGGCTTGACCGACCGGATCCACTCGACCCGGACGCTGCCGCGGACGCGCCTGTCGGATGCGAACTTCGAAACGCCGGACGGCGATGAAGTCGTGCTCGACTCCGATTTCCTGGGCAACAAGAAGCCGGAACGGGTCGTAGCCGGCCCCATCAGCGCACTGAAAAAAGGCGCGAACCGCATCAAGGTTTGGGGCTGACGGCGCATTCGGGTCAGGGAGGAAAGCGGGATGGGAAAACCGGCGGCATGGCTCTGCATCATCGGCGGAATGCTGTGGGGATTGAAACCCGTTGCCGATGTCATGGTTCACGGAAGGCGATTCAATCAGGGGTATGTGCCGTCCAATCCGGCTGACTATCTGTATTTTCTGTGCCCGCTCCTGTGCATCGGCGCGCTGGCTTTCCTGCATGCCCGCTTCCGGAAAGGCGTGCGGATGCCGGCGTTCCTGCTGCTCGTATCCCTGCTCCTGACCAGCGCATTTCAATTTTCCGAAGTGTACTTTTTCGGATCCGGCATTCCGTTTGGCCTGCTGTTCCAGTTCACCGGAACGGTGATCATGGCAGCCGGCGCGGCGTGGCTGCTGGCCCGATTGCGCAAACGGGAGAAAACCGGCTGGCTTGCATGGCCGGTTTTCTCCCTGTTCCTGGTCAATGCCTTGCTGGTGGTGTTCGCTTTCGCATCGGAAGCCATGCCGGCATCCGTCCTGTCCCCGGTCATGGCGGGACTGATCATCGCCGTCGGGTTCCTGTGGGCGGCCGTCGGCCTGTCGGTGCTGCGGATGGGCGCGAATCCCGGCCGGATTTCCTGAGCGGCGCGATGGAAGCGATCGGCCGGATCGGCGGCCGGGTTCACGGCCAGCCGTTGCCGGACGCGCTGCGGTTGTGATGAAAGTGATGAAAACCGAACGGACCATGCAGGCTTCCTGCCCGTTTCAATCGGGCGGGAAGCTTTTTTGTTCAGCCGGCTCCGCCGGTTATTTTTGTTCACAGAAAAGATCATCGGAAGATGTTATACTGGTAAAATGCACGTCAAATCGGATGGGAGAAACAAAAGGAGAAACCACACAACATGATTCCGCAAGACAGCATTCCTTCGTGGAAAAAACTGGGCCTCTTCGCAGTCACCTGGCCGATCCTCGTCGACTCCGTCCTCCGCATCATGCTGGGCACGGTGGACGTGTTCATGCTGAGCCGCATATCGGATGAAACCACCGGGGCGGTCGGGCTGGCGAACGAAATCATCTTTTTCTGCATTCTCATGTTCGGGTTTGTGGCCATCGGCACGAGCGTGGCCGTCGCCCAGTACATCGGAGCGGGACGGGAGCGCGAGGCGAGCCGCATTTCGGCGATGGCCATCTCGATGAATTTCCTGTTCGGGCTCGTGGTCAGCGCGGCGCTCCTTGCCTTCGGCGAGCCGCTCCTGCGCCTGCTCAACACGGATCCCGGGCAACTCGCCATTGCCAAAGGGTATTTGAGCATCGTCGGGGGCTTCATCTGGGGCGAAGCGCTCTCCTATGCGATCTCGTCGGTCATCCGCGCCACGGGCAAAACCCGGCAGGTCATGTACGTGACCATCGGCATCAATGTGCTGCACGTGTTCGGCAACTATGTGCTCATTTTCGGGCATTTCGGATTTCCGGAACTGGGCGTGACCGGAGCGGCCATCTCCACGGTGTTCAGCCGGGGCCTCGGAGCCGTCGTGCTGTTCATGCTGCTGTACCGTTCGATCCCCGCGCCGATCGCGAAGCGGGATTACGTGTCGTGGAACAAAACGTATGTCAAACAGGTGCTGGGGATCGGCCTGCCCGCCGCCGGCGAACATATTGCCTACCAGTCCCAGTATCTGATGATTCTCGGCTTCGTCAACATGATCGGCGTCACCGCGCTCAACACCCACGTGTACGTCATGAACATTTCCAACTACTTTATGGTGCTGGCTGCGGCGATCGGCACGGGAACGGAGATCATCATCGGGCAGATGGTCGGTGCCGGGGCGATGAAGGAAGCGTACCGGCGTCTGCTCAGAAGCCTTCGCATCAGCTTCGCCCTGACGTTCGCGATCGTCGCGGCGGCTTCCTTCTTCCGTCGCGGGTTGATCGGCCTGTTTACGGACAATCCGGACATCATCGCCATCGGGGCGGGTATCCTGCTGCTGTCGCTTGTGCTGGAACCCGGCCGGACGTTCAACATGGTCGTCATCAATTCGCTGCGCGCCGCCGGCGATGCCCGTTTTCCCGTGCTGATGGGCGTTGTGTCGATGTGGGGCATCGCCGTTCCGCTGGCCTATCTGCTTGGCATCCACTGGGGCATCGGGCTCATCGGCATCTGGATCGCCTTCGCCGTCGATGAATGGGTGCGGGGAATCCTGATGCTGCTTCGCTGGAGAAGCCGGGCATGGGAAAAGAAAGCGCTGGTGAAACCGTCCTCCTCTGTCGAAGCGGGCGCAGGCGTCTAATTTTCCGCCTGCAAGGCTGTCGTACAAACTTCCCCTTCTTCGGTTCCGTATGCTGGAACCGGAGGAGGTGAAGGAAAGGTTGAAGGTCACCATCTCGCAACAAGTCGTCTATCCGAGGCTCAGGCTGTGGACGGATGAAAACTTCCGCGGCCGCCGGTTTACGTGGCGCGGCAACGTGGGGCTCCGCAATCTGGACCGGCTTTATGACGGCATCGAAAGTTTGCGTTTCTTCTCCCCGAGCAGCAATGCGACCCTGGTGCTGTTTTCCCGGACCAATTTCCGGGGCAACTTCCGGGTGTTTCGGGGAACGACCAACCTGGCCGACCTGGACGACATCATCAACGGCAGCGATCCCGAGTCCCTGATCATTTCCAACCGGCGCCTGACCCTGGACCAAATCCGGGAAATCCGCCGGACCGGCAATCTGCCTTCCGGATTCCGTTCCGTTTGACGACGGGTGTCATGCACGCAGACGGGCTTTCCCATGCGGGGAGAGCCCGTTTTTTCGCGAAGGAGGCGGCTGGCGGAGCCGGCCGATCGCGCCGCCGCCGGACCGGTGCCGATGAAGGAGGTGGCGTGTCCGAACTCGAAAGCCGCGCTGCCGCGAACCTGCCTGCAACTGCTTGTTCAAAACGAGGGGCAATCATGATAAACTGGCATTAACGACAAAATTCATTGACAGAATAAAAAACGGGGACGAGGAGATCATGGACAGTACGATCAAAAAAACGGACGTCATCCTGATCGGCGCCGGCATCATGAGCGCCACGCTCGGCGTGTTGCTGAAAGAACTGGCTCCGGATTGGGAAATCACCGTATTTGAACGGCGCTCCAAAGCGGGCGAGGAGAGCTCCAACGAGTGGAACAACGCGGGAACGGGGCACTCTTCCCTTTGCGAGCTGAACTATACGGTGGAGAAAGCGGACGGCACCATCGACATCAGCAAAGCCGTCAAAGTGAACGAGGAATTTCAGGTATCGCGTCAGTTTTGGTCGTATCTGGTCAGACGCAACCTGATCCAGGACCCGCGATCGTTCATCATGCGGGTGCCGCATATGAGTTTCGTGCAAGGCGAGCAGGATGTCGCCTTCCTTCGCAAACGGTATGAAGCGTTGCGGGACAACCCGCTGTTTGCGGGCATGGAATTTTCCGACGATCCGGACAAGCTGGCGGAATGGATTCCGCTCATGATGAAGGAACGGGCGGTGGACAAGCCCATCGCCGCCACCCGGATCGAAACCGGCACCGACGTCAATTTCGGTGCGTTGACCCGCTTGCTGTTCGATCATCTGCAAAACCGCCAGGTGGACATCCGCTTCAACCATCACGTCGAGGATATCCGCCGCGACGCGGACGGTTCGTGGCGCCTGAAAGTGCGGGACGGGGAAAGCGGCGCCGTCCGGACGCATGCCGCCCGATTCGTGTTCATCGGCGCCGGCGGCGGCAGTTTGCATCTGCTGCAGAAATCCGGCATTCCGGAAGGGAAGGGCATCGGCGGCTTCCCGGTCAGCGGTTTGTTCATGGTGTGCAAAAATCCGGAAATCGTGGAACAGCACTACGCCAAAGTGTACGGCAAGGCGAAGGTTGGCGCTCCGCCGATGTCCGTGCCGCACCTGGACACCCGGTTCATCGACAACCGCCAGTCGCTGCTGTTCGGGCCTTTTGCCGGCTTTTCGCCGAAATTCCTGAAATTCGGGTCCATGTTCGACCTGCTCGCGTCGGTCAAGTCCCACAACCTGACCACCATGGTGGCGGCGGGTGTGAACAACATGTCGCTCACGAAATATTTGATCGGGCAAGTGATGCTGTCCAAGGAACAGCGGCTGGAAGAGCTGCGCGAATTCGTGCCGACCGCCCGGCTGGAGGATTGGGAACTGCTCGTGGCCGGCCAGCGTGTGCAAATCATCAAGGACACGCCGCAATCGAAGGGCACGCTGCAATTCGGCACGGAAGTGATCAGCGCCGCGGACGGCTCCATCGCCGCCCTGCTCGGCGCATCCCCCGGCGCTTCCACGGCGGTATCCGTCATGCTGGAAGTGATCCGGCGTTGCTTCAGGAACGAACTGCCTTCCTGGGAGCCGAAAATTTGCGAAATGATTCCTTCCTACGGCAAAACGCTGCTTGAACATCCGGACCTTCTCCATCGGGTGCAGGCCGAAACGTCCGAAACGCTCGGGCTGTCGGCGGAGGAACGGGCCATTACGGCGTAAACCGGAAGTTCGCGGCTGAACGGGACATGAAGAAAATGAAGCCCGTTGCGTCCCTGTCGGGATTGCAGCGGCTTCATTTTTTGTCTGCATGTCTTTTTCTCGGGATGCACCATTGACTTTTCAAGCCCGATGTAATATTATCATTATCGATAATGATAAAAGAAATGCAATACACGTGAGAGGGGAGGAGCCGTTCCATGAAAAAGGCGGAAATCATTTTGCACCCGATCCGGATGCGCATCATCCAGACGCTCATCCGCGGCGAACGGATGACCGCGCAGGCATTGCAACAGCAGCTGGATGACGTGCCGCAGGCAACGTTGTACCGGCATCTGAAGAAATTGACGGATGCCGGCGTGCTGAAGGTGGCCGAGGAGATTCCGGTGCGCGGCACGTTGGAGAAAGTGTACGCACTGTCCGCCGGGGGCGCCGAAATATCGGCGGAAGAATTGCGGCAAGCGTCCGGCGAGGAGCATATGGCCCTGTTCATGCAGTTTGCCGCCAACCTGATCAGCGAATACGGCCGTTACGTACAAAGCGCAACTCCCGCTGCACCGGATCTGGAGAAAGACGGCGTTTCCCTCCGCCAATATTCGGCCTGGTTGACGGACGAGGAAAACCTGCAGCTGTTGCGGGACATTCGCTCCCTTCTTCAGAAGGCCATGCAGAACGAGCCGGTGGAAGGGCGCAAGCGTCGGCTGCTGGCGATCCTCGATTTTCCGGAACCGTAAACAGGCGCGGGCGTCCGGCATGCTTCGCCCGGACAGGCGTCAACGGGCCGCCGGTCTTCCCGGGGCCTGCAGCAACCTCCGGATTTCCGCCATTTTGTTATCAATTTTGATAATAATAAAATCAAAAAAGAAACGGGGATGCCTCATGAACATTCAAAAGCGGAATTCGCACGTCGATGAAGAAGCGTTTCGCAAAGCTGCCGGGCGGGGCATCCGCTTCCTGCCGCTGTATCTGTTCGTGCCCGTCCTGTTTTGGCTCGGCTTCGGTTGGGCCGGGTATTGGGCCGATTGGCGGGCATTCGGGCTCGGCGCCTTGGGTTGGGTGATCGCCCTGGTGCTCCGCGGACCCGTCTCCGTATTGGTGCACAAATTGCCGAAGGACAAGGGAGGAGCCATCGCCGTGATCAGCTCCGGTGTGCTGGAGGAACCGACCCGGCTTGTCCTGCTCCTCATCACTTCCCAATCCGCCGGATGGGCGATTTCGCTTGGCCAGGGATGGGCGGCGGTGGAAGTCGCCTTCACCATGATCAACATCCTGGTGATCGCCAGCCTGGCCGGCAAAACCGATGAAAAAAGCATGCAAGCGAAGCAAATGCTGGCTGCGCAGGGCAACCTGACGGCAAGTCCGCTGTACGGCATTGTGGAGCGGATTTCCGCGTCGGCGTTTCACATCGGGGCGACCTTGATCGCAGCCGCCGTGCCGTGGATGATCGTGGTGCTCGTTCCGCTGCACAGCGGGCTGAACTGGGGAGCCGTGAAACTCGCCGGAACGTCCGTGAAGCGAACCGAAGCCTTCGTCGCCGCAGTCGGCTTGATCACCCTCGCGGCGGGCATTTTGCTCATCTGACACCGGGGTTCGCGGCAATCGAAGGTCGAACCTTCCGGCCGGACGAATCTCCGCCGTGCCGCTCAAGCAAAGTTTTGGGCGAAAAGTGAAAAAAGTCGCTTGATGAGGGGGAAGGAGCCGATACAATGGAAACGGCGCCGCAATCGGGATGCGGCGCCGAAGCGATGCAGCAGGAGAGGAGCATGCCGGACATGGAAGCCGTTCTTGACCCGCAACAAATCGCCGCCGCTGCGGCAAAGAAAGGAACCGTCAAAGCCCGGCTTCCGGTCTCCCGCACGCTGGTGCTCGGTTTTCTCGCCGGCGCCTTCATCGCCCTCGGGTATTTGCTGGCGATCCGCGTGACCTCCGGCCTGCCGGAATCGTGGGGGAGCCTGCCGAACCTGATCGCCGCATCCGTCTTTCCGCTCGGGCTTGTGCTTGTGCTGCTGGCCGGCGGCGAGCTGCTGACCGGAAACATGATGGCGGTGTCCGTCGCCCGCCTGACGGGCGGCGTCACTACCCGCGCCCTGCTCAAAAACATGCTTTTGGTCACCGTCGGCAATTTCGCCGGCGCGGTGTTTGTCGCCTTTTTCTTCAGCCATGCGCTCGGCCTGCTGACGGAAGGGATCTATCTGGCCCGCATGACGGAGATGGCCCGTCACAAGCTGTCCGACGGCTTCGCCCAGGCGTTTCTGTCGGGCATCGGCTGCAACTGGCTGGTCGGCCTGGCTGTCTGGCTGGCGTACGGTTCCGCCTCGTTCAGCGGCAAAGTGCTCGGCATCTGGTTTCCGACGATGGCCTTCGTCGCCATCGGCTTTCAGCACGTGGTGGCCAACATGTTTCTGCTTCCCGCCGCCGTCTTCGAAGGGGCGGCCGGCTGGGGCGAGACGTTCGCCAATCTCGTGCCCGTCTGGCTCGGCAATTTCACCGGCGGCGCCCTGTTCGTGGCATGCGCCTACTGGTTCGCCTATTTGCGCAACGTGTGACCGGCGGCATCGGCTTTGCCGAAAGAACAAGGAGCGCAGCGGTGCATCATTCATTCGGAAAGTCGGATAGGGCACAAAACGGCACGATGGATGGCCGCCGTGGATGCATAAATGCACCCTGCTTTCACGAAAAGAGCCGAATCGTGAAAACAGGGTGCATTTTTTCAGCAATGGATTTCGGACACCCGGCAGCCGGCGCAAATCAGCGGTACGCCGACGAGAACGGCGAAGCCGGCAACCCTTCCCGGTTGTACAGGTTGGCGTCCGCCGGATGGTTGCGCCACGCGTAGCGCACATGGACGGGCTCCGGCACCTCCGGACTCGAGACGATGACGCCATCCCCGTCGATGACGGCACGAGCCGGCGCGTATCGGCCGTCCTCCCCGCACACTTCAAAACCGCCCAATTCGCCGCCGCGTGCCACGAGGCCGCTGCCGGTGTGTTCGAACCGTACGCGCAACGCCCCGTCCAGCCGTTCGACGCCGCCGTACAGCGGCCCGCTGTACGTCACGTCCTCGCCGTAGGCCAGCCTGCGGGCGCAAAGCGCCAACCGTTCGCCGACGGTTTTCTTGTCCTGCGGATGCAGGTCGTTCCACTCCCCGACATCGATGGCGACGGCCATCGCCGTATTCGGCACGGACAGGCACTGCCGCTGTTCTTCGCGGATCGGCGCCCACGAGGCGGGATCGTCATCCCCGGGATCGAAGTTGGCCAGCTGCACATAAAGGAACGGAAACGCCCCGATTCCCCACGTTTCGCGCCAATCCCGCACCATCTCCCGGAAAAGGTTCCGGTAACCCGCCGGACGGCCGGCGTTCGATTCGCCCTGGTACCACAGCGCGCCGGTGACGGCAACGTCCTTGAGCGGGGCGATCATGCCGTTGTACAGACCGGCCGGCTTGTACTGGAAGAAGGTCTGCATTTCCAGCCGCTCCGTCCGTGCGCCGATCCGGCAGCGCCACGTGCCCGCCAGGCCGATTTCCGCGCCGCCAACCATCAGTTTGTACGGCATGTCCGGCACAAACTCTCCGGTATTGTGCGTCGTCAGCACGCGCACGGCGATCGTGTTGCGCCCGGCTTTCAGCACGCCCGCCGGCACGGAGTAGCGCCGCGGCGGATAACGGTATGCCGTTGATCCGACATGGACGCCGTTGATCCAGGTGTCGTCCGCGTCGACGATGGTGCCCAGCATCAATTTGGCTTCCATGCCGGCAAATTCGTCGGGCAAATCAAATGCCCGGCGGAACCAGACAGCCCCGTGCAGGCCGTCCAAATCGCCGCCTCGCCATGAACCGGGAATGTCCCGCGTTTCCCAGTCCGCGTCGTCCGTCTCTTCCCGGTGCCAACCGTGTTTCATCCCCTCATCCCGTTCGTTCAGGGTCCGGTACCAATCCTCGTTCCTGCGCGCATCCTGTGCCTGCACCGACGCCACCCAGGCGTCGTCTTTCAAAAGATCCAGTTCTTCATCGTATCCGCCGATCCGCCGCAGCGTCTCTTCCCGCATCCATGCCTCGACCGGCGTGCCGCCCACCGCGGCCTGGATGAGGCCGACGGGGACACCGTATCGCTCATGAAGGCTGCGGGCGAAGAAAAAGCCGACGGCGCTGAAATCGAGCACATCATCGCCCGTTGCCGCCGTCCAGCGGCCGCCCGCCACATCGCGTTGCGGGCCGTGGAAGTTGTACACTTGCGGCACGGCAAATTGGCGGATGTGCGGCAGATGGACCCCGCGCACGTCTTCCGCCAGCCTGTCCAGCGTTCGCCGCACCGGCAGCTCCATGTTCGACTGGCCGCCGAGCACCCACACGTCGCCGACCAGCACGTCGCGGATGACCCGTTCTTCATCCGCCGCGATCACCATGTCGTATGGGCCGCCCGCCTGCAAGCCGTCCAGCGTCACGCACCACGCGCCGTCTTCGCCGGCGACGGTCCCGGCGGAAACGTCCCCGATCGTGACGCGCACCGGCTCGCCCGGCGCCGTCGTGCCGCCGAGCCTGATTTTGGCGTTGCGCTGCAAAACCATGCCGTCTGAAACCAAAGGAGACAACTTCATCGGAATTCGCCCTTCCGTCCCGATTGTGTGCAAAGCACCGCTTCTATTGTAAAGGATGCCGCCCCATTTTATCACCTTTTTTGCGCTTTCTCCCGTGCCAAACGTCACCGCGGCCGTCCGGCAGCCCAAAGACCCGGGGGCAAGGCCCGTCCCCATCGTGTATAATGGAGAAGTGTTGCATCAAGACCCGGACACCGGCAAGGGAGAGGAGACATCGCATGATCGGCTTCAACACGGTACTCCCGCTTTCGACGGATACGACCGTCGAGCAATTTTTGAACTTGTGCCGCAAATGGCAGGAAGGCAGCCCGTTCCGCACGCTGCCGCTCGACGATCGGGAAATTTGCGACGGATTGCGTTACACCAGCGACCGGGAGTCGCTGGACTTTGTTTTGGTGGAGTCGGAAAGCGGCACCCACTGCGGTGTCCGCCACGTGCGCAAGGATGAGGACGGCGAATGGTGGACCGACGTGATCGGCTGCAAGACCGATGGCGCGTTTACGGTGGCCGTCGTTTCCTCGCGCTCCCACTTCGATCTCGCCACGGACGCCGAATTGCCGAAAACCCCCTACATAGTCGGCATGCTCATCCGGGAAACCGGCCCCATGTTCGACGGCGGGGTGCGCATCGAAACGGCGGCGAAGGAAGTGACGGAGGACAACCTGCCGCTCATTGCCCAATTGCTGAATTGCGAACGGCAATACCGGCTGCCCGTCGTGTACGTGAGCAAACCGTTTTTCGGCGACGACTATCTCGTCGACCCGATCCGGCTCGGCCAAAGGCTCGGCGGCCTCGCCCACGTGTTCTATGAAACGGACAGCGACGTGTCCAAAACGCTCCGGGACCTCACCGGCGGCAAAAACGCCTACAACGGTTCCATCGGCATTTACTGGCCGAACCGCAACTACAAGCGGTTTTTCGTGCGCGAAGAAAGCGAAGTGATCGACCGGAAAATCCAGAATTACATCAAAAGGGTGCTCAACACCCGCCGCACGCCGGACGAATGCCGCTGGTCCCACGTGCAGCAGCTGAAGTTCCAGCAGAAGGTGGAGCGGCACCGCGCGGGCGCCGAAGAAGCGGAAATTTTGCTGGAGTACGCCCTGCAGGACAACGAAAAGATGCGTGAGCAGATCAAGCATCTGGAAGCGGAAAACTTGTACTTGCGGGAACAGGCCCAAATGTTCTACTCCGGCGACTTGGACGCCAAAGCCGCCATCGTCTTCAAAGGCAACGAGCCGGAGCTGTTCGCCAACGAACAGGCGGAACTCGTGCTGGACGTGCTGGAGGAAAAACTGAGGACGGGCAATTGCTCCGTCCGCATCCGCAACATGCTCGCCTCCATCCTCGATGCCAACGAGCGCACCAACAACAAGGACGCGTTCCTGGCCCAACTGAAAGCGGTGCTGACGGAATCGGGCGGCTTGTCCGCCAAAGGCAAGAGGGAGCTGGTCCGCATGGGCTTCGAGTTGACCGAGGACGGCAAACACTACAAGCTGGCCATCAAAAGCGACGGCCGGTACGCCCATCCGATCTCCAAAACCCCGAGCGAGTACCGTTCCCAGGAGAACAACTTCTCGCAGCTGAAAAAACGGTTTTTCTGAACCCGGCCCGGCACGGACCGGAACAACAAAGGCGCTTCCCTCCCGCCGCCAATGCGGACGGGGAAGCGCCGTTCTTGTGTTCATCCGGACCATGCCGGGCTTTGCGCCAACCGCTTTCCGGAACGGTCCGGCACGGCATGCAATCCTGTTCCCGCTTTGGGACAGCTTCTGTTTCGGCCGGCCCGGTCGGCCGGCCAACCGTCATTTATGGGCCGCAACCGCATCCCGCGGCCGCTCCAATTCGCTGAGCAGCCTTCTGGCGGCTTCCCGCGCACTGGAGAACGCCCGCTCCGCCAGCTCGCCCTTGCCTTCACAGCCGTCCCCGCAAAAATAGAAGGGGACGCTTTCAAGCTGAACGGGCAGCATCCGGTTGCCTTCCACATGTTTGACGCTTTGGACCATCGCCCGCTTGGACACCCGCTTCACCTCCGCCGCTTCCCGCCAACCCGGATAATAGCGGTCGAACAGCGACTCCATGTCGGCAAGCCGATCATCGAGATAAGCTTTGCGCTCCTCTTCATCGGCAAAACCTTCGCTTTGCAAATAGGCAATTCCCTGAAGCAACTGGCCATGCGACGGAATCAGGGTTTCGTCCGTTGCGGATACATCGGTGATGAACATTTTCCTGTCCATGTCGCTGATGTAGCTGAAAGGCCTTGCGACCACGCGGTTCAACCCGACGTCGTACACCATCACTTCCGTGGCCGTATTGGTTTCATAGGGCGCGAGAAACGGCTCCCAGGGCGTCCCCTTGAGCAATTTGGCCACCTGCTGGACCGGCATGGCAAAGACGACCCGGTCGAAGGTTTCTTCCCCTTCCTTCGTCGCGAGCACATATTGTCCGTTTTCGTAGCGGACCGACTCCACCGCCTGTTTCAGCCGAATGGCAAAGCGGCCGCTGTCTTCGATTTTTTGCCGCAACTGGTTGGTGATGACCGCCCAGCTGCCGAGAATGTAGTTGACCGGCTTGCCGGACACGAACAGATTCTGGTAGTAGTCGCTGATCACCGCGCCGGGCACCTTGCGCGCATCCTCCGGTGCGATAAAAAAGTTGGTGCACACCAGATGTTCCCACAGCTCTTTCACTTCTTCGTCGGCATCGGATTCGGCCAAATAGTCGCCCAGCGTCGGATACTTTCGCACATGGTGGATCTGCGCGATGATCGCGGCGATTTCTCCGGCAAATCTCATTTTTTGGCGGGTATTCAGCAAATCGGTTTTGACCAGGTTGACAAAATCCAGCGGCGCTTCGGCAATCCGGCCGTTCTTGGCATACATGACGCCGCGTTTGTCCACCGGTTTGCTGGCGAAGGACAAGTTCAACTCCCGCTCCACCCGGGAGATGGCATGCCTGTCGATGCCGTAGATGGCATGGGCGCCGTAATTCAGCGTAAACCCCGACCGCTCGTACGTAAATGCCCGGCCGCCAAGCTGCGGGCTGCGCTCGTAAAGGACCCCGGTGATTTCGGGAGACGCGCACAAATAGGAGGCCGCCGTCAGTCCCGCCAAACCGCCGCCGATCACCGCAACCCGCATGGTGCGTCCGGCCGGCGCCTCCACGATGAACGGCGATTCCGGCCCGCTGTGGCGGAGGCCGTCCCAAAGGCCCGCAAGCCGGCGGCGCACCAGGTTTTCCAGGTCATCCTTTCCCCCCATCGACCAGACCAGCAGCGCCCCGACATAAACGGAGACGGCCAGCTCCGCTTTTCCTTTGTCCGGCAGCCAGCGGAGCAGGCTTTGGTAAAGATGGTCAAACCATTCCTTCTGTTTTTCGCGTATGCGCGGCTGCTGGGCTGCAAGGGCGAACAGGCTGCGAACGAGTTCCCGGTAGGGAACCAAATTGGACGCCAAGTCCAAAAACAGCCGGTTCACATGGCCCTCCAGCGACTTGACCGCCATGGGCTTCCTGTCGTTCCACGCATCGATGACCGCCTTTTGCTCTTCCGCCAATGCCAGCACAATCTCGTCCTTGCCGGAAAAATAATGATAGAATGTCCCTTTGGAAATGCCCGATTCACGGATAATGTCATCGACGGATACCTGGTCGAACCCTTTTTCCGCAAACATCCTGAGCGCCGTTTGGACAACCCGGTTTCGCTTGGCGCGCGTAACTTCCCGCATGGACATGCCCATCCGCCCCCAACAACTGGAATTCGATTCCATCCTACCACAAAATTAGACCGACAGTCTAGATTAAAATAGACTAACGGTCTAATATTTGGCCGGTTGTGTCTTTTCAAACATTGAGCCGCCTGCAGCGACGATCCGGATCGGCGGCGACCCGTCGTTTTCCGGCCGTCCGATCCAACGGGTCAGCGGCCGCCGGACATGAACTGTTTCCGGTAAGCCGCGGGGGAGAGGCCGGTTTTTTCCTTGAACCTGCGGGTAAAATAGGGAGCCAGGCGGAAGCCGGCCTGTTCGGCGATGCGGGCGATCGGCCAGTCCGTCTTGACGAGCAGCAGCTTGGCCTGTTCCAGCCGGTAGTCCAGCAGAAATGCCATCGGCGTCAGGCCGCAATGCCGTTTCATGGCGCGGGCGATGTAGTTCGGGTGGTAGTTTAGCGCTTCGGCCAGCGATTGGTTTGTCACTTCGGAGCGGTAATGGGTTTTCAGGAAACGCTCCGCCTGTTCCGCCACCAGCAGCATGGCGGGCTGTCCCGCTTGGCCGTCTTTCCGGGCGATCAGTTCCAGAAGCGACCAGAACAGGCGCTGTTCTTCCCACAGGGCCGCCTCGCGGCTCTCCCGTGCAAGACGGATCAGCCCGTCGAACAGGGCGGCTGCGCGTGCCGGATCGGCGACGGTGCGATGCTTCGGCAGCCGAATGCCGTCGGCGGCCGGCCGGCCTTCCGCCTCCTCCGCCCAGTCTCCCGCCGTCTGGAAGTGAAGCCAATGAAAGACGGTCGGCTCTTCGCATCCCTTCCACGCATAATGGGTCCGGTCCGGACGCAAAATGAGCATCTCGCCCGGACCAAGCGCCCAGCGGCGGTTTTCCTCGCCGATGTACAGCGTGCCTTCCGTGACGAACAGCAGGTCAAAAACGCCGATGCCGGTCCGGTTCGGATGGCGGTCACCGGGTTCGTAGCGGACCAGGCCGCTCTCCAGGTAATGGGGCAAGGGCGGGGCGGAAAGGTAAATGGCGGCGTCCACGGGACAACCTCCCTCGATGCAAATGTGTGAAATCGTATAAAAAAGGGTTGGGATCGTGCGTCGTTTTCCTTTATTTTATCGGGTATCATGGATTTCGGGGAAGAACCAAAACGTGAAAAGACGGAGGGATCGCTCCATGAAACTGCAGGACATCCGGATCACGGACGCCTTCTGGTCATCCTTCACCAGGCTCGTCCGCGAAACGGTCATTCCGTATCAGTGGGAGGCGCTGAACGACCGGGTGCCGGAAGCCGAGCCGAGCCATGCCATCCGCAATTTCCGCATTGCGGCGGGTTTGGAGCAGGGGGAATTCGGCGGCATGGTGTTCCAGGACAGCGATGTGGCCAAATGGCTGGAAGCGGTCGGCCATTCGCTGGCCGCCCATCCGGATCCGGAGCTGGAACGGACCGCGGACGGGGTGATCGACCTGATCGTGGCTGCCCAGCATGAAGACGGCTATCTGAACACGTACTTTACCGTCAAGGAACCGGGCCGGCGCTGGACCAACCTGACCGACTGCCACGAGCTGTATTGCGCGGGGCACATGATCGAGGCGGCGGTTGCCTATTACGAAGCGACGGGCAAACGGAAACTGCTGGACGCCATGTGCCGCTTCGCCGACCACATCGATTCGGTGTTCGGGCCGGAAGAAGGAAAGCTGCAAGGCTACGACGGCCACCAGGAGATCGAACTGGCGCTGGTGAAGCTGTACCGGGTGACGGGGAACGAGCGGTATTTGCGGCTCAGCCGCTTTTTCATCGAGGAGCGGGGGAAGGAGCCGAACTTTTTCCTGCAGGAGTTCGAACGGCCGGGGTACGAGCGGCACTGGGAAGGGGTGAAAGGGAAGAAGCCGGATCTTTCCTACCACCAGGCGCACGTGCCGGTGCGGGAGCAGGATGCGGCCGTCGGACATGCGGTGCGCGCCGTCTACATGTACACGGCGATGGCGGATTTGGCCCGGGAATCGGGTGACGGATCGCTGGCGGAAGCGTGCCGCCGCCTGTGGCATAACGTCACCCGCCGGCAGATGTACATTACCGGCGGGATCGGATCGACCCATCACGGCGAGGCGTTCACCTTCGATTATGATTTGCCGAACGATACCGTCTATGCGGAGACGTGCGCGTCCATCGGCCTGATTCTCTTTGCGAACCGGATGCTCCGGCTGGAGCCGAAGGCCGAATACGCCGACGTGATGGAGCGTGCGCTGTACAACATCGTCATCGGCAGCATGGCGGCGGACGGGAAACACTACTTCTATGTCAATCCCCTGGAAGTGTGGCCGGACGCCTGCCGCCTAAATCCGGGCAAACACCACGTGAAGCCCGTCCGCCAGCGGTGGTTCGGCTGCGCCTGCTGCCCGCCGAACCTGGCGCGGCTGATCGCATCCCTCGGCGGCTACATCTGGACGCGGGAAGAGCATACGCTGTATGCGCACCTTTATGTCGGCAACGAAACATCGGTCACCTTCGGCGGACGGAACGTCCATGTCCGCATGACATCCGGCTTGCCCTGGGAAGGCGCGGCGAGCCTGAGCGTGCAGCCCGAGTCGCCGGTGCGGTTCCGGCTTGCGCTCCGGCTGCCGGCATGGATGAACGGGGAAGCGTGCATTCGCCTGAACGGCGACGTCGTTCGCAACGCCCCCGTGAAGGACGGTTACCTGATGATCGACCGGGAATGGCGCAGCGGGGATACGGTGGATCTGTTGTTCCCGATGGAAGCGGAATGGATGGAGGCCCGCCCGGAAGTGCGCGCCGACCGCGGCAAAGTGGCCCTTGTTCGCGGGCCGCTTGTCTACTGCTTCGAAGAGGCCGACAACGGCCCGCTCATCGCCGCGCTGTCCGTCTCTCCGGATGCGAAGCCGGAGGTGCGGATGGAAGACACGCCGTGGGGACGGATCGCCGTTCTCCGGGCCGCCGGATGGCGGGACGATCCGCAGCCGTTCGGTGACGAGCTGTACCGGCGGGCGGGGAAGGCCAAACGTCCGGTTTCCCTGACGGCGATTCCCTATTATCTGTGGGGCAATCGCGGTGAGGGCGAGATGGCGGTCTGGATCCGGTCGGCGGATTGAGGCGAGGCAATACAAAGGGCTGTTCTCCGGTGTCGAGGTTCCGGAGAACAGCCCTTATTGCGGTGATTTCCTTCCCGTTTATCCTTCCATGCGCTCGATTTCTTTCCGCACGAGAGGAGCCACTTTCGTGCCGAGCAGTTCAATGGCCCGCAGGGTTTCCTTGTGGGGCATCGAGCCGATGTCGATGTGCAGGAAGAACCGGTCGACGCCGAGGTTTTTGCGCAGGAGGACGATTTTCTCCGCCACGTATTCCGGATCGCCGACGTAGAGGCAGCCGCGCAGGCTTTTGTTGGCGTCGTACGTGTCCCGGGTGTACGGCGGCCATCCCCGCTCGCGGCCGATGACGTTCATCTGGGCCGCCGTCGGCGGGAAATACAGTTCGTCCGCCCGCTCCGCCGTATCGGCGATGAACCCGTGGGAGTGGGTGGCCACTTTCAGCTTGGCGGGATCGTGGCCGGCTTTGATGCCGGCTTCCTTGTACAGTTCGACCAGGGGACGGAATCGTTCCGGCATGCCGCCGATGATGGCGAAGCAGACCGGCAGGCCGAGGACGCCGGCGCGGATGGCGGATTCCGGATTGCCGCCGGTGGCGATCCAGACCGGCAACGGATCCTGGACCGGCCTTGGATAGACGCCGAGATTGCGGATGGACGGGCGGTGTTTGCCCGACCAGGTCACCTTCTCGGAAGCGCAGATGCGAAGCAGCAAATCCAGTTTTTCACTGAACAGCTCGTCATAATCGTGGAGGCTGTACCCGAACAGCGGGAACGATTCGATGAACGAGCCGCGCCCGGCCATGATTTCCGCCCGGCCGTCCGACAGTCCGTCCAGCGTGGCGAAATCCTGATACACCCGAACCGGATCGTCCGAACTGAGGACGCTGACGGCGCTCGTCAGGCGGATGCGCTTCGTGCGGCTCGCCGCCGCCGCCAGCACCACCGCCGGGGCGGAACAGGCGTAATCCGGCCGGTGATGTTCGCCCACGCCGTACACGTCCAGTCCGACTTCGTCGGCCAGCACGATTTCTTCCACCGCATTGCGCAACCGTTCGGCATGGCTGATCCGCCGGCCCGTCGCCGGGTCCGGCGCCGCCTCCAGAAACGTGCTGATGCCGATTTCGATCGGTCTTGCCGCTGTTGCCATGATTGTCCAACTCCTTTTTTCCACGGGTCACGGGCATTGCCTGTGATGGAAAGCATACCCCATTTCGCGCCGGCCGGCAACATTTCCCCCTTTTTGACAAAGGAAGACGCCTTTATCCGGTTGCCCACATATGATGCCACCGTTTGCCTGCCGTGCAAAAAATTTAGCTTGAGCGATGGATTCTTTTTTTGATATAGTATCAGTTTGTAACATTCAAAATAAAACATGGATTGGCCTGGCCGGCATTCGCCGCAGATCGCAACACGGAGACGAAACGACGGCGCGAAACGACCGACGGATCCAGTTTGGAGGAATTTCCGTGCAACAGGAAGCAACACAGGAAATCAAGCCGCAATATGGCATACTGGCCGTTTTGATGATCGGCGCGTTTATCGCTTTTTTGAACAACACGTTGCTCAACGTCGCTTTGCCGTCCATCATGGACGATCTCCATGTCGGCACGGCCACCGTGCAGTGGCTGACGACGGGATTCATGCTGGTCAACGGGATCCTGATCCCGGCGACCGCTTTTTTGATCGAAAATTTTTCGGTGCGCCGCCTCTTTCTCGCGGCGATGTCGCTTTTTGTCCTGGGGACATTCGTGTCCGGCAATTCGCATTTGCTTCCGGTTGACATCGCGTTCCCGTTCCTGCTCGCGGGACGCATGGTTCAGGCTTCGGGCAGCGCGATCATGATGCCGCTTCTGATGAACGTCATGCTCGTCAGCTTTCCGGTGGAAAAACGGGGCGCCGCCATGGGCGTCTTCGGCCTGATCCTCATGTTTGCGCCGGCCATCGGGCCGACGCTGTCGGGCTGGATTTTGCAATACCATCACTGGAGAATGCTGTTTGACATGCTGGTGCCGGTGTCCGTGCTGATTTTGCTGGCCGGCTTCTTCCTTCTCAAGGACAAGAAGACCCACACCGGCGATAAGCTGGACAAGGTTTCGCTCCTCATGTCCACCCTCGGATTCGGCGGCCTGTTGTACGGGTTCAGCATGGCCGGCAACAAGGGATGGTCGAGCCCGCACGTGTGGGTGACGCTGCCGATCGGCGTCATCATGCTGACGCTGTTCATCCTGCGGCAAAACCGGCAAGACCGGCCGATGCTCAATTTCAACGTGTTTCGCCGCCCGATGTTCGCGCTGGCTTCGGCCATCACGATCATCCTGAACATGGCGATGTTTTCGGGCATTTTGCTGATGCCGATCTACATGCAGAAAGTCATCGGAATGTCCCCGCTCATGTCGGGGCTGACGCTGCTTCCCGGCGCGCTGCTGAACGCGGCGATGTCCCCCGTCAACGGCCGGCTGTTCGACAAATATGGCGCCCGCGCGCTGGCCGTCATCGGCCTTGCGATCTCCGCGGTGACGACGTTCATGATGAGCCGGCTCACGCTGGAAACCGGCGTCGTCTGGCTGATGGTCGTGTACGCCTTGCGCATGTTGGGCATTTCCATGGTCATGATGCCCGTCTCGACGAACGGGCTGAACCAGCTTCCCCCGAACCTGTATCCCCACGGCACGGCGATGAACAATACGCTGAACCAGGTGTCCGCGGCGATCGGCACCGCCGTGCTGATGACGGTCATGTCCATCCGGTCGGAAGGCTATGCCAGGGAAATGATGATGGATGCCTCCGCCGGCTTGAGCCAGCAGGAAATTGGCCTCCGCGCCATGCTGGGCGGCATCAACGACACGTTCCTCGTGTCCGGTTACCTGATTGTGGCCGGCATGATTCTCGCCTTTTTCATCAAGCGGGCCAAACCGCCGGGGGCGGCGCCTGCCGGTGCGGCGGGAAAACCGGGTTCCGGCGCGCCCGGCCGTCCGGCGGAGGGACGGCGGGCCTGATTGGCGGCGAGACGGATCTTGAATCGGCATGCGCGTATCGCCAACCCGCCGCATGCCGCGGGAATGGCCGAAAACGGGAGAACCGGGGTTCGAACGTCCGCATGCATCCCGTTTGACCTTTAGACCGAAAGACCGGAGAGACTGGAAAGACTGAAAAGACCGAAAGAACGGGATTGGACGTCCGCGTCAGGGGCTAACGGAACGACAGGGCGCTATTTTGGCAAAATCGGATGTTTTTCCGCGCTAACGGAACCAGAGGGCGCTATTTCGCGATGAAGAGGCCGTTTTTGGGCAAAAATCGCAAAATAGCGCCCTGTCGTTCCGTTACGTTTTTAAAGGCAGCTTTTTTCCCGAAATAACGCCCTGCAGTTCCGTTACAAATCCGAAAGCCGACAGCCCAGTGTCGAGACAGCGGCAAAATGCCGGTAACTCCTCGTGGAAACGGGCCGTTTGGCCCGAGATAACCGAATTTTGCGCGCAACTCCGCGAGGAAGGGGACATTTCGGCCGGAGACAGCGGCAAATTGCCGACAACTTCTCGCAGGAACGGGCCGTTTTGCCCGAGATAACCGAATTTTGCCCGCAACTCCGCGAGTAACCGGCCGTTTTCGGACCGGCAGGCCGCTTCCACAACCTGTCCGGGCGGCAATCTCTGTCCAAAAAACCTAAACATTTCCCGCGCGCAGTGGTATGATAGATTCGAAAACAGTCGAATTTTGGGCATCAAGGGAAAGGCCATCACGTTCAAAAACGGGTTCATAACCAAGGGGCAATGAGCATGATCACGTTTACTCCAACCGGCGTGGACGGCATTGACGACATTTTGCATGGAGGTTTTCCCGCGGGATCTTCCATCATTTTGGAAGGCGCGCCCGGCACGGGCAAAACGACGCTCGGCGTCCAGTTTCTGCACCATGGCGCAACCCGGCTGGGCGAAGCGGGAATCTACGTCACCTTCGAGGAATTTCCGCAACAGATCTACAAGGTGATGCTGGAGTTCGGCTGGGATCTCAAAAAACTGGAAGAAGACGGCCTGCTCAGGGTCGTCAGTGTGCGGCCGGACGTTCTTTTCCGCGAGATGAAAAAGCCCGGCGGCCTGTTCGAACAGCTGATCGGTGAAATCGGCGCCAAACGGGTGGTCGTCGACACGATCAGCCTTTTTCACTATCTGTACAAGGATCGGGCGGAAGCCCGGGAAGTGTTCTACACCCTGTGCAACGTGTTCCGCAAGCACGGGCTGACCGCCCTGCTTCTCAGCGAACAGACCGCGGACGACGCCGGCCACAATACGTTCGAGCACTACGTCGCGGACGGGGTCATCCGCCTGTCGATGTCGAGACATATGGAGACGTTCCGCAAAAGGACGTTGGAAATCACGAAGATGCGGGGCGTGGACTTCACGGAAGGCGAGCACATTTTCCGGATCATGAAGGAGGGCATCCACCTCGTTCCCGCCCTGACCATGGTCGAAGACGGGGTGATCATGGACAAGGGCAAAGTGCCCACGGGCATCCCCGAGCTGGACAGGCTGCTGGCCGGCGGCATCCCGCGGGGTTCGTCCATGATCCTCGACACGAACAGCAAGGCGAACTACAAATACATCACCGCTTCCATTCTCGCCGGACGCATCCGGGCGGGAGAACGCATCGTCGTCGTTTCTTCCCATGCGATGACGGTGGCGGAACAGCGTCATCTGCTCCGGCAGTTCGGCGTGGACACGCTGGAAGTCGCCAAGCGCAAAGGTGTCTACTTCATCGAGCATTACGACCGGAACATTCCGCCCGAACTGGAAGATTGCGTCATCAATGTGAAAGACGTGCGGAACGAGGACTACTTCCCTTACGTGAACGAGAGATTGCAGCCGGTGATGCAGGAAAGCATCGCCCGGGGCGAAAAATGGTTCGTCTACCAGGACTTGAGCGTGTTGTACACGCAACGCGGCGCCGACTTCGTGAAAAACACCTATTCCCGCGATTCGGCGATGATCCGGGCGATGGGCATGACCGCCCTCAGTTTGTGCAACTTTACGGAGATCGGGCCGGAAAACGCCTCCTATCTGGAAAGGGCCACGCAGACGGTGGTCCGGACGTGGGTGGACCGGAACTACCAATATTTGCAGGTGACCAAATCGGTCACCGGCAAGGTGTCCGCCCCGATGATCGTCGAAACCATGCCAGTCGAACCGTTCATCCGGCTCGTTTGAGGAGGAGTCTCCGTGGAAAGAAGTCCGATGGTGCTGCAAGTGGAGTGCACGTACTTTTTTGAGGAAAACCCGTTTGCGCTGGAAACCGGCGAAAGTTTGGCCATGCGGCTCGGCCGATCGGTGGACGACCTCATTCCGGTGCTCGAACGGTTGGTTGAGTTGTCCGTGCTCAGCCGAATCGGCAGCGGAGCGCAGTCGGTTTACCGGTACAATCGTCCCGTAACCGTGTATCGAAATTTGCGCGCATGAGGAGTGGCGGCTGGCCATGACGGAACTGGCAAATCGGGTCATTGAGGCGTTCGCCGGCCATACGGGTCTGGCCCTCTGTGCGCTGGACCGTGACGGACGGCACATTGCATCCGCCGACTTCGGCGCCTCCCGCGGCGAATGGCTGGCAAACCGCGCGCGCGAACGGCTGACCGCCGGCCACCGGGCCGATGCGATCAGCCTGGTGGATGTGTTGCCCGGGCTGAAAATGTTTCTGGCGCCCATCAACGCCGCGGACAAACCGGAGGGCATTCTGGCTGCCGGCATGGTGATGGAAGCGGGAAGCCGCGATGCCGTTGCGGCGTATCTTGCCGCCGGCGGGGAGCGGACGGAGGAGGAGGAAGCGATGTTCGCCGCCGCCCGGGAGATCGACGCCGCGGACAAGCGGGTGCTGACGGAACAGCTCAAGGCGCTGGCCCGGACGCTCGGCCTTGTGGTCGGGCAAGCACGTCAACCCGGCGGGGACTCGGGCTTGCTTGGCGGCATCGAGCGGTTGGCGACCTTGATCAACGACGGCCACGACGTCGGCGAATTGCTTCAATCGTTCATTGATTTGGGCCGGGAAGACCTGAAACACGGGTTTGATTTCGTCGGTTTTGCGGAAATGATCGACGACGAATGCGTGATCACCCACATGGCGGGGAACCCTGAGGCGGGAGCGTTGGTCGGCACGTCCTGCATGATCGGCGAAGGATTCATCGGACAGGCGGTCGCCACGGGAGTGGCCGCCGCCTGGCAGGATGTCCGCCACGACCCGCGGGTTTTGCCGTTTCAACGGGCCGGGCTGGAGGTCGGATCGCTGATCTGCTGCCCGGTGGTGCGCCAGGGGCGCGTGCAGGCCGTTCTGTTCGCCGGCGTGGCGGACGGCGGCATCACCCGGATGCACGCTTCCCTCGCCTCGATCCTCTCGAACATGGCCGACAACCTGCGCATCCGGAACGAGCGGCTGTCGGCGATGACGAAGCAATCCCAGCGGATCTCGGCGCTGAAAGAAATTTTGCATCTGATGACGAAGGCGAAGGACACGGAAATCATCACCTACATGCTGGTGGACATGAGCCTCAACCTGCTCAGCGGGCGATTTTCGGCCATCGCCCTGTTTGATCCGGACGAATCGCCCGATGAAATGCGAATCGTTTCGCGCGGGTTGTCGCGGGAAGAAAGCGAACAATACGGCAAAATGCTGCTGGCGGAATACGGACATTCGGGAGCGGCTGCCGCAGCATGGGACCAGGCGAGATCGTTCGTGCGGGAGACGGAATGGGGCACCGTGCTGGAATGCCCGATCGGCTTCAACCACAAACTGCTCGGCGTGCTGAGCGTGGCCACGGACGCTTCCGACGCGGAAGCCGGCTCTTTCCTCGCCGCATTGGCCGTGACCGGCGCCGTCGCCCTCGACCTGCTCGGCAACCGCGCCCGCCAATTCCGTGACAACGTCCGGGAGTTGCACGAGGCCGCAGCCGCGCTGAATCCGTCCGTCGGAACGTTCTCCGCGAAATTGCGGGAGGAGGCCGAAGCCTTCGCCCGCTACCTGGAACTTCCCGATTCCCTGTGCGGACAGATCGGGGCTGCCGCCCTCGTGATCGGCTATTCCCCCGAACTTTGCCGCCGGGTGTTGCCGACCGATGAGCCGTGGCTGGCCATCCTGAAAGAAGGGCGCCGTCTCATGGAAAGCACGGAGCCGGTCGGGCCGGAAGAGGAACAGTCGCTTTCCGCCGGCGGCAAAATTCTCGGGCTCGCCGTCCGCTATTTGCAGGCGGGCGGCGACGTGGCGAAGATGAACTGGCACCGCGATTCCGACCTGTTTGCCAAATTCGGCATGTACAAGCGGGCGGGTCTCGTCCAGGACCGGCAAATCCGGGCGGACACCCGCACGCAACCCGATTTTGACCAGCTGTCCAAACGGGAGCAGGAAGTGTTTCTGCTGCTCGTCGAAGGGATGAACAACCGGCAAATCGCGGACACCCTGTTTATCAGCGAACACACCGTGAAAAACCACATCACCAACATTTTCGGCAAGTTGGGCATTCGCGACCGGGCGGAAGCGATGGCTTACTACTACCGGATGAATCGTTGACGCGGCCGCGCAGCAAACCGGGCGGGACATCAAGTCCCGTCCGGTTCTTTTTTGCGCCCGGGATCCCGTCCCTTGCATAGGAACAGGTTCCTATTTCCATCTTTGCCGGACAAATAGGAAGGGAGGGTGATGTCCCGGCGGGGTCGTCTGCTGTACAATGCGGGAAAACGAGAATCGGGGGGCAGGAGATGACGATCGGAAACGGGAGCGTGAAGGATTGCCTTTTGTACTTCCTGGAGCATTCATCCGAATGGCATACGGCCCGTCAGGTTTCCCGGCGATTGTCACTCCCCGAACAGTCCGCGGCCGCGATTCTGGAGCGGCTGGTACGGGAAAAATGGCTGAGCAAACGGCATCTGGGAGAAACCGAACAATACCGGTACATGCCCCCGAATGAATGGCTCGTCAGGTGTGACCATGACGGGCCGGATCCGGGAGACCGGGTTTATTCCGGCAACTGAAGCCGCTCATCCGGATCCGGGATGTGCAAAGAAAGGTGTTGAAACATTGTCAGATCAACTCAAATCCGTCAATGCGGAATCGAAAGCAGGCAAACTGGCGCTGATCTATCTGACGGCGGGCTGTGTGTGGATTTTGGCCACCAGCCTTTGGCTGGGTGACTTCTCTCTGGAACGGTTCCGGTATTTCGAAGTCGCCAAGGGGCTTGCGTTCGTCAGCGTCACCGCGCTGCTCATGTATGGATTGCTGAAAAAATGGGAAGGCAACATGAACGCCGCCAACCGGCGGATCCATCAGCTCGCCTATTCGGATGGCATGACAGGGTTGCCGAACGCCCATTCTTTCTGGGAAACGCTGCAACGTGCCGTCACGGAAGGCCGCTCTTTCCTCCTCCTCATCCTGCGCATCAGCCGGTTTGAGGAAATTCAGGACGTGTACGGCAGAAAACAGGGCATGGCGTTCGTTGCCGCGGTCGCCGAACGATTGAAGGGGCTCGTCGACCGGGGTGTTTTCGTGTCGCAAACGGAGAGCGACACGTTCCATTTGATCGTGCGGCTCGAGGGGGATGTCCGCGAGGAAACGATTTTGCGCACTCTGGAACAAAGGTTGCAGCAGCCGTTCCGTTTTGGAGAGGACGAGTTGACGCCGGCCTTCCACATCGGCACAGCCCGGTATCCCGGGGACGGAACCGACGGCGAACTGCTCGTCCATTGCGCTTACCGTTCGCTCGCACGGGCCAGGGAATCCGGCGTGCTCTACATCCGGGAGCAGGCTCCCGACGGCATGGAATCCGCCAGAAGAAGGCTGTTTTTGGAGAAGGAATTGAAAAAGGCGCTTGCCCGCGGGGAGTTCACCCAGCATTTTCAGCCGAAAATCAACATCGAAACCGGCGAGACGGCCGGGTTCGAGGCGCTCATCCGCTGGAACCATCCGGCGCTCGGGCCGATTTCCCCTGCCGAGTTCATTCCGATCGCGGAAGAAAGCGGCGACATCGTGGCCATCGGCAAATGGATGCTGCACGAAGCGTGCAGGCAGGCCAAGCGGCTTCAGGACACGCAGCAATGTTTCGTGCCGGTATCCGTCAACGTGTCCGCCAGGCAATTTTGGCAAAACATCGTCGGTGTCGTGGAATCGGCGCTCGACGATGCCGGGCTCGACCCGGAGTATTTGGTGCTCGAGCTGACCGAAAGCTTGATGATCAACCCCGAATCGGCCGTCCGCATTTTGACCCGGCTCAAAACCCTCGGCGTGAAACTCTCCATCGACGACTTCGGCACCGGCTTCAGTTCCCTCGCCTATCTGAAGCGGCTGCCGATAGACGAACTCAAGGTCGACAAATCCTTCATCGACGAAATTTTGACGGACAGCCCGGACCGCCGGATCGTGCAGTCTTTGATTGTCCTTGCGCATCACCTGAACATGACGGTGGTGGCGGAAGGCGTGGAGAAGAAAGAACAGGTGGACTGTTTGCGGGACCTCGGATGCGATCAGGTGCAAGGTTACTACTACGCCAGGCCGATGACCGGCGAGCAGTTGGCCGCCTTTCTCGCGGACGGCGGGAACGGACAGGCGGACCCCGCCGGATCCGCCGTTCTCGTATGATCAACATGAAAAAAAGCAATTCCGGGAGCGGCATCACGCCTTGATCGGAATTGCTTTTTTTTGCGTTGGGTCGCGCGGCGCGCGCGGTTGGCGAAGCCCGGCAACGGCCTTGCGCCCTTGCCAGGGGGCTTTCGCCCGATTACAGGACGGGCAGCCGGTCCGCCGATTCGGCGTCCGGCGCAATTTCCTCTTCTTCTTCGCCCAGCACCGCTTCCGCGATATTGACGGAGTGGTCGCCGATCCGTTCCAGGTTGCTGGCGATGTCGACGAAGAAGATGCCGGCGTCGCCGGAGCACAGTTTCTCGTTCAGGCGGTTGATGTGCGACTTGCGAAGATCCCTTTCCATCTGGTCGATCTTCTTCTCGCTCGACAGCACGTGCACGGCCAGTTCCTTGTCGTTGTCGTACAGCGCGCTCAGGGCTTCCCGCAACGTGTTCTGCGTCAGTTCGAACATCGCGTTCAGCTCGTCGATGGCATCCTGGGTCAATTTCACTTTCTTCTCGAGGCGGGCTTCGAGCAGTTCGACGATGTTTTCCGTATGGTCGCCGACGCGCTCGATGTCCCGGATCGTGTTGAGCAGCCGGTTCAGTTCAGCCGATTCGGAGGCGGCCATCGTGCTGCCGGTCAGTTCCACCAGATAATCGGTGATCTCCTTGTCCAGCATGTCGATGGCTTCCTCGTATTGGGCGGCCATTTCGGCATGCTTTTTGTCATCGCTGTTGAGGAAGCCGTACGCTTCGCCCACCATGGCGACGGCGAATTCGCCCATCCGCTTCACTTCTTCCTTGGCTTGTCCGAGAGCGATGGAGGGCGAACGCTTGATGAACACCGGATTCAGATGCACGGCCTTCGCTTCGATCGTGACGTCATCACCCGGTACCAGCTTGGTGACGATCCAGGCCAGCACGGCGATGAACGGGAACTGGATGATCGTGTTCGACACGTTGAACGTGCCGTGGGCGAAGGCGACGGTCATCTCCGGATTCAGGCCAAGCGAACTTTGCAGGAACTCGATGAACCGCGTGAAGAAGGGCAGGATCGTCAGGAAAATGACGGTGCCGATCACGTTGAAATTGACGTGCACGAGCGCCGCCCGGCGAGCCGAAACCGAGGAGCCGATGGACGCCAGCACGGCGGTGATCGTCGTGCCGATGTTGTCGCCGAACAGCACAGGCAGGGAAGCCTTCAGCGAAATGGCGCCTTCCGCGTACAGCTGTTGCAGAATGCCGATGGTGGCGGTGGAACTTTGCACGATGACCGTAAAGATCGTCCCGGCCAGCACGCCCAGGATGGGCTTCTCGCTGAAGGACAAGGTCATCTGCTGGAAAAACTCCAGATCGCGCAGCGGCTTGAGGCCGTCGCTCATCGTTTCCAGTCCGAAGAACAGGGCGCCCAGGCCAAACACGATGCGTCCGGTGAAGTTGACTTTTTTGTTCTTGAAAAAAAACAGCAGCACGGCACCCGCGGCAATAATCGGCAACGCATATTCCCCGATGTCGATGCCGATGATGAAGGCGGTTAGCGTCGTGCCGATGTTGGCACCCATGATGACGCCGATCGCCTGCCTGAGCGTCATGAACCCGGCGCTGACGAGCGCCACCGTCAGCACCGTGGTGGCACTGCTGGACTGGATGATCACCGTGATGAACATGCCGGCCAACACGCCCATGAACGGGTTCGTCGTAAACCGGTCCAATATGTTGCGCAGCCGGTCGCCGGCCGCGTTTTGCAATCCGTCTCCCAGGTATTTGATCCCGAACAGGAAAATGCCGAGACCGCCCAGAAAACTGAACGCGATCGTTTTGACATCCAAAATGCGACAGCTCCTTTAACAGAGGCTCCTTTCGTATTAGAACAAAAAAACCATGGAAAAACAAGTCCGGAAGTCACGGCGCCGCGAAACCGGCCGGATTGCCGCGGAAAAAGGCGGGAAAAATCAAAACAACCAAACAACAAGAATCGAGCTGAGGGTGCCGATGAGCGCTCCGGCGGCGCAGTCCGACGGAAAATGGAGGCCGAGATACATGCGGGAGACGGCCACGAGCAGGGCCAGGGGGAGGAGCAGGGCGGCGAGCAGGCAGGAATGCAGCGCAAACGCCACCGCGATGGAGAAGGCGGCGGTTGTGTGGCCGGACGGAAATGAAAAGTCCCGCAAAGGCCCGGTGTGCATGTGCACGCCCGGCAATTTGTCGTAAGGTCGGATGCGGCGATAGTACTTTTTGCCGAGGTGGACCACCACGTGGCTGACGGACAGGGAAATGAGTGCCTCGATCACCCACAGGCGGTGCGTTTTGTCGGTCAGAAAAAGTGCGGCGAGCAGCGTGCCGATCGCGGCGAAAGGCCCGCCCAGATGGGTCAGGCGGGGGAACAGCACATCCAGCGCCCGGCACTTCAGCGTCCGGTTGAAAAAATGAAACCAGGCGGCGTCCTTCGTCGCCATCCATTGGATAAACCGGTCCATCGGATCCTCCCGCATTTATCTTGTCCGACATGAAAACCGTTCAATCCGGTTCGCGCGCGCAACCTCCCGAAACGGAACGGCGGGCGCTGCCGGGCAGTCAGTTACCTATTTTACAGGAAGGGCGCCGCTGCCGCCAGTGAAAGTTGATCGCGGCGAAGATGACGCCGTCCTTGCTTCCCGCCGGACGATTTCCTAAACTGGAAACAGAAGGTGATTTGCCGACCGGCATCCGTCCGGCCGTCAATCGCGGCAGAATGGAAGAATCCTTTGTCCCAGTAAAAAAACAAACGGCCGTTTGACCGGAACCGTCGCGCGCCGGAGGCTTGTGCGGCCGGCTCGGTCTGTTTGCCGTCCGTTTTTTTGGCCATGCGTTCCTTTATTGACTGTTGAAAATGGAATGGATGATCGTTTGGGAGAGGGGAAGTGCGATCGATGCGAGGTTGGGTCTCCGTGCTTCATTTTGACCGGACATTCGAATTCGAGCCGCATTTTCTGCTGCCGGAATACGAACGGATTGACCTGGCGGACATTCCCGGCACGAACGGATACTGCCGCTTCGACACGCTCGGGCTGATCCGGCAGCGCCTTGCCGGCCGCAAGCAGCGCGGCGTGACGCTGATCGGCCGGGGCAGCTACCATTACGCCACATTCCTGCTGCTTTCGGAAATCCGGGAACCGTTCACGCTCGTGTTGTTCGATCATCACGCCGACATGATGGAATCGCCGGATGCGGATATCCTTTCGTGCGGATCCTGGGCGCTGGAAGCGCTCCGGCGGTTGCCCGCCCTGCGCAAGGTGCTGTTGATCGGGGCGGCCATGGACAGCGTCCGGCAAATCCCCGCCGAGTGCCGCGGGCGGGTAACGGCGCTGCCGGAAGAGCGGATGGCCGCGGCGCCCGTCAACGTGCAGCGGCTGATCCGGCTCATTCCGACGGACACCGTGTATGTCAGCATCGACAAGGACGTGCTTTCGCCGCTCGACGCGGCCACCGACTGGGATCAGGGCAGCATGCGGCTCCCGGCGCTGATCGGGATGCTTTCGGCGATCGCCGCGGCGAAACGGCTGGCCGGAGCGGACATTTGCGGCGAATATCCGCCGTCCCCGTCCGCGCTTTGGCAACCGGAGACGCGCCGCATGATGCAGCGGAACGAGCGGGCCAACCGGCTGATCGTCGGGGCGGCGGCCCGCTGGCTCGACCGGCGCCAGGCGTCGTGACGAGGCAGGGCGTCAGTCGAACAGCGCTTTGAACTCGCCGTATCCTTCTTCCTCCAGCCGGTCCTTCGGAATGAACCGGAGCGCGGCGGAATTGATGCAGTAGCGCAAGCCGGTCGGTGCCGGGCCGTCGTCGAACACGTGGCCGAGATGGGAGTCGCCCAGCATGCTGCGCACTTCGGTGCGGATCATGCCGTGGCTCAAATCGGGTTTCTCCGCAATGTTGGCCGGGATGAGCGGCTTCGTGAAACTCGGCCAGCCGCAGCCGGAATCGAACTTGTCCCGCGAAGAGAAAAGCGGCTCGCCGGATACAATATCGACATAGATGCCGTCTTCATGGTGATCCCAGAATTCGTTGCGGAACGGCGGCTCGGTGGCGTTGTTTTGCGTGACTTCGTATTGGATCGGTGTCAGGCGTTTGCGCAGCTCTTCCGGGTCCTTTTTGATCCGCCAGTGCTTTTCGATGAACGCGTCCCGGCCCGACCCCTTGCGGTAAGTTTTGTAGCGGAACGGGTTTTTCTTGTGGAAGTCCTGATGGTAGTCTTCCGCCGGATAGAAGGTGGAAGCCGGTACGATTTCGGTGACGATCGGCTTGTCGAAAATGCCGCTTTCCGCCAGGCGCCGTTTCGATTCTTCGGCGATGCGCCGCTGTTCTTCGTTGTGATAGAAAATGGCCGTGCGGTACGAGGAACCGCGGTCGGCAAACTGCCCGCCCGGATCCGTCGGATCGATCTGCCGCCAGAACAGCTCGACCAACTTGTCATAGGGGAACAGCCCGGGGTCAAACTCGATCTGCACCGCCTCCGCGTGGCCGGTCGTGCCCGAGCACACTTCCTCGTAGGTCGGGTTTTCCTTGTGGCCGCCGGTGTAGCCGGACGTGACGCGAATGATGCCGGGCAATTGTTCGAACGGCGTCACCATGCACCAGAAACAGCCGCCGGCGAACGTGGCCAGTTCGGTTTTATTGCTCATGTCGCGGGCTCCTTCCATACTTTTTTCAAATAGTATATCACGCGTTGCGGAATTGGCATTACGGGACACCCGAAATGTGACGCGAAATTTCCGGTTTTCAAAAAATGAAACACACAAAATGAACGGCATGCCAAAGACGAAGTACCTTTCATGCACTACATTTTGCCGGATCGGCGAAAAATGGGGTCACGAAGCACATTTCATGTACGATATCATGCGAAAATCCACCGATTCGGGTCAAAACACGAGAATGGAGTACAGAAAATGTACTTCATGGAGCGGAATTGAGCCTGCACACCGAGATGAAGTACACAAAATGTACAAAATCCCAAAGACGAAGTACCTATCATGCACTTCATTTTGCCGGATCGGTGAAAAACCGGGCGAGGGACTTCAATATGACGGGAGGAGAAAAGATGACGGGCAAGCAGCTGTCAAGCGGGCATCCCGCACCGGTGGATCCGGCGTTTTTTCGCCTGCCCACGCTGGAGTTGGCGCGCCGGCTCATCGGCACGCTGCTCGTTTCGGAGATCGGCGGCGTCGTCACGGCCGGCTGGATCGTGGAGACGGAGGCGTATATCGGGCCCGGTGACCGGGCCGCGCACAGCTACGGCAACCGGCGGACGCCCCGCACCGAAGTGATGTTCGGGCCGCCGGGGCACGCCTACGTGTACGTCATGCACACCCATCACTTGCTCAACGTGGTGAGCGGCGGCATTGATTGCCCCGAAGCGGTGTTGATCCGCGCCGTCGAACCCGCGGACGGTCTGTCCGTGATGCAGCTGCGCCGGGGGCCCGTCAGGCGGGAGCGGGATTTGACCGCCGGGCCCGGCAAACTGACCAAGGCGATGGGGATCGACCGATCGTACAACGGGCATCCCCTGTTTGCACCGCCCCTCTATATCGCCGAAGGCCGCGAGGCGGGCGAAATCGCGGCCGGTCCGCGCATCGGCATCGACAATAGCGGTGAAGCGAAGGACTACCCGTGGCGGTTTTGGGAAAAGGGCAATCCGTTTGTCTCTCGCTGAATGAACAAAGCCGCCCGGCGGGCGAAACCGGACGGACGGGTCCGGCGCCTGGGCGACAGGGAAGGGGTTTTGGTTTTCCGGAGTCATGCTTTTTTCAGGGACAGGCGTTTGCTCCATTCCTGGCGAAGATCGCTCTTGAGCAAATCGGCGGAAATGTAGTCGAAGGCGCCGGCGTAAATTTGCACGATCCGGTCAAAATGGCTCCGCGCCCGGGCCAGATGGCCGATGGCTTCCTTCATTTCCGTTTTGTAGGCTTCCGACAGCGCGGCGATCTCGCCGGCGAACGTTTCGTCCGTCCCCGGCCGGATGCAGGTTTCGTACATGTCGATGATTTCGTCGGATTCCCGTTCGGGGAAATATTCGTGGGGAGCCGTACTGTCAAAAATGGTCACGCCAAGTTCCCGTACGATGACCATGTCCAGGGAAGCGGGATCGAACCCGCAGCGGTAAATTTCCGTATCGAATCCGCGGGAGGCGGCTTCCGCAGCCACCCGTCCGAGCAGCGTGGATTTGCCCGAACCGGGGCGCCCTTTCAACAAATAGCGTTTCAGGCCTTTCGTCAACCGGGGCACGAAATCCCGCGCCCCGTCAGGTGTGGCGGCACCGAGGAAGCGGAGGAAGGTGCGGGTTTGCCGTCCGGGCCGTCGGGCATTGCCCAGCATTCGCTCCGCGGTCCGGGCCGCCAGTTCCACCGTCGCTTGTTTGTCCAGATTGGTGATGTAGATGCGTTCCCAGTCGTCGTGCACGCGCAGCGCTTCGGCAAACCGGGCGTATGCCGCGGAGAACGACTGCTCCATCGCTTCCCGCAGGCGAGCCAGCTCCTCTTCCCGGTCGGCCAATCTCCGCTTGTCGTAAACATCGGTCCAGTCGATGCTCCGGATGTCCGCGTCCGGACAGCGGAGCGGCTCACCCCTCAGTCCCGACTCGGCGATCACCGCCATCCGGGATTCCGGCATCACGATGCCGTCGATGCCGCCCCTGAGGAAAGGCGAATGAATCACCCACACCTCTTCGCCTTCGGATGCGGCCGACCGGCCGAACTCCCGCATGAAATCCGAGGCGCCGAAGGCATGCTCGCCCCGGATCAGGTAAATCGTCCGGATGTCCTGCAGGGAGGAATCCAGGAGCGAAACAAACCCTCTCGACGTATGGCCGCACGCATAATAATGGATGTTGCCGCCGAGCACAAGCGTCACCCTTTCGGTCCGGCCGCCCGCATCCGCCCGCGGGCGATTGACCGGGTTTACTGCATTTTATGGATTCCGGACGGGAAAGGTGCAGACGCAACAAGCCGGATGATTTCCACGATCGTTTGGGCCGCTTTCACCATCGTGTCCGCAGACACGTACTCGTACCGGCCGTGGCAGTTTTCGCCGCCGGCGAAAATGTTCGGCGCCGGCAGCCCCATGAACGACAGCTGGGAACCGTCGGTGCCGCCGCGCACCGGCCGGATCGCCGGCTCGATCCCCAGGTTTTCCATCGCCTGTCTTGCGATGTCCACAATCGCCATCACCGGCTCGATTTTTTCCCGCATGTTGTAGTATTGGTCTTTGATCTCAAGGAGAATGCGTTCTTCGCCGTACACGGCCCGGAGTTCATCGGCAATGCGTGCCAGCGCCGCTTTGCGTTCTTCGAACCGGTTGCGGTCGAACTCGCGGATCAGGCAGCGCAGTTCGGCTTTCTCCACATTGCCCTCCAGCATGTGGGGGTGATAGAAGCCTTCGTAGCCGGAGGTTTGCTCGGGCGACTCCTGCGCGGGCAGCTTGCCGATGAAAGCGGCGACCATGCGGAGGGCGTTGACCATTTTGCCTTTGGCCGTGCCGGGGTGGACGTTTTTGCCCACGAACGTGATCCGGGCCGATGCGGCGTTGAACGTTTCGTACTGCAGTTTGCCGAGGGGGCCGCCGTCCACCGTGTAAGCGAAAGCGGCGCCGAAGGCTTCCACGTCGAAACGATGCGCCCCGCGTCCGATTTCTTCGTCGGGCGTAAAGCCGACGCGGACTTTGCCGTGCTTGATCTCCGGATGGTGGATGAGCCAGTCCATCGCGGTCACGATTTCGGCGATGCCGGCCTTGTCGTCTGCGCCGAGCAGGGTGGTGCCGTCGGTCGTAATCAGCGTTTGGCCGGCGTATCGGGCCAGTTCCGGAAAATCCCGGAGCGAAAGCACGATGTTTTGCGCTTCGTTCAGGACGATGTCGCCCCCTTCGTAGCGCTCGATGACCTTCGGTTTCACGCCGGCGCCCGTCATGTCCGTAGCCGTGTCCATGTGGGCGATGAACCCGACGGTCGGCACCGGATCATCCGTATTGGCGGGCAGCGTCGCCATCACGTACCCGTTGTCGTCAACGGTGACGTCTTCCAGGCCGATCGCCTTCAATTCGTCCGCCAGCATTCGTGCCAGGTTCCACTGGCCGGGCGTGGACGGACAGCTTTCGCTGTTGCTGTCGGACTGGGTGTCGACCTGCACGTAGCGCAGGAAGCGCTCGATCAATTCCTGTTTTGCCTGCATCATCATTTTTCATCATCTCCCTGTTCCAACATCATACTGCTTTTTGCCGTCGTGTTCCAAGTCATGGGCCGTCCGTTCGGATTGCGCGAAGCCGCCGCGTATCGCTGCGGGGCGAGGGATGGGCAGGAAATCCGCTTTTGCCCGGAGTGACCGGTGAAAACCCCTTCTTTCGGGCGCTCCGCATCCCCAACCGCAAAGTGGCAAATACTGAACAACAGTTCAGAAAGACGGAGGGGATACCATGTGGCAGAAAGCGGTTCCCGTGTTGTTGTCGGCTGTTTTGATCGCCGGAATGGCTGCGGCATGCGGCAACAACAAAAACGCGGCCAACGGAGGGAACACGGAAAACCAGGCGGACGGCGTCGCGACAGGAGGCGACAACGCCGGAGCGGGCGCAAATCCGGTCAACATTCACATGTTCATCAACATGCCCGAATATACCGACGCCTTCAAAGCGTTCGCGGAAGCGTACAAAAAGGCCAAGCCGAACGTCACCATAGAACTGGAAATCATGCAGGCGGACTACCCGTCGGTCCTGAATTCGAAAATCGCGTCGGGCGGCCTGTTGGACGTGTTCGCTTCCTCGGCCGGCGGCGAAATCGACCAATACGCGAAATACAGCGCGACCTGACCAACGAGCCGCTGGCGCAAGTGATGAACGATGCGGTCAAGGCCAACATGACGTCCGGCGACGGCAAGGTGCTCGGATTGCCCGTGAAGGATAACCTGTTCGCCATCATTTACAACAAAGATCTGTTTGAACAGGCCGGCATCCCTTCGTTCCCGAAAACGATGACGGAACTGAGGGACGCCATCGCCAGGCTGGAAGCGATCGGCGTGACGCCTTTTGCCAACGGATACAAGGAATGGTGGGTGCAAAAGCACATTTTCCAACACTTCATCAACGCGGCTGCCCCGGGCAACACGAAGGCGCTCGTCGAACAATTCAACGCCGGCAAAACGACCTTCGCGGATCACCCGGAACTGATGGCTTTCTTCGATTTCATCGACCTGACCGTCGAACACGGCATGCCGAATCCGCTGGAGCGGGACGTGACGACGGAAATCAGCGATTTTGCGACGGGCAGGGCGGCCATCATGACCGGCCAGGGCGCCTGGGTGGAAGAACAGATCCGGATTGTCGATCCGAACCTGAACATCGGCGTGGCCGGGTATCCGGTGAGCGAAAATCCGGAGGACGCAATGATCATCACCGGTGCCGACCAGGCCCTGCGGGCCAACAAAGATTCCCCGGTGGTCGGCGAAGTCATTGAATTTTTCAACTGGCTGTACACGTCGGATTACGGCAAAACGTGGTTCACCGAAGTGGCGAAAGTCATTCCGCCGGTCAAGGGCGTCCCGTATCCGGATTTGCAAATGCCGCAGCAAATGCGACAAATCGCGGAAACCGAAAAAACGGGCGAGCTGGCCATCATTTACTCGCTGGACCGCTTTCATCAGCGTTTCGGCGAAATCATGCAAGCCTACATCGCGGGCAACGTGACGCGCGAACAGGCGTTCAAAGACATCGAAACCGCATGGGCTCAACTCGGCGCGCCGAAATGATCCGAAGGCGGGGAAACCGGCACCTCAAACGAGGTGCCGGTTTTTTTGACGGCGCGAACCCCCCGGTTGGTTGCATGGGCGCCCGCCTCGCGTTTCCCGTACCGGAGCGGGAATTTGTCGAGCTTGTCGGGGATCCTGTCCGGAAAAAGGCCTCCTGAGCGGGAGTTGCTCGAGAAAGTCGATTAACTCGGTTCGGAAAGGGCCTTCCGGGCGGGAATTGCTCGAAAAAGTCGATTAACTCGGTTCGGAAAGGGCCTTCCGGGCGGGAGTTGCTCGAGAAAGTCGAGCAACTCGGTCTGGAAAAGGCCTTCCGGGCGGGAGTTGCTCGAGAAAGTCGATTAACTCAGTCTGGAAAGGGCCTCTGAAGCGAAAATTACTCGAAAAAGTCGATTAACTCGGTTCGGAAAGGGCCTTCCGGGCGGGAGTTGCTCGAGAAAGTCGAGCAACTCGGTCTGGAAAAGGCCTTCCGGGCGGGAGTTGCTCGAAAAAGTCGATTAACTCGGTTCGGAAAGGGCCTTCCGGGCAGGAATTGCTCGAGAAAGTCGAGCAACTCGGTCTGGAAAGGGCCTTCCGGGCGGGAATTGCTCGAGAAAGTCGATTAACTCGGTCTGAAAAGGGCCTTCCGGGCGGGAATTGCTCGAGAAAGTCGATTAACTCAGTCTGGAAAGGGCCTCTGAAGCGAAAATTACTCGAAAAAGTCGAGCAACCATCCCCGCACAAGGGTGATATCGCCCGGGTTGCCGGCAAGCAGCCGCCATATCCCCGGCCATCGTCTTCCAAACCGCCCCAAATCAAGGGTGATTGCCACGAAACGCACAAAACCTAATAATGTATAATTTACAATACTGTGCGTCATACAGTATAATGGCAACAACGAGGTGATGCCATGGAAACCATAAGCGACATCGTTTCCGGGATGGCGCAGGAACTGCGCAGGGGAACCATCACCATCGGCGTGTTGAGCCAGCTGTCCAAGCCGCAATACGGTTACTCGCTGGTGACGACGCTGGCGGAGAAGGGGATGGAAGTCGATGCGGGGACGCTGTATCCGCTGTTGCGGCGTTTGGAGAAACAGGGCCTTCTGGAAAGCCGGTGGGACACCAACGAAGCGCGCCCCCGCAAGTATTACCTGCTGAGCGATACCGGAAGGGAAGTCTATGCCCGGTTGTGCCGGGAATGGCGTTCGATCGCCGAAGGGATGACAAAATTGCTCGAGGAAGGGTAGGAGCCATGATGAGGGAGTGGATCGATCGTTACGTGTACGCGGTGGTCCACAGGCTGCCGCAAAACCAGCGGTCCGATATCGAAAAGGAACTGCGCGGGCTGATCGAAGACATGCTGGATGAACGGGCCGGAACCGGGGAGAAGGAGGACGACCGGATCGCGGCGGTGCTGAAAGAGCTCGGGCATCCGGATGAACTCGCCGCCAAATACCGCGGGCACGATCGCTTTTTGATCGGTCCGGGGATGTTCGACACCTACGTGACCGTCCTCAAGGTGGTGGGCGCTTCCATCGTGCTCGGCATGACCGTCGCCTTCGTCATCGGGCTGGCCGTCGATCCGTCGGCGCCCGCCCGCCAACTCCTGGATTATGCGGCCAACCTTCTGGCGGGACTCATCAGCGGGTTCGCCTGGGTGACCATCATCTTTGCGCTCATGGAACGTTTCGGAAGTGCCGGGAAAGCGGGGCAAAAAGCGGGCCGCCGGGATTGGTCCCCGGCCGATTTGCCTCCCGTGCCGGACGCGAAGCTTTCCATCCGGACGGTGGAACCGGTGGTGTGCCTGTTTTGTCTCGTGCTCGGTTTGTTGCTGTTTCTGTCGGCAGCCGGCTTGCTCACGGTCAGCCGGGGAAATGCGCCCGCGGTCATTCTCCTTTTTGATCCCGAAACGGCGGCCAATCGCCTGCTTCTGATCCTTGCGGCCTTCGCCCTGGCGAAGCTCCGGGAAATCGGAAAACTGGCGGAGCGAAGATGGACCCGCAGGCTCCTTGCCGGGCATGCGGTTGCCGGCCTGTTGATGCTGGTTGCCGGGCTTCTCCTGTTCGCCGATGCGTCCATCTGGAACGACGGGTTTGTCGGTGAATGGGTGGACGCCGGAGTGGTGGACGCCGCCGGTGAAGGGTACGAATTGCTGAACGGCATATGGCGGTTCGTGCAACGCATCGTGCCGGTTGCCATCGTTGCCGTTTTTGCGATCGATCTGGCCGTAACGTTGTGGAAATTTCGGCTTGCCGGGGTGTCCGGAAAATCCGTTTGAACCCGGGGGACGGCCCGGAGGCCCGCAAATGAAACACCACGATCTGCTTAAAGGGGCAATAAGGGCATGAACATGACGAAAACCGTCTGCGTGACGGGCACCGATCGGGGGATCGGTTTGGCGCTCGCGGCAAAACTGCTGGAGGTCGGGTACACCGTCTTCGCGGGCGGCATCCAGAAAACCAACGAGGCGATGGACGAGTTGAAGGAGCAGTACGGGGACCGTCTGCAACCGTTCTTTCTGGACGTCGGCAGTGACGAAAGCGTCCGCGCGGCGGCGGCGTTTGTGCGGAGCAAGACGGACGCCCTGGATTTCATCATCAACAACGCGGCGATTTTGGGCGACACCTCCAAAACGATCGAAGACGAGCTGGATTTCGCCGACATGATCGCCTGCTACAACGTCACCGCCCTGGGCGCCATCCGGGTGGCGAACGCGTTGCTCGGGCCCGTCATGAACGGCGGCAAACTCATCGTCAACCTTTCGTCGGAAGCGGGCAGCATCGGGCAATCGTACCGGGAAGCCTGGTTTGCCTATAGCATGGCCAAGGCCGCGCTCAACATGGGGTCCGCCATCATTCACAACCGGCTCCGCAAGCAGGGCGGCCGCGTGCTGCTTCTCCATCCGGGCTGGGTGAAAACATACCTGAGCGGCGAATGGGACGACCGGGGCACGTACACGCCGGAGGAAGCGGCCGTCAAGATCCTGAAGGCGATCTGGGAGCGGGGCGGGGAGCTGCGCGATCAACCGATTTACATCGAAGCGGACACGGGCAGGGAACTGCCGTGGTGAAGTCGGCGGACCATCGACCGGACGCGGCAAGCAGTCGGAATGAGAGAAACGTGCAAAGCAAGGGGCGCATGGCGATCGCCATGCGCCCCTTTGCATCCCCGGCTACTCCTTCTTTTTCCCGAACAGGAGCCAGGCGCCGGCCGCGATGAGCAGCAACGCCGCAACCGGTTGACCGCCCACGGTGAAGTTCAGGATGTGCCCGAGGGAAAACATCAGGAAAAACGACAAGGACAGGCAGGAAAGAATGGCGACGGGGATGAGCAGCGCTTTGTGGCGAACGCCGAACAGGTACAGCTCGAACAGGCCGACGGCGGGCGCCAGGATGAACCCCGGCCACATGATGTGCCAGGCGTGAAACAGCACGGCGATCTGGCAGACGACGGCGACGGTCACCAGAATGCCGCCCGGAACGAGCAGTCCGTACATCCTCCGGTTGCCGAGAAAATATCCCCAATGAAACAGCACGCCCGCGGGCAGAATAAAGAGGGTCGGCCACAAGCGGGAAAAAAATGCGCCGGAACCGAACCACCCTCCGGGATTGACGAGCAGAAGCACGCCGGCCAGCACGAGGAGCGGTCCGATGACAGTTTTTCCGGTAATCTTGGCATTCATGGTCATTCCTCCGATTCGCTTCGATGAAACCAGCATAACGGACGAAAGCGGCGCATGCATCGTTCTGCGGGGACATTTTGGCCCCGTGCCGGAGGCCGGTTTCGTCTCGGTCCAGGGGCGGAGGAACATGTTGCCAATTTTGTGATGATTGTCACAGACGTTTCATTGACAGTTTCACAAAATGTTTTCTAAGATGAAAGGGAATACAGCATAAGATTTTACAGCATACGTCAATCAAAGGAGGAAATCCAAATGAGCACAAAACCGATTCGCGAAGGCCATTCCATCGTCGTTTCCGAAAACCCGGTCTCCCAGTTTCTGTTTTCCAGCACGCGTTCCGCATGGATTTGGCTGATCGTCCGTCTCTACCTCGGCTGGACGTGGCTGCACGCAGGCTGGGGCAAAGTGACGAACCCGAAATGGACGGGAGATGAGGCCGGGGCTGCTCTGACCGGATTCATCAAAGGAGCGCTGGCCAAAGCGGAAGAAGGGCAAGTGTATGGTTGGTACGCCGCGTTCCTGGAAAACGTCGTGTTGCCGAACGCCAAAGTTTTTGCCTACTTGGTTGCCTTCGGTGAAGTGGCCGTCGGGCTCGGGCTCATTCTCGGTTTGCTGACCGGCATCGCCGCCTTCTTCGGAAGCTTCATGAACGTCAGCTTCCTGTTTGCCGGTACGCTTTCCTCCAATCCGCTCCTGTTCATTCTCGCCACCTGGCTGGTGCTCGCCTGGAAAAATGCCGGCTGGTGGGGCCTTGACCGCTGGGCGCTGCCGTACCTTGGCACGCCGTGGGACCGCCTGAAGCGCGGAAAATGATTCGGTGACGGGAACCGGAACATCCGGTTCCCTTGCCGGTCTTCATGGCCGAAAAACCGCATCGGACGGACGCACCGTCTTCCGGCTGCCGGACCATCATCCGGCTGCCGGAAGACGCGGCCCGTTGCCGGAGCGGTTTTTTTTGTTTTTCCGTGCCCGTCGGCTCCGGCCGTGATATAATCGGGTCTGGCGTTTTTCGAAAGCGCCCGCGGTTCGAAACCATCCCGCGTTACCAAAACTAAGGAGCGTGCATCATCATGTTCAACTTCCTGTGGGGCTTGCTGTTTGTGGCCGTCAACTTCACCCTGTTCCTGTTGGTCGGCCGGCTGTTCGGCAAGAACGGCCTTTACGCCTGGGTGGGCCTGGTTCCTCTGCTCGCCAACATCCAGGTGGTCAAAACGATTGAAATGCTGGGCATTGTCATGACGCTGGGCAACACGATTTTCGCCACGCTGTCCATGACGACGGACCTCATCAACGAAAGGTTCGGCCAGAAGGCGGCCAAACAGGCCGTGTGGCTGGGCTTTTTCAGCTTGGTGGCTTCGACGGTCATCATGCAGATGGTGCTGGCGTTCCAGCCCCAGGCCGAAGACATCGCGCAGGGGGCGATGGAAACGCTGTTCGGCCTCATGCCGCGGGTCGCCGCCGCCAGCCTGATTGCGTATCTGGCCGGCCAATTCATCGACGTTCGGCTGTTCGGCATCATCCGGCGGAAATTTTCCGGCGACCGGCAGTTCTGGATCCGTGTGCTCGGCAGCACGGGCGTCAGCCAGTTCGTCGATTCCCTGGTCTTTTGCACCATCGCCTTCATCGGCCTTTACTCGACATCCGTCTGGTTCGAAATCGTGCTCACCACCTATCTGCTCAAGTTCATCATCGCCGCGGCCGGCACGCCGGTGCTGTACGTGGCCCGCAAATTCCGCCTAGACTGACGAGATCGCGCGCAACCGCCCGCCAACGCTTCCCGCGTTGCGCGGGCTTTGTTGATTGGGCTCATATTTTTCCGGCGAATGGAAAAGGATAAAAGTTGCATCACGAAAGGAGGAAAATGCATGCACCACGGCACAAGGATCCGGCACATCGCGACGGCCGCGGCGCTCCTGCTTGCGCTTTGCGTTCCGGCCGGTACGGCGTTTGCCCATGAACCGATGTTCCTGCACACGGAAGACGGTCATGCCACGGGGAGCGCGCCCGCCCCTTGGCAACCCGCGGCGGACAACCGGCAGCCGGACGCTTCCGGGGCAGCGAAAGACCCGCAGTCTGATCTGAACAGGGCGGATGAGGGACCGGCGAAGGAAGGCGCTGCGGAGGAAGGAGCGACGGACAGGCAAAGCACGGAAGGGCAAAGCCAAGGGGAAATGCGGTCGGACACCCCGCGTCCGGGCGTCCGTCCGGGACCGGGCCAAAGCCCGGGGCCCGTCAGCCCGAAACCGGAGCTGACCGACAAGCAAAAGAAAGAACTGGCGAAACTGTACAAAAACCTGTACGAAACGCAGAAAAAGCTGATCAACAAATATGCCGAATACGGCGTCATCACCAGGGAACAGGCTGCCCTGTGGCTGAGCCGGCTGGAGTCCCGTTATGAAAAACTGAAGGAAAACGGGTACGTCCCGGCCTGGAAAAAGTGCGCCAATCCGGAAAGGACGAAAGTTCCCGGCTGACCGGCCGGGCTCCCGCATCCGTTTCATCGGGAACGGATGCGGGTTTTCCTTTTCACGGGACGAAAAGCTTTGGAATCCTTGCATCTCCGTAACGCCGAGGGTGGAAGTATGGGCAGGGATTGTTGTATGATAAAAAGTAACTTTGTTCGGACGGAGGATGACTTTTCCAGTGGAAAACAGGGAATCCCGTGAAACCTCCAATTTCATACGCACCATCATCATGGACGACTTGCAAGCGGGCCGGACCAAACAGGTCGTGACGCGTTTTCCGCCCGAGCCGAACGGCTACCTCCACATCGGGCATGCCAAGGCGATCGTCACCAACTTCGAGCTGGCCGACGAATTCGGCGGCAAAACGTTTCTGCGTTTCGACGACACGAACCCGGTCAAGGAAGACACGGAGTACGTGGAAGCGATCCTGGAGGACATCCGCTGGCTCGGATACGAATGGGACGACCTTCGTTTCGCCTCGGATTATTTCGAATCCAATTACGAGAGCGCGGTCAAACTGATCAAGAAGGGCCTCGCTTACGTGGACGACCAGTCGCAGGAGGAAATCCGCGCCACCCGCGGGACGCTGACGGAGCCGGGCAAGGAAAGCCCGTACCGCAACCGTTCGGTGGAAGAAAACCTGGATCTGTTCGCACGCATGAGGGCCGGGGAATTCAAAAACGGGGAAAAGGTGCTCCGCGCCAAAATCGACATGGCATCCCCGAACATCAACTTGCGGGATCCGGTGCTGTACCGCATCATCCATGCGAACCATCACCGCACGGGAGACGCCTGGTGCATCTATCCGATGTACGACTTTGCCCATCCGCTGGGCGATGCCATCGAAGGCATTACCCATTCCCTGTGCAGTCTCGAATATGAAGACCACCGGCCGCTGTACGACTGGGTCATCCGCGAGTGCGAGACGGAACACGTGCCGCGCCAGTACGAGTTCGCCCGCCTGAACATGACCAACACCGTGATGAGCAAAAGGTACCTGAAACAGCTTGTCGACGAAGGGATCGTGGACGGCTGGGACGACCCGCGGATGCCGACGATCGCCGGCCTCAGGCGCCGCGGCGTGACGCCGGAAGCGATCCGCGCCTTCATCCGCGAGACGGGCGTGGCGAAGGCGAACAGCACGGTGGACGCCCGCATGCTGGACCATTTCATCCGGGAAGACCTGAAGTTGAAGGCGCCGCGCACGATGGCGATCCTTCGGCCGCTGAAAGTCGTCATCACCAACTATCCGGAAGGGCAAGTCGAAATGCTCGAGGCGGAAATCAACCCGGAAAACCCGGACATGGGCGTGCGCCACATTCCGTTCTCCCGGGAAATCTACATCGAGCAGGACGACTTCATGGAAAATCCGCCCAAAGGCTACTTCCGCCTGTTTCCGGGCAACGAAGTGCGGTTGAAACACGCCTACTTCATCAAATGCGAAGAAGTCGTCAAAGACGCGGACGGCAACGTGGTGGAGCTGCGTTGCACGTATGATCCGCGGACGAAAAGCGGCAGCGGGTTCAACGAAAGGAAAGTGAAGGGAACGATCCACTGGGTGGAAGCTTCCCAAGCCGTTCCGGCCGAATTCCGCCTTTACGAGCCGCTCATTCTGGATGAAGAATCGGAGGACGAAGGCGACAGCGAGGAAACCGGCAAGAAAGGCAAATCGTTCCTCGAGCGGATCAACCCGGACTCGCTGGAAGTGTTGCACGGTTTCGTCGAACCGAACATGAAAGATTGCCGGCCGCAGGACAAGTACCAGTTTTTCCGGCACGGCTATTTCAACGTGGATCCGAAATACACGGCCCCCGGGCGGTTGGTGTTCAACCGGATCGTTTCGCTGAAAAGTTCCTTCAAACTGTGAATCCGTGACCGGCTTCCGCCGGATCCGAAAACCGCCTGCGGCATTTCCCGGCTTTCCGTCGGACCCGGATCCGGCAACTTCCGGCCGTGCCTCTTCGCCCGTTTGCATCATCGTTGTCACAAGTTTCCGGCCCCCGGTTACGCCGGGGTTCCGGACTTTTTGATAAAAGCGTTTTCAACATCAAATGGAGGTGCAGTTACAGTCATGGTCAGTCCGAAAGCAGTTCCTTCCATCAAGCTGAACAACGGTGTCCAGATGCCGCAGCTCGGTCTCGGCGTTTTCAAGACGCAGGAAGGCGAAGAAGTCCGGAATGCGGTGCGGTGGGCAATCGAGGCCGGTTACCGCCACATCGACACGGCTTCCCTGTACGAAAACGAACAGGGCGTCGGCGAAGCGATCCGCGAAAGCGGCGTGCCGCGGGAAGAAATTTTTGTCACCACGAAGGTGTGGAACACCGAACAGGGCTACGATCAGACGCTGAAGGCGTTTGATGCGAGCCTCAAAAGACTCGGTTTCGATTACGTGGACCTTTATCTGGTGCACTGGCCGGGCCGGGACAAGTACATCGAAACGTACAAGGCGCTGGAAAAACTGCTGGCGGACGGGTACGTCCGGGCCATCGGGGTGAGCAACTTCAAGGAACATCACCTGGACAAACTGTTGGCGGAAACGAACGTCGTGCCGGTGGTCAACCAGGTGGAATGCCATCCGCGCCTGCAACAGACTGCACTGCTTGAATACTGCACGTCCAAGGGCATTGTCCTGGAAGCATGGGCGCCCCTGATGAAAGGCGATCTGGACCGTCCCGTTCTCGTCCGCATTGCGGAGAAGTACGGCAAGACGCCCGCGCAGGTGGTGCTCCGCTGGAACGTCCAGCGCGGCGTGATCGTCATTCCGAAGTCGGTGCGCAAGGAACGGATCGAATCCAACGCCGACATTTTCGACTTCGAATTGACGGCCGAGGAAATGGGTGAAATTGCGGCGATGGACGAGAACTTCCGTTACGGCCGGGATCCGGACGAGTTTTTGTTCTGATCCGTCACGCTTGCCGGTGCGTCCGCCCGTTTGCGGTGAAGGACGTTCGCCGGGACGATTGCGGATTCCGGGACGTTCCCCGGCCGGCGAACCCGGCTTTCGGTTTCCGGCCGCCGCCGTCCACCGGTTGTCGCGATTTGATCGTTCATTCGTGTTGTCCGAGGGCCGGAACTTGCCGCCAAGGCTGGTTCCGGCCCTTTTCACTGCATAATGGCGCCGTCTCCCGGGCAATCTATCACAAGGTGCAACATATGAAATCAATCATAGATGTCCGCAAGGAGGGCTGATATAATGGTGCTTACCAAAATCAGGGAGGTGCGGACGATGGATACCGCGCTCAAGGACACGATCAATCGCCAGATTGCCGGATGGACGGTCCTGTACGAGAAGCTGCACCACTACCATTGGTTCGTGAAGGGAACGGGCTTTTTCACGCTGCATGCCAAATTTGAAGAATTGTACAACGAAGCCGCTTCAGTCGTGGATGAACTGGCCGAACGGTTGCTGGCGGTCGGGGAAACGCCGATCAGCACGCTGAAACAGTGCCTGGAAATGAGCCCCTTGAAGGAAGCGGCGGGCGGCGAAACCGCCGTGCAGATGGTGAAACAGCTGATCGACGACTTTGCGACGCTCCGGGACGGCCTCAAACAGGGCATCACCCTCGCCAACGAATCGGGCGACGACGTCACGGCGGACATGTTCACGGCGAAAGCCGGAGAGCTGGACAAGCACATCTGGATGCTGCAGGCCTATCTCAGCTGATGGGAACAGCCCGACCGGGGCGGCCTGATCGCAAGGCCGACATGGCGGCAGGTTACGGAGGCCGTCTCTTCCGTCATGCCGGCCGCCGCCGGCCCGGTTCCGGCGGCACGGGATCGCGCCCCGAACCGTTGTGCCGCGGCTGGCCGAATGCAGGGCGGATTTTGGCGCCGGTTGGCCGGATCCCTCCCCAAAAAACCGCAAGCGCATGACGCGTTTGCGGTTTTTTCATGCGCCGGTCGGGCAATGCCCCCCGTGCCAAAGGAAACACCAATCGCATACCCGGCCGTGGCTGCGGATTCAGCGCGTATTGAGGCCGTCCGTTTGCAGGCTTTCGGCCATGCCGAGCCCCATGTATCGACAATCGGGCTGTTCAAAAAGTGTTGCGTTCCCGTTTAATTGCCGATCTGCCCAAACGAAGGACATGAAATGCACTTCGTGGTTCCCATGAAGTGCATTTCATGCATCACATTTGGGGGAATCGGCCGATTCAAGCCTTATGAAGGACAAAACGTGTACCACATTTTCGCGTTTTCGGCCCAAATGGGGCATTTTCGGGCAATGAAGGATACAAAATGCCCTTCATTGCCCTGATGTTCGCCGATCTGCCCAAACGAAGGACATGAAATGCACTTCGTGGTTCCCATGAAGTGCATTTCGTGCATCACATTTGGGGGATCGGCCGATTCAAGCCCCATGAAGGACAAAACGTGTACCACATTTTCGCGTTTTCGGCCCAAAAGGGGCATTTTCGGGAAATGAAGGACACGAAATGCCCTTCATTGCCCTGATGTTCGCCGATCTGCCCAAACGAAGGACATGAAATGCACTTCGTGGTTCCCATGAAGTACATTTCGTGCATCACATTTCGGGGAATCGGCCGATTCAGGCCCCATGAAGGACAAAACGTGTACCACATTTTCGCGTTTTCGGCCCAAATGGGGCATTTTCGGGAAATGAAGGACACGAAATGCCCTTCATTGCCCTGATGTTCGCCGATCTGCCCAAACGAAGGACATGAAATGCACTTCGTGGTTCCCATGAAATGCATTTCGTGCATCACATTTCGGGGGAATGGCTTAATCCGTCGAAGTCCGCCAGAAGTACCGCACAAAATCCGCACAAAATCGGGACAAAATCCGCACAAAATCCGGCTCGTGCCCCTCCTCCAGATCCGGGTCATCCGCCAAACGCCCGGTAACCATACCGAGTCGACACACGATCGCCAAAACTCGTCCGAAGCCGATGTACAGTCGAAACAGCCCCACAGACCGCAACCGTCTGCCAACCCCGCAGACTGGAATTATAACTAATGAAAGGATTTTTCTGGGGGGCGGCGAATACATTTACGGATACCGCCTCTCTTTTTCAGGAAATTTTTGCATATTGGACAGAAAGGAATCCCATTCACCGTGAGTCTGAGGAAACGTTTGTATGCGGGTTTCTGTGCGTTCATGCTGCTGCTGTTCGTCATGTATGCGCTCTCCTTCAATCTGGTTTCCGATTTGAATCGGGAGAAGGGCGAGATCGCTTCCGTCCGCCACGAAAGCTGGCACCTGGCCGACGAGATGCGTACGCATCTCCTGACGGTTTCCCGCATGCTGCGGGATCCCGACTTTCAGCAGTCGGACGAAAGGGAGCGGGATGAACGGATTTCCGGCTTGCGCAGGCAGGCGCTGGTCGCTCTGGAATCGCTGAAACTCAATGACCAGGAACGGGTTTCGCGCCCCCTGCTCGTGGAAATCGACGTGAATTTCTCCGATTACATGGAACATGTCGAGGAAGCGCTGGCGGCGATTGAAGACGGGGACGAAGCGCGGCTTGCCGGGTCGCTGGCGATGGAAAACGACAGTCTGGACCGGCTGCTGCAGATCATCGTGTCGTATGCTTCCCGCCTGGACGGGGAACTGGCGTCCGCCAACGCGCAAGCCGAGCGAGGTTTGCGGATCGTGCGCCTGCTCGTCATTCTTGTCTTCGCCATGATCGTGGCGACTGCGGGTACGGTGGTTGTGCTGATCATCCGCAAGGTGTTCGACAGCCTGGGCAGCATCGTTTCGGTGATGAACAGCCTGGCGCTCGGTTCCGAGGAATCGATCCAGCGGCTGCAGGTGAAATCAAAAGACGAGCTCGGGGCGGTGGCGATGGCCTACAACCGGCTTGCCGACACGTTGGAGCGCCATATCCGCTATGAACGGTCCTACCAAAAGGAAATCGAAGAGCAAAACTGGGTCAAGACGACGATCGCCGAAATCTCCACCATGTATCAGGGCGTGCAGGACACGAAAACGTTGGCCAGCCGCCTGCTCGGCAAACTGGCTCCGTTGATCGGCGCTTCGTACGGGGCCTTCTATATGGCGGAAGACCCCGTCGTGAACGGCAAAGGGAACGAAGGCAAGGGCGGCGACGCCAGCGGTTCCGGCGACATGCCTGCCGACGGGCAGGGGAAAGTGCTGGTCCGGACAGCCGTTTACGCCGAGAGCAGCCCCGTGGAGACGAAGGAGGCGTTCCGATTCGGCGAAGGCCTGATCGGGCAATGCGCCGTCGAGCGTCAGACGATTGTGCTGAAGGAGCCGGCCGGGGGATACTCGATCCGCACTTCCCTGCTGGAAGCGACGCCGGCGGAAGTCATCATCATGCCGGTGGAATATGAAGGCAAGGTGCTGGCGGTGATCGAATTCGCCACCCTGACGGCCTTCAGCCCTCTGCACCGCCTGTTGTTGCGGGAGGTGGTCAGCAACGTCGGCATCACAATTCGCAGCGTGCTCGGCCAGATGCGCGTCCAGAAGCTGCTGGCCGATTCCCAGGCGCTGACGGAGGAGCTGCAATCCCAGTCGAAGGAGCTGCAGCAACAGCAAAACGAACTGCTCCGCATCAACGAGGAACTGGAGGAACAATACCGCAGCGCCGAACTCCGTTCGCTGGAACTGCAGAGCATCAAGGCGGAACTGGAGGAGAAGGCGAGGCTGCTGGAGCAAAATTCGCGCTACCGGACGGAATTTTTGGCCAACATGTCCCACGAGCTTCGCACGCCGCTCAACAGCATGCTCATCCTGACCAAAATTTTGTACGACAACGAGGAAGGCCGCCTGTCGGAAAAACAGGTGGAGTATGCCGAAGCCATCTATTCTTCCGCCCAGCGGCTGCTCGATTTGATTAACGATATCCTCGATTTGTCGAAACTGGAATCGGGCAAGATGAACGTGCAGCGGGAAACGGTGTCGGTGGATGCCCTGCTCCATTTTGCCGAACGGATGTTCAAACCGCTGGCCGACCAGAAGCAGCTCGAATTCGTCATCGAAAAAAGCGACGACGTGCCGGAGACGATCGAATCCGATGCGCAACGGATCATGCAGGTGATGAGCAATCTGTTGTCCAATGCGATCAAGTTCACGGAGAAAGGCCGCATCTCCCTCCGCGTCTCCCTGGCCTGCCGCAACGGGCGGAACGAAAGCGGCGACCTGCTCGCCATCGCGGTGCAGGACACCGGCATCGGCATTCCGGAGGACAAGCAATCGATCATCTTCGAGGCGTTCCAGCAGGCGGACGGCACCACCAGCCGAAAATACGGCGGCACGGGGCTCGGCCTGTCGATCAGCCGCAACATCGCCGAACTGCTCGGCGGCACGGTCTCGGTGAAAAGCCGGGAAGGGGAAGGAAGTACGTTCACCCTTCTGATTCCGCTGGACCATTCCGACAAGCTGCCTGCCAAAACGTCGTGTCCCGTCATGGAGGCGGCCGCCGGGCTCATGAAACCGTCCGACGAAGACATCGAATCGATGCGCGGGCTGGCGGATGCCACCGTGCTGGTCATCGACGACGAAGTGCGCAACGTGTATGCCCTGATTGCTTTGCTCGAAGCCCATCGGCTGAACGTGCTGTATGCCGAGAATGCCCAGACGGGCATGGTTCATCTGCTGCAGCGCCCGGAGATCGCCCTCGTGCTGATGGACGTCGTCGTTGCCGGCCGGAACGCGACGGAGATCATCGGCGAAATCCGCGCGCTGCCTGAACGGGCCGAACTGCCGATCGCCGTCATGATTGACGAGGAATCCCCGGCGGGCCCGGCCGCCCTTCGGGAGGCCGGTGCCTCGGAAGTGCTGGAAAAACCGGTGACCCGGGAGCGGGCGCTGGACGTGATTCGCAACTGGTTGGCGCGCGAACGGGAATAAGGCAAGGGAGTCAACGGAAGAAGGAGGGATAAAGGTTTTGATCGCCGATTCGGATATCCATCTATTGTTGGTGGACGATCGCAGGGAAAATTTGCTCGCCCTGGAGGCGTCACTGAAGCCGTTGAATTACAATCTGATCTGCGCCAGCTCCGGCGAAGAGGCGCTCAAGTGGGTGTTGCAACGGGATTTCGCCGCCATTTTGCTCGACGTGCAGATGCCCGGCATGAACGGATTCGAAACCGCCCGGCTGATCAAGGCGCGGGAACGGTCACGGCACATCCCGATCCTGTTCATCACGGCGATCAGCCAGGCAGAGGAACATGTGCTGGGAGGTTACGCCGTCGGCGCCATCGATTACATTTTCAAGCCGTTTCATCCGGAGACGCTTCGCATGAAGATCGAAGGATTGGTGGCGATGTACAAACACCGTGCGCAATTGAAGCTGCACAGCCAGCTGCTCGCCAAACGCACCCGGGAACTGGAGGAAATGAACGAAAAGCTGCGCCAGATGACGCTGGTGCTGCACAAGGCGGAAACGCTCAACCGCGTCATCGTGGAAACGTCCACGGAAGCGATCCTGACCTTCGACCGGCTCGGCTGCGTCCAGTCGGCCAACCGGGCGGCATCGGTGATGCTGGATTACACCCACGAAGAGCTGATCGGCATGAACGTGCTCGAACTGTTTCCGGAGGCGCATCCTCGGCGCGAGGGGTCGATCCGGGACGTGTTTCCCCGGTTCGACAAAACGTTCGAATCCGTCGTCCGAAAGAAAGACGGCACGACGATCCCCGCCGAACTGCAAATCGGGGAGGCGGAGGTGGAAGAAAGCCCCCTGTTCGTCTGCTTCATACGCGACATTACCGAGCGGAAACAGCTGGAACAGGAGCGCAAAAACCATTTGAAACGCCTGGAAGAACTGGTCAACGCCCGCACCCGGGAACTGTTGCACACAAACACGAGCCTTCACCAGTCCCAGGAGCGGTTTCGCAAAATTTTCGAATCGAGCCCGAGCCTGGTAGGTATCAGGTCCTGTGAGGACGGACGATATATTGACGTAAATGAAAGCTGGCTCTACAATACGGGTTACACTTATGAAGAAATGAGGGACAGCACGGAGGACCTGGTCCGTTTCTGCATGCTGGACGAGGAAGGCCGTTCCGTGCCGATCAAGGAGTTCAAGCCGAAAACCCGGAACCTGCGCGTCACCTATGAAACCAAGAGCGGGCAGGTGCGGGACGGGCTGCTGTCCACGGAGCGGATTGAACTGGGCGGCAAGCCGTGCGAATTGATCGTGGTGACGGACATTACCGAGCGGCTCCATCTGGAGAAGGAAGTGGCCCGGCTCGACCGCCTCAACCTGATCGGCGAGATGGCCGCCGGCATCGCCCACGAAATCCGCAATCCGATGACCACGGTGCGCGGATTCCTGCAGGTCATCCAGGCCAAGGGGGCGCCGGAATTCGCCGGCCATATCGAGCTGATGCTCGCGGAACTGGATCGGGCCAATGCCATCATTTCCGAATTTCTCGCCCTGGCCAAAACGAAAATCACCCACCAGAAGCGCCAGTCCCTCGGCAGCGTCATCGAAGCGCTGTTCCCGCTCATCCAGGCGGAAGCGCTTCTTTCGGACAAGCAGGTGCAACTGAATCTGTCGGAATGCCCGGACCTTCTGCTGGACGAGAAAGAAGTGCGCCAGCTCATCCTGAACATGGTGCTGAACGGCCTGGAAGCGATGGGGCCGGGCGGCGTGCTGACCATCGAAACGAGCCATCAGGGCGGGGAAGTGGTGCTGGCCATTTCCGACCAGGGGGAAGGCATCAAGGAAGAACTGCTGGACAAGTTGGGGACGCCTTTTTTCACCACCAAGGAAAAGGGCACGGGTCTCGGGCTCGCGGTTTGCTACAGCGTGGCGGCCCGCCACAATGCGGTAATCGACGTCAAAACCGGGAAAGGCGGCACCACGTTCTACATCCGTTTCAAAGTGCCTCCCCAAACGCCATGATGCCGGGAATGCTTTTTGCCACAAAAAGGGGTGGACGAGATGCGTCTCAAATCGATCGACGCCGTGAACGAAGGCGAACTGCTGGCCAAGCCGATCCTGCTCGAAAACGGCAGCGTGCTGGTCGGCATCGGCGTGAAATTGACGGCGGGCTTGATCAAGCGCATGAAGGAGCTTGGCATCGACCGGGTGTACGTGGAAGACGAGTTGACCAGCGACATTGAACCGGAGGACGTCATATCCGAAGAGACGCGGCAGGAAGCGGTGGCGGAGGTGCACAAGGCGATGATGCAGATCGTCGACGGCACCCTGCTGAAAAGCCGTGCGGCCGACCGGGACATCGGCAGCACGTTCCGGAACGTGTTCAACAAAATTTTGCAGGACCTCTCCCGGCGCAAAAATGTCATGGTCAATCTCGTTTCCCTGCATACGACGGACGGCTACCTGTTTCATCATGCGGTGAACGTGGCCATCCTGGCGGGCATCGTCGGGCTTTCTAAAGGCTACAACCAGCAGCAGCTGGAAGAATTGGGCGTCGGCGCGCTGCTGTTTGACGTGGGCATGACCCGCATCCCGCCGGAAGTCCGCGACAAGAAAGGCGAATATACGGCCGAGGAGCGGCTTGAGATGCAACGCCACACGGAAATCGGCTTCGATTTGCTCCGCTCCCGGTTTGACATCTCGCTGCTGTCCGCCCATTGCGCCCTGCAGCATCACGAACGGTTTGACGGGCTCGGCTATCCGCGGGGGCTGAAAGGGAACGAAATCCACGAGTACGCGCAAATCATCGCCATCGCCGACGTGTACGACGCGCTTACCTCAGTCCGCCCGTACCGGAACCGCCACAAGCCGAGTGAAGCGATCGAGTACCTGTACGGCAACGGCAACGCCCAGTTCAATCTCGATCTGGTGAAACGGTTTTGCGAGCATGTGTGCATCTATCCGGTATCCACCACCGTCATGCTGAACACCGGGCAAATCGGCGTCATTTCCGCCAACCATCCCGGCGCGGTGCAACGGCCGACGGTGCGCGTGCTCCGGGAGCCGGACGGTAGGGCGGTCAGCGCACCCTACGAACTCGATCTGCGCAAGGAACTGAACGTGACGATCATCAGCTCGCTGTAGAGCATCATCACCGGACGCTTCGCGTCCGGTTTTTTCATGATTGGCGGAAACGGCCGTCCCGCCTTCGATCCGAATGTTGGCGGAAGCGGGCCAGCACCGCATTGATTTCGCCGCCGAGGAGCAGGATGTTGCTGCTCAGATACAGCCACAGGAGAAGCACGATGATGCCGCCCAGGCTGCCGTAGGTGCGGGTGTAGTTGGCGAATTGGCTGACGTAGATCGAAAAAAGGGCGGACACCGCCACCCATCCCGAGGTGGCGAAGACGGCGCCCGGCAACGCTTCCCTGAGTCTGATGCGGCGGGCGGGCGCGCCCACATAGACGAGGCAGAACAGCGCGCAGATGAGGAGGAGCGCCAGCACGTTTTTGAGCAGCGACCACAGCGAGTGCCAGGATGCAAATTCCGCCCGGGCGGCCAGCCAGTCGCCGATCCGTCCGCCGAACACGAGGACCGCGAAGGCGATGATGAGCGCCACGGCGAACAAGACGGTGTAAAGGAGCGCGAGGAGCCGAACCTTCAGATAGGGGCGCCGTTCCTTTTCGTCATAGGCTTTGTTGATCGTCCGGATGAGCGCCAGCATGCCCCGGGAAGCCGCCCAGATGCTGCCGATCATGCCGAAGGAAAGCAGGGTCGGGCTGGAGTCGCCCATGACGTCCCGGTAAATGCCGAGTACGATGGATTCGGCGCTTTCGGGCATCACCATGACCAGGTTGGCGGTGATCTGTTCGGTGGTGATGGGGGTGTAGGACATGAGGGTCAACAGGAAAATGGCGAACGGAAACAGGGAAAGAATCAGATAGAACGTCATTTGCGCACCGAGAGCCGGCACCTCGTCATCCCGGAAACGGCGGATGATTTCCATGACGATGCGGAATGCGCCGATCCTTTTTTCCATGGTACCAAGCCCTCCTCGCCTTGTCTGACATTCATCATTTCGCCCGCCGGCCGGGCTAGTCCTTCCCGTCTATTCATTTCGTCCGTCCAATTTGATATATTATTCTTATCTTCACGAATGAAAGCGGCAATTTCCGAGCGGGGAAATGGGGGAATCATCCAGTGAACGAACCAGGAGTCATGATCCGGTCAGGCAGCCAGTCGATCCGGCTCTTCATTTTCCCGTACGGCGGCATGCCGGTGAGGTTGTCCAGGCGGGGGAACGAAGCCGGACTGCGGGTTGAACGCCCATGATCGAGTACGCAAACGCCCGCTATCCGGAAGTCATGCTTTATTGCCGAACCGTCGTGGAAACCGGAGATTACGTGACCACCGGGGTGACGACGTACGCGGAAGGCGACCTGGTCGAAATCGAATTGCCTGAACACGAACGATTTTCGCTGAAGGAAAACGTCAAAGTTTCCGTCTATTCCCCCGTCGGGCTCCTGGTGTTTCGTTCCACCGTCATCGCCATTGCGGAGGGAAGCATTGTCGTGCTCGGTTCGCCTCAAATCGCCAGCCGGTTCGGGGAGGTGCGCCAGTATCCCCGCGTCACGGTGTCCGCGCCGGCGACCCTGTATCACGGAGGCGAAACCGGGGACGCCCTGGACATTACGGTGGAAAACATCAGCCTGAACGGCGTCGGATTCAAGGTGTTTGCGGAGGCGAGCCTCTCCCGGACGTGCATGCTTGATCTGGCGCTCGGCGACCAGTTGCGCGTCAAATGCCCGGTCGAGATCGTCCGCAAGGAAGAGAAGGATACCCACTGGTTTTACGGCGCCAGAATCACGATGTTGCCCGCCGACGTCGCCCAGTCTCTCCGCGCCTTCATATTGCGGCGCCAGGTGGATCTGTATTATGAGCACAAGAAGTCGGAACTGCGAAAAAAGAACCAGCAGATGTGACGGCGGATCGAGACTGTTATATCGAAACGAAGCAACTGTATCATAATAGGAAGCATCGGTTCCGCATTTTTCTCTGATGCGCGGGCCGGTGCTTTTATTTTGGGTTGCACAAGATTGTTGCTATACTTTATAGTTGCTGTTATTATGAAATTGCACTCGTTTGATTGAAAATTCAGCCAGGGTGGCGCAGCTTTCGGGCTGTCCAATGGGAAAGGGGTTATCGGATCGGATGACAACGCTGCCTAAAGTGAATGATCTCGGCTTTTTTGAAATTCGGATGGAGTCCATCGGCGGTCTCGGCGCCAATCTGGCAGGCAAAATGCTGGCAGAAGCCGGGGTCGTGGGAGCCGGGCTGAATGGTGTCAGTTTTTCGTCCTACGGCTCGGAAAAGAAAGGATCGCCGGTCAAGGCGCACATCCGGTTTTGCTCGCCGGACACGAACATCCGGGATACGACACCTGTGGAACGGCCGCATGTCGTTGCCGTTTTCCATGAAAACCTGTACAAAACCGTCAATGTGATCAGCGGCATATATCCCGACAGCGTCGTACTCGTGAACTCGACGAAAACACCGGAGCAACTGAAGGAAAAATTGAAACTGGTCAGCGGCACGATCGCCGTTGTGGATGCCACGGGCATCGCCCTCGAAGAGAAAAACCGGGTCAACATGGCCATGATGGGGGCGATTTTCCGGCTTTTGCCGTTTCTTGACAAACAGATCATGTACGACATCATCGAAGCACAACTCGGCAAGAAATATCCGCAGGCCGTCGCGCCGGCCAAGCGTGTGTTTGACCGCGGATACGAAGAGATTCGCGTGCAAACCTTTGAAGCGCCCGAAGGCGTGGAAATGCCGCCGTTCACCCGCTGGGACATCCCGGTTCTCGGGTATGAAACCCAGCCGATGGGCGGCACGATCACCAATCCCGGCAACAGCGTGCTGAAAGATCTCAGCATTTCCCGCGCGGGGCTCATGCCGGAATTCCACGAAGAGAAATGCATCCATTGCGCGGCTTGCGACACCGCCTGCCCGGACTTCTGCTTCGTGTGGGAAGAGAAACCCGACAAGAAAGGCCGTCCGCAAATGTTCCTGCAAGGCATCGATTATCAATATTGCAAAGGCTGTCTGAAATGCGTCGTCGCCTGCCCGACTCAAGCGCTCACCGAGCGGCGGGAGACGGATGACGAATTTGCCGCAACGCACCGTGTGCCCCATCGTTGGGACTGGGCTGCGGCCAACGCCTGATTTTTCCGAAGGGAGAGGTGATGACCGATGGCGATTGAGATCGGCAGGGAGAAGGGAACCGGCACCGTCGAACAGCGGATGGTGTACGAATCCGGCAACGAGATGGCGGCCTACGCCGCGCACCAGATCAACTACCACATCATGGGCTACTTCCCGATTTCTCCGTCCACGGAAGTGGCACAGTTTCTCGATTTGATGAAAGCCGGCGGCAAGCACGACATCAAACTCATTCCGGCTGACGGCGAGCACGGTTCGGCGGGCATTTGCTACGGGGCTGCGGCCGCCGGCGGACGCGTGTTCAACGCCACCAGCGCCAACGGCTACCTTTACATGCTGGAGCAAATGCCGGTGCAGTCCGGCACGCGGTTGCCGATGGTGCTCAACCTGATTTGCCGTTCGGTATCCGGTCCGCTCAACATCCACGGCGACCATTCCGACCTGTATTTTGCCCTGAACACGGGCTGGCCGATTCTGATGTGCCGTGACCCGCAGGCGGTTTACGACATGAACATCATGGCGATCAAACTGGCGGAAGACCCGGAAGTGCGCCTGCCCGTCATCGTGGCGCAGGACGGCTACTTCACGAGCCACCAGAAGCGCCGGGTCATGACGATGGCCCACCGGGAAGACGTGCTGAAGTTCATCGGCGAACAGCCGCCGGAATACCCGCACGTGCTTGACCGCGACCATCCGATCACCGTCGGCCCGTACATGAACGAGCCGGACTTCATCAACAACCGCTACCAGCAGTCGATGGCCATGTACAAAGCGGGGGAAGTGTACGACCGGATCCGCAAGGAATACGCCGCCCTGACCGGACGCGACTACCCGATCCTGGACCTGTACCGGATGGAAGACGCGGAAGTGGCGGTGTTCCTGCTCAACTCCGCGTCGGAAATCATCAAGGACGTGGTGGACCAGCTGCGTGCCCAAGGCATCAAGGCCGGCTCCATCTCGCCGAACATGATTCGTCCGTTCCCGGCCAAGGAGATCGCCGAAGCGCTGCGCAACGTCAAGGCGATCACCGTCGGCGACCGCGCCGATTCCTATGGCGGCCACGGCGGCAACATGACGCTGGAAATCAAGGCGGCGCTGCACACGCACGGCGTCAAGGACATCCACGTCATCAGCCGCGTGTACGGCCTCGGCGGCAAAGACTTCTATGCGGAAGACGGCCGCCTCATGTTCGATCTGGCGCTCGACGCGGTGAAGAAAGGCTGCGTGGAAAAACCGTTTGACTATATCGGCGTCACGCCGGGCGACCCGGACAAAGCCCCGAAACGGGTGCTGAATCCGCTGAAATACGAAGACCTGAAGACCGGCCTCATCACGGTGACGCCGGATCCGGAAACCGGCAAGCTGAACGTCAAGGTGCCGCCCATCCGGCAGCTGACGAAGAAACCGAAACGGCTTGCTTCCGGCCATGGCGCCTGCCCCGGTTGCGGCATTTTCTCCGGTCTGGAGCTGTTCTTCAAGGGCATCGAAGGGGATATCGTTGCCCTGTACCATACCGGTTGCGCGATGGTTGTCTCGACGGGCTATCCGTATTCGGCCCACAAGGCGACCTACATCCACAACCTGTTCCAGAACGGGGCCGCCACCCTGAGCGGCGTGGTGGAAATGTTCTGGGAGCGCAAACGGCGCGGCGAACTGGACAAATACGGGCTGAAGGACGACTTCACCTTCATCATGATCACCGGCGACGGCGGCATGGACATCGGCATGGGCCCGTCCATCGGCGCGGCGCTGCGCAACCACAAGATGATCATTCTCGAATACGACAACGAAGGCTACATGAACACCGGTGCGCAACTGTCCTATTCGACGCCGCTCGGCCACCGCACCTCGACGTCGAACATCGGCACCCACCAGGTGGGCAAGGCGTTCCAGCACAAGGACACGCCGCAAATCATGGCCGCCACCAACATCCCGTACGTGTTCACGGGGGCGGAATCCCATCCGCAAGACCTGCTCAAGAAAGCGGCGAAGGCGCAATGGTACGCCCAGAACGAAGGGCTGGTGTACGGCAAGATTTTGATCACGTGCCCGCTGAACTGGCTGTCCGAAGACCGCGACGGGCAGACGATCATCAACAAGGCCGTCGATTCCTGCTTCTTCCCGCTGTATGAAGTGGAGCACGGCGTCACGACGATCACCTACGATCCGGAAGAGAAGAACAAGCGGATTCCGGTGAGCGAATGGCTGAAGATGATGGGCAAAACCCGCCATCTGAACAAACCGGAACACGCCGAAGTGCTCCGCGCCTTCGAGGATGAAGTCGAACGCCGCTGGAGAAGGCTGAAGGCGAAACACGAAAATCCGTACCTGTAATCATCGCTCGACATCGGTTTTGTCATCGTCATGACAACACCCGCCACCTGCGGACCCACAGGCCGCCGGGGCGGGTGTTTTTGTTGCAGCGAATATCGTTCAATCCCGGCTCTGGATGACGAGCAGCAGGCCGGATGCAATTTCCACGGTCGCTTGCGGTTTGGCGAGCGCATTGCTCATCGTCAGCGTGCGCCCCATCCGGACCGTGTGATCGGTCAGCGGATATTGGAACCCGCGGAGCGTCAGTCCCGTTACTTCGGGCGTCAGCGGAAGCAGGGAAACATACGGATAGCGGCCGTCCGGATCGTCCACGGACATCGTTCCGTCCGTCAGCCGGATGACGTTGAACTCGTCGACCAGACGGCACGCCACACCGCGTTCCAGCGCCTGTACGAGCAGATGCACGTTGGCCAGCGAATGGTCGAAGCGGGTGCCGAGGGCGCCGACGATCCAGATGTCGTCCGGCTCGTGTTCCAGGGCCAGGCGAAAGGCAAGTTCAGTGTCCGTGTCGTCCTTGAGCACCGGATCGCAGGAGATGAAGCGGGCGCTGGCCGAGCGGACGGCTTCCCGTTCCTCCGGCGTGACGGAGTCGAAATCGCCGACGGCGACGTCCGGGCGAAACCCGTGCCGGACGAGAAACAAGGCGCCGCGGTCGGCGCCGATCAGCACGTCCGTCGGCCGGATCAGTTCCGCCGCCCATGGTCCAAGCCGGCCTCCCGCCGCAATGATGACGCGTTTGCCCATCCGTTCCCGTTCCCTTCCGCAAGGTTTCACGGGCCGCCTTTCAGCGTGCCACGTTCCCATTGTACCAGCAATTGCGACGGAAAGGAACGCGTTGCATTGCACGGGACCGATGCGGGCTGACGCGATCCGCATCCGGGCCGGCAGGGGAACAGGAATCTCGCGTTCTGCTCATTCCTCCCGGACGATGACGGGAAGGGCTGCCGGCACCACTTCCAGTTCCATTGGCGTCGTGCCGGCCGATTCGCCTTCCATGTGCGCGTCGAGCGGCAGGTTCGACTCGATCCGGATCCGTTTTCCTTTGAGAAAGCGGACCGCCGGGTGGGTGGTGTGGGTGCCTTTGTAGACGCGGGGAAAGACGGCAAGAAGTTCCGTTTTGGCCAGGTTGCCGACGATGCAAATTTCCGCTTCGCCGTCGTCCGGCACCGCATCGGGGCAAATTTTCATTCCGCCGCCGAAATATGGGTGATTGGCGACGGTGATCAGCAGCACCCGGTCAAAAACGTGGGCTTCGCCGTCCACGGTGATCGTGACCTTGGCCGGGCGGAAGCGAATCAGTTTGTGGATCATGGTGAAGACATAGGCCAATTTGCCGAGCCGGAATTTGTTCAGCCACTCCTTGTACCTGGACGTGTTGGTGGCCAGCGCGACGGTGGCGTCGAATCCGGCTCCGGCAGCGCCGACGCTGATCCGTTCGTGGGAACGGATCAAATCGATGCGCCGCAAACGGGGGGCGTTCAGCACGACATCCAGCGCCGCCAACGGATCGGAGGGCAGGCCCATGCCCCGCGCAAAATCGTTGCCGGATCCGGAAGGGATGTAACCGAGCGGCGTTTGTCCGCCGCCGTCATGCAGGCCGTTGGCCGTCTCGTGCAGCGTGCCGTCACCGCCGACGGCCACGACTGCCCGGATGCCGGGATCCTCCGCCCATTCGCGGGCGAACGTCCGGGCTTCCAACGGGCCGGAGGTATACCGGACGGAATAGGCGATTTGGCGGCTGTCCAGCGTGTCCTGCAATCGTTTCCAGACTTTGGCGCCCCGGCCGTTGCCGGAAACGGGATTGACGATAAAACCGATCATCCGCATACCCCTTTGATCCATTTGTCGGTTGGGTCTGTGCCCAAACAGGATTCTGTTCCACGGGTCGAAAAAAGTCGATCAACTTAACGGTACTTGAATCGACCCGTTCTGGCAAGAACGATTGCAAACCGGACAAGCGGGTACGCCGTCATCATCCGGTCAATGCCGTGAGAAAGTTGATAAAAAAAGGTGTCGGATGCCCCGCCCGATATGGTTAAATGGGAATCATGGAAAGGAATGAAGCGAACCATGCAAGACGACTGCCGTTTTGAAGAATGGACGGGCATCCGCCAGTGGCGGGTGCTGGATACGTCTTCCGAGCCGCTCGGCGGCGACATCGTGTTGCCGTTCGCCGTCGACGAGCTGGCGTGCGCCGAAGTGGCGGCCGGTTCGCCGCCTCTCCTTCACCTGTGGCGGCATCGCAAGGCGCTGGTGCTCGGGCTGAGGGACCGGAAATTGCCGCGGGCGACCGATGCGATGGCCGCTTTCCGGCAGGAAGGCTATTCCGTCATGGTGCGCAATTCCGGCGGTGCGGCGGTCCCCCTCGACGAAGGCGTGCTGAACGTGACGCTGGTGGTGCCGGCGCGGCCCGGCGCCGTGGACGTGCGGCGGGAATTTGCCGCGATGGCCGATTTTGTCCGCCGCGCCGTACACCGGCTGGACCCCGCCCTGGAAATCGCCGTCGGCGAAGTCGGCGGTGCGTATTGTCCCGGCGATTACGACCTGTCCGCGGGCGGCCGCAAATTTTGCGGCATCGCGCAGCGGCGAAAACTGGGTGTCTATGCCGTGCAGGCGTTCATCGTGGCGGAAGGCGGCGGGGGGGAAAGGGCCCGCACCGCAGCCCGGTTTTACCGGTTGGCCGCCGGGGATGGCGCGGGACAAACCGGGCTGACCGTGCTCCCGGAGAGCACCGCAAGCTTGCGGGAATGGTCGGACCGGGTGACCGCCGAGGGCCTGGCGGAAGCGTTCAAAGGCCTGCTGCGCGAGCAGGCGGACATCCGGGACGAGACCCGTCATTACGACGGGTATGACGGACGGATGCTCGAAGCGATGATCGGCCGCATGAAAGCCCGTTATGATACGGATTGAACGTTTTCGGGCCTGAGGCGCCCCGGGAATCGCAGGGATTGCCTTGTTCCGGACAAACCCCGCGGGCGCTCAGGGCAACATCCGGCGCAAGGCGTCCCCCATCCAGGCCTGCCAAAACCCCCACAGATGATCTCCTTCTTCCTCCGCGTATCGGAGTTCCGCTCCCCTTTCTTTCAGCAGACGGGCCATCGTCCGGTTCAACGCCAGAAAATCGAAGGTGCCCCGCTCCGTTTTGACCTCCGTTTCCCGAATGCCGACAAGCTGATACACCATGAGGCCGTCCAGGCGGCGTTCCCTTTCGACCCTTTCCTGGCTTTCCGGCAGGAAAGCGCCGGAGAAGGCGATCACGCGCCGCCACAAATGCGGATAATCGAGCGCCAGATGCAGCGACACCGTCGCCCCGAGCGAATCTCCGGCAACGATCCGTTCTTCCGGAGACGGGGCGGCGCCGTATTTGGCTTCGACCCAGGGCAACAGTTCCTCCGCGACAAACCGGCAATAGTCGGCGAACCGGCTGCCGCCGGGCGCGTATTCCTCCGTTCGTTTCCGCACGTCGACATCAATCCCCACAATGAGCGGCGCCAACCGTCCTTCCTCGAAAGCCAGCCGCTCCGCCGCGGTGGCGATTCGCCCGAAATTGAAAAATTGCTCACCGTCCTGGCAGTAAACGATCGGCCGCGGCGATCCGCCGTCGTACCCGGGGGGCAGAAAAATGCGCAGGGCGCGGTTTTCGCCCAGATGGCGGGAAGCGATCAGCGGCTTTTCCACTTTTCTCCGATAGTCCGTGAACCGGTTCATGTCTGCATGCCCCTCCTTTCGGCGGGAAACACTAAGGTGACCGCATGTGGCATGTTATGCTTTTCACATCTGTTCAATAAAAATTATATGCTGTTATAGTAATAATATCAATGTAAAACCGCTAATTTACGCGTATTGTAAGCAAATTAATTATTGAAACAGAAAATCATTAATGGTATAACAGATGTACCGAAAATCATTTTCAATAAACAAGAGGTGGATGGGATGTTGGAGTACGCGGTTCAAGCCGGTGAAGTGAAACGGCTGGAAATATTGGACAGCGAAGGCCGCATCGTCAATCCGGATGCCGCGCCGGAGCTTTCCGACGCGCAGCTGAAGGAATTGATGCGGCGCATGGTGTTTACGCGGATTTGGGACCAGCGGGCGGTCAGCCTTGGCCGACAGGGACGCCTCGGGTTTTACGCCCCGGTGTCCGGCCAGGAAGCGACGATGATCGGCAGCGAGTTCGCCCTGGACAAGAACGATTTTATTTTGCCGGGTTACCGGGACATTCCCCAAATCGTCTGGCACGGATTGCCGATGTACCAGGCGTTCCTATATTCCCGCGGCCATCAGCACGGCGGGCAAATTCCGCAAGACGTGCACGTGCTCATGCCGCAAATCATCATCGGCGCGCAAATCGTCCAGGCGGCGGGCGTGGCGATGGGGTTCAAAAAAAGAGGCGAAAAACGCGTGGTCATCACGTATACGGGTGACGGCGGTTCTTCCCAGGGCGATTTTTACGAAGGTTTGAACTTTGCCGGCGTCTTCGAATTGCCGGTCATTTTCATGGTGCAGAACAACGGGTACGCCATCTCCACGCCGCGGGAACGGCAGACGAAGGCGGCCACCATTGCGCAGAAGGCCATTGCAGCCGGCATTCCGGGCATCCAGGTGGACGGCATGGACGTTCTCGCCGTGTACAAAGCGGTGAAGGAAGCGGCGGAACGGGCAAGAAACGGCGAAGGGCCGATGCTCATTGAAGCCGTGTCGTACCGTTTCGGTCCGCACTCGTTGTCCGGTGACGATCCGACGCGCTACCGCTCGAAGGAAGAACCGACGGAATGGGAAAAACGGGATCCGCTGGTCCGGTTCCGCAAATATTTGCAGGACAAGGGATTGTGGACGGACGAGGAAGAAACGGCGGTCATCGAGGAAGCGAAACAGGCGGTCAAAGATGCCATCCAGAAGGCCGACCGGACGGAGAAAATGACGATTCCGGGCCTTCTGGACACGGTGTTTGAAACGACGCCGTCGATCCTGGAAGAACAGAAACAATGGTTTGCCGCAGGGGAGGAGAAATAAGCGATGGCACAGATGACGATGATTCAGGCGATTACCGACGCGCTTCGCACCGAACTGGCCCGCGATCCGGACGTGCTGTTGTTCGGTGAAGACGTGGGTCACTATGGCGGCGTGTTTCGCGCCACGGAAGGGCTGCAGAAAGAGTTCGGCGAAGAGCGGGTGTTCGATACGCCGCTTGCGGAATCCGGCATCGGCGGTCTGGCCATCGGCCTTTCGGTGGCGGGCTTTCGGCCCGTGGCGGAAATCCAGTTCATCGGCTTCATTTTTGAAGCGATGGATTCCATCTGCGGCCAGGCGTCGCGCCTCCGCTTCCGTTCCGGCGGCCGTTACCACGCGCCCATCACGTTCCGCGCCCCCTTCGGCGTCGGCGTGAAGGCGGCGGAATACCACACGGACAACCTGGAAGGGCTCCTGGCGCAAACGCCCGGATTGAAAGTGGTCGTTCCGTCCAATCCGTACGATGCGAAGGGGCTGCTCATATCCGCCATTCGCGACAACGACCCGGTCTTTTTCCTGGAACACATGAAGCTGTACCGGTCATTCCGCGCAGAAGTGCCCGAAGGCGAATATACGGTGCCGATCGGCAAGGCGAATGTCGTGCGGGAAGGCAAGGACGCCACGGTGATCACCTACGGTGCGATGGTGCACACCTCCCTGAAAGCCGCGGAGGAAATCGCCGCATCCCGCGGTGCGCAAGTGGAAGTGATCGACCTTCGCACCTTGAATCCGCTTGACGTGGAGACAATTGTCGCCTCCGTACAGAAAACCGGCCGGGCCGTCGTCGTTCAGGAAGCCCAACGTATCACGGGCGTGGCGGCGGAAGTGGCGGCCCAAATCAACGAGAAGGCCATCCTTCATCTTCAGGCGCCGGTGCTTCGCGTGGCATCGCCGGACATCCTGTTCTCCTTCCCGACGGCGGAAGAGGAATGGGTGCCGAACCCGGCAAGGGTTGTGGCGGCGCTGAACGAAGTGCTCGACTTTTGAAACAGGGGACGGGCGGAAAGCGAATTTGCCGCCGAAGGCGGCAGCAACAAGGAGGTAGGCCCCAATGGGGATGTTTCAATTCAAGTTGCCGGACATCGGGGAAGGCATGCATGAAGGCGAAATCGTGAAATGGCATGTCAAGCCTGGCGACAAAGCAGAAGAAGACCAGGTGCTGCTCGAGGTGCAGAACGACAAGGCGGTGGTGGAACTGCCGTCGCCGGTCTCCGGCACCGTGAAGGAAGTGTTGGTGGAAGAAGGCACGGTGGCCACCGTCGGACAGGTGCTCGTCGTGTTTGAAGTGGAAGGAGAAGGCAACGCTGCCGAAGGCGGAGCCGATTTCAAGGCGGAGCACAACGAAGTGAAAGACAACGCCGCAACCGGCGGAGCGGCCGAACAGGTGCACAAGGCCGATTCCCCGGTTCCGGCGGCCGGCGGACCGGCGCAGGCGCCGCAGGAGGCAGGAGCGGTTGCCGCAGGCGGTGCGGCCGATGTTCTGGCGACGCCGGCCGTGCGCAAACTGGCCCGCGAGAAGGGCGTCGACATCCGCCAGGTGCGCGGCACGGGACGCCATGGACAAGTAACGCGGGAAGACGTGCTCGCCTTCGCGGCCGGCGGTGCGCCGCAAGCGGCCGCTCCGGCTGCCGCGCCGGCGGCTCCTGCCGAAGCCGCGGCACCGGCCCCGCAAACGGCGGCCGCAGCAGAACCGGAAGCGGGCGGACTGGAGGAGCGCGTGCCGCTCCGCGGCATCCGCAAGGTGATCGCGAGCGCGATGACCAAATCGGTGTACACGGCGCCGCACGTCACTGTCATGGACGAAGCCGACGTGACGAAACTGGTCGAATTCCGCGCGCAATTGAAGCCGCTGGCCGAGAAGAAAGGCGCCAAACTGACGTATTTGCCGTTCATCGTCAAGGCGCTGGTGGCCGCCGTGAAGCAATACCCGGTGCTGAACGCCTCCATCGACGACGATCGAAGCGAAATTGTCTACAAAAAGTACTTCAACATCGGGATTGCCACCGACACGGAAAACGGATTGATCGTGCCTGTCGTGAAGGATGCGGATCGCAAGAGCATGTTGGACATCGCCCGCGAGATTGCCGACCTGGCCGCCCGCGGACGGGAAGGCAGATTGTCCGCTCCGGAGATGAAGGGCAGCACGATCACCATCAGCAACATCGGCTCGGCCGGCGGCATGTTCTTCACGCCCGTCATCAACTGGCCGGAAGTGGCCATCCTCGGCGTCGGCCGCATCTCCGACAAGCCCGTCGTGCGTGACGGCCAGGTGGTGCCCGGCAAAGTGCTGGCCCTGTCCCTCAGTTTTGACCACCGCATCATCGACGGCGCAACGGCCCAGAACGCCGTCAACAAGATCAAGGAACTGCTGGAGAACCCGCAGCTTCTGGTCATGGAGGTGTAACCGATGGTAGTCGGAGAAGTGACCCACGAAAGGGACGTGCTCGTCATCGGCGCGGGCCCCGGCGGATATGTGGCGGCCATCCGTGCCGCCCAGTTGGGCAAGAAAGTGACGATCGTCGACAAGCAATATGTCGGCGGGGTTTGCCTGAACGTCGGCTGCATTCCGTCCAAGGCGCTCATTACGGCGGCCCATCATTACGAAATGATGACCGGCTCCGCGGACATGGGCATCACGGCAGAAGGCGTCAGGCTCGACTTCGCCAAGGTGCAGGCGTGGAAAACCGGCGTCGTGAACAAGCTGACCGGCGGCGTGAAAAGCCTGCTGGCAGGCAACAAAGTGGAATTCGTCAGCGGCGAAGCGTTTTTCACCGGCCCGGACGAGGTCAGGGTGGCCGGCGAATACGAAGGTGCGCGGTACAGGTTCAAGGATTGCATCATCGCCACCGGCTCCCGTCCTTTTGAACTGAAAAACCTGCCCTTCGGCGGGCGCATCCTGTCGTCGACGGAAGCCCTGGGCCTGCCCGAAGTGCCGAAAAGCATGATCGTCGTGGGCGGAGGCTACATCGGCGTGGAACTGGGCCAGACGTATGCCAAATTCGGCACGAAGGTCACCATTTTGGAAGGTTCGCCGTCGATTTTGCCAGGTTTCGAGGAAGAAGCGACGAGGCTCGTGGTCAAAAACCTGAAAAAGCTGGGTGTCGACATCGTGACGGAAGCCATGGCGCAGGGCGCCGTGCAAACCGGCAAAGACGTGACCGTCACGTTCGCCGCCGGCGGCAAGGAACAGCAACTGACGGCGGAATACGTGCTGGTGACCGTCGGACGAAAGCCGAACACAGACGAATTGGGCCTCGACGTCATCGGCCTGGAAACGAACCCGCGCGGCTTGTTGGAAGTGGACGCCCAGGGCCGCACGAAGCTGCCGCACATTTACGCCATCGGCGACATCGTGCCCGGCCCGGCCTTGGCCCACAAGGCCTCCTGCGAAGGGAAAGTGGCGGCCGAAGCGATCGCCGGCCTCCCGAGCTCCGTCGATTACAAGGCGATTCCTGCGGTGGTGTTCTCCGATCCGGAAATCGCCAGCGTCGGCCTGAGCGAAAAGGAAGCCAAAGCGGCGGGACGCAACGTCGTCACCGGCAAGTTTCCCTATGCGGCCAACGGGCGCGCTTTGTCGATGAACGCGGCCGACGGGTTCGTCAAGCTGGTGGCCGAGAAGGATACGGGGCTTGTCATCGGCGCGCTGGTTGCCGGCGCGGAGGCATCCAACCTGATTGCCGAACTCGGGCTGGCTATCGAAATGGGGGCCGTGCTGGAAGATCTCGCGCTGACGATCCACGCCCATCCGACACTCGGGGAGATCGTCATGGAGACGGCGGAAGGCGCCCTTGGCCAGGCCATTCACCAAATCAACCGATAAAGGGATATGGCCGAAGGCCGGCAGCGACGCCGGATATCGGTTCATGTGCCGCTTCGATTCGCACCGCCGGGCCGTTTGGCCCGGTTTTTTTTGGGCTGTCCCCGACCGGGGTCCAGTCTTCAGTTTGGTCTCGGGACCGTACACACCGTATTTCCGTTTTGCTATACTGACATCACACATGAGTTTCACGATATTTTGCGAATCAACCAATCTTTTGTTGAAATGGGAGAAAACGTGATGAAGGCAAAACGGGCGGTTTACATCGTGCTGACGGACACGGGAACCTGGCTTTCCCGCATGATCGGCTGTTACACGGGCAACAAACTGAATCACGCATCCCTGGCGTTCGACGAAGGGTTGCGGGAAGTGTACAGCTTCGGCCGCAAACAGCCCAACAACCCCTTCTTCGCGGGATTCGTCCGGGAAGACATGCATGGCGACTGGTATCTCCGCAGGAGGGAGGTTCCCTGCGCCATCTATCGCTGCGAAGTATCGGAATCGGCTTGGCGCCGCATCCGAAACTATGTCCGGTATCTTGACAAAAACAGGAACGCGTATACCTACAATCTGCTCGGCCTGTTGTTTGTTGCGGCCGGCATCCGTTTAGAGCGCGAGCGCGCCTATTTTTGTTCCCAGTTTGTGGCGGCGGCGCTGTCGGCGGGCGGCGTGCGCGTTTCCGACAAACCACCGTGCCTGACGACGCCTCAGGATTTCGCGGAATCGGGCCGGTTGCAGCCGTTCTATGGCGGTACGCTGTACGAATACATCCACGGATTCACGAGACGGAAACCGGTTTCGGCTCAATTGGACTCGGGGGTTTCTTTTCCGTATAATCGGATAAGGACCACCGGATAACATTCGACCGGTTTCGTCTCTTCCGGATGAATGAAACCTTCCCGCTGGTCCCACCGTAGTAAAGAGAGACGGTTGCACAAAGATTGCTGCGAGGGGAGAGAATAGCCGCTATGAGTTTCATGGACAGGGACCGGGAAGAACGTCCCCATTCCGTGCCGCCCAGTTTGCCGCCGGGATTGGTCAAGAAGATGATCGTCGGCGTTGTAATCGTGCTGCTGCTGGCGCTCGGATTCACGATGTTTTACACCGTGGAAGAAGGACAGCGAGCCGCTGTTGTCACTTTCGGGAAGTTTACCGATGAAGTCGGACCCGGCCTTCATTTCAAGCTTCCGTATCCGATCCAGAAAGTCGTCGTGCTGGACGCCGACATCGTGCAGCGGATGTACATCGGGTACCGGGAAGTGAACGGTGTCACCCAGGTGATCGAGGAAGAAGCGCTGATGATCACCGGCGACGAAAACATCATCCATGCCGATGCCGTCGTCGAATGGACGATTTCCGACATCGAAAACTTTTTGTTCAACGTGCAGGATCCGACCCACATGCTGCGCAACGCCGCGGTGTCTTCCATCCGCTCCGTCATGGGATCGACGAACCTGGACTACGCCATCACGGAAGGCAAGACGCAAATCCAGGGGGAAGTTCGCCAGCGGCTCATCGAACTGATGGATGAGTATCAGACGGGCATCCTGATCCGTGACGTGAAGTTCCAGGACATCGAGCCGCCGGCAGGCGAAGTCCAGCAGGCGTTCAAGGAAGTCACGAACGCCCGGGAAGAGAAAAACACGAAGATCAACAACGCCAACAAGTATGCCAACGACATCATTCCGAAGGCGAGAGGGGAAGCCCAGGCGCTCATCGAGCAGGCGGAAGCGCAGAAGAAATCGCGGATTTTGAACGCGGAGGGCGATGTCGCCCAGTTCAACGCGCTGTACGAAGAATATGCGAAAAACCCGGAAATTACCCGCCGGCGCCTCATTCTCGAAACGCTGGAATCCGTGCTTCCCGGCGCGAAAATCGTCATTACCGACGGCAACGGGGAAACGGTCAACTATCTGCCGCTCAATGAGCTGCTCCGCAGCTCCGGTTCCGGCAGCACCTCGGGATCCGCAACGTCTCAGCAGGGAGGTGCTTCCCAATGAAGAAAAGCATCGTCATCGGCACCGTCGTGGCCGTCGTCCTGGTCGTGCTCGCCTTCAGCTCCGTGTTCATCGTTGAACAGGGCGAATTCAAAGTCGTGCTGCAGTTCGGCGAAGCGGTCCGCTTCGAGGATACGCCGGGGCTCAAGCTGAAAGTGCCGTTCATCGAGAAAACGGTCAGCTATCCGAAAAAGCAAATGGTCAACGACAGCGAGCCGGCTCCGATCATCACCCTGGACCAGAAGCCGATCGTCGTGGACAACTACACGGTATGGCGCATCAGTGATCCGAAGCTGTTCATCCGGACGGCCCGCTCGCTGGAAAACGCCGAAAAACTGATCGACAACGCCGTGTACAACACCGTCCGCCGCAACCTGTCGGAAATCCGCTATGACCAGATCATCAGCGAACAGACCGCACGGGGCGACCTGAACGTGGAAGTAACCGCGGAAGTGCGTTCGCAGCTCGAGTCCAACGGCATTTACATCATCGACGTGCGGATCATGCGGACGGACTTGCCGGAGGAAAACAAGCAAAGCGTCTACAACCGGATGATTTCCGACCGGCAATCGATCGCCGCCCGCTATCTGTCGGAAGGCGATGAGGAGTCGCGCAAAATCACGTCCAACGCCGACCGGCAGGCGACCGAGCTGGTGGCCCAGGCGCAGGCGACCGCCAAGCGGATCATCGCCGAAGGGGAGCAGGAAGCCGCGCGCATTTACAACGAAGCCTACGGGAAAGATCCCGATTTCTACAACCTGTACCGGACGCTGCAAAGCTACAAGACCACGCTGAACGGTGAACCGGTCATCATGATGCCGATTGAATCGCCGTATGCGAGAATTTTGCTCGGCATGGAATAATCGGTGCCGCCGCGGCGGTACGAAAAAAGGCCGTCTCCGCACGTTTGCGGAGACGGCCTTTTTGCATGGTTCGGTGCAATAACCCGTTTTGGCTTTCTTTTGCGATGCAACAAACGTTTTGCTCCCCAATATCTTCAATCGGACGATCCGGCCAAATGAAGTGCACGAATTGCACATCGTTTTTCGCATGAAGTTCATTTCATGTACCTCATTTGCCGATTTGTGCCGATTTCGTCCCAATGAAGTGCATTTCATGTACTCGATTTGCGTGATTTTGCCCAAAACGAGGGTTTTTCGCAAAATGAAGTGCATGTTTTGCCCTTCATTGCCTCTCTTTTGCCCGATTCACTCCATTGTGGTACACAAAATGCATTTCATCCCACGCCAAATGCGTCTCATCAAACGTGTCACCATTCCAATCGGCCCGTCCGACCAACATGTGCTGCACGAAATCCATTTTCCCGATGGACCGCAGACGGTCCGCGCATCCGGCAATGCCCGTTTCTGGCCGATCCAAAAGCGATGTGCAAGGCGGCGGTTTGATGCAACGCCTTCCGAATCGAAGTGCCCGTCTAGTCACGCTATCTGGCCGTCTCGTTCCGGACAAAAGGGATGGACCGCACGTTGTTCGAAACTTTGTCTGCACGGAAATCGGCGGGGGTGGATCACCCGTCTGCCTTCGTCAACAAAAAAACCTTTCCCGACCCGTCCGGGGGCTTGTTGCGCCGCCGGCGGGGCTCAGGGAAAGGTTTTTTGGGCTGTACGCCCGGCATGGGCGTCATCTCTACGGTGAAAGTCCGGAATGGGGGCTGGCGAGCGCCTACCATTAGCCGAGGGCAAGGGTGTCGGTCGCGAGGCCGAATCTGAAGGAAGCCGGAGGCAAA